>Ga0209515_10001296_pt1 | contig 42405 bp, 40 predicted proteins | sample Subgroupgradi54m_FD_187454 | JGI IMG/M metagenome (GOLD analysis project Ga0209515, IMG submission 187454) | Subsurface groundwater microbial communities from S. Glens Falls, New York, USA - GMW60B uncontaminated upgradient, 5.4 m (SPAdes)... ... | reverse complement strand
CGGAGCGTCACAAGTGGCACAATAGGATACTCCCTTACCGTCAAACTCCACTCCTCCCGGAACTTCCAACCGCTTGTGATGGCTCCCTGAAGCAATTAAAAGATATTTTGTCTCAAAACTCTTTCCGTCTTCGGTCAAAACCTTAAATCCTTCTCCGATTTTCTCTACTTTATTAACTTTATCGCCGTCAACAATCTCAATTCCTTCTTGGGCGCGCAAATGCTCCTCAAGCGTTTTGGCAAAATCAAAGCCCGTCACAAACTTTGCGCCAATCCAGTTTTGAATGTCATTTGAAACCTCCGACTGGCCGCCGAAGGTTTCTGTAATAAGAAGAGTTTTTATTTTCTTGCGCGCGGCATAAACCCCGGCGGCCACTCCGCCCGGTCCGCCGCCCACGATAATCAATTCGTGCATGTAAAAAGATTATACCCCGCACCTTTTCAAATTAAAAAGGTGCGGGGTTATGTAAGAAAAACCTCCCTTATCACTAGGGAGGCAATTCTCTATAACCTTTTGCTAGGCCGCCGGTGGCGGAGGCCCTGCAGGAGCCGGTGGTTTCTCCGGCGGTGCCGCTGGAGCAGCTGGTTCAACTGGAGTAGTTGGAGCTGGCTCCGACGGCACTGTCGGAGCTGGCCCGCTTGCCTCTCCGCTTACCGGCTGCATCGGCACATTACACATCGGGCAATTACCCGCTTCGGTCGAAACATGACCGCATTGTGGACACTTGTATTGCATCTCTAATTTTTTATCAACTTAATTCAGGCGACCTTTATCCCTAAAACTTTCTCTAAACCCGATCGGTTAAAACCAACAAAAATCTGGCCATCAATATCAATCACCGGCACTCCCATCTGATGCGACTTCTCGATCATCTCTTTTAGGGCCACTTCATTAGCCGCCACATCATGATCTTCGTACTCCACGCCGTGTTTTTCAAAAAATTCCCTCGCCATCTTGCAATAGACACAACTCGGCGTGCTGTAAATCTTTATTTTGGCCATACGATCCGTATTCTAATCGTTCCCGCCAAATAAATCAAAACTACTTGCGGCCAAATGCGCCCCAGAGAGCTAGAAGAGCCACCACTGCCCCGACGATGAGGTTGCTCCAAGTCAAAGGAAATCCGAATGATTCAACCAGCCAGGGGGATACGGCAACCCAAAGACCAAGTATAAGATAAACCCAACTCATTTTTTTAAATTTTAGAGTTTAACCCCGACCTTTGTTTCTATCTTGCGTTCTTTAATTCCCCTTCAATAATTGAAGCAAACTGCTCGTAAGGCACTGCCCCGGAAACCAATTTATTATTAACAAAAGTGCTGGGAGTTGAGAGCTGAGGCAAGGATTTCTGCGCCTCTGCGGTATCGCCCTCTACTTCGGCTAGATATTTCTTTGAGTCAAAACAGCTGGTGAAGCCGCCCTCATTTAGCCCCAGATTGCGAGCTAATCCTACAAATAAGCTTTTGTTTAGGTTGCCGCTATTTTCCTTACCGTCCTTAATTTCCGCTTCAAAAAGGAGGTTATGATACTCCCAGAATTTACCTTGCTCGCCGGCACAATCGGCCGCGAGAGCTGCATTCTTGGATTCCTGCCCGCCGGCAATAAATCCGTCGATAACAATTAAATCTTTATAAACGAATTTGGCTTTACCAGTTTTAACATAATTCGCTATAACCTTGGGCTCGGTTTGGCTAAAGAAGCGGCCGCAAAACGGGCACTGATAATCGCCGAACTCAATTATCGTTACGGGTGCCTTAGGGTCGCCTAGGACATAATCATCGCCGATGGCCGGCGGCTGACCAGTAGTAGCAATTTCTTGCTTGCCAGTATTGTTTGCTTGCCCTCCTTGCCCCTTCCCAGGACCAAAAACATAAATCAACGTTCCGGCCAAGATAAGAGCCGCCACTAAAATGCTAATTGCTAAAAAATTACCTTCTGCTTTTAATGTTTTGTTCATTGTCCTTTAATAGTTTGCATTATTTGGCTGCTTCCATCAACTTTGCTGATTGAGAGCACTTTGTCTCGATTCAATTGAATCTCATTCGCTTTCCAAATTGACGCCTGACTTAGGGGGATCACTCTTAAACTTGACCCCAGAGGATTAGTTGGATCCGAAACTGACTGCGGAATATAAACGTCTCTCAAGCCGAATTTAGGAAAACGAGTTATCTTCCCGAAGTAAAGATCGCCGTTTTCCATCTGCACCGCATAATACGGCTCTTCGCCTGCGAAATTAAATCCCTGCCTTAGATAAACCGCGAGCGCCGCCCCCAGAGCTATTGCAATGAGAAACGCGAGGAAAAAGACTACTGTTCTTTTGGCTCCCATAAATTAGGAATTAATTATAATATAACTCTGTTATGCGAGCTAGGAAGCATTCGAGGTGGCGCGAGCTAAAATCCTTTCTCCTCACAAATCGAGGCATGAAGCAGACCGTCACCAAAAACACATTTTGGCTTTCTTTTGGCGAGATTATGGGCCGGGTCCTTCGGCTTTTTATTGTTGTTTACGCCGCCCGTGTCTTGGGGGCCGCTGGCTGGGGCGCTTTCTCTTACTTAACGAGCCTAGCAGCAATCCTCACCGTTTTTTCTGATGTCGGTTTAAGCTCGGTAGTTATTCGCGAGGTGACTAAGAACCCCAAACTCAAAGACAAATATTTCTCTTCCGCTTTCCTATTTAAATTTATCCTCACCGTCCTAAGCTTTCTTATCATTGTCTTCCTTTCCCCCCACATCACCAATATCCAAGTTTCTCGAACGCTAGTTTACTTAGTCGGCTTTCTTTTTATCTTTGACTCGCTGAGACGCTTTGGCGCTTCTCTTTTCAGGGCAATGGAGCGGATGGAGCTAGAGGCCCTAGTTAACATCATTACTCAAGCCATTATCGTAGTTGCCGGATTTATTGCTCTTCTTATGATTACTTCCCCAGAATCCCTGGCCGCGGCTTACGCCATCGGTGCCGGCGCAGGACTCCTAGTCACTATGTATATTCTCCGACAAGACATCGGAAAGCTTTTCTCAAGTTTCGATAAAAAATTATTAAAGCCGATCATGAACGCCGCCTGGCCGCTTTCCCTGGCTGCAATCTTCGGCGTTTTAATTGTGAACATCGATACTGTCATCATCGGTTGGTTCCGAAGCGCGGCTGAAGTCGGTTTCTACGCGGCGGCGCAAAAGCCAATCGCTTTTCTCTATCTTCTGCCGGCACTCGTCACCGGCGCTTTCTTTCCTGTTTTGGCACGCCTCGCCAATAAAGACAACGAGCACTTCCGCTATGTCCTGGAAAAAGGGCTGGGTCTGGTGCTTCTTTTTGCTATTCCTATTGCTATCGGTATTTTTCTTACAGCTCCAGAAATCGTTAAACTATTTTACGGCAGCGCATATGCCCCTTCGGCCGGCCCCCTAAAGATACTCGCTCTCACTCTCCTTGCCGTTTTTCCGGTGGGCATGATTGTTAATGCCATCTTCGCTTATAACCGGCAGAGCGAATTGGTTCCCCTGTGGGCCACTGGCCTTTTGATTGATATTGGACTCAGCTTGCTCCTTATCCCCCGCTGGGGTATCACAGGCGCTGCCTGGGCGGTATTTATCACCCAACTCATCATCAATGCTCTAATTTGGCGGAAAATGAAGCATATTAATAATTTCTCCGTTTTTAAAGAAATGCGTCTGATTCTCGTCGCCGCTTTTATGATGAGCGCGGCAATCATCCTTGCTCGCCAGGTGGGTCTCCCTTTCCTTTTGGTGGTACCCTTAGCCATCGCCGCTTACTTTGGCTCTCTCACTTGGAGCGGGGAAAATATTATAGTGAAAATAAGAGAAGCTCTAAAAAACGACTATCATGATTTTAAACCTAAAGAAACCCTCGGGAATCACCTCCCACGACGCCGTAAATAAAATTCGCAATTTGACCGGTGAGGCAAGAGTTGGCCATGGCGGAACGCTTGACCCATTTGCCGAGGGAGTACTCGTTGTAGGCGTCGGCCGGGAATCAACTAAAAAACTTCACCAAATTTTGAAAGGAACGAATAAAGAATACCTTGCTATGCTTGAGTTGGGTAAAACGAGTACTACCGGCGACCCCGAAGGAGAAATAAAAAATATGGCAAGTGATGAAGAAATAAAATCCCTCACTGATGAAAAAATTAAAAAAGTCCTGAAAAATTTTACCGGCGAGATAGAGCAAGTTCCGCCTATCTATTCAGCCGTTAAGATAAAAGGCACGCCAGCTTATAAATTAGCCCGCCAAGGGATAACCCCTACCCTAGCTCCAAGAAAAGTAGTGATTAAAGAGTTAGAGCTTTTGGAATTTATCCCCCCATTAGTTAAGATTCGGGCAGTTGTTTCTGCCGGAACTTATGTTCGTAGCTTAGCCGAAGACATTGGTAAGGCACTGGGGGTCGGCGCCTATCTCCAAGCACTTGTAAGATCTCGCGTCGGAGAGTTTAAAATAGAAAATAGTAGAACTTTGGAAGAATTAGAAAAAGAGTATGCCAAGTAAAGTTTCTCGGATTAAAAATTTCCTAAGTAAAAACCACACCGTGAGACAAACCATTCTCAAAAATACTTTTTGGCTTTCCTTCAGTGAGCTCGTAGGTCGGCTTCTTAAGGCGGCTATTATCATTTACGCCGCTCGAGTCCTTGGCGTCGCCGGCTTTGGCACCTTCTCTTATGTGATGGGCCTCGCTAGTTTACTTACTGCTTTCTCTGATTTAGGGATGTCGCCAATCGTCGTCCGTGAGGGAGCCAAAAATCCTCACCTTCGGGCTCGTTATTTTTCGACTGCCCTTGGTTTAACCTCTCTCCTAGCTTTAGCGAGCGCCATTATCATTATTTTCGGCGCGCCCTTAATTACTAAAATTCCGATCTCTCAAACGCTGGTTCTTATTGTCGCCTTGGTTTTCGTTCTCGACATGATTAGAGGCCTTGTTGGCTCAGCTATTTTCCGAGCCAGCGAAAAGATGGAAGGAGAAGCCATAGTAAACATCATCACGCAGCTCGCTTTGATTAGTGCTGGGTTCTTCTTGCTTGCTCGGTTGCAAAGCCCGGAAGGTCTCGCCCTAGCTTATGCCATAGGGTCTGCCACCGGGCTGCTTCTCGCCTTATACCTTGTCCGTAGCTACATTCGGCAGTTCATAGCCCGCTTCGAAAAAGCTCTCATTAAACCGATTCTTAGCGCTTCTATCCCGATAAGCCTGGCCGCCATTTTGGGGGTAGTAATGATTAACACTGACATTGTTCTCTTGGGTTGGCTCACTAACGCCACTCAAGTTGGACTTTTCGCCGCTGCCCAGAAGCCAATTACTCTTCTTTATGCTATTCCTTCACTCATAGCCGCAGGAATTTTCCCGGCGTTAGCACGGTTTGCCGGGAAAGACCAGAATCGCTTTCGCCTCCTCAATGAAAAAAGTATCGTGGCGGTTCTTCTCTTTGCCCTTCCCCTCACTGTCGGCTTTCTTCTTACCGGAGAAGGGATAGTCCACCTGCTTTACGGCTCCGAATATTTACCGGCTACTCCCACAATGAAGATTTTAGCCCTTACCCTCGTCACCATGTTTCCAATGAGCATGCTTTCAAACAGCATCTTTGCTTACAACAAGCAGAAATTCCTCGTTAAAGTCGGCGTGGTCGGAGTAGTGGTGAATGCCCTTTTGGACATTATCTTAATCCCCATATTGGGCATCGCCGGTTGCGCCATCGCAACGATATCTACCCAGATAGTCACCGCTAGTTCAATTTGGTTTAAGATGAAACAAATCAATAATTTTAGTGTTATCGGAAATCTCAAAAAAATAACCATTGCCACCATTCTTATGGGATTAGCAATCGCAGGGCTAATCCGGATTGATACCAATATTCTCCTCACAATAACTCTAGCTGCTGTCGTCTATTTCGGCACCCTCATCCTCCTCAAGGAAAAGCTCTTCAGCGACCTGAAATCCATCCTTGCCAGCTGACAGAAACCTCATTAATGTGATTGCGTAATGAACTCAAAGTACCTGATGCTGAAAAAGACGATTAAGGATAAAAAGATCACTGTCGGTGTGGTTGGCTTGGGCTATGTCGGGGTGCCCACTGCCCTTGCTCTTACGCATGCAGGCATCAAGGTAATCGGGATTGATATTGACAAGGTAAGGGTTCGCCAACTAAATTCTGACAAAAACTTCGCTTCCAAAAAGTTCCATGCAAGCACCGACTTCGCCGAAATCAAAAAATGCAAAGTTATTTTGATTGCCGTTCCAACGCCCATTACCAAATACAAGACTCCGGACACATCAGCGATTGAGACCGCTGCCAAAAATATCGCTAAGCATCTCTCTAAGGATTCACTCGTCATTCTTGAAAGCACTACCTATCCGGGCACGACTGATGAGCTGGTGCGTCCGATTCTTGAAAAGTTCGGCCGAGTTGCCGAGAAAGATTTTTATCTTGCCTACGCCCCGGAGCGAATTGACCCGGGAAATAAAGATCACTCTTTTACCGATGTCCCTAAAATAATCGGCGGTGTCGATAAAAAATCAACGGATCTCGCCGCCACTTTTTATCTCACCTTTCTTAAAAATATTTATAAAGTTTCCTCTCCCCGGACGGCGGAGTTCACCAAACTCTTGGAAAATATTTTCCGCTTAGTAAACGTCTCGGCAATCAATGAGTTGAAACTGCTCGCTGACAAAATGGATATTGATATTTGGGAAGCAATTGAAGCGGCCAAAACCAAACCCTACGGCTACATGGCTTTCTACCCCGGTCCGGGAGTCGGCGGCCATTGCATTCCAGTTGACCCTTTTTATCTCTCTTGGAAAGCGAAAGAATATGGGTTTTTTACCCGATTTATTGAATTAGCTGGTGAGATAAATGAATTAATGCCCCACCACGTAGTTACTAAGGTTATCTGGGCGTTGAACCGTGTCAAAAAGTCCCTCCGCGGCTCCAAAATCCTAGTCCTCGGAGTAGCCTACAAAAAAGACATTGACGACACTCGCGAGTCCCCCGCCATTCCGATCATTCGCGATCTCGTTCGCAAAGGCGCTGACATTACCTATCACGACCCCTTCGTCCCTCAAATTAAAATCGGCAACCGTGAGTTTAAATCCATCGCCTTGTCAGGACCGCTTTTAAAAGGCGCGGACTGCGTCCTTATCTTAACCGACCATTCAGGCCCGAACTACTCAACTGTCGTTAAATCAGCCAAACTGGTTATAGACACTCGAAATGCAATAAAAGATAAACCGCTCAACGTTATCGCTTTCTAAAATGGCATCACCCAAGAAAAAAATTCTCGCTTTGATCCCGGCTCGCGGCGGCTCCAAGGGAATCCCGAAGAAAAATATTATTGATGTTGGCGGCTTACCGCTTATCGCCCACTCAATAAAAAGCGCCAAGAAATCTAAGTTGATAAATAAGGTGGTGGTTTCCACCGACAGCGAAGAGATTGCTAAAATTGCTAAGAAATATGGAGTCGAAGCGCCCTTCCTCCGCCCTACGCGTATTGCCAGTGACCGATCTCCAATAATTGATACTATCCTCCATGCTCTAGATTGGCTTGAAAGTCACGGCGAAAAATTCGATGCCGTCGCCCTCCTTGAGCCCACCTCCCCCCTGCGAAAAGATAACGACATTGATAATGCGATCAAGATTCTTATGAAGAATTACAATAAAACCGATGCCGTGGTCAGCGTTGGTAAAGTCCACTTGGAGCACCCTTTAGTTATGAAAATTATTGATAAAAACTTTTTAAAGCCATTCCTCCCGCAGGGCAGAAAAATTCATCAGCGGCAGCAATTATCTAGGGTTTACTTCCCTTACGGCGTAATCTACCTATGCAAAACAAGCGTTTTAAAAAAGCAAAAAACTTTTTATCCTAAGAGAGTCATGCCCTATTTAATTGAGCGATGGCAGAATTATGAAGTTGATGATATTTTTGATTTGATTTGCGTTCGTACTATCATGCAGGCAATGTACAAAAATAAATTATGACATTTCTTATAATCGGTTTGGGCTCGATGGGAAAGCGACGGGTTCGCAATCTCCAAGCTCTTCAGGCGGGTGAAATTGTTGGCGTTGAACTTAAAGAGGAAGATCGTAAAGAAGCCGAAGAAAAATATGGCATACAAACCGTCGACAACGTAAGCAAAGTTAACCTGTCAGAAATTGACGCCATTATTGTTTCTACCCCGCCCGACAAACACAACGAGTGGATTGAGTTCGCTATTCAAAATAAAAAACCGGTTTTTGTTGAAGCAAGTGTCATCGTAGAAGGATTAGAAGAGTTAAACGGAAAAGCTAAAGCGGCCGGAGTGCTTGTTGCCCCTTCCTGCACTCTTCGCTTTCACCCAGCTATTAAAATCATTAAAGACATTATTCGGAACGGAAAATATGGCCGGGTTACCACTTTCAGCTACCATCTAGGGCAATATCTCCCTGACTGGCATCCTTGGGAGAAGTTAAGTGATGTTTACTTCGGCCAGAAAGAAACGAGCGGCACTAGGGAGATGGTGGCTTTCGAACTTACGTGGTTGGTTGATGTTGTTGGTTTTCCAAAGGAAATAACCGGCTTCTACGGTAAAACAATGGATTTAGGCGTCGACATTGATGATGCCTACGTAATGTCTCTTAAACTTGAAAAGTCCTTTGGCAACCTGACCATTGATGTCGTCGCTCGTTATGCCATCCGTACTCTAGTCCTCAATACGGAACAAGCTCAAATTCTTTGGAGATGGGACGATAAAGTAGTGAAGCTCTACGATGCTTCTACTAAAAAATGGCAAGAAATTCCCCTACCGGAGGGCCGCGCCGCTGAAGGATACAATCCGAATATTACCGAAGATATGTATATTGATGAATTAAAAGCTTTCATGGACGCCGTCCAGAATAAAAAACCTTTTCCCAATACGCTCGATGAAGATATAGATGTTCTGAAAATCCTTAATCAGGTAGAATCACGTTCAAAATGAGCAAAGGCACTAAACTCTGGAAAAAAGCAAAACGCCTCATCCCTGGAGGCACTGGTCTTTTCTCCAAAGTCTCCGAACTGTATCTACCCGACCAGTGGCCCTCTTATTTTAAAAAAGCGAAAGGAGTAGAGCTCTGGGATTTGGACGGCAAAAAATATATTGATATGTCTTACATGGGCATCGGTGCCTGCATTTTGGGCTATGCCGACCCGGATGTGAACCGAGCCGTAAAAAAAGTGATTGATGAGGGCTCAATGGCTACGTTGAATTCTCCCGAAGAAGTAGAACTGGCCGAATTATTCCTCAAAATGCACCCCTGGGCTAGCATGGTTCGCTATGCTCGCTCCGGCGGCGAAGCGATGGCAATTGCGGTTCGCATCGCCAGGGCTCATACCAAAAAAGATAAGGTTGCTTTCTGCGGCTATCACGGTTGGCATGATTGGTATTTAGCTGCTAACCTCGCCGATAAAAAGAATCTCGACGGCCAGATTCTACCGGGACTAAAACCGCTCGGTGTACCGAGAGCTCTCAAAGGGACAGCTCTTCCATTCAATTACAACAGGATTAAGGAGCTTGAAAAAATTGTGAAGCAAAATCGCGGTCAGATCGGTGTAATAGTAATGGAGCCGGAGCGCGAACACGGTCCGGAAAATAATTTCCTCCAAAAAGTAAGGAGGATAGCTAATGAGATCGGAGCGGTACTCATCTTTGATGAGATCACTTCCGGCTTCCGAATGAATATCGGCGGAGTCCATGAGCTCTATAAAGTTCGTCCAGATATTGCTGTCTATGGTAAAGCGATTTCTAACGGCTACCCAATGGCGGTAATAGTCGGCAAAAAGAATGTCATGAGTGCCGCCGAAGAAAGCTTTATCTCAAGCACTTATTGGACTGAAAGAGTCGGCCCGGTCGCCACTCTCGCTACTTTAAAAAAGATAAAAGAGAGAAATGTCCCGCGTCATCTTATTAATATCGGAAAATTAGTAACCGCTGGCTGGAAAAAGGTGGCAGAAAAACATGGCTTAAGAATTAGAACATTCGGTCTTCCTCCCCTTACTCATTTCTCTTTTGATTATGGCAAAGACAATCAAGCACTTCATACTCTTTTCAACCAAGAAATGTTAGCTCGGGGTTTTCTCGCTAAAAACGCTTTTTACGCTTCTTTTGCTCACAAAGAAACTCATGTAAAACAGTATATAAAAGCAACTAATGAAGTCTTTAGAATTATTAAGGAGGCTCTAAAGAAAGGCGACGTTAAGAAAAGATTAAAAGGCCCCGTCGTCCACACTGGATTTAAACGACTGACTTAAAGATTTACGTAAATAAGTACATAGACAAGAAATCCCGCTAACGCGGGATTTCTTGTCATTATGAGTGCTATTGGATGTCTTCGAATTTGAGCTGATGATCCGCCGGAACTTCGTGTTTTATTTTTCTCCCGATAAATCTCTCGAACTCGATGGGTGAAGTTCCATCCGCTGGCCGCTTAGCTTCCAAGTCTTCCTTAGCAATTACATGTCCCGCCGCCATAGCTCTAGCAGCAACGATGCTCTTCCGAACAAGAGTCCGCATTGATTCAAACTCACTCTTTGTCGGCAGTTTCTCGCCACTCCCCAGGAGAACTGACACACGGCGAATCGCCTGGATCTTCCGTCTTAGCTCTTCGGGGTTGTCTGATGCCACATGGTCCGGCCCCGGAAGAGATTTATCAATTGTGAAGTGCCGCTCGTAAACTGCTGCCCCCAAGGTCACTGCTATAATAGCTGCCTCGTCACCTTCAGTATGATCTGAATACCCTATCACGGTATCGAGCTCCTCCATCATTTGGCCCATGGCAGCTAGGTTTACTTCCTCTGGTGACGTTGGATAATTAGTTGTGCAGTGGAGCACTACAAGATCTTCAGCCCCTTTATTTCGTAAAAAATCCACTGCCCCTTTTATTTCCTCTATGTCTGCCATACCGCTACTTAAAATAATTGGTCGAGCAGTTTCTGCCAGCTTCTCTAGAAGAATATAATTTGTTAAGTCTCCTGACCCCACTTTATAAGCAGAGACATTCAACGACTCGAGTAAATCAACGCTCTCCTTCCCGCCGTGAGGCGTTGAGAGAAATAAGATTCCTCTTTCCCTGCACCGAGAAATAAGTTGCGGATAATAAGATTCATCTAGCTCCAGCTCGCGAAGCATCTCTCTCTGGCTTTTCACCTCTCCGATATTTTTTCTTTGGTACTCGACCATCTCGCCGGAATCGATCACCACCTGCTCCGCCCGGAAGGTTTGGAACTTCACCGCATCTGCCCCAGCATCAGCTGCAATATCAATGAGTTGCAACGCCTTTTCCAGCGCCCCATTATGATTAACTCCTGCTTCCGCAATGATAAAACATGGCTCTCCATAGCCCACCACTTTATTCTCAATTTTTACCTTTTTAACAATCCGCATTTACTTTACTTTTACTCTAAAATACCTAGTAATAGGATAGACTGAACTTGAGGAGTGTCAAACATTCTATGGCTAGGCAGAAGAAAAATATCCTTATAATAACCGGTAGCCGGGCTGAATACGGTCTCTTAAAGCCAGTCATGGAAGCGTTATTAAAGAGCAAGCTCTTCGAGCCGAAATTCTTGGTGACTGGTATGCATACTTTAAGAAAATTTGGCTATACCTTGAACGAGATTAAAAAAGACAAAATGCCGATTGCCACAGTAGTTCCTATAAGCGGAAAAGATGATACGCCTGAAACTTTGGCAAAAGAGATTAAAGGAATCAATAATTATTGTAAGAAACATAAACCGGATTTAATTCTTGTCTTGGGTGATATTGCCCCTGCTCTTGCCGGAGCAATCACCGGAACTCATCTTAAAATCCCGGTCGCCCATATTAACGGCGGGGATGTGAGCGGTGAAGGACCCGACGAATTTATCCGCCACGCCACTACCAAGTTTAGTCATTTTCACTTCACCTCTTCCGCTCCTAGCGCCAGGAGAGTCTTGGCTCTCGGAGAAGAAAGATGGCGAGTTTTTAATGTCGGCTCAACCTGGCGGGATGAGAAAATGACATTTCTCTCTAAAAAAGACTTGGCGAAAAAATTTAATTTAAACTCTCAGAAAAAATGGATCTTCGTCGTCCATCATCCGGCACCCCTCGATAAAACGCCTTTTCTACAGCAAATTAAGCCTCTTCTTAAAGATCTCTCCAGCTACGATGCGGAAAAAATAATCAGTTATCCTAATGCTGACACCGGCAGCGAAATATTCATCCGTGAAATAGAAAAATACAAAAAGAGGAACGGATTTCACGTTTTTAAAACTCTTCCTCGCTCTCAATACTTAAGCTTTTTAAAACACGCCAATCTTCTTATTGGTAACTCAAGTTCCGGTTTTATTGAGTCCAGCTATTTTAAAATCCCGGTTGTGAATATCGGCACTCGCCAGCTTGGCCGCGCCGCCGGCGCGAACCTGATTCGCACTAACTACACCGAAGAAGAAATTAAGAGAGCTCTGAATTATGCATTAACTCCGCAATTCAAGGCGAAAGCCCGCCACGCCAAAAGTCCTTACGGCTCCGGCAATGTAAACGCCAAAATCGTCAAAGTTTTAGAAAGATATCTCAATCTTATCGGCACGGACAAATTATTCTTCAAACCTCCCCCCCAATAGTCATTGAACAATTAATTTGGCCATGATAACATCGCGGTGAATATAAATGCCTGAAGATAGATTTGAAAATTGGCAGCCGCCGAAACTAATAGACGGCCAAATGACTAAATGGCACTGGATCGTAAAAGGTGTGGACTCTTTCCGTCTAGGATCCAAAACAGATATTGGTGCATTTACTTACATCCACGCCGTTAACGGAGTTACCATTGAAGACAATGTCCAAATTGGAGGCGGTTGTCGCATTTACTCTGCCTCCACTATTGATCAAAAAGAAGGACCAGTCATCATAAAAAAGAATGCTTTAATTGGCGCTGGTACAACCATTCTGCCTGGTGTAACCATCGGTGAGAATTCAATAATCGGCGCTCATAGCTTAGTTAAAGATAATATCCCCGATAACTCCGTTGCCTGGGGCGTGCCAGCCAAGGTGGTAGGAAAAGTCATCAACGGCAAAATCATCTTGGACAAGCAGGGCAAAAACGAATGACAAGAAATTTAAATATCATTTGCGTCCCAGAACAAGCCTCCATTAAGGACGCAATGGCCTCTATTCATGAGAGCGGCATCCGAGTTGCTCTAATCGTTGATAGCAATAGAAAGCTGGTTGGCGTTGTCACTGACGGTAACATAAGAGAGAGTCTCTTGCTTGAGGGTAAAACTTTTGACTCACCGGTAGCGGAAATCATGACCAGAAATCCAACGACTGCCACCAAAGATACGCCGGCAAGCATTCTCTTGGAAACGATGCTTGAGAAAAGCATCTATGAAATCCCGATTTTAAACGAAGACGGCACCATTGCTAACATCATCCTTCTCTCCGAGCTAAAGCAGATCCCCCTCACCAAGCAAGACATAACTGCCCAAGAAATCGAAATTGTTAATGAAGTTTTAAGCTCCCCTTATCTAACTATAGGACCGAAGATAAAAGAGTTTGAATCACTTTTTACCGATTATCTTGGCGTGAAGCACGCTATTGCAGTTTCAAGCGGCACCAGCGGCCTTCACTTAGCCGTTAAAGCTCTTGATATTAAGGATGGTGATGAAGTAATTACCACTCCTTTCAGCTTCATCTCCTCGGCTAATGCACCTCTCTTTGAGAGAGCCAAACCGGTTTTCGTTGACATTGAGGAAAGAACTTTATGCATTGATCCGACAAAGATTGAAGAAAAAATCACGCCTCGCACCAAAGCTATCCTCCCTGTTGATATTTTTGGCTACGTAGCCCAGATGGATGCAATAACGGAGATTGCCAAAAAACATAATCTGAAAGTTATTGAAGATGCCTGCGAAGCTTTGGGCTCAGAATATAAAGGGGCTAAAGCGGGCTCCTTCGGTGATGTCGCCGTCTTCGGTTTCGCCCCCAATAAACAGATCACAACCGGCGAGGGTGGAATGATTGTTACCAATAATGACAATGTGGCAAAACTCTGCCGAAGTATGCGCAATTATGGTAAGGAGGAGGATACTGATCTACGCTCTTTCCCCCGACTTGGCTACAGCTACAGATTAAGCGAAATTGGTGCTGCGCTTGGCATTACCCAAATGCGACGAATTGATGAGATTTTAACAAAGCGGAATCGCGTCGCCGCCCTTTACAGCAAGTGCCTTGGACAGATTAAAAATATCATAGTCCCTATCGTGCCGCCTGAAATTAAGATGAGCTGGTTTGTTTACGTTATTCGGCTCAATCCTCAAGAATTCTCACGCGAAGATCGTGATAAAGTCATCGCTCGGTTAGCAGAAAGGGGCGTCAATTGCCGCGACCGCTTTCCGCCAATTCATCTTGAACCTCTCTATGTTCAAATGTTCGGCTACAAAGCTGGCGATTACCCGATTACTGAGCGGGTTTCCGGTTCTACCATTGCCCTTCCCTTCCACAACAACTTAACCGAAGCCGAAATTAAATATGTTTCCGATACTCTTAAGTCGGCTTTGGAAGAAATAAAGGGATAATGATTTTATTCTACACTTCAATCCCCCGCTCTTTCCGCACGACTCTTATCGGCCACCTCTACGAAATCTCTCAAATTTATCCGGTTGTTCTTCTCGCTGAAGAACTGGATACAGATATCCAAAAAATAATCAGCGATAAAGATCTCTTTCCAAAATTGGAAGCAGTCATTCCCGTCCATCAGCACACCGGCTCGAGAAGAAATCTGCTAGAGAAAGAACGTTATCTCTCCCGCTTAGCTAAAGAGCTCATTAAAAAATATCAGCCAGAGGTTGTTGTAACCGCCAACGATCTCTATCCTTTTGAGATGCATCTTATCCGCGCCGCGAAGAAAAGCGGAGCAAAAACTCTCTCCATCCAGGCCGGCATGGCAGTTAACTCTTCGATCGTTAAGCACTGGCTAAACGCGGAGGCTGCTTACTCTTTGCCTCTAAAATTTCTGCCCTTCTCCTTTCGCCTGCTCCTCATCCAAGCCAAAAAAATACTCCAGCATTCTTTTATCTATTATCTCCTGCCAATTTTCACCAGCAATCTGCCCTTCACCGGGAAAACGAGCTTTATTCTGGGAACGGGTACCGCCGGTGAACGCGCCGATTATCAAGTAGTTCTCTCGAAGCGAGATTACGAAATCCACTTAAAAGACGGCATTAGAAAAGAAAAGCTTCTTATCCTTGCTCATCCCCTTGCAAGGAATAAAAAAATATTCAATCTTCTTTCCTCTGATACAAGACGACGCACCAAAAAAGAAAAGAGTGTTGCCGTTATGCTTCCTAGCGACATCAAAGTTGGATTCCGTAAAAAAGATTTTTCTCCAATCCCTATGATCCAAAGAAAAAAGGAATGGCGGGAGCTGGTTAATCTTATCTACCAATCCCTCCCCGATTGGAAGATTCAGTTGAAACCCCATCCGGCCACCAGAAACCCGGGCGGGCTGCAAAGAATTTTTATCAAAGTCCCCAACACTACTCTAATCGATCACCAAAGTCCGGCCGAAACAAGCATGGCGAAAGCCGATGCCGTTATCGGCCTGCCTCTCTCAACGAGCACCACTCTTTTTACTGCTTCTCTCTATTGGCCAAATTTGCCAATTATCTCACTTGATACTGAGGAAGAACTTATGGGCGATTATTACAAAGATTTCCCGGGAATAGATTACGTCACAACGAGAACCGAACTGGGAAAGAAACTAAGAATAATTGGTTCCGGCAAATATAAAAAGCAAGCTCCAAAGTTGACCGAAGAAGGGTTTAAAAATACCATTGAACTCATTCAATATGCCCTCAAAGAAAAAGCCCGCTAGGCCAACTAAAATTTTAGCGACCATTGGTCCTTCCTCAATGGACAAAGTCATCGTCCAGAAAATGAACCAGGCCGGCGTTGATATTTTCAGGATCAATCTTTCTCACACTCAAGTTAAGGATATCCCTCGACTCATTAACACTCTGCGCTCCTGGACGAATAAGCCAATTGCCCTTGACTCCGAAGGGGCTCAAATTAGAACCGGGAAATTTAAGAACAATAAGGTTGAGATTAAGCCTTACAGTTTGGTCACTCTTCACCCCGCAAACGTCAAAGGCGACAGCGCCAAAATCCCTCTTTATCCGGTTGAACCGGCCAAAACTTTCAAGCCCGGCGACCTCGTCTATATCGATTTTGATTCAGTTATTCTCCAGGTCACCGCTATTAAAAGCGGCAAGGTGCTCGCTCGCACCCTCTCCGGAGGAGTGATCGGCTCTAACAAAGCCGTGGCTATGGATAGAGCGATTAACCTTCCACCATTCACCAAAAAAGATTTGGCTGCTTTTTCCCTGGCAAAGAAATTAAAAATTACTGATATTGGTCTCTCTTTTGCCGACAGCAAAGAGAGCGTCCGGGCGCTTCGCGCTCTCTTCCCCTACCCCATTTCGGTCATCAGTAAGATAGAGAGCCGCACCGGTCTGCGCAATCTAAAAGAAATTGCCAAAGAAAGCGATGCTGTCTTGATTGACCGGGGCGATCTCTCGCGCGATGTTCCTCTCCAAGAACTCGGACTTGCCCAACAATACATCTTGAGTGTTACCAAGGAACTAAACGCACCCGTTTACGTAGCTACTAATTTGCTCGAGAGTATGATTCATTCAAGCCAGCCAACCCGGGCCGAGATTAACGACATCACAAGCACCCTTCTTGCCGGAGCAAACGGCCTGGTCTTGGCCGCCGAAACAGCTATCGGAAAATATCCGGTCGAGTCCGTCCGGATAGCCGCCGGAGTAATCAAAGAGACTGAAGATTATCTTGTAAAGAAATACAGCAGCCAGCGCTATGACGGTGATCTTTATGACTATTCATTTTCACTTATTCCTCCACACGGCGGAAAACTAATTCAGAATTTTGCCGATTTGGCTACCCAGAAAGAGGCGGTCAAACTTCGCAAGATTGATGTGAGCGAAGAAATTTTCTTAGACGTGAACCAAATCGCTGAAGGCGTTTACTCTCCGCTTCGAGGGTTTATGAATAAAAAGGAGCTAAATTCAGTGCTCCAGAATTATCGCCTTCCGACGGGCGTCGTCTGGACCCTGCCAATTATTTTTCAATTGCCCAAAAAGGAGATCACTTTCCGCAAAGGCGAGCGAATCGCCATCGGCCGGAAAGGTTCGGGAGAACGCTACGCCGTAATGGATGTGGCAAATATCGAAAAAATAGGCCTCCCGGAGGTCGCTAAACAATGGTTCGGTACCGATAGCACTGCGCATCCCGGTGTGGCCCGCATCTTTAAGCTGGGAGAGTATATTGTAAGCGGCGAGGTATTCCTCATTAAAAAACCGGTTTCCGACTCCCTCTCTTATGTTTTGACCCCAAAGCAATCCCGCCGGCTATTCAAAAACTTTGACTGGCGTACCATTGTCGGATTTCACACCCGCAACGTCCCTCATCGCGGGCATGAATTTATTCAAAAAGCAGCGCTCAAACGAGTTAACGCCGACGCTCTTTTTATCAGCCCCGTTGTTGGTCCCAAAAAAGCCGGGGACTTTAAACCCGATGCCATCGTCAACGCCTATCAAATAATGATAGAGAATGGCGTTTACAATCCCTATCCGGTAGTTGTTGGTGCCTTCCAAACTTATTCCCGTTACAGCGGCCCCCGCGAGGCGGTCTTCACTGCCCTTTGTCGAAAGAATCTTGGCTGCAGTCACTTCATCATTGGCCGAGATCACACCGGCGTCGGTGATTTCTATGCCCCAGATGCCTCCCAAAAAATATTCTACGACCTGGGTATCAGAAATATCGGGATCACCCCAATAATGCTTGAAGCGGCTAATTACTGTAAGCTCTGCAAGAAAGTAACGGACAAATGCCGCCACGGAGCAAAGTCGAGAACTTTGATCAGCGGCACGGCTGCCAGAAAGCATCTCCTCGGCGGCAAGAAAATCCCTCGCGAAATCATGCGGCCAGAAATCGCCGGCATGCTTGAGAATTGGTACAAAAAATCCCCCACTACTCTTTTTGAAAAGTGAGCTCTTGACAAACTAAACCCTATCATGAGCGGTGAAGGAATTTCCGGTGATCTTCTGAACGTTATCACGGAGTACGGCTGGCCGGTCGTCACTGACCCCTGCCACGCTCTTGACCCTCTCCTCAACCCGGCCCAGCTCAAAGCCACTCTCCGCGACTAGCGAGACGACATCATGGGGTGGCGCGCGATGCGGTGCGCGCCACCCCTCCCCTAGTCCTCCGACAACTATCGGAGGGCTTTTGTTTTAATATTTCAATAACTCCGTGTTCGTGGTACTATTTCAGTCTCGTTCTTTAACCCTCTCCCAGAAAGGAGAAGCATCATGTCTCGCAGAATCGCGCTTGTGATCTTGACGCTCACTCTAGCTGGGGCTCTCGTCCCAGCAACCCTCGCCTCGAACTCGGCGAGCCTATCCCCCGTCAAGACAACTCGGTGGAATAGCGTCGTTTACAACTACTACGACTACACCGTCCCGATCTACGGCTGCCCGAGCTCGTCATGCGTGGTGACCAACGACCTTGCCAACTACTCTCCAGTCAAGATGATCTACTGGACCGACTGCCACTGGTACGACGGCAACTATCAAAGCAACCGTTGGTTCTACATCTACTACTGGTATGACGGGAGGGTCTGGGTTGGCTGGGTCCATTCCTCCTACGTCTTCCAGCAGGAAAGAACCTGGAACTGGTACTGGAACTGCTGACCTCTAGCTAGACGACATCATGGAGTGGCGCGCACCGCATCGCGCGCCACTCCTCCCCTAGTCCTCCGACAACTATCGGAGGGCTTTTGTTTTTTTACTCAATCAACTAAATTAATTGAGCTATGATTATTTGGTTAACAGGGATGTCGGGCTCGGGAAAAAGCACGATTGCTGAGCGCGTCGAATCAAAACTTACTGAAGCTAACTATTCGGTTCATCACGTTGACGGCGACCGCTTCCGCGCCAAAACCGGCGTCACCAACAAATTTTCCCGCGAAGAAATTTTAGAAAACAACCACAAAATTATTGACTACTGCAACTCCGTCAAAAACGACTACGGCGTGATTGTCGTCGCCGTTATCTCGCCATTTCAAGAAACCCGCGACAAAGCTCGAGAAATTTTCGGCGACAAATACAAGGAAATTTTTATTGATTGTCCAATGAAAACATTAATAAGACGCGACACCAAAGACCTTTATTCCAAAGCAAAAGCCGGTGAGATCAAAGACCTAATCGGCTTCTCTCCTGGCACCCCTTACGAACGCCCCCAAAACCCTGATCTCGTGATCGACACTTCCAAAACAACTGTTGCAGACGCAGTGGAAAAAGTATACAAATTAATCACAAACTCCCTAGTGACTAATAACTAATGTCTAATGTCTCTCATGACAAGGTAATTCTCATGGCTGACTATGGCCGATCCGGACAGGGGTGGCTAAGCTACATGCTCTGTTACATTTTGAATGCCAAATACATTGAGCCCTATGATTTCTTGAAAGGCATGCTCTATACAACCGACGAACGGGTGCTGGGCTTAACCAGTGGCAACCTTCCAAATCGACCAAAACCCCAATATTCAATGATTATTAAAACCCACAACTGGCCGGCCAAAGATATTAATTTGACTGATAAAATAATCTTCCTCACTCGCGACCCCCGCGATATTGCAGTTTCTGCCTACTATCGCTACAAAGAATTAATCGATCTTGAACCACCCACTACTCTTAAAGAAAAATTATTCTATACGTTTAGTAGTGTACGTCTCCTAAGTTACGCTTGGACTGCCCACAAGTGGAAAAAATTCACTCGTCTCTGGACCGAGCGACCGGACATTAAATATCGCTGGGTAAAATACGAGAATATTTCTTCTCATCCGGTAGAAACTCTTAAAGAAATCCTAAATTATCTTGGAGTTAAAGCTCCTGATAAACTTATCCAAGAAGCAATCGATAATTTCACTTTCGATAAGCTTTCCGGCCGCGAGAAAGGTAGAGAGGAGACCAAAAGCATGCCCTTTCGTAAGGGCATCGTTGGGGACTTTAGAAATCAATTCTCCTGGCTAGAACTTAAAATCTTCCGCGCCATCTGCGGCAAAGACATGGAGAAATTGGGGTATCGGACAAGATGAAGCGTCTATTAAAATCTCTTAATAGGGCTCTACCCAATCCAATAAAAAACCTGCTTACTAAAACTCTTGGCACGGGTCTTTTCTATTTTGGCTATAAACCTAAAGACTTCCACGAAAAAAATATCACTCTAAGAAAAGTGCTTAACACTTCTTATTTCGATTATTACTTTTATAAGAACCGACGCTTAAGTAGCGAAGCATTAAATAACAAATTCTGGAAGGAGTATGGTTCTGAATATCTTAAAAGTTTTAACCAGACACCTATTCCCGAATATTACTTAAGGGAGATTGAAAACTTAATTGAGACTAAAAATATAAAAACTGTTTTTGAATTCGGCTGCGGTTTCCTTCGCCATTTAGAGTATTTAAGCAATAAATATCCTCATCTTGAACTTTACGGCATTGATATCACGCCAGAAATTATCGGTCGTGCGAAAGAACTAAACAATCCGCGCATCCAAGTTTTCGTGGATGACATAAGAAACATCGAGAAATATCAAAATATTCTAAAGAATGCTGATTTAATCTTCAGCTACGGCATTTTTGCCTATCTCGCGCCAGAAGATTTTGAAAAAGTTTGCAGCGTAATTCAAAAACATTTTAGAGGTTGCGTTGTTTATAACGATGCTGCCCAGAAGCGCGACCTCTCAAAGCTCGCCGAGAGCATTAAGCTCTCGAGCCAAAGCTATATCCACCCCTACCCCGCAATTTTCAAAAAATACGGCTTAGAGGAAATCACCTCCGGCCACTCTCCCGACAAAGAAAGCTTCAACTTTGTCGGGAAGCAACGATAAAGACAACAAAGAAAAATGGCCCTCGTAATCGGGCCATTTTTCTTGTTAAACATTACTGACCACTAACAAATACCACTATCGCACACGGTAATAGTTGTAGATGCGGACCTGGTCACAGAGCCCTGACTGTTGGTAGCTATGGCTGAGATAGTATGAAGACCTACTGCCGGGAGAGTTGTGGTGCCGGTCCAAGGCGCAACGGTTTTGGTTGCAAAGGATCCATTAGACGTAGTGCTGGCAGCGCGAGAAAAGACAACTTGACTAATACTACCTGCATTAGTGGCAGGTGTAGCTGTAATCGTAATGGCAGTAGTACTCGAAGTCGAGGTCGATGTGACAGAAATAGTAATTGTCGGCGGAATGTCTGCAGTTCCACGGGTAGTGAGCGTCTTAACTGTCAGGGGAACCGAAGCCGAAGTAGCTGTAGTTCCATTACCATCTGTGGCTGTCGCTGTAAGCGTATGCTGACCTACTGGTATGCTGTTCCACCTTATAGTCCAGGGACCAATAGAAGCATTTACAGTCCCGATAGAACTTCCCCCATCAAAAAATTCTACTTTGCTGATGGTGCTTTTATCGCTAGCAGCTGAAGCAGTCACATCGGTTGAGGCAGGAGTAGTGAGCGCAAGGCCGCCGTAGGGATAAGTAATATTAACTCTCGGTGGAATATTTGGAACTTGGGCAACGGTTGAGGTAGCAGCGGTTTGAGCAGTGGTAGTCGTGGCAGTGGCAGCTGGAGAGGGAGTGGTGGCGACCTGCCCTTGCATCTGCTTAGTAGCCAGTTGTGCCTGCAGTTGTTGTATTTGCGCTGTAAGCAATGTAATCAACTGTTGCAGTAAGGAGTTAAGCTGGGCCGCAAGATCGGTAAGAACCGTCGATGGTTGAGCGGCAACTGCCGGCGGGACTAGGGATGGCGACGCAACAGTGGTGGTTGTTGTGCTTGTTGTACTTTGAGTTATCGTTCCAGGCGTACCGGTTGGCGCAGTACTACTAGCAGTTACACTGGTGGTAGTCGTTGTTGTACTGGTGGCGCCAACCGCCGAAGTACTAGTAACTAAAGTTGAGTAGGTTGTTGTAGTTTGTGGGGCCGGTACAAAGCGAGCCAAAGCGGGAGCAGCCAGAGCTATTACCCCGACCAACACACCCAGAAATACCAAGCTACCCTTAGCAGTCCTCATATAGCCGTAATTATAGCACATAAGCCCCCCCCCGACTGGGGATAACAAATTTCGGTTGTTTTTGAGCCAAATTTGACTATACTAAATTGCGCTTATGCAGACATCCCGCACCACTACGCGAAAAACCTGCCGCGTCTGCGGTTCAAGTAAACTTGAGAAAGTTTTTAGTATCGGCAATCTCTATATTTCCACCTTTGTTAAGAGTAAAAAAGGGAAAACTCCGCGAGCTCCGTTAGAACTAGTCCACTGCAAAAATTGCGACCTTCTCCAGCTAAAACACACCGCTCCTCAAGAATTACTTTACGCTCGCCACTATTGGTACCGCTCTGGTATCAATCCGGTTATTACCGCTGATCTCAAGGAGATCGCCGAAACAGCGACGAAAATGGCCAAGCTCAAAAAAGGCGACATTGTTTTGGATATCGGCGCTAATGACGGCACACTCCTTAAGTACTATCCAAGGAATCTGATTCGCGTGGGCTGTGAGCCGGCGGACAACTTAATTAAATATCTCCGCAAGGTCATCCCTCATGTTATTCACGATTTTTGGACCTATAAAGCGTGGCAGAAAAAGTTCGAAGACAAAAAAGCAAAAGTTATTACCGCCATTGGAATGTTCTATGATATGGAAGATCCAAATCAGTTCATCCGAGATGCTACGAAAGTTCTCGCTCCTGGCGGAGTTTTTATCGCCCAGCTAATGACTCTGAAACCGATGATCGAGACAAATGACCTTGGGAACATTTGTCATGAGCATCTTGAGTACTACTCTTACCCTTCCCTTGTTTATTTCTTTGAGAAAAACGGCTTAGAAATTTTCAAAGTGGAGGAGAATAGCATTAATGGCGGCAGTTATCGCCTCTTCGCCCGTCACCTGAAGAAAGGCAGTATCAAATATAAGGAGCCGAAATATAATTACAAAGCATTTGCCCGCCGATTAGAAACAAACAAGAAAAAAGCCGTTGATTTCATTAAGAAAGAAGTGAAAAAAGGCAAAAAAGTTTACGTCTATGGTGCCTCAACCAAGGGCAACACAATCCTCCAGTATTACGGATTGGACAATAAGCTCATCAAAGCCGCCGCCGATAAAGACGAACAAAAATGGGGGAAGTATACGGTTGGAACTTTAATCCCGATCGTAGACGAAGAGACAGCCCGCAAAGATGCTGATTACTTCTTCGTCTCCCCTTGGGCTTTCTTTGATACTTTCTATAAGAGAGAAAAGGATTGGCTAAAGAAGGGCGGTAAATTTATCGTCCCTCTTCCCAAATTCCAAGTGATTGGCGCTAAAAAATAGGCCTAACGACATCGCAAGTCGATATATTTGTCGAGACCCCACCGTAGGCGGGGTCTTTCAATTTTCAAAAAACGTGTTTAACATAAACCCCGTATGAAAAAAGTCTTAATTTTAGGCATCACTGGTCAAGATGGCTCTTACTTAGCCGAGGTTCTGTTAGAAAAAGGCTATGAAGTTCACGGCCTTTATCGTAAATCCGCCACCGGCAATACTCGAAACATCGAGCACATCTTAAACAAAATCACCCTCCACCGCGGTGATCTTTTGGATACCACCTCCCTCTATCGGGTCATTAAAGAAGTAGCTCCTGAAGAAATTTATAACGAAGCTGACCAAGATCACGTCGGCTGGAGCTACGATATGGTTGATTTCCAATACAATGTCACGGGTGCCGCCGTCGGCCGGATTTTAGAGATCATCAAGCAAATTAATCCCCAAATTAAATTCTTCCAGCCCTTATCTTCCAATATTTTCGGCAAGGCAATGGAAACCCCCCAGAAAGAAACCACTCCTTTCTATCCTCAAAGTCCTTATGCCTGCGCTAAAGTTTTGGCTTACGTTATCTCCAAATTTTATCGGGAAACCTACGACATGTTCGTCGCCACCGCCATCTTTTACAACCACGAATCCCCGCGAAGACCGGAAGAATATTTAACAAGAAAAGTTACTAAAGCCGCCGCTAGAATCTATGCCGGCCTCGAGAATTCATTAGAACTTGGCGACCTCTCCGCCCAAATTGACTGGGGCTATGCCAAAGAATATATGGAAGCTGCTTGGAGTATCATGCAGCAGCCAAAACCGGACGATTATATTATCTGCACCGCTGAAACCCATTCGGTTCAGGAATGGGTAGATGAAACATTTGCGGCTGTCGGACTCAACCCGAAGCAATACGTCAAAATCAATCCCAAATTCCTCCGGCCAGCCACTACCACGGTCCTCGTAGGCGACATTTCCAAAGCTAAGAACGCCTTTGGCTTTAATCCCCAATTCAAGTTCAAAGAGCTTATTCACCTAATGCTTGAAGAGGACTTAAAGGCAGTAGGCAAAACCCTCCCCCAGAAATCATGAAGAAACATATCGGTATCTTATTCCCCCCTCGATCGGGCGGTGGCGTCTTTCAGTTCACCTTAAGCGTCGCTAATGGCCTTCTCGCTTACGCTCCGGACAAATTCCAGTACTCCATCATTTACTACGAAGGCGAGAGTAAGCCAGAGGTCTCTTCAAAGGAAAATGTAAATTACATTCTCCTTCCCAATCGCTGCCGCTCTTCCATAAGAAAAGCAATTCATTTTTTGGGACTTGTCACCGGGCTGGATTTCCTCGTTATAAAAGACTTAGATAAAGCTCTTCAAAATAAAAATATTGATCTTCTCGTTATCTCAACTCCTTTTTCATTCGATGTCCCTTTTAAAATCCCTTATGTTGCCTGCCTCCCTGACTATATGCACAAATACTATCCCCGCTGGCCGGAATATACCTGGATGACAAAAACGACTCGCGACATTATCTACCCCTATTACGCCCGCCACTCCCTCTTAACTGTCGCCGACTCTGCCCAGGGGGCTGATGATATTCATACCTTCACGAGGGTGCCGATGACCAAAATCCGGACTATTTATTATGTTGCCCCAAGCTACACCTACAAGCACAAAAATATGACCGATAGTGAATCCTCAAAACTTCTTGAGAAATATGGTTTGCCGAAAAAGTTTATTTATTACCCCGCCCAGTTTTGGCCTCAGAAATATCATGATCACTTATTACGAGCCCTCCATAAAATTAAAGAAGCACATGGCGTAGAGATTCCTTTGGTAGTTGTCGGCAGCAACAAGGGCAATCACGCTCGCTATTTTAAGCAAGTAATGGATCTTGCGGAGAACTTAGGCATAAAAAACTTAATTATCCATCCCGGATATGTTGAAGATATAGAAGCCGTGGCTCTCTACAAAAAGGCTGTGGCGCTTGTTTCCCCTGCTTTCCAGGGGCCGACCACTCTACCGCCCCTTGAAGCCATGGTTTTAGGCACTCCAGTTGTGACAGCCAATATTTTTGAAGTTCCAAAGCAAGTCGGCGGAGCCGCTCTTCTCTTTAATCCCTCCAATATTGATGATATTGCCCAAAAGGTTTATAAGGTATGGACCGACGAAAAATTGAGAGGTGAGATGCGAGAAAAGGGTTATGCTCAGACTAAAAATCTTACTCTCAGTAACTACGGCGAAAAATGGACTCGTGTAATTGAAGAGGCCCTCCAACATCATGAATCGCGATAAGGGAAAAGAGATCATCAAACACGGCGATAATATAATCGCTATCATTATCTACAACACCCATGCTGATGAAGGAGTAAACTTCCTTACTCCCCATGAGTTTCCTAAGCAACTTGGCTTTTTAAAACATCCCAGAGGGCATGTGGTTAAGCCACATATCCATAAAATCATCCCTCGGGAGATCACTCATACTCAAGAAGTGCTTTTTATTCGTAAAGGAAGATGCCGCGTTAATCTCTATGATACTGAAGGAAATCATCTTCACGCCCGGGAGTTAGAAGGAGGAGATATTATTTTATTAGCTAATGGTGGCCACGGTCTTGAGATGCTAGAAGACACTGAAATTATTGAGGTCAAGCAAGGACCGTATCTTGGCGAAGACGATAAAGCTCACTACTTCGAATAATTATGATTCCGGTAAATAGGCCCTTACTTATCAGTAATGAGGCAAAATATTTAGCTAAGTGTATCAAAACCGGCTGGATCTCTTCCGAAGGTCCTTTTGTCGAAGAATTCGAAAATAAATTTTCAGATTACATCGGCAAAAAATATGGCACCGCGGTCTCAAGCGGCACCGCCGCGCTGGAAGTCGCCATGGGCGCAATTGAGCTTAAGCCCGGCGATGAGGTAATAATGCCTACTTTTACCATTATGAGTTGTGCTATCGCAGTAGTTAGCTACGGTGGTATTCCGGTATTTGTTGATGCCGACGCGGATTCCTGGAACATGGATGCCTCCCAAATTGAAAAGAAGATCACTAAAAGAACCAAAGCAATTATGCCAGTCCACATCTACGGTCACCCTTGCGACATGGGCGCTATTAAAAAAATTGCCCACGAACACAAGCTTTTAATAATCGAGGATGCGGCTGAAGCAATCGGCGCGGAATACAAAGGCAAAAAATGCGGCAGATTCGGCGACATTTCTTGTTTCAGCTTTTACCCAAATAAAGTCATTACTACCGGCGAGGGTGGTATGCTCCTCACGAACAATAAAAACTTTAAGGAAAGGGCCGACATGCTAAGAAATTTAGGCTTTATGAAGAGTAAGAGGTACTACCATGAAGAAATCGCTAGAAATTACCGGATGACAAATATCCAGGCCGCCCTCGGTGTCGCTCAACTAAAAAACATCAGAAAGCTAATAGCGATCAAGCGCCATCACGGAGCGTTCTATAATAAACTTCTTGCCAATATCCCCGGCCTCCAACTCCCAGTGGAAAAAACATACGCTAAAAATATTTACTGGATGTATGGCATCGTTCTCGATAAGTCCACTGGTTTTAAAAACGAAACTTTTTCTAAAAAATTAGCCCAGCACGGGATTGGAACAAGATCGTTCTTCTATCCCCTCCATCGCCAGCCGGTTTGGAAAAAATCTCAATATCGCAAAGTCGGAGAGAGAAACAAGGGCAGCTTCTCGGTAGCTGATCGAATTGCTAGGCAAGGGCTTTATCTGCCCAGCGGCCTTGGAAATACCGAAAAAGAAATCCGCCATGTCGCGGGCATCATTAGAAAATTGTTAAGTTAATGGTTACCTTCTTCACAATTCCCAAGCCCTTTGAGGGAATAATCGGCACCACTCAAAAAAACTCAATTAAAAGCTGGCTCGCAGTTCATCCTGGAAGCGAAGTTATAGTCTTCGGAAATGAAAAAGGGGCATCTGAAGCTGCCAATGAGCTCGGCTTCCGACATGTTAAAGAAATCCGGAGAAACAAATTTGGCACGCCGCTTATAAGCGAGGCCTTTCAAGTTACCCGCAATATCGCCAAATACGACAATCTCGTTTTTATGAACGCGGATATTGTCCTTTTAAATAATCTCCTTGAAGCCGCCAAGCCAATTAAATATCCTCTTTATCTTATGGTTGGCCGCCGGACCGATTTAGATTTGGGAGGTGCCATTGATTTTACAAACCCCGATTGGATAGATATGCTTGCCGCTCACGCTGATAAAGACGGCCGTCTCCACGGTTTCTCCGGCATTGATTATTTTCTTTTCCCTAAATCCTTAGCACCGGAGATGCCGCCTTTTCCGGTCGGTCGCCCCGGTTGGGACAGCTGGTTTATTTACTACATTCGCTCCCGCAAGATCCCTGTTATTGACGCCACCGAGGTCATCACCGCCGTTCACCAGAATCACCCTTACACTTGGAGCCCAACCGATCCCGAGAGTTTAAAAAGCGCAGAAATTGCTGGCGGTTTGGCGAATATGCTTACCATTCGCGATGCCGACTTCGTCCTTACCCCCCGCGGCCTCGAGCGGCCGCCCTTCACAAGACATTTATTGAGCAGTTTATCCCAGCTCTACACCTGGCGATTAATCCTCGCTCTCAAAAGAAAAGTTCAGCGCTCCTTCGCCTAGTTACCCTAGTTTTAAAAATAGATTTAAATCTAGAGCGACTATATTGAAAATTGGAAATTTAAGACAATCGATTGCAATACCAAGCAACTGTCTTTCTAAGTCCCTCTTCAAAAGGAGCTTGTGCTCGGAAACCAAATTCTGTCTCTGCCCGTGATGTGTCTAATAACCGTCTTGGTTGCCCATCCGGTTTTGAAGTGTCCCACTTAATCTCACCTTCGTAATCCATCAAACGGCAAATAAGTTCCGCTAGGTCTTTAATTGAAATCTCCCTACCCGAACCCAAGTTCACCGGCCCCGGCTTATCGTACTTTTCGGTTGCAAGAATTATTCCCTCTACCGCGTCGTGAACATATAGAAATTCCCGAGTCGGCTTGCCCGTCCCCCAAAGCTCAACATAGTCCCTGTTTCCTTTTTTCGCTTTGGCCACCTTCCCGATAATCGCTGGGATAACATGACTCGTCTCTAAATCAAAATTGTCAGCTTCCCCATACATATTGACCGGAAATAGAGTAATCGCATTAAAGCCGTACTGCCGACGATACGCCTGGGCTTGGACTAAAAGCATCTTTTTCGCCAATCCATAAGGAGCATTGGTCTCTTCCGGATAGCCGTTCCATAAATCATCCTCTTTAAAAGGCACTGGCGTAAACTTCGGATAACTGCAAATTGTAGCCACGCTTACAAACTTCTCTACCCCGGCACACCTAGCCGCCTCCATCAAATGCGCTCCCATTATTAAATTATCGTAAAATAATTCTCCCGGCCGTTCTTTATTAAGCCCGATACCGCCCACTTTAGCCGCCAAATGAATAACTAAATTCTGCCCCTGAACTGCCCTCTCACAATCCTCCCACCGGCGCAAATCAAAATCAGCATGACTTGGAGTAGAAAGGTTCTCCTTCGGAACACCTCGCTCTAAAAGCTTTTTTACCAAGCATCGCCCAACGAACCCGTGCCCGCCAGTAATTAGAATTTTCTTATCAGTTAAATTCATGGAGCAAAACTAAAGGAGGCCGTACTCCTTCAAGTCGTGCTCAACCATTATTTTCACGAGGCCATCCCACTTCGTCTTTGCTTCCCAGCCAAGTTTCTCCTTGGCCTTCCTCGGGTCAGCTTGGAGATAATGGACCTCCGATGGCCTTAAGTAGCGTGGGTCATTAACCTCAACATAATTCTGCCAATCCGGCATTCCAGCATGCTTAAATGCCTCCTCCACGAACTCTTTAACCGAACGGCTCTCGCCGGTGCCAATCACATAATCATCTGGCTCTGCCTGTTGTAGCATAAGCCATGCCGCTTCCATATATTCCGGTGCGTACCCCCAGTCACGCCTGGCATCCAAATTCCCCAGATAAAGTTTCTTATCCAAGCCCGCCTTGATTCTTGCTACTCCCCGGGTAATTTTTCTCGTTACAAAATTCTCTCCCCGGCGAGGAGATTCGTGATTAAAAAGGATGCCGTTCACGGCAAATAACCCATATGCTTCCCTGTAATTTTTCGTTATGTCGTGAGCAAGCACTTTCGCCGCTCCGTATGGACTCCGGGGGCTAAAGGCCGTGCTCTCATCCTGGGGAGCGGGGGAGTTACCGAACATTTCAGAACTAGAAGCCTGGTAAAACTTTACCCTTTTACCGGTGTCCGTCTGGAAATCTCTCACAATCTCGAGCAAGCGCAACGTCCCCACCCCGGTGACGTCCAGTGTGTACTCGGGAATTTTGAAAGAAATCTCAACATCCGACTGGGCTGCTAAATTATAAATTTCATCCGGCTGGATCTTATAAATTATTTTTCTTATGGAACCCTCGTCAGCTAAGTCTCCATAGTGAAAAAACAGATCAACCCCGTTCACGCCCGGGTCTTGATAAAGGTGGCTAATTCGGGAAGTATTAAACGATGAAGCTCGCCGAACTATGCCATGAACTTCGTATCCTTTATCCAATAAGATCTCAATCAAGTAGCTCCCGTCTTGGCCCGTAACTCCGGTAACTAGGGTTTTTTTCTTCATAAGTTAGAGCGTAAGCGATTTCCATTCAAGCATGAATCAGCCATTAGTGTCAATTATTGTTCCCTATCATAATGAAGCCGAATTCGCTGCTCGCGCTCTGGAATCCCTGGTCAAGCAAGATTACTCCAAAGAGAAGATTGAAATTTTAGCAGTCAATAGTAATAGCTCGGATAACTCTCCGGAGATAGTTAAGTCTTACGCGCAAAAGGACAATCGTATTAAGCTTTTCGATAATCCTTTAGGGTCCACTCCCATTTCCTTGAATATTGGAATTAAAAATGCCAAGGGTGATTTAATTACTAAAAGTGACGCCCACACCATTTACCCGCCGGACTACATTTCCAAATGCGTTCGCTATCTTGAAGAGTATAAAACTGATGCTGTGGGTGGCGTGACCAAAAATGTTCCCGCTGACAGCTCTCTCGCCGCCAGAGCTATTATTTCAGTCCTTGGCTCGCCTTTCGGCTCCGGGGGGGCTTTCCGAAGGGGCGGCGGCAAACCCCGACTGGCGGACACCGCTTACGGCATCTGCTATCGCAGAGAGGTCTTTCACAAAGTCGGTCTTTTTAACGAAAAGTTAATCCGCAGCCAGGATTTCGATTTCAATCTCCGCCTAACGCAGTCCGGGGGCAAAATTCTTTTGGCACCAGATATTACTCTCACCTACTACCCAAAACAGAAAACTCTAATTTCTTTCTGGCGAAGAAACTTCTTAGACGGAATTTGGGCAGTTTTACCGCTAAAATTCGGCTCTCCTATTTTCAAGCCCCGCCACCTTGCCCCTTTGGCGTTTGTATCCACCATTCTAGCAGCTGCCATCGGATCAGTTTTCGTACCGCCGCTAATCTGGATAGCTGTGGGAATTCTTACTCTTTATCTCTCAGCTACGCTCTATTTTTCGTTGAAAATCATTGCCAGAGAAAAGAGCCTCCTACTTTTCCCCTATCTTATGTTGGCCTTTCCCGCCAGACATTTTGCTTATGGCCTAGGCTCAATTGTCGGGGCGTTTAGATTGCTGATTCCCAGCGAATAAATGGATCTAAGAAAGGAGCAAGAAATTAAGCATTACGATCGGCTAGCCCGGGGATGGCAGGCAAAAGTGGCTGCCCACCCAGAGCTAGTTTCTCTTGATATTGAAACAGCTGATGTGATGAAAATGTCGAGCTACCAAAAGCTCTACGAGCTTTTGAAGCAGCACGTTCCCGGCAAAAAAGTGCTTGACTATGGTTGCGGCCACGGAATGCATACAATGCAGATCGCCAAAATGAGCGCCAGAGAAGTAATCGGCGTTGATCTCTCCGAAGAATCTCTGAAGATTGCCGAGGAGAGAAGTATGAAGAATGAAGTAGGTAATATGAAATTCCTTAAAATGGATGCGGAGGCGCTGGAATTTCCAGACAATTCCTTTGATGTTGTTTTTGACGGCGGCACTTTTTCTTCAATTGAACTAGAGAAAGGGTTGCAAGAAATCCAGCGAGTTTTGAAATCCGGCGGATTCTTAATTGGCATTGAAACTCTCGGCCACCACCCCCTAGCTAACTTGAAACGCTGGCTCAATAAAAAGCGAGGTATCCGCACCGGCTGGGCAGCTGCGCACATTATGAAAATGAGTGATTTTGAGCTGGCCAAAAAATATTTGAAACTCGAGCAGATTAATTTTTTCCACCTCACATCCCTCCTCGCCATCCCCTTTCAAAATCTCCCCGGAGGAAAATTAATTATTAAATTCACTGACGCTCTAGATAAAATTCTTTTTGCGAGCTTCCCGTTTCTCAAAAGATACACTTTCAAAGCAGTATTTGTATTTAGAAAAGAAGTATAAAAAACGCGAAACCCCAGAGCGGCAATATTTCGCGCGCTCTGGGGTCGAAAAACATCAACCTCCTTCCACGATTAGAGATCCCGGAAAATTCTATCCGAGGTCCTTCTCGGCCGGAGAATTCTCTCTGAGATCCCCCTTGGAACGTCAAAAACATCTCGAGTGGTGCCGATGAAATCGTATCGCCACATCTTTACTACTCGGCATGCTTCACATGCCACAGCAGTAAACGAGGTTGGACCTCCTGGTCCTGTCCTCCCGTCGCCCCGGAATTTATAACGCCTCTGCCTATGCTTCAGGCAGAAAGACAGCCATGTTTTACCAAGACAACGAGGGTGCGAGACGTGCCGCTCCCTCATCTCCCGGATCACGTCGCCTTGGAACTTGGTCACTTTTGCTCTCCTCCTCGCAGCTCGAAATATTCAGCCGGTTCAGGAACATCCGTGTTCCACATACTCACCCTCCGGCATCTAGGGCAACCGTGAGAGACGAATCGCTCGCCGCCCTTAATGCCCTTGAACTTCCGGAACGGCACATCGTCCCTTGAGCATCTCAACATCGCTGTTTCACCGACGTGGCGGATGCTCAAGACGCCACGGCTCCTCATCGCTTCGACCATATCGTCAATAAATTCTTTGATTCCTTCCATCACCAACCCTCCCTTGCTCTTGCGTATCCTCTGGACACAGAAGGATAAGAACTCGATTGCGATTACGGTCGCCTCCAATATTTCATTGTTATCTGGAACAAAAAACGGCTTATGCCAAAAGCACCTTGCAATAATTATGGGAAAAAGTCAATATTATTTTCGTATGATGAAGCGCTTATTTGACCTAGTTTTTGCCTTTCTCGGACTCCTGCTTCTCTCGCCTATTCTTTTGGCCTTCGCCATCTGGATTAAACTCGACTCACCCGGACCGGCTTTCTATCGAGGAGTGCGAGCCGGAAAAAACTTTAAGCCGTTCCGGATTTTTAAATTCCGGAGCATGCTTGTAGATGCCGATCAAATTGGCGGTCCCTCAACCGCAGGCGATGATGTCCGCGTTACCAAGTCCGGAAAGTTTCTTCGCCAACTTAAACTCGATGAGCTTCCGCAACTAATCAATGTGTTGAAAGGCGAAATGAGTTTGGTTGGCCCAAGGCCGGAAGTGATGGAATACGCCAAGCTCTACACCGGCGGAGAAAAAATAGTTTATAGTGTTAAGCCAGGAATGACTGATTACGCTTCCCTCTGGAACATTGACGAAGGCGCTTACCTAGCAGGCGCGAAAACCACCGAAGAGGCCGAAAGAAAATATCTGGAAGAATTAAGGCCCAAAAAAGTCCGCCTCCAGATGAAATACGTGAAGGAAATGTCGCTTTGGACAGACATTAAAATTATCCTGCTTACCATTAAGCAGGTCTTTGCTGGCTAAATTGAATTTCGGAGTTGGAGCGGCTATGATAACTAGCACATTTAGTCTATGAAGTATTCGAAATCGTTTCTCTGGAAACTCTACACAACGATGGTCCGAATCCGTCTTTTTGAAGATAAATTGGCGGAGGAGGTGCTGGCAGGCAATATCAAAACTCCTTGTCACCTTTATATTGGCCAAGAAGCTATCGCTGTTGGTGCTTGCGCCGCCCTAAAGAAAAGTGACTATGTTTTTGGCACCCATCGCTCCCACGGTCACTTTCTCGCTAAAGGAGGTGCGATGAAGCCGCTCATGGCCGAGATCTACGGCAAAGCAACCGGCTGTTCCCGTGGCCGAGGCGGCTCAATGCACTTAGTTGATTTAGAAAATGGCTTCATGGGCGCCCAGCCATTAGTCGCCGGCACAATCCCCCTAGCAGTTGGAGCTGCTCTTGGTTCCCAAATAAAAAAGGACAAACGTGTTACGGTGGCTTTCTTCGGCGATGGGGCGGTTGATGAAGGAGCTTTTCATGAATCATTAAACTTCGCTGCAATTAAAAACCTTCCTGTTATTTTTATCTGCGAGAATAATCTTTACTCAAGCCATCTTCACATTAGGGAGCGGCGAAAAAACAATATTTGGGAACAAGCTTCGTCTGTCGGGATAACAGCAGTTCGAGTTGATGGTAATGATATTCTAAAAGTCTATGAAGCAGCCAAAAAGGCAGTATCGCACGCAAGAAGTGGCAAAGGAGTATTTTTCATTGAGGCAATGACTTATCGTTTAAGAGGGCATGTCGGCGCCCATGATAATATCGCTGATCAGGACATCCGCGACATCCGCAATCCCAAAGAAGTTAAAGCGTGGCTAGCAAAGGAGCCAATCTGGAAATTTAAAAAATACCTTAAAACCCACGGAGTCCTCAACGAAAATGATTTTCAGAAAATTGAAGAGGCAGCCCAAAAAGAAGTTGAGGAAGCCTACAAGTTTATGGAAAGAAGCCCTTATCCAAAACCAAGCGAGTTGCCAGACTATGTCTTCAAATAAAAACCGGCTATTACGATACGACAAAGCCATTAATGAGGCGCTTTATCAGAAAATGGCGCAAGACAAATCAGTTTTTGTTTTAGGACAGGGTGTAAAGAGTCCCTGGTATGTTGGTGCCACGACCAAAGGCCTCTACAACAAGTTCGGCTCGGCTCGCGTGATTGACACGCCAGTATCGGAAAATGCAGTCACTGGAGTGGCCGCCGGGGCGGCAATGACAGGAATGCGTCCGGTAGTAATCCATCCCCGGATGGATTTTATGGTCTACGCCACTGACCAAATCACCAATGAAATCGCCAACTGGAATTATATGTTTGGCGGTAAAGCTTCGCCTGTACCCATAGTTATCCGGCCAATCATCAACCGCGGCGGCGAGCAGGGCGCCCAACATGCCCAAGCCCTCCAGGCGTGGTTTGCCCATCTCCCTGGCTTGAAAGTAGTAATGCCCGCTACCCCTTATGATGCTAAAGGTCTTTTAACCTCTGCGATTGAAGACAATAACCCGGTAATGTACATTGATGACCGCTGGCTCTATGATCTTGAAGAAAATGTGCCGCGAGAGATTTATCGCGTCCCCATCGGGAAAGGAGCTGTCCGGATGAGAGGTAAAGACATCACGATTGTTGGCATCTCTTATATGGCAGCCGAGGCCGCAATTGCCGCCCAAGAACTAAAGAAAGATAGAATAAGCGCCGAGGTAATTGACGTAAGAAGCGTTAAGCCTTTAGATATTCCGTTAATTCTAAAATCGGTGAGAAAAACCAAGCGCCTTATTATCGCCGAAGCCGCCTGGCTCTCCGGCAGCGTTTCGGCAGAAATTGCGGCTAGAGTTGCCTCTGACCCTCAATCTTTCAAAGCCCTAAAATCACCCATCAAGCGCGTTACTTTGCCAGACGTACCCGCCCCAGTTTCGCGAACCCTGGAAGCGGCTTATTATATTAACGCTAAAGACATCGTAACCGCAGTAAAGAATATTTTAAAGAAGTAATCCGAATATGGCTTATAAAGTAAAATTTGTTGACTACCCGCGCCACTGGGAAAAATACAAGGAAGAGTTCATGACTGTTTTAGAGGATCGCCTTTCACGGGGAGAGCTAGTCATCCGTCAGGACATTCTCGATTTTGAAAAAAATACAGCCGAGATGGTTGGTACAAAATATGCCAAAGGGCTAAACAGCGGTTTCGATGCTCTTCATCTATCACTCCGAGCACTGAACATCGGGCCGGGTGATGAAGTCATTACGGTTGACCATACCTTTTTGGCTTCAATCGCCGCCATCGCTTTAGCCGGGGCAAAACCAGTACTCATTGACGTAGGAAACGATTTCAATATGGACATGGAACTCCTCACGACCGCCATCACGCCCAAAACTAAAGCAATAATGCCAGTTCATCTAAACGGCCGGATGTGCGATATGGATGCGCTGGGTCAAATTGTGAAAAGATTCGAAGACAAAGGACAAAAGATTTATGTCATTGAGGACGCCGCCCAAGCTCTGGGAGCGAAGTTCAATGACAAAGGCGCCGGCAGTTTTGGCACAACCGGTTGTTTCAGTTATTACCCCGCTAAAATTTTGGGGTGCTTTGGTGAAGGCGGCGCTCTTACTACTAATGATCCGATAATTGACGAAAAAATCCTGCTTCTCCGTTATCATGGGGTTCTTCGTGATCCAGATAGAACCCAGAAGATGTTCGGCTACAATGCGGTTCTTGATAATATTCAGGCAGCTATCCTCAATGTAAAATTGAAATATTTTGATCGGTGGGTTGCTCGGCGCAGAGAAATCGCGGAAAGATACCGATTAGGGTTAAGCAGTGTACAGAACTTGAAGCTTCCCCATTTCGATGACAGTCGTTATTTTGATGTCTACTGGAATTATGTCATTCGAGCCCCCAGACGCGATGAGCTAAAACAACATCTTGAGAAAGAAGGTATTGAAACAATTATTAAATGGCTTACCCCAAACTACTCCTACGACTGGTATCCGTTTGAATTCCAGCCCCTGCCGGTAACAGAGAAAATCTGCCGCGAAGTTATCTCTCTGCCGATCTATCCCGAGTTGAGCGACGAGGAAGTCGACTTTACTATCCAGGCGGTCAAGAATTTCTACGCATGAAAAGAAAAGTTGCGATTTTCACTCTTGCTGATGCCGTTTTAAGCGCCCTCGCCCTTATTACCGCTTTTCTTCTGCGTTTCGAGGCCACTATCCCGTCGGAATATTATGACCGATTATTCTATTACATATTGATCTTCGTTGCCTTAAACCTCGTGTTCCTCCGAGCTGAACGGCTTTACTCATTCGCCTGGTCGTTTGTGAGCTTAACTGAGCTCACCCGCCTCTTCCGCGCTCTTACCTACACCACCGTCACTTTTGCCTTGCTTATTTTTATCGGCCGGGGAACATTTTATCTTTTCTCCGGCTTCCCCCGATCTGTCGTCCCCCTAAGCTACATTTTAAGTTTTATTCTGATCGGCGGCCTTCGAATCTCTAAGCGGATCTGGCTCCAAATCACTCCCGAGAAAACTGCCGCCAGCGAGCCGATCCTTATCGTTGGTGCCGGCAAGCCCGGTGAACATCTTATCCGCTCCCTCCAAGCTGCGGCGAGCAACAGTTATCGAATTGTGGGGTTAGTTGATGAACACCCAGCTAATCAAGGTATTTCAATCCACGGACTTCCCGTTTTGGGATCGATAAAAGATATCCCCAGAATCGTTAATGACGAGGGTATCAAGCAAATTATTATTGCCCTTGAGCGACATGAGGCCGACACTATTCAAAACGCAGTAAAAGTTGCTCGCGAAGCAAACATTGCCAACATCAAAATTGTCCCCGAATTCTCGGAACTTCTTGGTCAGACAATCTCTTTCCGTAACCTAAAAGAAATTAGCATCGAGGATCTTTTAGGCAGAGAGCCGACTAATATTGATACCGAAAAGATTAATGAACTTATTCGCGATAGGGTCATACTTGTAACAGGGGCCGCCGGCTCGATTGGCTCCGAATTGTCTCGCCAGATTCTTCAGTTCTCTCCCTCAAAATTAATTATTTTAGATATTGATGAAAGCGGCCTTTTCAATCTCGAACACGACCTGAGGCGCCTAGCGCCAAAAGCCAACATTAAAGCAGTCATCGCAAGCGTGACCGACGAGGCCAAGGTAAATACTGTGATTGAAAAACATAAACCGGAGATTATCTTCCACGCTGCCGCCTACAAGCACGTCCCTTTGATGGAAGATCACCCCGAAGAAGCAATTAAAGTTAATATTCTGGGTACTTTGCACACTGCCGAAGCAGCTGCTCGCCACGGCGTCAAAAAATTTGTTCTCGTTTCAACTGACAAAGCGGTAAGACCGGTTTCCGTTATGGGTAAGACTAAGCGGATCGCTGAGATGATTATTAAAGGCCTTAACAAGGAGACGGCAACGAGCTTCGTAGCTGTCCGCTTCGGTAATGTTCTGGGCTCGAGAGGTAGCGTTATCCCTCTTTTTCAGGAACAAATCCGACGCGGCGGCCCGGTTACAGTCACTCATCCAGACATGGTGCGCTACTTTATGACTATTCCCGAGGCCTCACTTCTCGTGATGGAGGCCGGAGCGGTAGGCCAGGGAGGAGAAATATTCATCCTCGATATGGGCAAGCCAGTGAAGATTATTGACCTTGCAAGAGAACTCATCCGTCTCTCTGGCTACACTCCGGATGTTCATATTCCAATTACCGTGACTGGTATTAGACCCGGAGAAAATATCTTTGAGGATATTTTAACTGAAGAAGAGAAACAAAGCGGCGCCACAAAATGGGAAAAGATTTACGTTAGCCATACTGAAAATAGCATCCTCTTTAACGAGCTTGTAAGCCACCTTAGGGACTTAGAAAAGAAACTTTTTACTTCTCCTGAAGAGAAATTACGCGGTCTTTTAGATAAACTGATTTCTGGATAACTAGCCTACAGGCCAAGCAGAGAATTAATCCGGGCTCTTGTTTTTGGCCCCACGTAGCCGGAACCGGAGTCGTTCTCGTTTGAAATAATCCTATACTTAAGCTGTAATCTCTGAACAGCCTGCTTTGTAAGGGGGCCGAAATATCCCGTGACTAGTCCCTCCGGGTAAATATCCACTCCTTGGGTTTTTAGAAATTGTTGGAGAGCCGCAACGTCATCACCTCGATAGCCCTGGGAAACCGATTTAGTATAAGAGCCACTCGGTGGAATAGCTGATTGTGGCGCAACGGGGGTAGAAGGTTGAGGAGTAGAAGCTTGAAGAGAAGCCTGACCTCCAATAGCTTGTTGGATTTGAGTTACTTGATCTCTCAACTTATTAATCTGCTCTGAAGCATCCGGAGAATTTAAGCCAGATCTAATATCAATAATTCCCTGCCCTACCTTGCTTAAAGCTGACTGAATATCAAAAGTGCTTGGGTTTGCTGGCAAGAAAGTAGATACTCTTGGGGCAATAGAGGTGGTGGCAGTGGTTGTCCCTTCACCACTACTAGTCGGTGAGCCTATAACCGTGAAATCAATCTCATTGCTAGTGCCGCTAGCATTGATAACAGAGACGGGGTATATACCGGGCTGGGTTAGTTTAACTGGGAGAAGACATCTAGGTTGAGTGTACCAACACGGAGCATAGTTACTTGAGGGAACAGCGAAAACAAGGGTTCTCCCGTCAGACGAGTTAAGACTATAACTTGGATTAAGCTCGCTTCCCAGGTTACCGAACTTCACTTTGTTACCGGTTGGAGTAAATCCTGAACCAGTAATAGTGGCTTGCGTATCAACAGGACCGCTTGCAGGAGATAGGAAGGTAGCAGTAGTGGTTGTTGCAGCAGTTATAGCAGTGATTGTTACGGTGGTTGTTACGGTGGTTGTTGCAGCGGTTGTTGCAGTGGTTGTTGAAACAGCAATACTAAAGATAGTTTCTGGAGCCGCCGCGGCTGCCCCTTGACGCGCAGCACCCCCACCAGTATTAATTGGCGGACCTAAAAATTTAACAGCTGCCGCTTGACTTACTCCGACACTAAAAACGAGAGCCGATAGAGCTGACCCCGTAAGAATAACTGCAATTCTTATCTTGCTTACCTTATGCATCTTTTTTACCTTTTCCTTAGAAAACCAGCACTTAGTCTATCACATAATCAATGTCAAGAGTGGACGGATAATCAATAACTCAGCTCTATTCCTGCCGGCTCGATCAATGACTTCTTTTATTGCTCTAGAGTATTTAGTAGAGGATAATTGCACCTACTGACCGATAAAAAATTGAGCATATTGCTCATAAGACTTATCAATAGCAACTGCTTCCAAATATGCTTTTCTTGCTTCAGCCCTATCTCCTAAATAATAGGACGCTACCGCTTCATTAAATAAAGCGTCGGCAGAGTGTCCTTTATGGGCAACGTACGCTTGACTCACCTCTAATATCGCCCTAAAATCTTTTACTTCTTGAGCAGCAAATACATAACGACTGTAGTTAACACCGTTCTGCCAGATAGGGAAACCGCTTGCTTCGGCCTTCTTGTAATTCTCTAAAGCCAGATCATATTTTTTCTCAATAAAATAGAGGTGACCAATAAACATATATGAATAAGGAGGTCCGATCTTTGAGGCATGCCCTATCACCGTTTTCTCCGCCTCATCATGCTTATTCTCCAACAGCAAAACCTCCGTCAGTTCATTTACATATTCGGCTCTGTCAGGAGACACCACTCTTCCCTCCTTTAGAATTTGCTCTGCTTTACTTGGGTAGTCAGCGATGCCGAAACGCGTAAAGCCGTCTTTATACATTCTGCCTAACACATAGTAAACTTGCGGCTCCAGCGGCCGGTAACCGAACGACTTTTCCTCACGAGCAAGTACTAACTGGTATAAATTATAAGCATCGCCCTTGGATTGCTGCGGAATTGGGTTGTCTAGAACATAAAGCAGGCTCCAGCTCGACTGATTGCCAACATCAAAATTAGTAAAAGGTGAGTCGATCGTTGAAGCTTCTTTCAGAAAAGATCCGGCTTCCTGGAACCTGCTAGCGTTTAGGTAAGCTTGATATTCGTAAATCAAGTGGTTTGCTCTGTAGGGCTGCCAGACGTCTTTAAAAATTAGATAAGGTACAAGGAAAATAAGAAAGAGGGCTAGAGCATAGAGCTGCCACGCCCCAAAAACAATCTCTCCCTTAGTCCGATGAATTTGTGAAGCGGTCTTTTGCGCAGAGTTAAGGGTCTCCTCGTACTTATAGTAGAGAAAGCCCAACATCGGGAAAAGCCCCAAATACATTGGGAAAGTATCAAACAAGAACCAGCCCTGCACTATAAAAGCCAAATAAGTGGAAGCAAGAATCGCACCGATAAGCTTCGTCTTCGATCCTCTTCCGAAGAGCGTCCTCGAAGCGTAGAAAATAGCCCCGATCCAGAGAAGATAAGGCAGAAATCCGACTATACCCCCCTCGGCTAAAGTGTCGAATAGTTGATTGTGAGAAGAGTCAAACCAAGCCTCATCTTTCGCCGCCAAAAACTTATAATTATGGTTAAAAGCAATATCATAGTTTTCCGGCCCCCAGCCGAAAACCGGTTTCTCTTTAAAGGATTCAACGGCGATAATCCAACCCAAATAACGTTCCCTAACAGCGGCGCTATTAGTTAAAGTTGAAACGTCGGCAATGCGATTAAGAATCTGATTGCCGGTCACAATGCTCGAATTTTTAAAAACGAAAATCGAAACCAAGCCGAGTACGACTAAAAGCGAGATTGCTCCGGTGGCAAGAACCAGTTTCGGCTTTGTTTTGCGCAAAAGGAAAGCGGCTAAAATGGTGAACAGGATGAACCCGGCAACAAGCCCCAAGTATGCCCCTCTCGTTTGAGTGAAAATAAGAGTTGCGGTAAAAAACGATATCAAGGCGCCGAATAAAATCCCCCACCATCGCCTATTTTTACCAGTACTATTCATCACCCAGACCACAGCGGTAATGCCGATCGCAAAAATCATAAAGCCGGCGAGATAAGAGGGGTTATTAAAGAATCCGGCAAGTCGCGGTTCGTGAAGCTTCCAAGCATAAGCGGCCACCCAAAAAGCAACTCCAATGAATGACCATAAAAATATTTTCCAGTCCTTTAGCGACCGGAAAACGGAGCTTACCATTAAGAAATAAAGTACCCAATGAGCAAATTGAACTATCCCATCAGCCCGCTCAATGTTCGAAAAGAAAGAGTGACGAACGTCTACCCCAAATAGTGCCGTAATAATAAGACCCAATAAGAAAACAAGGGTCCCTAAAACAACTGGATTTTTAAAACGCGGGCGATACTCCGGCCGCCGGGCGATAAGCAGCAGCCAGAAAAATAAAGAAATTTCCACCAAAAGGCGAAAAACATAAACTCTCGCCGAGACAAAAGGGAAAAAGAGAGCATTAACAACAACAAAAGGCGGAATAATGAAAGTGGCTAAGAGGAAACCTTTAGTCAGGTATGCCAGTATTTTGTCTAGAGATGACATCGAGAAATGAAGTAAGAATTACGAATTACGAAATATGAGTTCTGAATTTTTGGACTTCCGATATGTCCCAACATTAGCGAATTGTCCCCCATAAAGCAACCGCCCCGATTTTCATCAGGGCGGGATGCTTTACCCGATTTTGAAGGAAGTCAGACTTCCTGAAGCTCAATCGGGAAACTTGTGATTCAGACGATGCTAGCTTTATGGGATAAAGCCAGCTTGAAGGAAGGTAACAGGGGTGATGTAATCGCCGGGACTCACGTTCGAGGTTGCGAATCCAGCCTGACCAGCCACAGTGCTTGTCGCACCATCGGTCAAAGCTACATTACTGTCAGTCGTGTTCCACCAGGCGCTAGCAATATAGGCCCGATAGAAATCGGCTGTACCAGAAGTTCCAGTGTTTATCTGAACCGCGGTTTCGAAAACCTTGGTCTGGCCTGATGAAACAAGCCATGAGTTGGTCTTCACATCAGCCGCTGTGCCATTGCTAGCCGCTGCATCAGGTACGGCCGCAACGGTAGATGAAGATGCACCACCGGTGCTGAGAGTGTTACCGATGTTAGTTGACGTCCCTAGAAAACCCGAGGAAGCT
>Ga0209515_10001295_pt1 | contig 42408 bp, 44 predicted proteins | sample Subgroupgradi54m_FD_187454 | JGI IMG/M metagenome (GOLD analysis project Ga0209515, IMG submission 187454) | Subsurface groundwater microbial communities from S. Glens Falls, New York, USA - GMW60B uncontaminated upgradient, 5.4 m (SPAdes)... ... | reverse complement strand
CACCGGCCCCTGCTCGTCAATCGGCTCGCCGAGGAGATTGTAGATGCGCCCGAGGGTCTGGGGGCCGACCGGCACGGAGATGGGGGCGCCGAGGTCCTCAGCCGGCATCCCGCGCGTCAGGCCGTCGGTGGAGGCCATCGCGATGCAGCGGACCACATTGTCGCCGATGTGCTGGGCCACTTCGAGGATGAGGGCGAACTTGGTTTGCGGATGCAGAATCTTGACCGCGTGCGTGATCTTCGGGAGCGCGCCGGCCGGGAATTGCACGTCGACACTCGGCCCGATCACTTGCGTCACAGTTCCGGTAGCCATGATGGGTGTTCGCCTCCTAATTACGCGTTGAGGGCTTCGACGCCGGCGACGATCTCGGAGATCTCCTTCGTGATCGCGGCCTGGCGGACCTTATTCCGTGTGAGGGTCAAGGAATCAATCATTTCGGCGGCGTTATCGGTGGCCGCCTTCATCGCCACCATCCGGGCGCTGTGCTCGGAGGTCATCGCCTCCAGGAGCAGGCGTCGCAGCTTCGCGGTGACGTAGGCCGGCAGCAGGCGCTCGGCGATCTCCTCCGGGGCCGGCTCAAAGAGATATGGCACCGCGATGTCGCCCGGGCGATCGCCGGCACCCGGCGCCAAATTGAGCGCCGGTACGGCCCTCTGGCCGGCCGGATGCGGCGGTTGCAACGGGAGCCAGCTCTCCAGCGCCGGTCGCCAACTCAGCGCCGACCGGTAGGCGGTGTAGAGGACCTGCACGCCACGCACCTGGCTGGCCCGGTAGGCCTCCAGCAGCGCCGTCGAGAGCTCCTGCACGAACGGCTCGGCCACCTTGCCGCCGAGGTCGGTGTGGGTGGCGAGCACCCGCCAGCCATGCCGCCGGGCGGCCGCGACCGCCTTGCGGCCGATCGGCACGACGCGCGCCTCCGTCTCGGCCAGCACCTGCCGCGCCTTCGCGATCAACCGCTCGTTGTAGGAGCCGCAGAGTCCGGTGTCCGAGGCGATCAGCACCAGCGCCATCGGCGGCGGGGTCGCCCCCTCCTCGACGCACGGCGTCTCCAGCAGCGGGTGGGTCAGCGTCGGGGCCGCCTCCAGGAACCGGCGCGTGATCCCCTCGAGCCGGTCGACGTACGGCCGCGCCTGGAAGAGCTGCTCCTGTGTGCGGCGCAGTTTGGCCCCGGCCACCATCTGCATCGCCCGGGTGATTTTCTGCGTGTTCTGCACCGAGCGGATGCGCGACCGGATCTGCCGGAGATTGGCCATGCGTTAGGCCGTCACCGTCTGGCGGAACTGGGTTTTGACTTTGGCAATCGCCTCGTCGAGCCGCTGGGCCAGGGGATCGGAGATCGTCTTGGTCTTGCCGATCTCGTGCTCCACCTCGGGGTATACCTTCGTCATGAAGGCCAACAGCTCCCGCTCGAACCCCCGGATCGCCGCCGCGGGAAGATCATCCAGGGCCCCCTTGGTCCCCGCATAACAGATCATCACCTGCTGGGCCAGCGCCATCGGCTGGTACTGGTCCTGCTTGAGGATCTCCACCATGCGCTCGCCGCGGGTCAGCTGGGCCTGCGTGGCCTTATCGAGATCCGAGCCGAACTGGGCGAAGGCGGCCAGCTCCCGGTACTGCGCCAGGTCCAGCCGCAGGCGCCCGGCCACCTGCTTCATCGCCTTCGTCTGCGCGTTGCCGCCGACGCGGGAGACGGAGAGCCCGACGTTGATGGCCGGCCGGATGCCCGCGTAAAAGAGATCGGTCTCCAGATAGATCTGCCCGTCGGTGATGGAGATCACGTTCGTCGGAATGTAGCTGGAGATATCTCCGGCCTGCGTCTCGACGATCGGCAGCGCGGTCAGCGACCCGCCGCCCAAGTCGTCGCGCAGTTTCGCGGCCCGCTCGAGCAGGCGCGAGTGGAGATAGAAGACATCGCCGGGGTAGGCCTCGCGCCCGGGCGGCCGGCGCAGGAGGAGCGACAGCTGCCGGTAGGCCTGCGCGTGCTTCGAGAGATCGTCGTAAATGACGAGGGCGTGTTTGCCCCCGTAGAGGAACGCCTCGCCCATCGCGCAGCCGGTGTACGGGGCGATGTACTGCAGCGGCGCCGGCTCCTCGGAGGCGGCGCAGACCACCGTGGTGTAGGCCATGGCCCCGTGCTTCTTCAGGGTCTCGACCACCCCCACCACATTCGACAGTTTTTGCCCGACCGCCACGTAGATGCAGTAGACCCCGCTGTCCTTTTGATTGAGGATCGCATCGATCGCGATCGCGGTCTTCCCCGTCTGCCGGTCGCCGATGATGAGCTCGCGTTGGCCGCGGCCGATCGGGATCATCGAGTCAATCGCCTTCAACCCCGTCTGCAGCGGCTCCTTGACCGGCTGACGCTGGATGACCGATGGGGCGCGCCCCTCGAGCGGCCGGAAAGTGGTGCTCACGATCGGGCCCTGACCGTCCAGCGGTTGGCCGAGGGCGTTGACGACGCGCCCGACGAGCGCGGGGCCCACCGGCACCTGCGCGATCTTGCCGGTGCGCTTCACCGGATCCCCGTCCTTGATCGCGTAGTCGGAGCCGAAGATCACGACGCCGACCGACGAGGTCTCCAGGTTCAACGCCATCCCGAGGAGTCCCCCGGGGAACTCCACCAGCTCGCCCGCCATGCAGTCGTCGAGCCCGTAGACCCGGGCGATCCCGTCCCCCACCTGGAGGACGGTGCCGACGGAGGCCGTGTCGAGCGTGGGGGTGAATTGATCCAGCTCGCGCTGGAGGATCGCCGTCACTTCTTCAGGATGCAGAGCCATGAAGCCACCTTTCCTTACGAGAGTTTGAGTGTGGTGAGACGTTCGCGGAGCGTCTCCAGCCCTCGACGGAGTGAGCCGTCAAAGACCGTATTGTCCATCTGGACCGTGATGCCCCCGAGCAGGGCCGGGTCCACGGCCGTCGTCAACAGGACGCGGTGGCCCACCTGCGCTTCGAGCCGCTCGCGCAGCCGCGCCAGCAGCGCCGCCGGCAGCGGGCGGGCCGTGCGGACGACGCCGCGCGTCACCCCCTCGACCGCATCTCGGAGATTTTGGGCCTCGATCAGGATCAGCGGCAGCAGCCCCAGCCGCCGCTTCGCGAGCAGCAGCTGCATCAGCCGCAGGGTCAGCGGGGCGGCGCGCGTCTCGAAGAGCCGGCCGACGAGCTGCCGCTTCTCCTCGACGGGAATTTCCGGGTTGGCCAGCACGCGGGCTAAGCCCGGCTGGCTCCCAATCACCTGCTGCATCGCGGCCAGATCGGCCAGCGCGGCGTCGAGCACCTCCTGCTGATGGGCGAGGGTGACGAACGCCTGCGCGTAGCGGCGCGCGGCGGCCGGATCGGCGATCATCAGCGACCCTTCGCCGGCGCGGGCCTGGTCGCCGCCGCGCCGCCGTCCAACTCGGCGATGAACGCCTCGACCAGCGCCCGATCGCGCCCCTCATCCAGGCGGGCGCGCAACAATTTCTCGGTGGCCTCGACGGTCATCGCGACGATCTGGCCCCGGAGTTCCGCCTTGGCCTTGGCCACCTCGAGCACCAGCGCCTCCTTGGCCTTCGTCAGCGACTCCTGGGCCCGGACCCGTCCCTCTTCTTCCATCTCGGCGGCCACCCGGCGGCCCTCTTGCACCGCCTCCGCCAGCTTCCGGCGGGCCGACTCTTCGATCCGAGCCAGCTCCTGCTCGTACTGCGTCTTCAGGCGCGCCATCTCCTGCTTCGCCCGCTCGACGTCCTCGAGCCCCTGCGCGATCTGCCGCCGCCGCTGATCGAGGACACCCAACAGCGGCCCCCAGGTGAAGTGCTTCAACAGCGCCACCAGGAGGAAGAACCCGATCGTGTGGACGAGGATTTGCCAGAGATCCAGCGCCATCAGGGCTCCTTAGTGTCCGGGGATCCGTCCCTGCAGGATCAGCACCGTCAACAACGCGTAGATGGTGAGCGCCTCGATGAAGGCGCAGCCGATCACCATCGCCGTCTGAATCTTGGCCGCTGCCTCGGGCTGCCGAGCCATCGCTTCCATGGCCGACGAGACCGCGCGCCCTAGCGCCGTGGCGGACGCCAGCGCGGCGATCGCCAATCCGATCGGGAGTGCAAATGCCAATGCCACTTCGTACGACATCCTATCCTCCTCTGGTCAATGTGATGCGTGCGCCTCTTCATGAGGCAGAATCATCGCGAGATAAATCGTGGAGAGCGTGGCGAACACGAGCGCCTGAATCGTACTGAAAATGAGGGCCAGCCCCTTGGCGAACAGCTGCAGCGGCAGCCCCCCCAACCCCATCTGCACCAGCGCGGCGATGAGGGCATCCTCGCCGGTGACGTTCCCGTAGAGTCGCAAGCAGAGACTGATCGGCTTGATGAACTGCCCGAGGAATTCGACGAAGAAGATGAGCGGCACCGCCACCCAGGCCGCCCCGGTGGACGGAGAGCCGGCCATGTGATGCAGGTAGCCCTTCACGCCGAGCAGGCGGACCGACATCCACTGCACGTAGCAGAAGACGGCCACCGCCAGCCCCGCCGTCGTGTTGACATTCGCGGTGGGGGATTTCAGGCCCGGGATGAGGGCCGAGAGATTGAGCAGCCAGATGTAGAGGAAGAGGGTGCCGATGAACGGGGTGAACCGGCGGCCGTACTGCTCGCCGAGGATCCCGCAGACAAATTGATCGAGCCCCTCGACGAGGAGCTCGACCGCATTCTGCAGGCCGTGCGGCACGAGTGCCACCCGTCGCGTCGCCGCCCAGGCGATGAGGGCGATCACCGCGATCACGCCCCAGGCGAACAGCACATCCTCCCAGCCGTGGAGGAAGCGGGCCGCCGGCCCCTCGCCGAGCGCCCGGGCCAGCAGGGTCAGGAGGTTCGGCAGCTCCGGGATGCCCAGTCCGCCCGCGTGTGCCCCCTCAGCCATGCCGCGCCCCCGCCACCGGTCGTCCCGGCGGGCGTGTCGCGCTCCAGATCGCCCGCCCGACGAGCGGGGCGAACACCCAGGTGAACCCGGCCAGCAGGCCGATCAGCGAGAGGCGCCGGGAGCAGGCCAGGGCGATGCCGATCGGGTAGAGAATGAGGAGTTTACCGAGGAGGAGCCAGAGGGCGCGGCGCCCTTCTTCGCGAGCCCAGGCCCGCGTGATGGCGCGCAGGAGCAGGAGACTGGCGAGGTTCCAGGCCGTGCCGGCCAGGAAGCCGGTCGCGACGGAGCGGGAGCCGAGCGCATACAGGGCGCCGCCGATCGCCACGCCGCCCCAGAGGGCTGGGCGTAGCGCGCCGTCGAGGAGATCACGCTCCACGGGAAGGATCCTCTGAGTCGCGCGTGGCTGATCGAATCATGCGAATGGTCTCGCGGACGGACACGAGGAATCCGAGCAGAAGTCCCCCGACCAATCCGCCCGGGGCGAAGGGCCACCGGGCATCGAGGAGCCGGCCGACGAAAAATCCCACGAGGGGCCCGGCCACCAGCAGCATCGGGATCGCGGTGAAGATCCCGACCTGTCGCAGACGCCGGGGACGATCTCGCTCGTCTCGCGAAGAGGGCATTAGGGTAACACACCGTCGTCGAACGTGCAAGGGGCTGCGATGGCTTACCGTATCACGCCGGCGCGGCGCGGGTCAAGTCGGTGTCAGCGGCGCTTGGGGGTCCAGCGGGCCAGGGCGGCCTGTGGGGTCAGGATGGGGATGCCTCGGAAGCTTCCCAGCGCCAGCAGGTGACGATCGCCGGAGATCACCGCCTCGGCCCGGCCGCTGACGGCACACTCGAGCACCCGGTCGTCATCCGGATCCTCCGAGATGGCGGAGACCGTGACGGTGGGCTCGACGAGGAGACTGAGCGTTTTGTATTCGGACGTGATGCGTTCCACGAGATCCAGGGGGTAGCGGAACTTGGTGAGCAACACCCCCTGGAGCTCAACGAGGAGAGCCGGGGACGTGACCGCGAGCCATTGCTCTGTCACGGCCAGGTGGTACACGTCCCTCGGCACGCCGCCGAAGACCAAGGCGGATACCAGGACGTTCGTATCCAGGACGACCCGGAGCACCTAGGCGGGTCGGGGTTTCGACCGACGATACTCCGTGATCAGCGATTCCACATCGGTGGGGTTCAGCCCGAGCCGCCGCGCTTGTTGGCGGCCGAAGGCGAAGATGTCATCCCAGCGTTGCTTGCGCTCCACGTAGGTACGGACCGCGGCCCGCAGCAGTTCTGAGCGGCTCCGCGACTCCTGCCGAGCTACCCGGTCCATGAGCCGCAGCAGATCCTTGGAAAACGAGACATTCACCGTCGTCGAGACCATAGAGCACCTCCACCAGTGAGTATATACAAAGTTTGTATAGATGTCAAGGCGGCTCGGCTATAGAGTTCTGTACGGGGGAGGAGTTACGCAGCGAGGTCAAGGTAAGAGCGAGTGTAGGTGACGGCGGTGGCGATCGGCGGCGGGAGGTCGTCCGGCCGCAGGCCCAGGCGGGCCAGCCAGTCGGCGCGGGTCTCAAGCGTGATGGGGATTTGCTCAGCGTGTCGTTGCAGGAACTGGCGGGTGGCCAGCGTCCCGATCGCGTAGTTCTCCTCGCGGACAACGCCCTGTGCGCGCAGGGCGTCCAAGAGCGTCCGCAGGGCGTCGGCCTCCGGCCCGTCGGCGTTCACCGCTACCGCCCAGCCCCAGCGGATCGCCAATGGCACCAGGTCGAACGTCTCCGGCTTCGTGAAGACGAGCACCTGTTGGCTAACCGATCCCGGCACGGCCTCGGCGATCTCCTGCCACGCCGCCACGGCCAAGTCGTGCATTATCGCGACCCCGCGCTCCTCGAGGCCGGCAGCAGAGGAAGCGCGGGGTACGATCTCCACTGTTTGACCAAACTCCACCTTGGTCGTTGCTATTGCGTCACGAGCCACCTCTCTGTCTTCTAGGAATATCGTTACATGGCGAAGATCATGGAGGCCTATCGATGCTAGAAAGCCCTCCAGCGTACCGGTATCCAGCACCTGAAATTTCTTTATGGGGACACCAGCGTGAGTCCAAATTTGCTCTGGTTGTTGGTACTCACGCTGCATTTGGTATGCGACGACCGCTAGCGGCGACGTGGATTCTTGCCACGCTGGGAATTTTTGGATTTGGCGAATCAAAACGTTGACCTCTTGAGAAAGCTCACCGCGGGTTAATGGCCGCTTAACCCTCTGAAAAGCCCCAAGATCACCAGCTAAAATGAGTCGGCCATCGGGCAGCAACCGAAAGTTTTCCAAGTGCCAATCACTCATCCCTTCGCGGTGACCCACAAACCCTTCCCTCAATACCCACAAGGCGATCCCAATCAATTGGTCGAGAACGCAGCTTCGGAGCTCCTCCGTCCCAAGATCGAGCACTTCCGCCATCGCTGCGAAGCGTTCCTCGTCCAACATGAGGTTTCTCAAGCGGCTACCATCTTCGTAGTCAAAGATAACAACCCGAAGCGGCAATTCAGGATCCGTGAAATCCTTCAGTTGATCGTAGAGTGGAACCGTTCCTTGTGCCGTTACCATCGCGAGTGGCTGGACGACTGGAGCGCCCGGTTTCCACAGGGCCTTAGCGATCGTGAAGTGCTCTGCCGTGATCAGGTCCCGGTTCTCCTCCTCGCCCGGGAACTTCAGCTCGACAAAATGTTCCTCCCCAGAAGGGGTGGGTATCCCAACAATGGCTCTTCGGAACGACTCTGAGGTCAGATACAACTTGAGACCTCGGTATGGGACGAAGAACAGCCTTGATTCCAATGGCAAACGGCTGGCCCGCACGGTAAGGCGGAAGCCGACATGTTTTCGCAAAAAGCTGAGGAATGCCAGGAGGTGGCCGAGTTCGTTGCCATCTCGAAGAATAGGGTCTAGCTCCCCCAGTACCTTGGGGATCTCGATGGGGTCAAGGTATTCAACCACAGGGTTTTTGAGACGCGCATGATGCTGCGCCATCTGTTGATCAACGGCGGCGAGCAGCGCAGCGACATATTTCTGATCCGTCAATAAGTGAGGCAATCCTGCTTCGGCGTACCCAGCGACGTATGGGTCGGCATGCTTCAAAGATTGCGCAAAGGCCCCGGCAATCGCCAGTTGTTGCTCTAAGGAGATAGAGGTCGTCCCCTCAGGGTTTCGAATGATAAGCCGAAGGCTTTGTGCGGCTCGTCGTTGAACGGGTACCGACGGATCGTCGGCCAGAACGATCATCATGGCATCAATGGTGTACGGAAGCTCGGGCTTTTCCCCTCGATAGCGTATGTCAACCCCGCCGCCGTGCATGAAAAGATCCAATATCAAGCGTTCACGGATACTGGGATTGCGATCCACCAACCCCCGAATCTTTCCAGCGAGGTCATCAAGACCCGCCCCCTGTGCTTTTGATGCAATTGCATTGATCGCTTTGACCTGCGCCTCACTAACTTCTTCTGCCCCCGCGCGGCTGCTGAGGGCGTCCTCGAGACCGACGTGGGCAGCAGTTTCGGTAGGGGGTTGAACGCGGAGCGTCGTGAGATCGGCCCAGGCGAGCGGGGGCAGGGCGAGGCCGAGACTGATCGGGAGGATCAGCAACGTCCGCAGGAAGCGGCGACACCACAACAGTTTCATAGGTGCTTTGGGGATCATCAACTTAAGTGTGCCTGATCAGCGGGGTAGAAGTCAAGAGGTAATACTAGATTTATTTCGGTTAACCCGTTAGAATCTGGGCAGGCGCCGGTAGGTGCGTTCGGAGCGTCGGGCGATCCGCAGAATGATCACGCGCCGCTCGGTATCCTGAATGGCGTAGATGATCCGCCAGGGGCCAACGCGGATACGGTGCAGGATTCCTTCGAGCTTCTTGACGCCATGCGGTCGAGGGTTATCACGGAGCGCCCGGATGTCCAGGTCAGCGGTTTGGAACGCATCCGCCGGAAGTTTGTCGAGTTCCCGTTGAGCCGATGGGAGGAGCAGGACTTCGTAGGTCACGCCGCGTGTCGGCGGGCCCGATACCGCTCATAGGACGTCGTCCGGTCAGGATGAGCCAGGTATTCCTTCAGGCGCTGACGCCCGACCCGGAGATCTTCGAGATCTTCACGGTACAAGACCTCGACTGCCTCGCGAATCAATCCGGTCAATGAGGTGTCGCGCTCTACGGCCAGGTGCCTGAGGGCCCGGTGCAATTCTTCCGGCAGGTAGATCATCGTGCGGGTCATGGGAAGTCCCTCCTCACAACCCAATATAGCATTATAGCATCATAATGTCAAATCAACGAGTCAGGCCTTCGGGGCGGGGCGGTCGGGCGGATCGTCGGCCAGGGTGTAGGCGACGGCGGCCGGGCCGAAGGCCTCATCGAAGGCGTAGACCTCGCGGAAATCCTCCAGCGAGTCCTCCTCGGTCTTGCCGAGCACCTGCGCCTCGACGAGGGTAAAAACCATCCGCCCAAAATCCTCCGTTTTCTCCACTCCCCAGTGCTCGAAGACCGAGCGGCTCATGGCGCCGAACTGGTCGAGGGCGTACTGGCGGATGCCGGCCAACAGCTCCGGGCCGGTGACGTGCCGCGGCTCGGGCAAGGCGGCGACGGTGAAGTGGAGGGCGGCCAGCGTGAAGAGATAGGCCTCGGGCGCGTACCGCGGGTCGCGCGCGCAGATCCGGTCAATCGTCTTGAACAGCTCTTTCGCGTGTGGGGTCATCGCTCTCCTGTGGGGCGCCAAGTGACGGCGCCGAGTCCCCAGAGCAGGCCCAGCATGGATTTTGCATCCACGATCTGCCCACGGCGCACCATCGCGAGCGCCTGCGCGGCCGTCACGATCCGCGGCGTGATTAGCTCGTCCTGATCCTTCGCCGGCGGGGCCGCGAGCCGCGTCAGTCCCGTGGCCCGATAGAGGACCATCTCCTCCGTCGAGACTCCCGGGGCGGGGAAGAAGCGGCAGAGCGGCGTCACCCGCCGCGCCGCGTAGCCGATCTCCTCGGCCAGCTCCCGCCGGGCGCAGACGGCCAGCGACTCTCCCGGCTCACTCGTGCCGGCCGGGATCTCGTAGATGAACCGCTCGATCGCCGCCCGGAACTGCCGGATCAGCACCACCCGCCCGTCGGGGAGGATCGGCAGCAGCACCACCGACCGCGGGTGATGGATCACCTCCCGCTGGAAGGTATGACCGTCGCGCCAGCGGATCGTGTCGTGGGTCATCGTGACCACCCGGCCGCGATAGAGCAGGCGCCGGCGGATCACCCGGAAGGGGCGCGTGGGCATCGGTCCCCCAGTATAATCCGAGGGAAGGGGTTTGACAAGGGGAGCTCCCCCTCCCTATAATACGGGGGCGACCACGTCCATTCATGACACCACCCTGGTTAGTCACACTACTGTCTCGCGCGGCCTGGGGAAGTTTTTACCTCCTGGGAGGGATCACGCTCCTCGGAGCCCTGGGAGTGGTGCTCACCCGTAACCTCTTTCATAGCGCCCTCTGCCTGGCGGTCGCCCTCTTGGGGGTGGCCGGGCTCTACCTCTATCTGGCGGCCGAGTTCCTGGCGGTGGCCCAGGTGCTGATCTACGTGGGGGCGATCCTCACCCTGCTGGTGTTCGGCGTGATGCTGACCGCTCGCATCGCCGACCCGACGGTCCCGGCCCTCAACCGGCTGGCTTGGGCTGCCGCGCTGGTGGCTGGTGGGATCGGCTGGGTGTTCTGGCGGGCGGTGGCGGCTACCCCGGGGCTGCCGGCGCGCCCGTCGGTCGTGGTGTCCCTCGAGACACTAGGGCGGGGGCTGGTGACTACCTACGTCCTTCCATTCGAAGTGCTGTCGCTGATCCTCATCGGCGCGCTAGTCGGCGCGATCTGCATCGCGAGGCGCCCCTCGTGACCCCACCACCTGCCTTATCGCCGAAGGCGATACTCGTCAGCGGCCCTCTGGGCCGAAGGCAGGTGGTGGGGTGATCCCCCTGACCCACGTGCTGGCCATCAGCATCGGCCTCTTCGCGATCGGCCTCTTCGGGGCCCTCAGCCGTCGGAATGCCATCGGCATCCTGATGGCGATCGAGCTCCTCCTGAATGCGACCGCCCTCAACCTCGTAGCGTTCAATGCCTACCTGCCGTCTGCGCCGGCGGGCGGCCAGGCGCTCGGGCAGACGGTCACGATCTTCGTGATCGGGATCGCGGCGGCCGGGGCGATCGTTGGGCTGGCGTTGATCCTCGCGGTCTACCGGCAGACGAAGACGATCTCGGCCGACGAGATCCATCTGTTGAAGGGGTGATGATGACCCCCTGGCTCCTGCTGATCCCGGCGCTGCCGCTGACCGCCTTTGCGATCAACATCCTCGTCGGGCGGCGGCTGCGGGCCGCCAGCGCCTGGCTCTCGGTGGCCGCCGCGGCGGGGGCGGCCGCCCTGTCGCTCCGGGCCTTTTGCCTCGTGGCGGCCGGCGGCGCGCTCGCCTTCGACTGGCGCTGGCTGCCGCTGGCGGGCGACGCCTTCCGCCTCGGCGTCGTCGTGGATCCGATGAGTGCGACGATGCTGCTCGTCGTCACCGGCATCGGCACGCTGATCACCCTCTACTCAATCGGCTACATGCACGGGGACCCGCGCTACTCCCGCTTCTTCGCCTATCTCTCGCTCTTTACGACGGCGATGCTCCTCCTGGTGCTGGCGGATCATTTCCTGCTCCTCTTCATCGGTTGGGAGCTCGTCGGCCTCTGCTCGTATCTCTTGATCAGTTTCTGGTTCGAGAAACCGGCCGCGGCGAATGCGGGGAAGAAGGCGTTCTTGACCACGCGCGTCGGGGACACGGGGTTCGCCCTCGGCCTCTTCCTCCTCTACACCACCACCGGGACGCTGCGGTTCTCCGATCTCGGGGCCGCGGCGCACAGCGCGTCACCCTGGATCGGCGTGGCGGCGCTGCTCCTCTTCTGCGGGGCGGTGGGCAAGTCCGCGCAGTTCCCGTTGCACGTCTGGCTCCCGGATGCGATGGAGGGCCCGACGCCCGTCAGTGCCCTCATCCATGCCGCGACGATGGTAGCGGCGGGGGTCTACCTCGTGGCGCGCACCTTCGTGTTGTTCGAGGCGCACCCGGAGACCCTACAGGTGGTGGCCGTGATCGGGGCGATCACCGCCTTCTTTGCGGCGACGATCGCGGTGACGCAAACGGACATCAAGCGTGTCCTCGCCTACTCGACGATCAGCCAACTCGGCTTCATGATGCTCGGGCTCGGCGTCGGCGCGCCCACGGCGGGATTTTTCCACCTGGTGACCCACGCTTGCTTCAAGGCGCTGCTCTTCCTCGGGGCGGGGAGCGTGATCCACGGGGCGGGCGCGCAGGAAATGGGGGAGCTCGGCGGGCTCTGGTCGAAGATGCGGGTGACCGCATGGACTGTCCTCGTGGCGACGCTGGCGATCGCGGGCGTGCCGCCGCTGGCCGGTTTCTGGTCGAAAGATGAGATCCTCTCGGCGGCGCTCGAGCATGGCCACGGCCTCCTGTTCCTCGTCGGGATTGCCACGAGCGGGCTGACCGCCTTTTACATGTTCCGGTTCTTCTATCTGACGTTCGCCGGGCGGTATCGTGGGTCGCATCATGTGCATGAGTCGCCGGCGGTGATGACCGGGCCGCTGGCCCTGCTGGCGGTGGCCTCGGCGGTCGTGGGACTGCCCGGTTCGCCCTGGGGACATCACGCCTTCCAGCGGTTCTTGGGGGAGGGGGCTCCGGCCGCGCCGAATCTCGTGGCGATGGGGGCCTCGATCCTGATCGCGGCGTTGGGGATCGGGGCGGCCACCTGGCGCTACATGGCCCACCGGCCGCTTTTGCCGGCCCCGCTCGAGCGCGCGGTCATGCCGCTCTATCAGCTGGCCGCGCACAAATATTACATGGATGAGCTGTATGATCGCGCGATCATCCAACCGGTGCTCTGGCTGACCCGCGCGGCGTTCGCGTTCGATCAGTGGGGGATTGATGGGCTCGTGAATCTCGTGGGGACGCTGACGCTGGTGGTGAGCCGGATCAAGCAGGCGATTGATGTGACGCTCGTTGACGGCGCGGTCAATGGCGTGGCCGCGATCGTCGCCGGCCTGGGGATGGCGGCCCGCCGCCTGCAGACCGGTCTCGTGCAAACCTATCTCTTGATCGCGGCGCTCGGGACGGTGATTGCGCTGGCCCTGCGCCTGAACCTGGTGAGGTGACCCCTGTGATGGCCTGTCCGTGGCTGACGATCTTGACCTTCCTGCCGCTTCTCGGCGCGCTGATCACCCTCGCGATCCCGCGCGACCGGGTGACCGCGATCCGGACCGTTGCGACGGTGGCGACGGCGCTCACCCTCGGTGTCGGCCTCCTCCTGCTCGCGCAATTCTACCCGGCGGCGGAGGGATACCAGTTCGTCGAGCGGATTACCTGGATCCCCGGCGCCAACATCACCTACTACCTCGGCCTCGACGGCATCTCCCTGCCGCTCATTCTGCTGACCGCGCTCCTCGGGTTCCTCGCCTGCCTGGCCTCCTTCGGCATCCAGGAACGCGTGAAGGAATATTTCGCCCTCTATCTCCTGCTCGAGACGGCGATGCTCGGCACCTTCCTCGCGCTCGACCTGTTCCTCTTCTACGTCTTCTGGGAGGTGGTGCTGGTGCCGATGTATTTCCTGATCGGCATTTGGGGCGGGCCCCGACGGGAGTACGCGGCGATCAAGTTCTTCCTCTACACGCTGGCCGGCTCCGTTTTCATGCTGCTGGCGATCCTATTCCTCTTTCTCACTTCGTCGCCGCACACCTTTGCGATCCCGGAGCTGGCGGCGACCGGCGCGGCCCTCGCCCTGCGGGTGCAGCAGTGGCTCTTCCTTGGATTTTTCGTGGCGTTCGCGATCAAGGTGCCGGTGTTCCCGTTCCATACCTGGTTGCCGGACGCGCACGTCGAGGCGCCCACCCCGATCAGCGTGCTGCTGGCCGGCGTCCTCCTGAAGATGGGGGGCTACGGGCTGTTCCGGATCGCCTTCCCGCTGCTGCCGACCGCGGCGCGGGCTTTCGCGGTGCCGCTGGCGGTGCTGGCCGTCATCAACATCATCTATGGCGCGCTCGTGGCGATGGCCCAGACCGATTTCAAGAAGCTCGTCGCCTACTCCTCCGTCAGCCACATGGGGTTTGTGCTGTTGGGGCTCAGCGCCTTCACGACGATGGGGTTCAACGGGGCACTGTTGCAAATGTTCACCCATGGCATCATCACCGGCGGGATGTTCTTGCTCGTCGGCGTGCTGTATGATCGGGCGCACACGCGGGAGCTCGCGGCCTTCGGGGGACTGGGGGCACGCCTGCCGGTCTACGCAGGACTGCTGATGGTCTTCTCGCTGGCGAGTCTCGGACTGCCGGGGCTGGCGGGCTTCGTCAGTGAATTCTTGAGCTTGCTGGGGACCTACGCGGCGCACCGGACGCTGACCACGCTCTCGGTGCTCGGGATCGTGCTGGCGGCGGGCTACATCCTGTTGATGCTGCAGCGGGTGCTGCTCGGGCCGCTAAATCCCCGGTGGCAGACACTCCCCGACGTGACTCGGCGGGAGCTCATCACCCTCGTGCCGCTCCTGGCCCTGACGATCGCGATCGGCGTTTGGCCGGCGCTCATTCTCGACCTGCAGGCGCCGACGCTGGGCCGGCTTGTGGCCGCGCTGACCGGGTTGCCCGGATGAGCGGACTGGTAGGCCAGGCGCTGCCGCTTCTCCCGGAGCTCCTGCTCACCGCCACGGCTCTCGGGCTCTTGCTGATCGCCCGCTGTTGGAGCCGGCCTGCGGTCGTCGGCGGATTGACGCTGGCGGCGTTCGGCGGGGCGCTGGTCGCGCTGCTGGCCCTCGTTGGGCCGTCCACCCCGCCGCACGAGCTGGGCCACGCAATGCTCTTGCGGACGCCGCTGACCGCCTTCTTCCAAGTGGGCGTGCTCGGAGTCATGCTGCTCATCACGTTGCTCCTGCTCGGCTATGCCCCGCTGTCCCAGATGCCGTGGGTCGAGTGTTTCAGTTTGCTCCTCTTGAGCACGGTCGGCCTCCTGCTCCTCATCGGGGCGCAGAGTCTCGTCATGGTCTACATCGGGCTGGAGCTCGTCTCGCTGACGTCGTACCTGCTGACCGGATTTCTGCGGCAGGAGGCCACCTCCGCCGAGGGGGGTCTCAAATATTTCCTCTACGGGACGCTGGCCACCGCGATGATGCTGTACGGCATCAGCTGGCTCTACGGGGCGACCGGCACGCTCGATCTGCCGACACTGACCGCCGACCTCCTCGGGGGGAGTCACCCCCATCAGCCGATGATTCTCGTCGGGATCCTGCTCCTGACCGTCGGGCTCGGGTTTAAGGTGGGCTTGGTCCCGTTCCATCACTGGGCCCCGGATGCCTACGAGGGGGCGCCGACACCAATCGCGGCCTTCATCTCCGCCGGGCCGAAACTGGCGGGCTTCGCGGTGCTGCTGCGGGTGTTCTGGTTGGCGTTCCGGGGGATGACCGCCGACTGGAGCGCGGTGCTGGAGGTGGTGGCGATCCTGACGATGACGTTGGGGAATCTGGCCGCCTTCTGGCAGACGAACGTGAAACGCCTGCTGGCCTACTCCTCGATCGCGCAGGCCGGCTACATCGTCATCGGTGTCGTGGCCGCGAGCGGGACCGGGGCGACCGCCGTCGGCTACTACGTGGTGGCCTACGTGTTGATGAACGTGGCCGCCTTCGCCTGCGTCATCGCCGTCTCGAATGCGACGGGCCGCGACGACCTCGGGGCCTACGCGGGGCTGGCCCAACGGCAGCCGATGCTGGCCGCCGCCTTCGCGATCGCCCTCCTGTCGCTGGCCGGGATCCCGCCGACCGCCGGCTTCCTGGCGAAGGTCGGGATCTTCGTCGCCGCGCTGCAGAGCGGGCGGCTCCTGCTGGCGGTCGCCGCCGCGGTCAACAGCGTGATCGCCGTCGCCTACTACGCCGTCCTCCTCAAGCAGATGTATCTGAAGGCCCCCGCGTCCGACGCCCCCGCCGCGCTCACCCCGTGGCCGCTCACACTCGCCCTCGGCGCGTCGCTCGCCGGGACCCTCCTCTTCGGGCTCTGGCCCGCGCCGCTCTGGGGCTGGCTCTCCGCCGCCCTCCCCACCGCTTCCTGACTCCGCGCCGCGTAACGTACGTCACCTCAGATCAATCCGACAGATCCCAGTCTATGCTTGACAGATCATGATTTATCATGTATAGTCTGGTTATAGGAGGGATACCTCATGCTGGCTAAATACTCGACACAGCTCCCGGCGAAACGAATCCAGACATTAAAGCGATTGTCGCAGCAAACCCGGATTCCGCAGTCGGCGTTGCTCGATGAGGCCATCCAGTTGCTGGAGGCCCAGTACGCCAACGATATCGTGACGCCTGAATTCCGTCGGATCGTTGATCAGGTGATTAAGGAAGATTTGCCGGCCCTGCGACGCTTAGCGAAATGATCTATCTCGAGTACCGGCAGACGCTCCTCATCTATCGCCGAATCATTGAGGAAACGGGCGGCAGTCCCGGTCTGCGCGACGAAGGTTTGTTGCTGGCGGCACTCGCTCGGCCGAAGGCCTCATTCGGCGGCGAGGATCTCTATGCCACGCTGTTTGAAAAGGCCGCCGCCTTGGCGGAATCGATTGCTCGAAATCACCCGTTTGTTGATGGGAACAAGCGGATGGCGTTGGCGTGCATGCGGACGATGCTCAAGCTCAATGGGTATCAAGTCGTTGCGTCTCAAGACGCCAAGGTGCAGTTAATCTTGAGGATCGTCGAGAAGCGCGTGACGGTCCAGGAGATCGCCGAATGGCTCCAACGGCACAGCCGGCATTTCCACACGTGACGACCACGACCGCGCCTCGATTCGGGACGGTGGCGATCGTGGGCCGGCCCAACGTCGGCAAATCCACCCTGCTCAACGCCCTCGTGGGCGAGAAGGTGGCGATCGTCAGCCCGCGGCCGGGGACGACCCGCGACCGAATCCTCGGGGTGCTGACGCGGCCCGACGCGCAGATCGCCTTCCTCGATACACCGGGATTCGGGACGGCGCCGACCCTGCTCGATCGACGGCTGCTCCAGGTGGCGCGCAGCGCCTGGGCGGAAGCTGAGGTGGTCGTGGTCGTCACCGATGCCAGCGCCGGCATCACGGAAGCCGACCGGCGGCTGCTGACCGCGCTGCCAAGCGGCCCGAAAGCCGTGGTGCGGCCATCCCGTGGGGCCATCCCGACGATCCCCGTGCTCGTGGCCCTCAATAAAATTGACCGGGTGGCCAAGCCCAAACTCCTCCCGCAAATGGAGGCGCTGGCGACCCTCGTGCCGACCGCCGAGGTGATCCCGATCTGCGCGGCCACCGGCGACGGCCTCCCGGAGCTGCTCGCGGCCGTCGTGGCGCAGCTGCCCCCCGGCCGGCCGCTCTACCCGCCGGACTATCTGACCGATCACTCCACGCGCTTCCTCGCGGCGGAGCTGATCCGCGAGCAGATCCTCCTCGTCGTGCGGGAGGAGCTGCCCCACGCGGTCGCGGTGCAGATCGAGGAGTTCCGTCAGCGGGGCAAGCACACGACCCGCCGGGTGCGCGGCCACGAGCGGCGCGGCCCGTCGCAGCCGATCACCTACATCCGCGCCACCATCCTGGTCGAGCGCCCCTCGCAGAAGGGGATCATTGTCGGCGCGCACGGCGAGCGCCTGAAGGCGATCGGCACCGCCGCCCGCCCCGCGCTCGAGCAGCTCGTCGACCAGCCGGTTTACCTGGATCTCTGGGTCAAAGTCTCGCCCCGCTGGCGCGAGCAGCCGCAGGCCCTGAAGTCGCTCGGCTACTGAGCGCCCACGCCAGGCCGCTCCCACCTTGTCACCCGCGGCGGGCTGTGGTACCGTGAGGACGACATGCCGTCCTCCCACGGGGAACCGCATCACCGGGCCGTCAACAAACGCTTCATCATCCAGCAACTCCCGCTCTTTGCGGGGTTGAGCGACACGGAGCTCGCACTCGTGGCGCAGCACACACGCCTCGTCGAGGTGGGCAAGGACGAGGTGATCTACGCCGAGGGGGATCCGCCGGACGCCCTCTACCTCGTCGTCACGGGCCGCGCCCGCATCTACACGACGCCCCCGTCCGGCCGCGAGGAGACCCTCGAGTACGTCCACCGCGGCGACTACTTCGGCGTCATCTCCCTGCTGACGCAACAGCCGCACTCCGTCACGGTCCGGGCTGTCAACGATTGTCTCTTGATCAAGATCCGCCAGTCCGACTTCGATGCGTTGCTCAAGCAAATCCCGCAGCTGGCGGTCCATGTCAGCCGCACCCTCTCGCGGCGGCTGAGCCAGAAGCGGCGCGAGCGTACCTCGACGGTGTTCGAGGCGACAATCGTCGCAATCTACAGCGCCGTCCGCGGCAGCGGCCGCACCCACTATGCCGTCAATCTCGCCGCCTCGCTCCACCGTGAGACCGGCAAGCGCGTCCTCCTGGTTGATGTGAGCCCCTCCGGCGCCGAGATTGCCCAGCTCCTGCAGGCCCCCACGCGTCCGCCTTCCATGGAACTGCGGGGTGCGGCATTTGACCCCGCGCACGTCCACAGCGCGATCGTCACCCATTCGATCGGCCTGGCCACGCTCAACGTGGCGCATGACCCGAGGTCGGCCTCCCCCGTCACGCAGGTCGCACCCCTCTTGACGTTCCTCGCCCATGAGTTCCACTACGTGATCGTCGATCTGCCCTCCGAACGGGATCAAACGGTGTTCAAAGGGCTCGTGCAGGCCGACCGTGTCCACGTCGTCACCGACACCCGGGCCGACTCCCTCGAGGCGACTGCCGCGCTCCTCGAAGAACTCTCCCGCACCCTCCAGACGGCGGCCGAACGGATCAAGGTGATCGTGCACGAGGGGGTCGGCGCCCTGTCGCGTAGTGAACAGGAAGCGGTCCTCCGGCATCCCGTCGCCATGACGCTTCCCGCCTCACCGCGCCTGCCGATCGAGCATGGCACCCCGCTGGTACTCGCTGATCCTGACGAACCGTACGCGAAGGCGGTCCGCCGGGTCGCGCGGGAGGTGGGCGGCGTGCTCGTCGGACTCGCCCTCGGGTCGGGGGCAGCCCTCGGGCTCGCCCACATCGGGGTACTGAAGGTGTTCGAGCGCGAGGGGATCACCGTCGACATCATCGCGGGCTCCTCGATCGGCTCGATCATCGGCGGCTTCTGGGCGGCGGGGATCAATGCCCATCAGCTTGAAGAGATTGCGATGACGCTGAAGGTGAAGCGCCAAGCCCTGAGTCTTTTCCTCGCCGATACCGTGCTCTTCCCGAATTTTGGATTTATTGCGGGGAACCGGGTCGTCAAGCTCCTGCGCCGTTATCTCGGGGACCGACAGTTCCGCGATCTCGCCATCCCGCTCTGTGTTACCGGCGTGGATTATGCGAACCGGCAACTGGTGCTGTTCGAAGAGGGCTCAGTAGTGGATGCGATCCGCGCCTCCATCTCGATCCCCGCGATCTTCGTGCCGCACCTGGTGCGCGGCCGCCGGATGATCGACGGCGGGATCCTCGATCCGGTGCCGGTGGATGCGCTGATCCAGAGGGGCGTGCACAAGATCATCGCCGTCAACGCCCTCCCGAGCCCCGAGGATATTCAACGGCGCAACGAGGAACTCGCTGCCGACGAAGCGGTGCGTGCGGCGACGGCGGCGCAGGGGTGGTGGAGCCGCTGGTGGTACCGGACACGGCGCCGGCTGCTCGACGCCATCGAGCCCAAGGTGTTCGACGTGGTGATGCACGCGATGCAATCGATGGAGTACATTCTGGCGGAGCAGGCCTGCCAGCAGGCGGATGTGGCTCTGCACCCGACGATCCCCCGGGTGAATTGGTATGAGTTCTACAATGTCGAGAATCTCATCCGACGGGGGGAGCAGGAGGCGGAGCGCTTCCTGCCGCAGATCAAACAGCTCGTCCAGGTCTAAAGAGGAGACTGGTCATGGCCACCGAGATGGTGATTGTTGCCGGCGTCCGCACGCCGCAGGGGACGCTGGGCGGCGCATTGAAGGAGTTCTCCGCGGCGAAGCTCGGGGAACTCGTAACCGTCGAGCTGTTGAAGCGCACGAAACTCGACCCGGCCTTGGTGGAGCACGTCATCTTTGGCTGCGTGGTCCAGACCTCCGATGCGCCGAATGTGGCGCGGGTGATCAGCCTGCGCGCCGGGATCCCGAAGGAGGTGCCGGGGTTCACGGTCCAACGCAACTGCGCCTCGGGTCTGCAGGCGATTCAGAGCGCCTGGCTCCAGCTGCAGGCGGGGGCGGCGGACGTGCAGATCGCCGGCGGGACGGAGTCCATGAGCCAGGCGCCCTATATCTCGCGCGACCTACGTTTCGGCAAACATCTGCGCGACTCCGTGATGGTGGATTCCCTCTGGGAGGGCTTGACGGATCCGGTCTGTTGTCAGATCATGGGGCAGACGGCGGAAAATCTCGTCGCAGAATTCACGATTTCCCGTCAGGAGCAGGATCGGTTCGCGGTGTTGAGCCATCAGCGGGCGTTCCGGGCCACGCGCGAGGGGAAATTCAAAGAGGAACTCGTGCCGGTCGCGATCCCGAAGCGGGCCTACGGGCGCGAGCTGCCCCCGGAGCTGATGACGCAGGACGAGGGGATCAACGCCGGGCTGACCGAACAGCTGTTGGCGCAGTATCCCGCGGTCTTCAAGAAGGAAGGTGGTTCCGTCACGCCGGGCAACGCCTGCCCGATCAGCGATGGGGCGGCGGCGGTGCTGGTCATGTCGGCGGCCAGGGCCAAGCAGTTGGGCTACAGGCCGCTGGGGAAGATTCGGGCGATCGCGTTCGCCGGGGTGGAGCCCGAGCGGATGGGGATCGGACCGACGGAGGCGGTGCCCAAGGCGCTCAAGGCGGCTGGCGTCACCCTCAAGGAGATCCAATTGATTGAACTCAACGAGGCGTTCGCGGCGCAGGTGATCGCCTGCGAAAAGGTGTTGGGCCTCAACCGCGAGATCCTGAATGTGAACGGCGGGGCGATCGCGCTGGGCCATCCCGTCGGGACGAGCGGCTGCCGGCTCGTGATCACCCTCCTGAATGAAATGAAGCGGCGCAACCTGTCGTTGGGGCTGGCGACGATGTGCGTCGGCGGCGGCCAGGGCGGGGCGATCGTCGTGGAGCGCCTCTAGCGGATGTACATCTATAAGGCGGGGGTGGTGGGGGGCGGGACGATGGGGGCCGGGATCGCGCAGGTGATCTCGTACGGCGGCCTCCCGGTAGTTCTCAAGGAACGCTCGCCTGAGCTCGTCGAGAAAGCACTGGCCACCGCCCGCGCGATCTATCGGGGCCGCGTGGACAAGGGGAAGATGGCGCCGCAGGAGCTGGAGGCGAAGATGGCGCTCATCACCGGCACGACGAGCTACGACTCCTTCAACGAAGTGGATCTCGTCATCGAGGCGGTGCCGGAGCGGATGGAGCTCAAGCGCCAAGTGTTTGCCGAGCTCGACGCCTCCTGCCAGCCGACGGCGATCCTCGCCTCCAACACCTCGGCCCTCTCGATCTCCGCTCTCGGCGCCGCCACCAAGCGTCCCGACAAGGTGATCGGCTTCCATTTCTTCTTTCCGGCGCACGTGATGAAGCTCATCGAGGTGATCCCCGGGCTCCTGACCGCGCAGGAGACGGTGGATGACGCCACCGCGTTTGCCGAGAGCTTGCGCAAACTGCCCGTGCGGGTGAACGAGTGCCCGGGGTTTCTTGTCAATCGGCTGCTGATGCCCTACTTGAATGAGGCAGTCTACTGTTTGCAGGAGGGGACGCCGATGGCGGAGATTGACTCGGCGATGACCGGGCAGGGGTGGCCGATGGGCCCCTTCACCCTCGTCGATGCGCTGGGGCTGGACGTCTGCGCCGAGGCGGGGAAGGTGCTGCTCGAGGGATACGGCGAGCGGATGCAGCCGGCCGCGCTCTGGGAGGCGCTGATCGCGGCGAAACGGTTCGGGCGCAAGAGTAGTGCCGGGTTCTACCGGTATGAGGGGTCGGCGGATCCGAAAACCGCCGGCGCCGAGGATGCCACTCTGCAGCAGCTGCTCGCGAAAACGGCACCGCCGACGAAACGCCCGGCCGCGCCCTTTGCCCCGGAGCGCCTGATGTATCCGATGGTCAACGAGGCGGTGCTCGCCCTGCAGGAGGGGATCTCCTCGGCGGCGGACATTGATCTGGCCGTGGTGGCGGGGCTGGGCTACCCTTTGGCAAAGGGAGGCATCCTGCACTACGCGGATGCCGTGGGGATCGACGCGATCCTGACAGGGCTCGAGCAGTTCAATCGCCAGCTCGGGCCGCGATACCACCCGGCCCATCGCCTGCGGCGGATGGTGGCGGCGGGGACGCTCGGGACCAAGACCAAACGGGGGTTCTTCGACTATGCGTAAGAGCTGGCGGTATGCCCACACAGGATTTACGTTGATGGAGCTGCTCATCGTGATCGTGATCCTCGGGATCTTGGCCACGGCGGCTGCGGTAAACTACACCAAGACCCGGCAAGACGCGTTGGAGAAGGAGGCGACCGGCTACCTCCAGATGCTGCGGCAGGCCGCGAAGTATTACTATGAGGATACCGGCAGCTACCCGACGAGCATCACGCAAACACCGTCTGCCAAGATGCCTCCAAAGGCAAATCCCTCCTCGAATTGGGCCTACGGGTACGCCACCCCGGGCAGCCCGGGGGCCTGGGCGCCGCCGACCGCCTATCAGAAAATGAATGGCGCGTTCCCCAGTCCGACGCCGACCATCAGCATGGATGCCGCCGGTACGACGACGAAGGGGACCACCGGGAACGCCGCCGCCGATCTCGCCGACGAACCGTAATCACTCGAAGGAGCGCGCATGCCTGACGGGCAGTATGTGACAGTGACCCTGGAGGAGCACGTCGCCACACTGACGATTGCGAATCCTCCGGCCAATGTGTTGTCGACGGCGGTGATGACCGAATTCAACGCGGCGCTCGACCGGCTGGCGGGCGATGCGTCGGTGAAAGCCGTCGTCCTCACCGGTGGCGGCACCTTCTTCATCGCCGGGGCCGACGTCAAAGAGATCGCCGGGCTCAAGGGGGCGGCCGATGGCGAGCGGGCCACCCGGCTGGGCCAGGGAGTCTTCGACAAGGTGGCGGCGCTGCCGGTCCCGGTGATCGCCGCGATCAATGGGTTGTGTTTGGGCGGCGGGCTGGAGCTCGCGATGGCCTGCCACCTGCGGGTTGCCAGCGACCGGGCCCGATTCGCCCAGCCGGAAATCAATCTCGGCATCATCCCCGGCTTCGGTGGGACGCAGCGCCTGCCGCGGCTCGTCGGGCCGGCGCGCGCGCTGGAACTCTGCCTGACGGGCGACATGATTACCGCGCAGACCGCCTACGCGATCGGCCTGGTGAACAAGGTGGTGCCCGACGGGGAGGTGCTCAAACAGGCCCAAGGGCTCGCGAAGAAGATCGCGGCGAAGGGGCGCCTGGCCATCACCGCGATCATGACCGCGGTGCGGGAGGGGCTGCCGACGTCGCTGGCCGACGGCCTGGCGCTCGAGTCCAAACTGTTCGGCACCATCTGCCAGACGCAGGACATGCAGGAAGGGTTGAAGGCGTTTCTCGAGAAGCGCCAGCCGACGTTCCAGGACCGCTGAGAGGCCAGCATGGATTTCACGTTTACTGAAGAACAGAAGTTGTTGCGCGAGACGGTCCGGAAATTCGTTGACCAGGAGCTCAAGCCCAAAGCGGCCGCCATTGACCGCAATCACGAGGTGCCGCGCGAGATCCTGACCCAGATGGGCGAGCTCGGCCTCTACGGGGTCTCCGTCCCGCCGGAGTATGGCGGGGCCGGGATGGGAGAGCTCGGCCACTGCATCGTCGGGGAAGAGGTGGCGCGCGGCTGCGCCTCCACCTCCGTGGTGACGGGGGCGCATGTAGCGCTCGCGATCACCGCGATTCTCCTCGATGGGACCGAGGCGCAGAAGCAGAAATATTTGCCCCCGATGGTTCAGGGGAAATGGTTCGGCGCCTTCGCCCTGACGGAGCCGGGGGCCGGCTCGGATGCCGCCGCCATTGAGACCCGCGCGGTGCGGGACGGGGAGCAGTACGTGCTGACCGGCACGAAGATGTTTATCACCAACGGGTCCTTCGCGGATGTCCTCATTGTCTTCGCCGTGACGGATAAGGCCCTTGGCGCTCACGGCGGGGTGACCGCCTTCCTCGTCGAAAAAGGGATGAAGGGGTTCAAGGTGGGGAAGATCGACGACAAGATGGGGATCCGCGGCAGCCCGACGACAGAACTCATTTTCGAGGACGTGCGCATCCCCAAAGACAACCTGCTCGGCCAAGTGGGGTATGGGTTTTTGACAGCCATGAAGACGCTCGACCGGGGCCGCCTGAGTCTTGCGGCCGGCTGCCTCGGCGGATGCAAGGAGCTCCTCGATCTCAGCGCGAAGTACGCGATCCAGCGCATCCAGTTCGGCAAGCCGATCGCCGAGCACGAGGCGATTCAGTGGATGCTCGCCGAAATGGAGCGCGAGGTGTACCTCTGCGAGTCGATTGTCTACCGGACCGCCTGGATGGCGGATCAGGGGCTGCGGTTCAGCCACGAGTCGGCGATCGCGAAGCTCCATGTCTCCGAAGCGCTCAACCGGTCCGCCGATCTGGCGGTGCAGCTCCATGGCGGCTACGGCTACATCGCGGAGTTTCCCATCGAGCGGATGTACCGCGACGCCCGCATCCACCGGATCTTCGAGGGGACGAATGAGATCCAGCGCCTCATCGTGGCCCGGGATGTGCTGAAGGCCCATGGGTACGACCTGAAACTCAAAGTGGGCTGACGACCGCGCGTGCGGATCGCCGTGCTCGTCAAAACCATTCCCGATCTGGCGCAGGCCCGCGTGTCGAGATCCCAGGGGCGTCTCGTGACGGAGGCCCCGCCGATCCTCAATCCTATTGATCTCGAAGCGGTGGAATGCGCGGTGCGCCTGCGAGCGGAGCGGTCGGGAAGCGAGGTGGTAACCATCACGTTGGGGGAACCGTCCGTCGAGGGTTCATTAAAAAAGCTCGCTGCGCTCGGGGCGGATCAGTGCTATCTCGTTGACCAGACCGGTATCGCGATGGAAGACCCGGCCTGTCGGGCGCGGGTGCTGGCGGCTGCCGTGCAAAAACTGGGCGGCGTGGACCATGTGCTGGCTGGCAGCGGCTCGGTGACCGGAGGCGGCGGGGCCGTGGCCTACGCGATGGCGGAGGCGCTGCGCTGCGCCGCGCGCCCGATGATCAGCGCCCTTTCGGACCTGCCGCCTCCTCCGAGCGTGGCGACGGTGGCCCCCGGCCAGTTCCCGCCGCGCTCGACCCCGATCACGGCGATTGCGCGCGCCGCGAAGGTCCCGCTCACGCGCTGGACACTGGCCGATTTGGGCCTGACGGCGGGTGCGGTCGGGGCCGAGGCCGCCGCGGTGCAGGTGCGTCGCCGGTACCTACCCGATCCCGAGACCGCCCCGGGTCGCATGGCCGCCAGCAGTGGGGAAGGAGAGCTGCCGCCGACGGATTGGAGCGGCCTGCTCGTCGTCGGAGAAAGCGCCGGGGCGCGACTGGCCCCCGGCACCGCGGGCACGGTGGCATTGGCCGCCGAGGTGGCCCAGCTCTTGGGGGCCCGCGTGACGGTGCTGCTGGTCGGCGCGGAGGCGGCCGCCCGAGCGATCCGCTACGGGGCCGATCTGGTGCGCACCTGCGCCTCGGAGGACCGGTTGCTGGAGGCCGTGACGGCCCTCGTGGCGGCCGACCATCCGGAGGCGGTCCTCTGGGACGACACGCCGGCGGCCCGCGTGATGGCCGCGCGGCTGAGCCTCCGCCTGCAAACCGGGTATCTGCTGGGCGCCTCGTACGTGGCGCTCGATGCGGAGCATCGGCAGCTGGTCGTGACGCAGCTCATCTACGAGGGACGCCTCATGCAAGAGGGGGTGATTCGCACACGGCCGCAATTGATCACCCTCGCGACGGCCGGCCAGGCCACGCCCGTCCCCGACGCCGCGCGCACCGGCCCCGTGACCCCGCTATGAATCTCGTCGTCTGTCTCAAGCAGGTGCCGGACACCGCCAGCCGGATTGTGGTGGCGCCCGATGGCAAAGAGATCCAGCGTCAGGAACTGTCCTACGTCATCAATCCCTACGATGAGTACGCGCTCGAGGAGGCGCTGCGGCTGAAAGCCACGACCGGCAGCGGGAAGGTGACGCTGCTGAGTCTGGGGCCCCAGCGGGTGCAGGAGGCGCTGCGCACCGGGCTGGCGATGGGGGCGGATGAAGCGGTGCATCTGCTCGATCCCGCCGTCGAGGGAAGCGATGCGTTAGGCGTGGCGACCGTGTTGGCCGCGGCCCTGAAGAAGATTCCCCATGACCTGATCTGGTGCGGCTGGAAAGCGGTGGATGATGATCAGGCAACGGTAGGTCCGATGGTCGCGACGCTCCTGGGCATCCCGTGCGCAACCTTCATCACGACGGCCGCGGTGGCCGAGGGCGGGGCCGCCGTGACGGCGGAACGGGAGATCGAGCGGGCGCAGCAGACCGTGACGGTCCCAATCCCCTGTGTGCTCACGCAGCAGAAGGGGGCGCACGAACCGCGATACGCCTCCTTGGCCGGGATCATGTCGTCGAAGAAAAAGACGATCACCACCTGGACGCTCCAGGATCTTGGAGTCTATCCCTCGACGGTGGGCGCCGCGGCGAACCACCTGGAGGTGGTGCGGCTCGCCCCGCTGCCGGAGCGGCAGCCGGGCCGGATCCTCCAGGGGGAGCCGGCGCAGGCCGTGCAGGAACTTGTGCGGCTGCTGAGAACCGAAGCGAAGGTGCTATGAACGCTGTGTGGGTAGTGGTGGAGCAGGCCGACGGGGTTCCGACGCACGGGAGTCTCGAGGCCCTGGGACTCGCGCAGCAACTCGCCGCGGGGTCTGTCACTGCTGTCCTGTGCGGCGCGGATGTGGGGGCGGCGGCGACCGCCGTGGGCCAGCGCGGCGCGGACCGCGTGCTGGCCGTTGAGGCGCCGGAGCTGTCCGTGCCGACGGGCGAACGCCTCGCCGCCGCGATCGTGCCACTCGTGCGGGATCGGAAACCCTCCCTCCTGCTCCTGGCCGCTTCCGCGCAGGGACGAGATCTCGCGCCGCGGCTCGCGGCGGGGCTCGGCGTCATGGTCGCGACCGACTGTGTGGCGGTGACGCGCGAGGGGAAGATCCTCCACTACACGCGCCCGATGTTCGCGGGGAAGGTGTTGGCCACCTGTCGGTTGAAGGGCGCGCCCCAGATTGCCACCGTGCGGCCGCGCGTGGCATCCGCGCGTCCTGCCGACCCGTCGAAGACCGCCACCGTCGAGCGGGTCGCGCCCGCCTGGCCCGCGGCGCTGAAGACCGCCACCGTGACCGCCACGCACTCCCGCGGCACGGATAAACCGGAGCTCACGGAGGCCGACATCGTGGTCTCGGGGGGCCGCGGGCTCGGTGCCGCAGAGCAGTACCGGCTCATCGAGGAGCTCGCCGCCATGCTCGGTGCCGCGAATGGGGCGTCGCGCGCGATCGTGGATCTCGGCTGGCGGCCCCACGAGGAGCAGGTGGGGCAGACGGGGAAGACCGTGAGTCCCAAACTGTACGTCGCCGTCGGGATCTCCGGGGCGATCCAACATCGCGTCGGAATGCAGACGAGCCAGTGCATCGTCGCGATCAACAAAGATGCGAACGCCCCGATCTTCAAGATCGCGACGTACGGGCTCGTCGGGGATCTCTTTACCCTCGTGCCGCTCCTCATCCAAGCGCTCAAGCAGTCCGCCCCATGATCCCCGGGATGCCGGAGACGATTCCCGCGCTGTTCTTCAGCCAGGCGCGCCGCTACGGCGCCAGCCCCGTCTGCTGGGTGAAGCGTGATGGCCGCTACCAGGCGATCAGCTGGACCGCGTTGGCCGACGAGGTGCAGGCGCTCGGCTTGGCGCTGATGGAGCTCGGCATCCGCCCCGGCGACCGCGTGGCGATCCTCTCGGAGAATCGTCCGGAGTGGGCCGCGGCCGACCTGGCCACTCTCGCCGTCGGCGCGATCAGTGTGCCGATCTACACCACCCTCGCAGCGCGCGAAATCGAGATGCTACTACTCGATGCCGGGGCCGTGGCGATCGTGGTCTCGACGGACGCCCACGCCGCGACGATCGAACAGATTCGCGATCACCTGCCGGCGTTGCAGCACCTCATCCAGATCGAGGCGAGACCCCTGGGGATGTTTCCTCGCGGCGTGCAGTGGTACGGCGAGCTCGTGGGGCTTGGGCGTTCCAATCGCGCGACCGCCCCGGCTTTCTTTGGGCGCGTCCATGCCGTGCGCCCGTCAGACATCGCCTCGCTCGTCTACACCTCGGGGACCACGGGGGTGCCTAAGGGGGTGATGCTGACGCATGACAACTTCCTCTCGAACTGCCGCGCCTGCGCGCAGGTGATCCCGGTGACCGAGCTCGACCACACGCTCTCCTTTCTCCCGTTGTCACATGTCTTCGAACGCATGGCCGGTTACTATTTCATCCTGTTCGTCGGCGGCGCGATCGCGTACGCCGAGTCCATGGACCAGGTGCCGGCGAATCTGGCGGAGGTCCGCCCCACCGTCGTCTGCGCCGTGCCCCGGTTCTATGAAAAACTGCACGCCCGCGTCATGGAGGCCGTGCAGGCCGGCAGTCCCCTTAAGCGCCTGCTCGTCGCTTGGGCCAGCGCGGTTGGGCGCCGCGTCGCGCAGGCCCACGAGCGGCGCCGGCCGCTCGGGCCCGGCCTGCGGCTCCAGCGCGCGCTGGCGGACCGGCTGGTGTTCCACACGCTCCGGACGCGGCTCGGCGGCCGCCTGCGCTTCTTCATCTCGGGGGGCGCGCCGCTCGCCAAAGAGCTGGCCGAATTTTTCTACGGGGCCGGGATTCTGATCCTCGAGGGATACGGGTTGACGGAAACCTCGCCGGTGATCGCTTGCAATACCCCGACTGCCTGCCGGTTCGGAACGGTAGGCCGCCCGGTCCCCGGCGTCGAGGTCCGGATCGCCGAGGACGGGGAGATTCTCGCGCGCGGCCCCCATATCATGCGCGGCTACTTCAACAATCCCACGGCCACGCGCGAGGTACTGGAGCCCGACGGATGGTTTCACACGGGGGATGTCGGCACGCTGGATGCCGAGGGATTTCTGACGATCACGGATCGCAAGAAGGAGCTCGTTGTCACCGCCGGCGGGAAGAAAGTGGCCCCCGCTGCCCTCGAGCAGTTGTTGAAAAGCGATCCGGCGATCGCCGACGCCGTCTTGCTCGGCGACCGGCGTCCGTACCTGACGGCGCTGCTGGTGCCTGCCCCGGCGGCCCTGCGCCGTTGCGCGGAATCGCTCGGCCTGGCCGTCCTGTCAGCGGAGGCGCTCGTGCGCGACCCCTCCATCGTGGCTTGGTACCAGGAGCGAGTGGATGGGCTCCAGCACGACCTCGCCTCTTTCGAGCGCATCAAACGCTTTACATTGCTCGACCACCCCTTCTCCCAAGAAACGGGAGAGCTCACCCCCACCCTCAAGATCAAGCGCCGCATCATCGCCCAGCGGTACGCCCTCCTGATTGATGCGATGTATCAGGGGACGTAACCTCTTAATGCATTGCATGATCCAGCGCGCCCCAGTCGTGGTATAATGCCCGACTAGATTGGCGGGGCCACTCCCCGGGTTCCGCTGGACCACAACTGGCGATCACGCCAAGGAGCGCAGTGCCGTATCGCGAAGGGACGCTCATGGGCGCGGGGGATGTGCCGATCAGCTACTGGGCACACACCGTCGAGTCCTCGCGGGCCAACTGTCTCGTGGTGCACGGCGTCGGCGAACATGCCGGACGCTATCGCCACGTCGCCGCGCAGTTGAACGCCTGGTCGCTCACCGTCTGGGCCCTCGACTATCGGGGCCATGGCCGTTCCGGCGGTCGTCGGGGTCACTGCAACACGTTTGGCGACCTGCTCGATGACGTCGGGCGCGTGCTCGCGCAGATGCAGGCCGGCGCGCCGCAAGTACCCACGGTGCTGTTGGGCCACAGTCTTGGAGGGTTGCTCGTCCTGGCCTACGCCCTCGAGCATCCGCGAGCGGTCCAGGCCGTCGTGGCCTCCTCTCCAGCCCTCGCCCTCTCGTTGCAGCCGCACCCCCTCAAACTGTTTCTCGCGAATACCCTCGGCCGCCTCTGGCCGACCCTCCGGGTGTCGAATGGCGTGCAGCCCTCCTGGCTGAGTCATGATCCGGCCGTGATCGAGGCGTATCGTACCGATCCACTCGTCCATCCGTGGATCTCCCTCGGGGGCTATCTCGAGATCCAAGAAGCCATGACCCGCACGCGGACCCGCGCCGCCGACCTGACCGTCCCGACCCTGATCCTGCAGGCCGGCGACGATCGGCTCGTCAGTGCGGCGGCGAGCCGGCAGTTCGCCGCCCAGGTGACGAGCCCCGGCAGCGCCTATCGCGAGTATGCCGGGTTCTATCATGAGCTGTTCAATGAGGTGGGCCGCGATCAGGTGTTCGCGGATCTGCAGCAGTGGCTCCTGGCGAGGTTGAACTAGCGATGCGGCTCTTCCTCCTCGCGCTCCCCGTGGCGCTCCTGCTCCCGATGGTGCCGGCGGTCGCTCCCCTCTGGGATCGCTGGCAGCTCGCCTGCCAGGAGCCGACCTACAGCTGGCCGGTCGGCGGCCCGTCCGACTATACGTTGCGCAAGGATGCGTACGGGTCCGGCGTCTTCGGCACCCGCCGCAGCGGGGCCCGCACGCACAACGGGATTGATCTGGTCGCGCCCGTTGGGACGCCGGTGCGGGCCGCCAAGTCCGGCTTCGTCCGCTACGGCCGCATCCACAATGGGATGGGGACCTACCTGGAGGTCCATCACCCTGATGGGACCACGACCCTCTACGGGCATCTCTCGCAGGTCCTTGTGGCCCACGGCCGCTGGGTCGCCCACGGGCAGGTGATCGGATTGGTTGGGAAAACCGGCAATGCCCGGTCCCGCGCGATCCAACCGCACCTGCACTTTGAGCTCCGGGTGCAGGGAGTGCCGGTGGATCCGCTCGCCGGCTACCTAGAAGGGACCTCGGCGTGATGATCTGGATGGCGGTGCTCATCGTGGTCGTGGTCCCACTGGCGATCTGGAGAGTCTTAGTGCAGGAGGAGGCGCTGGAGGCGCGCCAGCGGTCGCCGATGGGCTGGATCCGTCGCCTCTGGGGGAAGCCGGGGCCCAACCGCCGCCATTGCCACCGCTATCGGGCCACGGTCCCGCTGACTTATCGCGTCGTCAATGCGGCGCCGAAACCCGTGGCCACCTCGCAAACACGCGACATCAGCTTTGGGGGGTTAGGCATCGTCTTATATGAGAAACTCCCCATCGGCACCACGCTCGAGCTGACTTTGCAAGGATCGCCCTCGACCGGCCTGGTGGTCGTGCAGGGGGTGGTGCAGTGGGTGCGGGAAGTCCCGCAGCAGACCAGCGATCCTCGACGGCAGTTCTGGGCCGGGGTGCAACTGCTGCACACGGGGATGACGAGCATCGAACACCTGCGGGCCTTGCTGGAGCAGATCTCGCCGGATGGGAGGCGCGCGCGTGTCTGACGTGCCTGACGCGCCCGACGTGATCACACGCCGCTACGCGTTGCTCAAGCGTCGGCTGGCCGTGCTGGCGATCGCGCTCGATCTCGCCTATCTAATGGCGCTCGTGGTGACGGGACTGGCCCGCGCCTGGGCGGATCGCCTCGCGTCCTGCACCCCATGGCCCTGGGCGGTGGCGCTCTACGTGACGGGCCTGGCGCTGCCCTGGACGCTGGCCCTGCTCCCGCTCGATTGGGCGCGCGGCTTCTGGGTAGAACACCGGTTTGGACTGTCGCGCGAGCGCGCCCGCCAATGGTTCTGGCGGTGGAGCAAAGTGCAATTCCTTGGTGGGCTCCTACTGCTCGTTGGGGCCGAGGGCGTGACCTGGGCGTTGCGCGCCCACCCGGCCACCTGGTGGGGCTGGGTGGCGGCCGCGTCACTCCTCTGGTCGATCGTGCTGACCCAGTGGATGCCCGTGGTGCTGCTGCCGCTCTTCTACCGCCAGCGGCCGCTCGCCGACGCGGCGCTCACGGCCCGGCTCCGTGCGCTCGCGCAGGCGGCCGGGACCTCCGTCAGCGGCGCCTATGAAATTGACCTGAGCCGTGAGACCTCGAAGGCCAATGCCTGCCTCTGCGGCCTCGGCACGACCCGCCGCATCCTCGTCACCGACACCTTGACCCGCGCCTACACGCCCGATGAAATTGTCGCGATCTTCGCCCATGAGCTAGGGCATCACCAGTTGCATCATCTGCCGCGGGGGTTGGGGCTCAGCGCCGCCTGGACGGTCGTGAGTTGTTGGCTGGTGGGGCAGGGACTGCCGCGCGGGCTCGCCCGCCTCGGCCTCGTGTCGGTGTCGTCGCTGGCAGCCTTGCCGGTGGTGGCGCTGGGGCTGAGTCTGCTGGGGCTGGTCTGGATGCCGATCCACAACGGCGTGTCGCGCCGGTGGGAGCGGGCCGCCGATCGCTTTGCGCTGGAGCTGACGCGCGCCCCGCAGGCGTTCATCGCTGCGATGCGGAAATTGCAGCAGCAGAATTTGGCCGAGGCCGCGCCGCCGAAGTGGGTGGAATGGCTCTGGTATGATCACCCGCCGATCGCCGAGCGGATCGCGATGGCCGAGCAAGGGGCGTATGCCGCGTGACTGCCTCTTCTGCCAGATCGTGGCCAAGGAGCTCCCGGCGACGATCGCCTACGAGGATCCGGAGGTCGTGGCGTTTCATGACGTCGCGCCTCAGGCCCCGGTCCACCTGCTGGTCGTGCCGCGGCGTCATCTGGCGAGGATCTCAGAGCTACAGGCGGCTGACGCGCCCATGATTAGCCACCTGGTGATGACGGCCAATCAGTTGGCCCGGACGCTCGGCGTCGATGAGGCTGGCTATCGGCTCGTGATGAACTGTAATGCGCACGGGGGACAGACGGTGTTCCACGTACATCTGCATCTGCTCGGGGGCCGACCGATGCGCTGGCCGCCGGGCTAGAGGAGCCTCTCTCTGTGAGTGACCTGTACGATGCGGTGGTGATTGGGGCGGGCCCCTCGGGCGCCGTCTGCGCCCGCCTGTTGGCCCAGGAGGGCCAGCGCGTCCTCCTGCTCGAAGATCACGCCGCCGCCGGCGACTTCGTCAACTGCACCGGCATCATTGGGACCGAGGCCTTCGAGCAGCTCGATCTCCCGCGGGAGCCGATCCTCGCCAGTCTTGGTCCCTTGACGTTCGTGGCCCCCTCGGGCCGGCGGTTCCGGTACGATCCGGGGGCGCCGCTGGCGCACATTGTCAGCCGCAAACAGTTTGACAGTGCCCTCGTCGAGGCGGCCGCCGCGGCCGGCGCGGAGTGCCGGTTCAACGTGCGGGTGCGGACCCTGCGGGTGACCGCCGAGGCCGTCGAGATCGGCGCCGAGGCCGAGCTGCCGCTCGTGCGTGCGCAGGCGGTGGTCATTGCGACGGGGTTCGGGACGAATCTGCCGCAGCAGGTGGGGCTCAAGGGGCCGCCGGCGATCATCTACGGGGCCCAGGCCGAAGTGCCGATGGAGGAGCTGGAGGATACCGAAATCTATCTGGGAAAAGTCGTGGCCCCTGACTCCTTTGCCTGGGTCGCCCCGGTCGGCGCATCGCTGGCCCGCGTGGGCTTGACGGTGACAAAGCATGCCCCCTACTACTTCGAGCAGTTCATGCGCTCACCACATATCGCCCCGCGTCTGCGGACGGCGCGCTGGACGATGAAACTGTCGCCGGTCCCCCTCGGGATGATTCCGCGCAGTTACACCCATCGCGTCCTGGTGGTGGGCGAGGCCGCCGGGCAGGTGAAGACCACGACCCAGGGGGGTATTTACTACGGGATGTTGTGCGCCACCCTCGCGGCGAAGACGTTGCAGGAGGCCCGGCGGCGAGGGGACTGGCGGGCCGAGATCTTACGGGAGTACGAACGGGAGTGGCACCGGCGCCTGGCTCCGGAGTTGCGGATCGGCGAGCATCTCCGGGCGTTCTTCGCCCGACTCTCCGATGAGCAGATTGACGCCGTCATCGAGTTGGGGACCCAGGGGGATGTGGTGGCCCTGGTCCGGCGCATCGCCAAATTCGATTGGCACAAAGACATCATCCTGTCCTCGCTCCGACTTCCGATTTTGCAGGAACTGGTGCGGATGGGGCGATTTTAGCGAGGGCGACGCATGGCGAAACGTTATCAATACCAAAATACCCGGATGTGGACACGGCTGCCGGTGGATTGGTACGTTAAATACACCTTGGCGGAGAGCCCGGGGCCCGAGACTCTGGTGACGGCGGCCGATATCAGCGCGGGCGGCCTGCGCCTCATGGCGCAGGAGGGCGTGCCGATCGGGACCCGGCTGCGCCTCAAAATCAACGTGCCACCGCTGCGCCGGGCGATCACCGCGACCGGGCGCATCGTGCGGGTGCTTCCGAAGAGCTCGGCCGCCGTCGAGTGGGGCGTCGAGTTCGAGGAGATTGCGGAGACCGACCGCACGGAATTGAACCAGCAGATCGAGACGATGGCCGGTCCGGGCCGTCTATCGCGTCATCGCGGGGCATGGTGGCGCAACATCTAGCACGGGGACATGGCCTGGGAGGGGTGCTGCTCGTGGCCGGGATCGTGGGGATGACGGCGACGACATGGGCCGAGGCGCCGGCGGCGCCTCCCGATCCGGCGCTCGCCGCGGCGGAGGTGGCGCGGCCGCCGCTACAGGAAGCGGCGTCACTCGCCCCTCCGGGCTCGCCGGCGAGCGCCCAAGAGGGCTGGAAGGAATTCTTTCGGCAGCGGACGCAGGCAGGCGTGGGAATCGTCGAGCGGTACGATTCCAACGTGTTCCTGACCCGCAGCGCTCAACGGCAGGCTGATCTGAAAACAATCTTGGAGTCTAAATTGCAATTTGCAGATCCTCGAGGAGATTGGTTGTATGGGGGCAACTATGCCCTCCATGGATTTCGGCACCACAATATTAACCAGAATGGGCTCGATCACCAATTCTTGGGCTATCTGCACTACACGCCGCTGGCTCGGTACAGCGTGACACTCACCAATGCGTATGAGATCCAAGGGCGTTTGGTGGAAGGATTGCAGGAGGCGGATGTGATCCGGCGGTTTGCCAAAGTCAAATACGTCACCACGGATAATTTCGGACTCAAGGGTACGTACGACTTGAACCCGACTAACGCGCTGCATCTGGAGTACGCCTGGAGCATGCGCGACGACACCGCGCCGGACCGCAACAACGTGAACAACTTCGTCCATAAGGTGACCGCCGGGATGGATCACGATCTCTCCAGGCGATGGACGGTCTTCGGCGGGTATCTGTTTGAAGATACCACCTTTCCCAAGGCGCCCACAAAGGATGCGCAACGGCATGGTGTGGAACTGGGGACCCAATATGATGTGGATCCGTTGACGACGATCAAAGTCACCACTGATGTGACGGAGCGATTGCCGGCGAACGGCGATACGTCAATCAAAGCCGATTTTGAGGCAGCCATCACCCGCCTGCTGTCCCCCAACACGAGCTGGGCCTTGACGCTGACCCAGACCCACCCCTCTTCGAGCTCGTCGACGGCGCAGACCTACAAGAAGGACCGTTTGAAGCTCAGCGTCAAGCACGAGCTGACCCCCCGAGTGGCGCTCAACTGGGCCGGGACGTATGAGCAGCTGCGCACGAGCGCGCCAGCGGTGGATCATAACTATGAATTCCTCACGCAATTCGCATGGCAGGTGCGCCAGAATGTCGTGGCCTATCTGGAATATCAGTTTCGGGAAGTGAGTACCCGGCAGCATATTGCGGAACACGCCGTGGAGTTCACCGTGGAAGTGCAACTATGGTAAATCCGCGTAGGGTTCTCATCGGCTGGTTGGCGATGCTCGTGGCCGGGTGCGGGGGCGTCTCCTCCCTCCCCCCCTCCTCAGGCACCGCCCCCGCTGAACTACTCGAGGCCGAATACCAGATCCATGCGAACGATGAGTTGGAGATCACCGTGTGGGGTCAGGCGGATCTGAACCGGACGGTCCGGGTGCGGGAAGACGGGACCTTCTCGTTCCCCTTCGTGGGCGAGGTCCCGGCCCAGCAGCGGACGATGCGGGAAGTGGAACAACTCCTCGTGGAGCGGTTGGCCAACGGGTATCTCATGAATCCCCAGGTCAGCATCAAGCTCGTGGGCCAGCGATTCTCGATCCTCGGGGAAGTGGAAAAGCCGGGGACCTATGTGATCGAAGGCCGGGTGGACGTGCTGGCCGCGGTCAGCATGGCGGGCGGCGTGACCAAATTTGGCTCCTCGCGGGTCGAAATCATCCGGTTGCTGGCGGATGGCCGCAAGGTGAGCTACTCTGTGGATGTTAACGCGATCCTCGCCGGCCGACGCCCGACGGTGCTCATCTATCCCCACGACACTGTCAACGTTAAACGACGTCTCCTGTAACGATGGCGAGCGCTAGCCGCTGGCGATTGCTGGGGCAGGGATCGGTCATCGTGGTGTCGATCGTCGTCTTCTTCACCGTCTACAATCGCCTGGTGGTGGACGTCAATCTGCGAAATCTCAAATTGTCCCTGAAGGTGATGGGCGGGGCGGGGGCGGTGGGCAAGGCCGAGGCCGCGATGACGCTCATCGACCAAAACTTACTGGCTGCGGTGGCCTTGCCCGACAAGGAGGCCGCGGATCTCACCGGGCTCCAATACGCCAAAGGCGTGCTCAGCAGTAACCCAGACCGGATGGTCGAAGATGCCCAAACGATCGTCTCGACCATGGTGGCGAAACAGACGGCGGCCCGCGGCGGGATCCTCGGAACGCTCGACGCGTTCAACGATGGGATCCAAGCCTCGCTGCAACAGCTCACCGTCATGCCCCGTCGGCTCCTGCCGGGGGCCAAGCTCTCGGACGCGATTGATCTGACGCGCCTGAATCAAGCAGCGCAACACGAACGGTCGGGGCAATGGGCGAAGGCCGAGGCGCTCTACCAACAACTCTTGCGTGAGTTCCCCACCTACAAGGGCCGCGGCGGGCTGAAGATGCGCCTGGGCTATCTCTATCAGCGTCAGCGGCGATTCCCAGAGGCCGAGCGCCTCTACCAAGAGGTGGCCCGCGAGACGCGGGACCCGGCGGAGCTGGGGGTCGCCCAGCAATCGGTGGAGCAGCTCCGGCAGCTGCAGCGCGCCAGCCAGCAGGTGGCGGTGCAGCAGCGGCATTTGGCGACGATCACCCAGCCGGCGCAGCGCCAGCAGGCCGCGTACGATCTGGGCGTTAAGCAGATGCAAGTATTTGACATGGAGGCGGCCATCCAAAGTTTTCAGACGGCCGAGGCGGCCGCGAAAGGGACTCCCCTGGCCGCGCAGGCCAAATTCCGTCGGGCCTGGTGTTTGAAATCTCTGGGTCGCTACGAGGAGGCCATCCTCTTATTTGATGAGGTAGCCAAATTAGTCCCCTCCACCAAAATCACCGCCGTCGCGATGGCCCAGATCGCCGATGCCTACCGGGCCACCGGCCAGTACGAGGCGGCCGCCGGGGCGCTGGAGGCCGCCGCGCGGGCCTCACAGGATCAGGCCTTCTCGGCGATGCTCACCGCGCAGGTCGGCTCCGTCTATCTCTTGGATCTCAACCAGCCCGAAAAGGCCGAGATCTACTTTCGCCAGGTCGAGCAGTCGTTTCCCGCCAGCACGGTCAGCGCGATGAAGCAGACGATCCAAGAATTCCAGGCCGAGAAAACTGCCACCCACGCCAAAGGCTCCCACGCGGAGGTCGGCCTCCCCGTGCTGGGCTGGTTGGAAAAGACCACCCCCACGTTCGTGGAGGTGTTCGAAGAGCGCCTGGCGGAGTACATTCGGCATGTCGGGGAACACCAGCTGAGCCGCCGCCTGACGGAACAGGAGTTTCTTCGCATCGTGGTGAAGCGTGTTCAGGAACGTTACGCGGGACAGATCAGTGATCCCCATGTGAGCATCACCCCGGAAGGGTTCGAGGGGTCCATCGTTGTCCATCTCGGCCTGCTCACGTTTCCCGTGGAGGGGAAGGTCAATATTCTCCTCGTGAAGGAACGGCCGCACGTAGAAATTCTCCGATTAGCTGTTGGGCGCGTTCCGGTGCCGGGGATGCTCCGGCAGTTGCTCCAGAGCCGGGTCAATGATGTCGTCGATCGCGCGAAGATGCCGCTACGTGTGATGGAGTTTCACCAGCTTTCCGGGGCGGTGGATGTCCGTGTCCTGTTGGCGGAGGAGGCGCGTTGAAACGGATCGCCGACCTCCTGCTGGCGGTGATCGGAGCCGGGGCCCTCTGGCCGCTTGCCCTGGTGCTCTGGGCGGCGATTGCCGCCACCTCTCCGGGCGCCGCCCTGCTGAGACAACCACGAGCCGGCCGGGGCGGTCGGTCCTTCCCCCTCCTAAAATTTCGCACCATGATGCCAGGCCGCGAGGCCGTGACGCCAGTCGGGCGATGGCTGCGGGAGACGGCGCTGGACGAACTGCCCCAACTCCTCAACATCCTCCGCGGAGAACTGAGTTTTGTCGGCCCGAGGCCGCTGGTGGCGCATGAGGCCGCCGCCGTGGCGGGGATGCCCGGCGGCGATCTCCGGGCGACGGTCACGCCGGGATTGGCCGGCTTGGCCCAGCTCTACGGGGGCAAACATCCCGATCCATCGGCCCGCCTGGCCCTCGATCTCGCCTATGTGCGCCATGGCGGATGGTGGTGGGATGTGCGGATTGTGTGCGGGGCGGTGATGACCAGCGTGCGAAGAGCGTGGGAACCCCGCGCATGACTGGCCGCCTTGCATGAGCCCCAACGTCCTTGAGGCGGTCCAGGAGGCCCAGGCTGAATGGCAGTTTCACGACTACGTGCGCTTCCTGCGCCAGCACTGGGGCTGGCTCCTGTGCTGTGGGGCCTTGGGATGGGGCGTGGCCTCGATCTGTGCCCAGCGCATCCCCGATGTCTTCGAAGCGCGGGCGAGGATTCTCATTGACCGATATATGGCGGAGCCGGTCCGGTTTTCCGAGGTCACCTCGATGCCGTCGATGCGGGACGTGGAATTTCTCGCGACGGAGCACCAGTTGATCACGAGCGCCCCCGTTCTTGAAGCGGTGGTGTCGTCCCTCAGCTTGAGCGGGTTCCCCCCCTTCATCTCATCGCGGGATCCTGCGGCGACGCTCGCAGGCATGATTCAGGTCATCCCCGTCCGCCAGACCAAACTGGTGGATATCGTCGTGGCCTCCACGAATCCGACTCTGGCCATGCGGATCGCCAATGCGACCGCGCAGACCTACGCCGATCTCAATTTGGAGCGCCGACGCCAACAAGCCACCGGGGGGGCTCAATGGCTCCGTGATGAGGTGGCCAAGATGGACACCCAAATGCGCGTCTCCCAGGAGGCCCTCCAGCGGTTTAAGGAGGAGCACCAGATGGTCTCACTGGAGGATCGGCAGAACGTCATCGTCCAGCGGTTGACGGAGCTCTCCTCGGCCGCGACCGAGGCCAAAACCGCTCGGCTCAAGGCCGAGGCGGAACAACAAGAGGTGGACCGCGCGCTGGCGACCGGGACCCTGGACGCGCTGCTGGTGGTCCAGCAGAGTGACGTGATCAAGGTTTTGAAGGGACAGATCGCGACGGCTGAAGGGGCCTTGGCCGATCGACGTAAGGTGTACGGGGAACGCCATCCGTTGATCTTGCAGAACCAAGCGGAATTGGAAGCGCTGCAGCAGCAGTTCGAGTCTGAATCTCAGAAAGTGGTCGAGGCGATTCGGTCCGAGTACGCGGCGACCAGGGCTCGGGAACAAGAACTGCAACAGGCATTGGCGGAACAGGAGCGGCTGGCGCTGGACTTGAACCGCTTGTCGCTCGAATACAACAACCTGAGCCGCGCCACGCAAGCCGCCTCCGATTTGTACAACTCACTGGCGAAGCGCCTGAAAGAATTAGAAGTGACCGAGAGTTTACAGGCGAACAACATCCGGGTGATCAATGATGCCAAGCTTCCGCAACGCCCCGTCTCCCCCAATCGGGGGCGGATCGGATTGATCGGGTTGTTCCTCGGCATGGCGATCGGCGGGATCTGGGCCTACCTGCGGGTCGTCCTCTCGAGGACCCTAGAAAGCCGACAGGATGTGGAGGCCACCCTGTCCGCGCCGTTCCTCGGCTCGATCCTCCACATCCCTCTGCATCGTCTGCATAAGCAGGAGGAGAAGCTGTTTTTCCTGCACAATCCCGAGAGCCAGGCGGCCGAGGGCGTGCGGGCCATGCGCACGACCCTGGAGTTCCTGCTCCCCGAGGCGCCGGCCCACCGGTTCCTGATCACCAGCAGCGTCCCCGAGGAGGGGAAGTCCCTCGTCAGCGCCAACCTGGCCGTCTCCCTGCAGGAGCTCGGCCGCTCCGTGGTCCTGATTGATGCCGACATGCGCCGCCCCTCCCTCTTCCGGACCTTCCAGGTGACGCTGGAACCCGGGCTCAGCGCGTATCTCCAGGGCCAGGCCAGTCTGCAGGAGATCCTCCAACTCCCCCCGACCACCCACGGAGTGACGGTGATCGCCTCGGGGGCGGTCCCCGCCCGCCCGGCGGATCTGTTGGCCGGGCCGCGGATGGCCCAACTGCTCCAGGAGCTGAGCACCCAGTTCCAGTACATCATCATCGACACGCCCCCGGTCCTGGCCGTCGCCGATGCGATGATCCTCGCCCGGCAGGTGGACGGGGTCCTCCTCGTGGCCCGAGCCAAGAAGACGACCCGCGACGCCCTCGTGGCGGCCTACCAGCAGATTAGCCAGGCACATCCAAAACTCCATGTCACACTGCTCAACGACGTCCGGCCTGGGCGGGATCGCGGATACCACTATCGCTATGATTATTATCGAGGCGAATCGTCCCGCGCCGGGACCCCGGAGCCGAACCCCCTGAAGCATTCGTCCACCTTGGGCGGGAATCTGCCCACCCTGGGACCCGCGGCATGAGCCCCACCTTGGCTGAAGCCATCCAGGAGGCCCAGGCTGAATGGCAGTTTCACGACTACGTGCGCTTCCTGCGCCAGCACTGGGGCTGGCTCCTGTGCTGTGGGGCCTTGGGGTGGGGCCTCGCGTGGATCTATGCCACACAGCTCCCCAATCTTTATGAGGCGCGTGCGACCATCTTGATCGAACGCTCAGCGGTCGAACCGTTGCGCTTTGCCGATCCCTACGCGGCAGCCGCCATGCGGGATATCGAATTTCTTGCGACCGAACAGCAGTTGATTACCAAGCGCCCGGTGTTGGAACAAGTGATGCAGGAACTCAATCTCGCGGGGTTCCCGCCGTTCTCGACCTCCCGGGATCCGTTGGCCGTGCTGGCGAACATGGTGCACGTAGCCCCCGTCCGCCAAACGAAGCTCGTCGACGTCGTCGCGGTCGCCGGGAACCCCGCCCTGGCGATGCGGATCGCCAACGCGACGGCCCAGGTCTACATGCAGCGCAACCTGGAGCGGAGCCGGCAGTCGGTCTCCGGCGGCGCCCACTGGCTCCGCGAGGAGCTCGCCCGGGCTGAGACCAAGATGAAGACTGCTCAGGAGGCCCTCCAGCAATTCAAGGAAGAGCATAAGATGGTGTCGCTCGAAGATCGCCAAAACGTCGTCGTCCAACGGTTGAAGGAGCTCTCGTCCGCCGCGACCGCGGCCCAGACGGCCCGGCTCAAGGCTGAGGCGGAACAGGCCGAGATCGCGCGAGCCCTGGCGGCCGGCAGTCCGCCGGAGACCATTCCGATCGTGCAGGCGACCCCTCTCGTGCAGACACTCAAGGCGCAGTTATCGGTCAAGGAGGGAGAATTGGCGGACCGCCTCAAGATCTACGGGGCGCGCCATCCGGTCATTGTCCAATTGACGGCGGAAATCGACTCGATCAAACAGCAGATCCGGGCCGAGGCCCAGCGGGTGTTTGAGTCCGCGCGCCTCGAGTATACTGCTGCCGGCGCCAGGGAACAGGAACTGCGGCAGGCGCAGGCCGAGCAGGAGCGGCTGGCGCTGGAATTAAATCGCCTGGAGCTGACCTATACGAATCTCACGCGGGAAGCGGAGGCGGCCACGGAACTGTACGGCGCCGTGGGCAAGCGGCTCAAGGAGCTGGAGGTGACTGAGAGTTTGCAAGCGAACAACGTGCGCATCATTGATGAAGCCCAACTCCCCCAGCGGCCGGTCGCGCCGAATCGAGCACGCATTCACTTCATCGGATTGCTGCTGGGGGTGGCTGCCGGCGGACTTGGGGCCTACCTGCGGACCCTCCTGTCGAGAACGATCCACACGCGGCAGGATGTGGAAACGGCGTTACGCGCCCCATTCCTGGGACACTTCCTCCATGTGGCGATGCCCCGGGGCCGCGGGGGCTCCCAGGCCACGCTCTTCTTCGCGGAGGACCCCGAGAGCCAGGCGGCCGAGGGCGTGCGGGCCATGCGCACGACCCTGGAGTTCCTGCTCCCCGAGGCGCCGGCCCACCGGTTCCTGATCACCAGCAGCGTCCCCGAGGAGG
>Ga0209515_10001293_pt1 | contig 42490 bp, 51 predicted proteins | sample Subgroupgradi54m_FD_187454 | JGI IMG/M metagenome (GOLD analysis project Ga0209515, IMG submission 187454) | Subsurface groundwater microbial communities from S. Glens Falls, New York, USA - GMW60B uncontaminated upgradient, 5.4 m (SPAdes)... ... | reverse complement strand
TGATTTACTTACCTGGCTTATTAATTACAACTCATTCAGGCCTCATCAAGCCCTTGACTACAAAACTCCTCTCCAGTATGCTCAAGATACATTCTTCAAAGTCTTACCGATGTGGTCAGCCAGTACATTTACTTGACTGAATTTTTACCTTATGAAATACTTTATTAATGGATAGTCAAAATTCGCAATCTGTTCCTCAATCAATCGGCAAAATATTACCCGAATCAATTAATAATGTTAACCCACCCTTTCCTAGTAAAAAAAATTCCACGAAGATCAAGGATAAACTTTTGCTAATTGCAGGATTTTCAGCTTTCACAATTGCTCTTTTGTGCATATTTTTTTATTTATCTTTTCTGTCATCTAATTTGACCATCAGATTCTTTATAATTGGCGCTACTGTGATCATTGTCTCAAATACAGTGGTAGCAATATTACTTTTTTCAAAAAAAACTACTGAATCAGCTGTCAGAACTAATGAGGAAATAGAAATAAATGCAAAAAACAATCAAGGTCATAAGTTTGATGGAGAAAAAAGAGATGATAATGGACAATCATCCAAATATTTTGACGAAACGACAGAAAAACTAAAGGCGTCATATTTTGAAGATTTGGAAGAAAAAATTCAAGATAAAACTAAAGCATTGGCCCAAAGAATTGTAGAATTAAATTTCGAACACAAAAAAAGTAAAGAAGCAGAAGAAAAAGCATTAATAGAACAGGCTAAAGAAGAGGCCACTTTGACAAGTATCGGAGAAGGAGTTGTGGTAACAGATCCAGAAGGAAAGATCTTGGTTTTTAATCACGCAGCGGAACAATTGACCAATTGGATAGCTTCTGAAGTAGTAGGACGGTTCTGGTTTGAAACCGTTCCGGCAATGTACGAGAATGGAGGTCTTATTTCGCGAATAGACAGAGATATGTACAAGGCTTTGACCACCGGTAAAAAAGTTTTCGCTGAGAGTATTTATCTACAAAAAGGGGCTAGAAAAATCACAGTAGCGATTACGGCAACACCAATTATTTTTAAAAATCAGATAATCGGCGCTGTCGAAGTTTTCAGGGATATAAGTCATGAAAAGGAGATTGACAGAATGAAAACAGAATTTATTTCGCTTGCTTCTCATCAGCTCCGTACACCATTATCTGCGGTGAAATGGTTTTGTGAGATGTTACTTAATGGTGATGCCGGAGAGTTAAATACAGAACAAAAAGAATACGCACAAAACGTTTCTGATTCAAACGAACGAATGATTAGCCTGGTTAACTCTCTTCTTAATATTTCACGTATTGAATCAGGAAGAATAATTATTGATCCAAAACCAACAAATATGAACGAACTTATTTCGGGAGTGGTCAAAGAAATAAAAGTAAAAAGTGATGCAAAAAAACAACAGATTATTGTCAGTGTCCATTCAGATCTTCCTCTGATAAATATTGATCCTCAGCTAATTCGGGAAGTGTACATAAATTTGCTGACAAACGCATCAAAGTACACACCCAGTGGTGGAGAAATTTCTGTATTTATTTCTAAAAAAGACGATAAATTAATCTCTCAAGTCAGTGATAACGGATATGGAATTCCAAAAAAGGATTCTGATAAGATATTCCAGAAATTTTACCGCGGGGAGAATATTATAAAAATTGAAACGGATGGCAATGGTTTGGGCCTCTACTTAGTGAAGGCAATTATTGAATCGTCCGGAGGAAGCATTTGGTTTGAATCAAATGAGGGAACAGGCCTGCCTGCTGGCAGGCAAGGAACATCATTTTACTTTTCCTTGCCGCTTAGTGGAACAGAGGCAAAAAAAGTTAAAGTTACACTTAACAGTTCAAATGTGTATAATAAATAATGTTGTAAGTTATCAAATATGAGCAAACAAAAACCTACGATCATGATAGTAGAAGACGAGTGGCTACTACTTCAAGCAATTTCTAAAAAATTAGAATTGAATGGCATAACTGCAATTCCTTGCAGTAGCGGAAAAGAGGCTATTGGTTGTTTGGATAATTTATCAGAGCTTCCAGATGCGATTTGGCTTGATTATCAGTTGAAGGATATGGATGGAATTGAATTTCTGGGACGTCTCAAAAAAAAAGAGACATGGACACAAATTCCTGTCATTGTTGTAAGTAATTCAGCTAGCGAAAATAAGATTAATAATATGCTGGCACTCGGTGCAAAACGTTATCTATTAAAGGCGGAGTATCGGCTGGACGAACTCATTCCTATAATGAAGCAGTTTATCGAAGAGAACAAGTCATGATCATAGATAAGATGGCAAAAATTCTTGTTGCCGAAGATGATAAGTTTTTGGCAAATGCATATCGGGTCAAGTTCAACAAGGCGGGCTATGAAATCAAGATTGTTTCAGACGGTCAGCAGGCGATAGATAGTCTTGAGACATTTACTCCCGATGTTATTCTACTTGATCTAATGATGCCGGTTAAAGATGGTTTTGCTGTGCTTGAGGAGATAAAAAAAAGCGATAAATGGAAAAATATTCCCGTAATTGTTGCTTCAAATCTAGGGCAAAAGGAAGATATTGATAAGAGCATTGCGCTTGGAGCCAGGGATTATATTATCAAGAGCCAAATGCCTATAAATGATATACTAGATAAGATTAACAGCGTTATAAAGTAAATTCGCTTTTTAAAACGTGCCTGTCAAAGCGGGAAGAAAAGACGCAAAAAAACTCGGAAAGAGGTGTAAAACAATATTCATTAAATGAATAAAAAAATACTTATAATCGAAGACCAGAAACTCGCGGCCAGTGCTATGGAAATAAAACTGAAAAAGGTAGGATATGAAGTAAAAGCTGTCCTTAATGGAGCCGAAGGCTTAAAAGAGCTTGAAAATGACGGGTATGATTTAGTGATTCTGGATATTATGATGCCGGTAATTGATGGCTGGAATGTGCTTGAAAAAATCAAAGAAAAAGGTATAAAAGTAAAAATAATTATCGTTTCCAACTTAAGCCAGGAGGAAGACAAAAAACGGGCAATGGAACTGGGGGCATCTGATTATATGGTAAAGACGGATTCGACTCTCGCCAATATTGCCGATAGAGTGCAAAGTTTTCTTTACCCTTAAAATATCTCCATTATAATGCTGTATTGTTCTTCTTGTTTTTTGATACAATGGTCGTGTGGAATCATTTGCCCAAGCTTTGTTTAATGCAATAAAAGAATTTGGAATCATTGAAGAAAAGAAATTAACTGCGGCATTTGAAGAAAGTAAAAAAAATAATACTTCTTTTCAAGAGTATCTCATAAACAATGATTTAATTTCAGATGTTGACTTAGGTAAAACTGTAGCAGAGTTATTACATGTTCCATCTATTGATCTCTCAACTACAAAAATCCCCTCCGATCTGGTTTATTTAATTCCAGAGACATATGCGCGTACTTATAAAGTAATTGCATTCCAGGAGACTGACAAAGAGATAAAGATAGCAATGGTAAATCCAACTGAGAGTTCACTAGTGCAACAATTTATTGAACAAAAAGCACAAAAAAAAGTGTCTGTTTTCTATGCGACGCAGCGGGATTTTGAGAAGGCATTAAAGATTTATAAGCAAAATCTTCAACAATCATACGATGAAATGATTAAAGAGCAGGTAAAAAATATCGGAAAAGATGAAATATCAGAAGCTCCAATTGAACGGATTGTCGATATTTTGATCGAGTACGCGTATGACAACGGAGCCTCCGATATCCACATAGAGCCGGAAAAAGACGGATCGATTGTGCGATTTCGTATTGACGGTATTTTACAGGAAGTACTACATTTTACCCCGGAAATTGACCAGCAAGTAATTTCACGCATAAAATTTCTCTCCAAACTCCGTACCGATGAACACCTCAGCGCACAGGATGGAAAAATCCAAACAAAAATTGAAAATGAAGATCTGGATATTAGAGTTTCAATTGTCCCGATTGTGCATGGAGAAAAATGCGTCATGAGACTTCTCTCCGCACGTTATAGACAGTTTGGCTTAGCTGACTTGGGAATGCGCGATACGGATTTAAAAAAAGTCATGGACGCAAGCAGTAAGCCATACGGAATGATTCTATCAACGGGCCCAACGGGTTCAGGAAAAACAACAACAATGTATGCTATCCTTAAAATCTTAAACACAAAAGAGCGCAATATAGCGACAATCGAGGACCCTATCGAATATGAAATTGCTGGATTAAACCAAATACAGGTTAACCCAAAAACGAATCTTACCTTTGCAGAAGGGCTACGTTCAATCTTGCGTCAAGACCCCAATATTATTTACGTAGGAGAAATTCGCGATGATGATACAGCGGATATTGCGGTAAACTCAGCAATGACTGGACATTTAGTCTTATCGACACTCCATACAAATGACGCTGCTACTACGCTACCAAGACTTTTAGATATGGACATAGAGCCATTCCTTGTTTCATCAACGGTGAACATAGTCATTGCTCAAAGACTGGTTCGGAAAATCTGCGAGAGGTGTAAAGTATCCCAAACGGAGAAAATGATTGATCTTGAAAAACATTTTGATAAAAAACTTTTGCAGAAATATTTTAAAAGTTCTAATGAGGCAAGAATATACATTGGTAAAGGATGCCCTGTTTGTAGAAATACGGGATACTCCGGAAGAGTTGGTATCTTTGAAATTCTTCTTCTATCTGAAAAAATCCAAGATCTTATTGTTGCAAAAAATGACTCTCAAAAAATTATGCAACAGGCTGTAACAGAAGGTATGACCACTATGATGGATGATGGACTTTTCAAAGCGCAGCAAGGTTTAACTACTATTGAAGAGGTCCTTCGAGCAACAAGAGAATGAAACTGCCGACTTTATCATCAGAAATATCAATTTTTGAAAAAGTGAGCTTAGTGGACACACTGGCGTTCACAAAACATGTATCGCTAATGTTAAAAAGCGGCATCCCGCTCTCTGAATCGATTCTAATCTTAGAAAAGCAGACATCGCATTCTGTATTCAAAAAATTACTTCTAAAGATTCACCAAGAAATTGCCAATGGCCAGCCCTTATATAAAGCGCTGTCCCAATTCCCTCATGTTTTTGATGCATTCTATGTAAGCCTCATTAAAGTTGCAGAAGAATCGGGAAGTCTCGAAAAGAACCTTGATTATCTTGCCCTCCATTTAAAAAAACAGCACGAATTTACCGGTAACGTAAGAGGTGCTTTGTTATACCCGTCAATCGTATTGGGTGTAGCTCTTATTGTCGGAATCGGGCTGAGTGTTTTTGTGCTACCTAAGCTGATTGACCTTTTTGCCTCGCTTGATGTTCCATTGCCACTCTCGACAAAGATTCTTTTGTTGTTTGCAAGAATTATGAGAGACTATGGTATTTTCTTACTGGGTGGTTTGATTTCGGTTTTTGTATTAATACGCTGGGCAATAACGACAAGGGTCATCAAGCCACGCTGGCATTCTTTCTTGCTTTCCCTTCCTGTTTTAGGAGTATTTATGCAAAATATTGAACTTGCCTCAATGTTTAGAAATATTGGCACAATGCTTGAAGTAGGAGTACATATTTCAACTGCTTTGAATGCGCAGTTTGAGACGACAACGAATTGTGTATATAAGGACTACCTTGCAAAAATCAAAAACGGTGTAAAAAAAGGGGAATCAATTGAAGAAACTCTTAGTAAGACTAGTAAAAAATTTATGCCGCTTATTGCCGTAAGGATGATTGGGGTTGGAGAAAAAACAGGAAAACTTGACGAAATCTTTGTCTATCTTGGCGATTATTTTGAAGATGAAGTTGACGATACATCTAAAAATCTCTCGACAATTCTTGAACCGGTTATTCTTATTGTAGTAGGCCTTATTGTGGCGTTTATTGCAATTTCAATTATCGGGCCAATTTATCAGTTTACCGGCAGCATAAAACGGTAAGGATATATGCTATGCAAAAGAATACGGCACATGGGCTTACGCTTATTGAGTTGCTACTTGTCATATCCATAATATTAATTATAGGTACCTTTTCAGTTATTTTTTTCTCCCGTTTTCTTACTCAAAACGCAGTTGCAAATACCCAAGACCAACTCATAGGTGAACTTCGCAAAGCACAAGTTTATGCCATGATGGGAAGACAAAATGGTAACTGGGGAGTAAGATTTGGATCAAATAAGATTACCCTTTTTCAAGGAAATTCATATGCTTTAAGAAATACTGCATTCGACGAATCATTTAGCGAAAACGCAACTATTTCTATCTCCGGCTTCTCAGAGATTGTTTTTACAAAAACCACAGGTTTACCCAGTACATTCGCAACATACACTATTATCGGCAATGATTCATTAAAACAAGTTACTGTAAATTCACAGGGGGTAACAAGCAGATGAAATCGCATTTTAAAAAGTTTGATGAGAAAGGCTTTTCGGTTATTGAGGTAATTCTTGCCACGGCACTTTTTATGATTCTTGCAACCGGCTCTATTACCGTTATTTTGCAAGGTCTTGGTTCCAACCGCCTTGGAGAAGAACAGACTGTTGCCAATCAATATGCTGCAGAAGGCATAGAGGCAGTACGGTCAATTAAAAATCAAGGATTTAGCAATTTAGTAAATAGTGCGGGAACCGGTATCGCAAGGGTAAGTAATGTTTGGGCTTTTTCGGGAAGTAATAATATTTTAAGCAATAAATACACTAGGGCTCTTACCGTTTCAGATGTTCAAAGGGACTGCAGTGGCAATATTGTAGCAAGCGGAGGGACGATAGATTCATTGACAAAAAAAATAATGTCAACTGTTTCTTGGAATTTCACCCCCAGCAGAACAAATTCTGTGCAGCTTACCAGTTATCTTTCAGATTGGAGAAGACTTACAAACGACGGGATTATTGTTTATGGAAATACTACGATAACACCACAATACAGAACTTATGACAATACAACCAACACGTTTTCGGTAGAGTCGCCCTGTCCAACCGGCGCATCAGGTTTAACGTTTACCATTCGTACATCACCAATTAAGCAGGAAGCAATTGCTGCCTATATAACATCAGCCGGAGTGCTAAGGATAATGTGTTTTAATGGCAACAGCTGGAGCGAGGATTGGACAGTGACAGTAGGCGGTACAAGCACAACCAGACGGTATGATATTGCTTATGAGACTAATTCAGGAAAAGCCATAGTTTTGTATAGCACAAATGTTGGAGCTACCAACGAGCTTGCATATCGCACTAAATTAGGCTCCGTCGGTTGTGGCAGCGCTAATTGGGCAGCAGCTACCAACTATAATACTCTAAGAACATCGGGAGTCGTGCAGTGGGTAAAAATGGCATGGGACAGAAGACCCGGCTCAAATCTCATTACCGCAATTTGGGCAGATGCAAATTCCAACTTATCGGCAGCTGTTTGGAGTGGATCGGCATGGGGCAATGAACCATCTACGACTACAGAGACATCGCTGGAAATTGTAGCGGCAGCGCAGGATGTGGATGATTTTGACGTTGAATATGAATCATTATCAGGCGATGTTATGGTTGTGTGGGCTAATTCTGCAGGCAATGATGGTATAAATGGTGTGCGGTATAGGACTTGCACGGGAGGCACATCTACCTGCACTTGGACTGCAGTTACTACGCCTCCAACGTTTTTAGATGATGCTACTAACTTGGATATTTCTGCTAATCCGAATACTGATGAGATAGTTTTTGCCTCAATTGGTCAGGCGGCATCAGTTTTGCAGATAGGATACTGGAACGGGTCTGCATGGACAGATACTGCAAATGTCAACACCACATCTCAAACGCCAGTGGCCGGATCGCATCTCGTGTCAACGGGATGGTTAATCAATGGAGCAACGACTCGAAGCATAGTGGTTTATAACGATTCTGCTGCAACAAATGTCAGGTATTATGCCGGAAATGCGGGAGCGTTTACCCTGCAGACAAGTTTTACTCCAGCACCTGCATTTGCAAATCCTCAAAAATGGTATGAACTCGAGATGGATCCAAAAAATAAAGACAGATTAATGTTAAATCTTTCAGATAATAACTCTAACCTCTTTGCAAAACGGCTTGTTATGACTGCCATACCCGCATTTACCTGGACCAATAGCGATGGCGGTACGGCCTTGCAGTTAACTCTTGGACAGGCAACGAGCCAACCATTTAAATTTGCGTACTGGAGAAACCCATAAAAAATTATGAGTTATAAATTAAAAATTAAGGAAAAGGGATTTACATTTATAGAACTGATTCTATATGTTGCTATTTTGACAATTATTCTCTCAGCCCTTGTGCCGTTTGCATGGAATGCTGTTGAAACAGGAGTAAAAAGCGCGGTTCAGCAGGAAGTAAATGCTAATGCTCGATACATAAGCGAACGGATAAAGTATGAAATACGCAATTCTACAGGTATTAATTCAGTTGCGGCTACATCAATTTCTCTTGCTACCTCGACTCCAGCAACCAACCCAACGATTATTGATCTTTCAGCAGGAAATATCAGGATTAAACAAGGAGCGGGGAGTACGATGAATCTAAATTCTGCCAATACGGTCGTAAACAGCCTTACATTTACGAATTATACGTCCGGTAATAATAAAACAAAACACATCCAGTTTGTCATGACAGTTGCAGCTTCTTTTGCTGCGGCAAGACAAGAATATCAAGACTCGGTTGTGCTCGAAAGCAGCGCAGAATTAAGAAGTAACTAATATGAAAGAGCTTATTGAGAATAATTCGGAAGGCGGATATGTTACAATATCCATTGCTATTATCCTTACTGCCGTGGTTCTGGGAATTATGGTGACTGTCGCGCAACTGGGAATAGGAGAAGGACAAGTGTCTCTTGCTCTCTCAAAAGGTGAAGATACGCTCTACTTTGTAGAAGGATGTATGGAAGATGCACTCTTAAAGATCCGCTCGAATGCGTCATACGCAGGAGGAACTATTACTCGTCCTGAAGGAACATGTTCAATTACTGTTTCCACGGTGGGACAAACCTATACGGTTACTGCTTCAACTACAGCTACTTCATACAAGAGGACAGTCCAAGCAATTACAGTCCGAAGTACTTTTTTGGGTCAAATCGTCTGGAATGAACAGTAAAATACCTCTTGACAAGATAGTGGAAAGTCTATTACGATGATTATATGCTTAGAATAATGAGAGAACGACAAAAAGGGTTTACGCTCATCGAGCTTCTTATCGTTATTGCGATTATTTCTGCGTTGGCAATTGCTGTATTCGTAGCTTTAAATCCATCCCAAAGACTTAAGGACGCACACGATGCAAGAAGAACCGCAGATGCAGATACTGTTTTAACAGCGATTCACGCATCTATTGTTGATGGTAAAGGAGCATTACCTGCAGGGCTCTCAACGGGTATGGCAGAAACACAGTTAGGCACGGGTGCGAGCGGTTGTGCTATCGCAACTGGCGGATGTTCAGTAGTGGCTGCTGCCTGCGTTGATCTTTCGGCCCCGCTTGTTAAATATTTAAAATCAATGCCTATAGATCCATTAGGCGGTGCGACATATACATCGGCAAAAACTGGTTATTCAGTTACTGTTGATGCCAATAATATTGTTACTATCAAGGCTTGCGGCACTGAAGGCGCAACTAACATCTCCGCATCCCGCTAGGGTATGAAATTGTTTAGGAAGCCTCTTGTATGTTATGTTGGTGGCAATTTTTTAGAAGTATTTGAAACAGACAGCAATAACCAACAAAACCTTTCTTTCTCTTCTGCATCCATCCAACACTCAGAAATAGTTGACAAAAAAAAATATTCAGAAGAGCTTCAAAAGTTTATAGAAGGACTAAAGCTAAAAGAAGGAAAAGGAATTATTATTTTGGCCAATGAACTTATTTATGCAAACGATATTGATATTACGGGCAAAAATGAAAAGGATGAGACGGATAAATTTTTAACTGCGGTTCCTCTACCCAGAAGTAATATTGCTACAATTTCGCTCCACAATAAAAATAAACTCCGGATAATTGCAGTGAATAAAAAACTTTACGAAGGAGTTGTGGAAGTACTTAAAATGAATAACGTTGAGATTTTTTCAGTCGTTCCGGTTTCTGTTTTTACTAACTGGGCAGACAATCAGGAGTTTAATGCGCAGGAAGCAAGAAAAATTACAGGAGAAAAAAGAATACTTCAGGGATATAATTTTTTGCAGAGCAAAGACAACTCTCAAGCTTATAATGACGTGGCTAATGTAAGAGAAGCTCTTGAAGTAGGAGAAGTAGAAAAGAAGAGCATGCGCAATCAGTATGTAGTTCTTGCTATAAGCATTATGCTCTTGGCATGTGCGATAGGATATCTTCTACTGTGGTCTAAAACTATTTCAAATCCTTGGTTTAAAAAGCCAGAATCTCTGCATCCGAAGCCAACAGCAGCAATGACAGTCCCTTCCAAAACTTCTCAACCCAGCCCTACGACAAAACCTTTGATCAGTAAGTCGACCATAAAAATTCAAATTCTCAATGGATCGGGTGTTGAGGGCCAAGCAGGAAAATTAAGCAATCTCTTGCAAGGAGCTGGGTACAACAATGTCACTATGGGAAATACAAATAATTTGGGGCAAAGAACAACAATTATATATAACAAGCTACTTCCAAAAGATGTGCTTTCAGGCATAACGGATGCAATGAAAAACGATTTTCCTGATCCAACATTACAAGAAGCGAGCCAATCTGCAGAATATGATATTCTTATTACTACAGGAAAATTTTAGCCTTTAAGGTCTCTTTTTAAGAACAATGCAGCTATGGGTAGTTTAGCACACGCTGTCAGGACTTATTATAGCAGGCTTCCATTGCAGGAGTTAGTATTTTTCAAACATTCATTCGCTAGTTTGTAGTTTTGGATTGTTTGGGTGAATTGAACCACTTCAGAGATTGAAAAACATCAGGGGCGTTGCTTTCCGGCCGCAAGCAGCACGCAGGTTTGCCCGATTCGGTCTTTATTTAATTCCGGTTGCTTGGCTGAGTCTATCCAAGCAACAAAGTCCCTGCGCGCGGTCGGCCCAAGATCCCTCCATTGAACCTTCGCCTTCGGATTAGCCGCTAGGGCTTTATAAAGATCCGTTGGTACTATTGTAAAACAGCAAGGGCGTCGCTTTCCGGCTGTAAGCATACTGCAGGCTTTCTCGATCCGGCGTCTACGCGTCTCCTGTTGCTTGGCTGCGTCTATCCATATAATAAAGTCCCATCGCGCGAGCGGCGTGAGACTCTTCCACACTCCCTCTACCAAGGGGGCAGCCGCGAGGGTTTTTTGAAGATCCGCTGGTACTCTGGGCTCTGGTTCTTCTCCAGCCGGCTTAGGATTCATTTTACTCTTTATCATAGTATGTTATTTTAATTTGTTGGGTGGTGTACCGGAATTGAACCGGCAACCTTCAGGTCCACAACCTGATGCTCTAACCAATTGAGCTAACACCACCATATAACCCGGATTTCCTCGCCCATTTTACAACATCTTTAACTCAGCAAGGCAAGAATATACGATTCTGTACGATGCGCGCCAGAGAGGAATCGAACCTCCAACCTACTCCTTAGAAGGGAGTTGCTCTGTCCATTGAGCTACTGGCGCCAACATTACGTATATTTTACCAAAATTAGAAAATAAAGCAAAAATTCTGTTATAATTTTCTCTATGTCATCAAAAAGCATAGCTAAAGAGCAGATCATTCCGATAATCTTAGCAATCGCAACTTTTAGCGGCCTTATTGTTGTTTTATACTTTACAATTTTAATTTTGAACCTTCTGCCGACCAGTGAAAAAATATTTTTAGGTCTTAGAAAAAGAGATTTTGTGGTAGGCTTTACTATTTACTTAAAAACAGCAATCGATTTTGCAATTTTTATGGGCAACTTAATGCATAAAAATCTCGGATGGAAAAAAAGAATTGCAATTGAATTTGGCACGGCTTTGGGAAACGGATTGGGAACATTTTTTATTCTTATTGTTTGGGTATTCTTCAAGGAAGTACCCATTCTAATGGCATTAATGATTATTCTCGCATCTCTCCTACTTCTACAAATGGCTGAAGAAAGCGTTGGGATGTTCTTGAAAAAAAATAATCTTACCCATATATCTACTCCTGCGCTTTTTCTCCAGAAACAACTTAATCTTATAAACAAAATAAGTGGCAAATTATTTAAAAGTGTCATACCAAACCTTAATGTCCTAGACATTAAATCTTTGTCTTTTTTAAATTTAATCATGTTTTCTTTTACAATTCCATTTATATTGGGCCTTGATAATTTTGCAGGCTATATACCACTTTTTTCAATTGTCAACGTTTATGGATTTATAATTGGAGTTTTTGTAGGACACATGCTTTTAAACATAGGACTTTTTATTTTTCCAAAAAGAACAGTTGATGTTATAAAAAATCCTGTTGTTATTTTACTCGGTGGAATAGTGTTTATCTTTATTGCTCTGTTCGGTTTTTACGAAGCGGTAAAGATTCTTAAACCTTTACTTTTTAATCTGTTATAATAATTTAAGTGAGAACGTTTTTATCTTATCTTCATAGAAATCAATTCGTTGCCGCTCTTTTCATAATGGTTCTGGGACTTTTTCTCATAAAAGTTAAGGAAATCCTTATTATTCTTTTTATCTCCTACATAGTAATGACGACTCTCCGTCCAGTCGTTCTAGTCCTAAACAGAAAAAAACTTCCATATATAATTTCTGTTTTAACTCTTTATGCTGTCTTATTTATATTTCTAACTCTCTTAATTTTTCCCCTTTTTCCTTTTTTTGCAACTCAAATCCAATCTCTGTTAAGTAATTTTCCAGTGTTTATTCAAAAATCCGGCCAAGCTCTAGGATATAAAATAGATTATTCAAATGTAAATTCTTCGATAAATTCTTTTTTCCAAACGATTGGAGGAAATTTATTTTTTATAACCGGCCAGGTCTTTGGTGGAATAATTTCGCTGATAACTATAACTGTTGTAAGTTTTTACCTTCTTCTTTATCATGATAGATTTGAAAAGCTTATCGTTCATTTATTTCCACAAGATAAAAAAGAACAAACAATAGAAGCGTTTCTCAAGATTGAAGAAAAACTGGGAAAATGGTTACGAGGCCAATTGATTTTATCGCTTTTAATAGGCGTTCTAAGCTGGGTATTTTTAACATTTATAGGAATAGAGTATGCCCTCCCTCTTGCTTTTATTGCAGGTCTTTTGGAGATTATACCGATGATTGGTCCTATAATTGCAGCAGTTCCTGCGGTAATTGTAGCTTTAACTATCTCTCCGGGATTGGCTGTTGTGGTTTTGATAGGATATATTGTTATTCAAACAATCGAGAGTAATATTTTTGTGCCAAAAATTATGCAGTCTGCAGTTGGACTTAATCCCGTAGTTATAATTATTGCAATTCTTGTAGGAAGTAACCTTTTGGGAGTTTGGGGAGCTCTTCTCTCGGTTCCTTTTGTATCGGTCGCTACAATTATCTTAAGCGAGTTTAAAGATTAACCAAGAACGGGTGAAGGGACTTTCCTAAGTATCTCTTGGAACAAATTTCTTATCCGCTAGCGCACTCTGCAAGTTTTCAGCTTGTTAACTGAGGCTTTTCAGATCAATTTAGATAGGTATATATCGACCGATTGAAGTTTTAGTCAAATTCTGCTAAAATTCTCATTTATTATGGAGCAAGACCCGAATAGCCCGATTGAAGCAAAAGCTGTTAGTGTTACAGCTTTTTTTGACGAAGAGTTAAGAGCAATATCCGATAAGATGGAGAGGGCAGAGTCTACCCATGTTGACGTTGACACCAATGGAACTGTTAGAAGAAGACAACAAGAGATACTGCACTTTGGACAAAGACAAATAGAGCTAGAGCATAATCGTGCCTTTGTTCTGGAAGTTCTTGCTAAAACACCACAAACTTCAGAAACTTCTGGTATTGGATATTATTTTGTGGGAAAATTAGACGAAATTGATCTTACAATTGAAAGAATAGGGCAGCATCGTCATGGTGTAATTATTGAGGAAGGAACCGTTAAGGGTAAGGAGCAAGAGCTTGAGCACTTAAGAACTATTCGGTCAGATATGCTCAGGATTGGGAATCATGTTCTAAGCTTAATTGGAGAGCCCCCCTTGGTCGATAAGAAAGATTCCGCGAACTAATTCCGTGCTTTATAAATTAAGTCCTTTCTAGAGCGGGTGAAGGGAATCGAACCCTCGTATCAACTTTGGAAAAGTTGTGTTCTGCCATTGAACTACACCCGCAAGTTTTGAATCAACGAAATTCGTTATCTGTAAATAATTTTACCACAAATTACCATCGGTTTAAAAGAATTAATCTTATCAATTAATGCCGTCCTAATGGAGCAAGATGTTCTCGGACAAAATACTTAATGCCTCCATTTGCAACTATATGACTACTTTCTACTGATGGGCCAAAAATAAGTTTTATATTTCCTTGTGAGTCGGGAATTGACCTTACCGGAACCAACTTTATGTATAGGTCTTTTATACTAGCCACTTTATTAACCATTTTTAAAAACTCTGTAGATTTTTCAGGAAAGTCTAAATCATTAGAAGCTCTATGAGTACCCTGAGGAAGCCACAACGAGGCTCCATTAATTATTCTCCGTACTGTACTTATTTTGAGATTTTGTCCGTTTATAATCTCTCCCTCTTCATCGAATTGAGGAATCGCAACAATTTCGCAATTTAAGGATGGCCCAAAGGCGTTCTCATAAATTTTAGTGGAAATAAACTGCAATAATCGTCCTTTTTCAAGTCCTCTTCCCATAATAAGAAAAGGTTCCCGAACTTCTTCATCTTGCTCATCGGTCCGAGCATCATAACCCTCTTTTGCCATTGAAAAGAATTGTGCAATACCATCCATTGGGCCACCATGAGTATGATTTGCAACTAAAATTGTTGGACCGTATGATGGAATATTTTCTTGTCCCTCAATTTCTACCGAAAGACTAGCTCCTTGATATACACGTGGCATATCCTGACTTATAGAAACTCTTTCGCCCTTACATGCTTTCACCAAGAACTTTCTGAATAATCTATGTCCATCCGGGCTAAGTCCGCGACCCATTTTCCAATAATCTATAGCATATGCAATAGTATGCGCAACTAAAGGATTCCTTATGAGAGATGGCTGTCTTTGTTCAGCGCCAGCATTCCTTAAATCTTCTACCATTGAGCGGATTATAGCAGAAAGACAAAATTATTTGAAGAACCTGTCGGGGACAGAGGACTCGAACCTCCGACCTCACGGTCCCAAACCGCGCGCTCTAGCCAACTGAGCTAGTCCCCGTTATTTACATTGAACTTGTTGGAATGTGCCCTCCATGCACTTCTGTTCGAACACCAAGATTAGTCCGTTTTATCAAGCTATTCTCGATATCGAGAAGCCGAGCGTCTCATTTTGTGCCGCGAGAGAGAGTCGAACTCTCACGTCGTTTCCGACAAAGGCTCTTAAGGCCTTCGTGTCTGCCATTCCACCACCGCGGCAAATTAACCATTATATTCTACTTTAAATCATGCCTTTATTCAACCGTGCTTTGGTATTTCAATCCCCAGAATCTTGAGAGAATAATCCAAAAGTTCTTTCATCTCATCTCTCCTATTATCACTTCCTAAAAGTATTCCAATAATTTTGTGTCCTCTATAATCAAGATATGTCACAAGACAAAATCCGGCTTCAGGCGTATAGCCAGTCTTGATTCCCTTGACTCCTGGATAGCTTGTTAGAAGATTAGTTTCATTTTCAAGAAAGTATGCTTTGTGAGTCTTGGTTTGCGAGATATTATAATCAAAGGTTGAAACAACTTCGTCAAACAATGGAAAATTTAAAACAGCATATCTTGTTATAACAATAAGATCATAAGCTGTGGTATATTGCTTTCCATCTCCCTCAAGGCCTGTTGGATTTGTAAAATTAGTATCAGAAAGCCCCAACGACCTCACTTTATTATTCATTGCTTCTATAAATTTGGTTCTACCGCCCGGAAAATTATTTGCGATAGTTTCGGCTGCATCATTTCCGGAATGAAGTATAAGCCCATATAAAAGCTCTTCCAAGGATAAAACTTCTCCTGCCTCCAGTCCCATTGAATCTTCTCCGATTAAATCTTTTTTTGTTACGACATATTTATCATCCTTTTTCTTGTTTTCCAGAGCGACAATTGCAGTCATTATTTTTGTAAGCGATGCCATAGGAAGTTTTTCTTTTATGTTTTTCTTGAAAAGAACCTTATTGGTTGTTAAATCATACATTAGAGAAGCGCGGGCAGAGACTTCCGGTGTTTTAATGATGCTTCCGATAACCTGACTGTTTAATTGGGGTATCCAAACGCTGAGCGTTGAGACTTGCCCGTTTTTAAATAGAGTGAGAAAATTTGGCAACGGAGAGTATGTAGAAATATTGGAATTTTGGGAATTTAAAAATGCGAAGAGAAGTGTTAAACCTACAAAAACTGCAAAGAATGAGGAAAGAAAAAGTTTCTTCATGAAATTAAATTTTATCATAAACTGATCTCTTTTAGATTATTGACTTTTAAATTTAAAAGTAATAATACTATACTAGTGAAACCGTCTCAGACGCGGTTTGAAAGGGGGTGAAACAAGAAAGCCTTACTGAAATATGGTATCGATAAATTATTTGGCTGTTTTAGTTGCAGCGATTGTTAACATGGCTCTAGGTTTTGTTTGGTACGGTCCGCTTCTAGGCAAACAATGGATGAAGGCAAGCGGTCGAACAAAGGAATCAATGAAAAAAGAAAAGAAAGACATGCCAATGATGATGGGTTCAATGTTTATAGGAGCACTTATTATGGCATACGTGCTGGCAATATTTATAGGCTTAACAGGTGCATTAACCCTTAGCGCAGGGCTCATGATTGCCTTATTGGCATGGTTTGGTTTTATTGCGACAACGATGCTTCAGGATGTGCTATACGAAAAGAAAAATAAGCAACTGGCTACAATTAATCTTGGCTACAACCTAGTTGCGCTTCTTGTAAATGGAGCACTTCTTGCGGTTTGGAGGTAAAAACCAGCGAAGAGCGAACAGTCCAAGCTTCTATAAGATTTAAAACTTGAGATTGTCTTGTTGCTATCTGTGAACTTGATCCGTTCGAAATATTGACAAGAAATAGATTTATTGTTATTGTTAAACTATGGAAGAAAAGCAACAGGCAAAACCAGAAACACCACAGTCCTCACAAATTATTACTGATACAACTGGCTCTTCTAGCAAATCAAAGTCATTATTATATATTACAGTCATTGTTATCTTAATCTTAATCGCAGGCGGAGCATATTTATTATTGCATAAAAAAGGCACAACGCAAACACAGCAAGTCACTCAAAATACATCATCGCAACCAACCCCTGTTATCTCTCCTGTAACTTCTGCCAATGCTGATCAGACTTTGAATAACACAGACTCTTCCATGCAGCAATCAATCAACCAAGCAAATACTGACCTTAATAGCATAAATAATATTGACAAATCACAAGATAGCACAAGCGGATTATGAAAATATTTAAATTTAGTATAATCTTGACAATTACATCGATACTGCTTGCACAAAGTATCATTCCTGTATTCGCACAAAATTTAGGCGGCCAAAGATTAATTAATGATGTGAATCGTATGCAAAACCAGGCGAGCCATGCAGCACAAACCCAAAAAAACCAACTGCAAAATATTATTAAACGTGCGGACGACTTAATAGCCAATAGACTTACTTCCCTTAATACACTCTCCACTCGATTACAAAACGACAGTAGATTATCTGCGAGTGAAAAAAGCAGCCTTTCCTCAGATATTCAAACAGATATTAACGGTCTAACAACACTGAAGGCAAAAATTGACGCAGATACCGATGTAACAATGGCTAGAAGTGATATCAAGCAAATCATTACCAACTATTATGTTTATGTGATGTTTGAACCAAAAATTCGTCTTCTAATAGTTTTTAACAACCTACAAACAGTAACGGCAAACCTTCAAGCACTCCTTCCGCAAATCCAAAACCTCATCAACACATTCCGGTCTCAGGGAAAAGATGTATCGCAATTGCAATCCCTTCTTAATGATGTCTCCTCGCAACTTCAGATAATTAATACAACGATTGCGAATGATATGACAACTATACAAAATGTCTCTATCTCGACACAAAATCCATCTTCAGTCTTTAGTCAGGTACATCAGGATATTGCACAAATTGTAAGAAGCGGTTTTACCAAAATTAGATCGGACTTTTCACAAATGCGACCACTTTTCCATCAGTTAATCTTTACTCATTCTTCAATAACCATAACGCCGACTCAAACTACATCACCCACAAATACATCTTCTAGCAGCCCAACGCCATAATTTTCTCTCTACTGTTAAATGTCTTATATCTTGAGTCTTGCAAGGTAATTTTAAAAATCGGGATTATTTAGTTTTTATCATTAAATTACAATTTAAAATAAACTTAAGCTTTTTTTATTGCCATTAAATTTTTACCGATAAAAATATCGACAAAACTGAGAATGAAAATAAATGAAAAACTTAAGGTAATAATTTTATGTATGCAAATGCCATTTGCAAATCTTAACATCGGATAACAATACAGGGGATTTTTATAAAAATATTTCGATCAATTAATGGTAAGATCTAATTATGAACAAAAAAATAAGACTACAAGTTAAACTTTTTACCTCATTTATTAAGAGCTCCGGGACTATAGTTTTGCTATTTTGGGAAATGATTTTGGGAATTTTATCAAATATCGTTTCTGTTTTAATCTTTATTAAGATAAGAGGAGAAGTCTTAGAAAAAGAACTACTACCCCTAGATTTATCTATTCTTCAGTTTTTTTATCATTTGCGTTCTCCAGTACTTAACAAAGTAATGATTGCAATTACTTATTTGGGAGGAGAGGCAATGATAGGATTTGGGATTCTTATTGCAATCTTTCTTCTTTTAGAAAGACACCGAAGAGAAGCAATGCTCTTTACTTTTATTTTAGGAATGGCAGAAATAATCGACTTAACATTAAAAAACCTAGTTCAACGTCCTCGACCTCAATTTCATCCATTAGTTATAGCAAAAGACTTTAGTTTTCCCTCTGGACATGCGATGGATTCATTTGTTTTTTACTTAACGCTCTCTTATTTATTTTTTCATCTTTCGAAAAACAAAAAAATAGCTATGATAATAACAGCTTTATCTTTAATCCTTATCCTACTTATTGGAATAAGTAGAATTTATTTAGGAGTCCATTATCCAACAGACGTTGTAGCAGGATACCTTGGAGGTCTTTTCTGGCTTACAAGCGTACTTCTTATAAACAAAACGCTTATATTCTACAAGGTTTTCAAGGAAACACAAGATAAGTTACCCAACTAACTCAATCTTAAGAGAAAACTGAACATACCAGTCAAGACCCATTTATCATAAGGGCAGGCAATGTCTCACATTGAGGCCAGATGAGACAAGTAAGACATTATAAAAAGGGGTGTTTCAAAAAGTAAATAATATATTTTGAGATGTTTATTTTACCAATCTGTTATTCCGCTATTATTCCAGAGACGATTTAAGTATACTTTACCTATGACATACAACTATTTAACTCCTGAAGAAAAGAAAATTATTGAAGATAGGGGAACAGAATCTCCTTTCATTGGCGAGTATGATAATTTCTATGAAGACGGAACATTTATTTGTCGACGATGCAATGCACCATTATTTTCCTCTAAGGCAAAGTTTGACGCAGGTTGCGGTTGGCCGGCGTTTGATGAAAACTTTCCAGATGCAGTAAGGCGGTTACAAGATCCAGATGGACAAAGGATGGAAATTGAGTGCATCAACTGTGGCGCACATTTGGGACATGTATTCGAAGGAGAACATTTCACAGATAAGGATACTCGACATTGCGTCAATTCCTTATCAATTCGTTTTATCCCTAAAGGAAAGGAGATTCCAGTAACTATACATGAATAAAAAATTCGAAACGGCAACACTCGCAGGAGGATGTTTTTGGTGTACAGAAGCGATTTTTAAGAGATTGAAGGGCGTTATGTCTGTTTTACCCGGCTATGCTGGAGGAACCGTTGAAAACCCCTCTTACGATGAAGTTTGTTCTGGCAGCACAGGACATGCAGAGGCAATTCAGATAGAATTTGATCCGGAACAAATTCCTTTTGAAAAGATTTTAGACATATTTTGGCATACTCATAATCCCACAACGCTTAATCAACAAGGAAATGACGTTGGACCACAATATCGATCTGAAATTTTCTACCATGATGAAAAACAAAAAGAGATTGCAGAAAAATTAAAGGTGAAACTCGAAACAGAAGGAGCATACAAAGACAAGATTGTAACTGAAATTTCGCCTTTCACTAATTTTTACGAAGCAGAAGACTATCATAAAAATTATTTTGATCGAAATGCGGATGCTCCATACTGCAATTTTGTTATTAGTCCAAAAATCCACAAGCTACTTGAAAAATACACTCAGGAAGTGAAAGAGGAATATAAAAAAGAAAAATAACCCCATATTACTTTTCATCTGGTGCGCTATCTCCATAGTTAACAGGTAATTAAGTATTTTCCTGTTTATCTATAGTTAGGCTTGAAGGTTCTTGCGTAAGGAATAATTTGCTATATAAATAATGAGGCCATTAGGATAAGCTGATATTTATAGAAAGTTCTATATCGTCAGTGTCAGCAAACTTATTCTAGGTTTTGTTACCAGTTTTTGTTTTTCTTTTTATATTTTTCCAATCTTAATAACTAGCTCTAACTTTTGGAACCACTTTACAAAAGGACATTATAATGATAATCTAAAATTGTTTTATGAAAGCAGCACAAATTAACACTTACGGTGATTACAGTGTTCTAAAAATTAATGAAAATACCCCTAATCCTTCTCCAAAGCAAGGACAAGTATTGGTTGAAGTTCATGCAGCAAGTATTAATGCTATTGATTGGAAGTTTCGTGCTGGGTACCTGCAGAAAATGGTATCAGTCACTTTACCCGTCACTTTAGGAGGAGATTTCGCAGGCAAAGTATTAGAGACTGGTAAAGATGTTTCTGAGTTTAACGTTGGTGATAAAGTATATGGGCAAGCAATTATTCTAAATGGAGGATCGGGTTCAATGGCAGAGCTGGTTATTGCAAATAGCGCAAATACTGCTCTTAAGCCAAACTCCGTAGGTTTTGTAGAAGCAGGGGCTTTACCACTTGCTGGAATAAGCGCATTACAAGCATTAGAGGATCATATTAAATTACAAAGCGGTCAGAAAATTCTTATTCACGGTGGAGCAGGAGGCATTGGTCATATTGCAATTCAACTTGCGAAATCTTTTGGTGCTTACGTTGCAACAACTGTCAGCACGAATGATAAGGAGTTTGTAAAAGGTCTTGGGTCAGATGAAGTAATAGATTATAAAATACAGAAATTTGAAAATATTCTCAAAGATTATGATGCTGTTTTTGATACAGTAGGGGGTGAAACAACCGATAGATCCTTCAAGATTCTTAGAAAGGGAGGAGTTATTGTATCTATGCTTGGACAACCTAGCCAAGAATTGGTAGGGAAGTATAAAGTTAGAGCAATTGGACAAGCAACGCAGACAGATACTTCCCACTTGCGTCGCCTTGCAGAACTTGTTGATAGTGGAAAAATTAAAGTTAAGATAGATAAAGTGTTTCCGCTTGATCAAGTAAAAGAAGCATTCAGGTATCAAGAAGAAATGCATCCAAAAGGAAAGGTTGTTGTTAAGATCAAGGAGTAATGTCATTGTTATGACCTTTTTCAATAATCATTACTGTTATGAAAATTCTAATTATTACAGGCACTACTCGACAAAATAGATTTTCCGATAAAGCCGCTTCATATATTTATCAGCAAGCCAAAACGAGAAAAGATATTAATGTCGAGTTGGTAGATTTACGAGATTATCCTCTCCCCTTTTTTGATGAACCAGTTTCTCCTTCCATGTTTGAAATTATGAAGCACAAATATACAAATGAAATTGCAAAGAAATGGACGAATAAAATTGCCGAGGCGGATGGATATATTATTGTTACAGCAGAATATAACCATGGTTATCCTGCAGTTTTGAAAAATGCTTTGGATTATTTATTTAAAGAATGGAAGAGAAAGGCAGTTGGCTTTGTGGGTTACGGAAATTCCGGAGGAGCAAGAGCTATCGAGCAATTGCGGCAAGTTGTAATAGAACTTCAGATGGTACCAATACGAAGTGCTATTCATATCCCTGGCGAAGTATATATGGCAGTCATAAACGAGAAGGCTCCTGTTAACCCCGAACTCTTCAAGCCATTGCGAGAAGGTAGGATGGATCGCGTTGAAGTATTCCTTAATGATCTTATTTGGACTACGAAAGCACTTGTGAAAGCTCGTCAAGAAGAATGAAAATGACTATGGGAATGGCAGTTTCGATTCCCTCTGTAAAAAACCTTTCTGGATATTTTTCTTCTCCAGAAGATAACCTAAGACATCCAGGACTCATACTTATTCATGAAGTCTGGGGACTTGGAGACCATATCAAAGACGTCGCCAATAGGTTTGCAGAGGAAGGATATGCTGTGCTTGCGCCTGATTTACTTTCAGAAACAGGAATTATTGAAAAGGTAGATCAAAAGATTTTAGAAGAAATCAGAAATCCTATTACCCGGGACGAAGCTCAAAAGAAACTTCGTGCTGCCATGGCGCCAATTATCTCACCTGATTTTGCAAAATCTACAGTTGGTAAGCTTAAAGCATGTGTTGACTATATGCTCGAAAATAAAAAAGTAAACGATAAAATTGCGGTAATTGGTTTCTGCTTTGGAGGCACATACGCCTATGCACTGGCAGCAGAGGATAACAGGATACAAGCAGCAGTTCCATTTTACGGTCATGCGCCAGAACCGATTGATAGGATTAAAAATATTTCGTGTCCAATCCTAGCATTTTATGGAGAACAAGATCATAATCTTGTCGACTCTTTACCAGATCTGGAAAGCAAAATGAAAGAACATGGTAAAAATTTTACCTATAAAATCTATCCAAATACTGGGCATGCATTTTTTAATGATACAAACCTATCAACTTATAACAAAGATGCTGCAACAGATGCGTGGAGAAGGACAATATTGTTTTTAAAACAAGGACACTTTACAACATTATAACTTTTAAAAAGTCATGTTGTTTGTTTACAGAAAGCAGTTATTACTTCTTGCCATTTGAAAAATATTGCTTAAAAATTTGCATCTGGGTGACAAACCACAGATCAAATTCATCTATCCAATGAGTAAATGATGATTGTTCTCGACAGATGTAATCAAGCTGTTGCATTTCATCCGAAGTAACCATTAGTGAGTCCGTTGTATAAGGATACATAATAGCCGCCGGATCCCCAACATGTATCATTCCCATAGAGTGTCCAAATTCATGAGCCAATGTATGAAGAAGTTCACGATGGTTGTTAACAAAATAAATTGTAATAGCATCATTACCTCCGTTATAGATCCCTTCTTCTGGTTTTTTAGCCAGCGCGATATTAAACTGATTAATATCCTGGTTTAATACAGAGACACTAGCGTTGTAATCATTTGTAGAAAGATTTAGTTGTCTTGCTTGAGCATTAAGCGAATCTCCTTCAGCTTTAAACTGATTTTGTTGTGCAATAAGATCACTATACGCAGAAGGAGGTGCTCCACCTTCATTATTATATTGATTAACCGTATTTTTAAATGCAACGAGTCGTTCCTTAAAGGAAGTGACTTGCGCTTGATATTTATTAACTTGTTGTTGTAATGTCGTACTGTTTTGATTAAGTTTCGTATTTAATTGATTGATCGCAGTATCTAGGGATTGCCTCTGATCGTAGACAAAATTGACTGTTAAATTTGCCGTTTGAGAATAGACAAATAGTTTTTTACCTTCTGCTTTGCTCCATATATCTGTTGCCATCGTAATATCGTTCAAAACCTGGTCTCTGCTCAATCCAAATCTTTGATCAATTGAACCAATTTGATATGAAAGAGGTGTATCGCATTGACTATATGATAAGAGCTGAGCAGCTTTCTGGCGGTATGATGAGACAAAAAGAATAACTACAAGGATTCCTAAAAGGAATAATAACAATTGCTTCATGTTTTCTATTTTAGGCAAAGAGATCAAGAGTTACAAGTCATAAAGAAGAAAGCATTAAAATATAAATTAGCTAAATGCACTTACTATAAACGAATCGCTAAAATAAACTTGTAAGACATTCTTTTAATTTCCATAATCATATCTTTCTAATATATTATTTACTGTTATATCTCATTATCTTGATGAGGTTGAGGATTATAAAAATGTGGCGTGATGAAATGATGAAGAGGAACTGTCACCAAATATGCTAGGGCAGCGAGACTTGCAATAAAAAAACTTACAGGAACATGGAAAAATAACCCCAGTAGCATTCCTCCCCACGTAAACAGTAAACCAAGTACCACCGAGATGATAATACCTGTCACAGGTCTATTTGACATGTGCTGAGCTGTTGCAGCTGGTGCAATAAGTAATGCAAAAACAAGAAGTACACCGACTACAAGAATAGCTTCTGCTATTGTTATGCCAACAAGCACCATAAAGATAATTCCAAGGAGTGTTATTGGTACTCCTCGTGCTTCTGCAACCTCAGGATCAATTGATGCAAACAACAACGGTCTAAATATAATTACAAGAACGATAAAAGCCACAGCTTCCGTAAAAAGTGATAAATAAAGATCATTAGTCGTTACGCTTAGAATTGAACCAAAAAGAATACCGACGGCTTCTGTTGCATTGCTGGTGTAAAGCTTGAGAAATAGAACCCCTAAACCAAGCGCAAATGATAAAACCATACCCACTTCAATATCTCTGTCTCTTATTCGTTTTCCAAAAACTCCAAAGCCTAATGCAACAGATATCGTAAAAAAAAATGTTCCCACCAATGAGCTTAGTCCAAATACAGCAGCCCCTGTTGCTCCAGTAAACCCGACACATGAAAGTGATTCTGCAGCAAAAGCTTGACTACGTAAAACGACAAAATAACCAACGATAGCGCATATAATTGAAATAAGCGTTCCGGCAATAAATGCATATTGAATAAATTGATGGTTAAAAAGCTCAAGCATTGTATTTCTGTATTCTATACACTGATGGCTCTACAAGTCTCACGAACAAATATGTTCCAAAAGAAAGTGTCGCAATAAAGAAGCTAACGGGTAAATTTGTTTGTGCAGCTATAAAAATGCCAACCCAACTATAGAGAATCCCAAGAATTATTGCAACGCCAATAGCAAGGTAAGGATTTTTAACAAGCCTCATTGATGTTGCAGCTGGCCCAACAAGAAGAGTAAAAATAAGTAGTACTCCTACGACTTGTACTGACATCGAAACTGTTATAGCAACAAGGACAAGAAAAAGAACGCTTAATACTTTTATTGGTACTCCTCGTGCTTCTGCAACCTCAGGATCAAACGAAGAAAATAAAAGTGGTCTGAAAAGAAAAAGTAATATTCCAAAAGTAACTATACTAAATAAGGCTGTAATAATTACGTTCAATGCACTTATCCCTAAAATAGTACCAAAAAGAATGCTATATGCTTGTTCTGCATAACCTTTGTATAAGAATAAGAATAGTATGCCAAGTGCAAGTGCTAAGGTTAAGAATATACCAATAGTTACATCACGCTCTTTAAGTACTCGTCCTAGCATGCCAATACCTATTCCGGCAATAATTGTAAATACTAATAAACCTACAACAGGATCTACTCCAAGTAAAACTGCCCCTGCTGCCCCTGCAAATCCAATGTGAGATAAAGCGTGTCCCGCAAAGGTTAGTCCACGAATCAGTAGAAAATATCCAACTATTGCAGCAATTATAGCAACGAAAAAAGAAGCAATAAAGGCATTTTGGATGAATGAATATTGTAGTACGTCAAACATAGCTATATCTCTTCGCCAATAACAAATATCCTTCCTTTTGTAGTTATCACCTCAATAGGTGAATCATAAAGTTGCGATAGTTGCTTACTGGTAATAACTTCTTCCGGTTTTCCTATTGCGCTATGGGTATTTGCCATATAGAGAACTCGATCAACAGAAGATAGTAATGGATTAATGTCATGCGTTACCAAAAGAACAGTAATATTTCTGCTTCGTGCAATCTTTGTAACAAGCGTAACAATTGCCTGAGCATGGGCAATATCTAGATTCGATAATGGCTCATCAAGAAGCAGTATTCTAGGATTTGTTAATAGTGCTTGGGCAATAAGAAGTCGTTGTTGCTCTCCGCCTGAAAGTTTACCAACCGGCATATCAGCCAAATACAACATATCTACTTCTTTCAACGCATTATTAATAGCGTTGTTTCTATGATTGTTTGGTAAACTTATTCCCCATTTATTTCCATCTAGCCCAAAACCAACGACATCTCTCGCTCTTAATGCTAAATCAGCCTCAAGTGTCCTATGCTGAGGAGCATAGCCTATTTCGTTATTCCCTTTCCTTGGTGATTTTCCAAGAATTTGTATTTTACCTGAAGTTGATTTATATAATCCAAGTAACAATTTGAGAAGAGTACTTTTTCCCGCACCATTTGGCCCTAAGATTGCAATAAACTCTCCTTCATATATCGAAATGGTTATATCGTTGAGTATCGTTCTATTTCCTAACGTAAGCTGGACTTGTTGTAAATCAATGACAAGTTTTTGCATGCGATTTCTACCATGTTATCTTGAGCTTTGCAAAGCACTCTCAAGATTGGTTAATTGATCCATCATCCATATCTGATAGGTTTTTCCTTGCGGAAGCGTTTCAGATACTGGGACTATTGGAATATTATGTTTTTTTGCTTCGTTTTGTAAATTAGTAGTAATTGGTGTTACTGTCTGAACATTGTAAATAAGCGCTTTAACTTGTTTTTTTGTAATTTGGTCATTTGTTGTTGCAACATCGTCTGCTGAAGGATCATTTCCTTCGGCAATTGCTTTTTCAAAGTTATAAGGAGTCAAAACGTTAAGTCCTTCTGGTTTTGTTTGATAAAGATAGATTGTTTCTGTTAACCCAACAGGTGTATTGTTATATTTTACTTTAATATCACTGATTTTTTGCTCAAGTGGCTGCAATGAATTATTAAAGGTTGTTAAGTTTTGGTCAAACTCACTTGCATCCTTAGGATCTTCTTGCTTGAGAGTTGCAGTAATTTTTGTTGCAATAGTATGGACATTATCAAACCCGTACCAAACATGAGGATTATCAGTTATTTTATGATCTGCTATTTCTGCTCCAACAAGAACTACTCTATTTTTGTTTGGAGATGCCGATAAAAGTTTATCCATCCATGTGTCGTATCCGTCTCCGTTTTCTATAACTAAATTTGCTTTTGCGGTAGCTATTCCGTCTTGTACATTTGATTCATATTGGTGCGGGTCTGCATTTGGGTCAGATAGAATGCTTAATACCTTGACATGATTTCCTCCAAGCTGCTTGATAATATCGCCATAAAAATTTTCTGCTGCAACTACTTGTACAATAGACGAACCTGTATTTGTATTTCTATGAAGATTTTTGCCAGGGGTAAAAATAAAAGCTACCAAGATAATTACTACCCCTATAACTCCTATAATTATTTTATTCATAAATCAATTTGATTTCTTTTGACAATCTTTACACAAACCGTAAAATTCTAAAGTGTGAAGCTTAACTAAGAAATGTTTTTTTTGCTTAATTTCTTTTTCCAACGCTTCGATATTACAATCAGATATGTCTTCAATGTTACCGCAGCTTTGACAAATTAAATGATGATGGTCTTCGGTATTCAATTCATATCGTGCTTTTCCTTCTCCAAATTCAAGTTTTCGTAATATCCCATGTTCGGTTAAAACATTAAGAATTCGAAATATTGTAACTTTATCTACTTTAAATTTCTGTTTTAGGGTATCAATAAGAAATTGTGAATCGAGAGGTTTATTTTCTTTCTCAATTAACTCAAGAAGCGAAATACGTGCTTGAGTTATTTTCAAGTCATGTTTATTAAGTAATTTTGTAAAATCCATAATAAAGATTATATTGCAACTAAATAGCATTTGTCAATAAGTAACATTAAGGCACATGGGAGAAACACGCGAGACAAGTATAAAAGAATTTCATGAAGAAAATAATATACCTGTTCTCGGTTTATATGAAGGCTCTTGGATTAAAGTTGAGAATAATAAAATCACACTTGAAGGAAACAGAGCAAAGTTATTCTTAAAAGATAGGGATCCTGTGGTTTTTGAAAATGGAATTATGTCATTATAATATAACGCGAAGGACAGTTAGATATCTAAACCAGAGGATCCTTGATTGGGCCTCCTATCTTCTTTCTTACTGAATCTTTGTTAAATCGCTTGCCTATAAAATAATCAAGCGCATGTCTTCCACCATTATTTAGAACAAGATATATTGCTAGTGCAAGTAACACATAGTGAGGCCACACAGCTTCTTTAAAGTAAATGACTGAAAGAAAATACAAAAAGAATGTAACAAGTGAAGCCAAACGAGTTTCAAATCCTACGATAATGAATGCTCCTACTAAAATCTGAGCTAATCCTGTTCCTAATGAGATAAGAACTGAATCTTGTGGAAATAACCAGTGAATCTGGTTTAAATGATACTCGTTAACTATCTCTACAATAACTTTGGGATGCAATAGTTTAATAGTAATAGCAGGATACATGACGGAAATGCCATACGTCACCCGAATAATCAAGAGCTCTATATCTTTATATTTTTTTACCAATGACGACGCACCAAAAATCTTATTATCTATAGATAATACATATGAGCCAAATACTATCAGGGCAATATACTCACCGTAATAGTTAAGATAGGTGACTATATATTCACCATAAATAAACGTAGTTGCTATAAGGATCAGTAGTCCTACTGTTGCAACAATTCGGGTAAATACACCAAATAATAGTAGGGTCCCTATAACGTACATTATAGGCACAAGCACTGTTGTCAGTGGTAAAACAGTGACAGGAATTTCCGGTCCTAAAAACGAATGAAAATACGCAGACATAATAAGAGATGCTCCAAGAGCTACCCGTAAAAAAACATGCCCAATTGGATCTAGAGAGGAAAGTATCTTATCAAGCTTTTTTCCCAAAAAAGAATATTGAAAGCAAAAGTAGGCGATAATAGTGACAAAAATACCTAGTCCTACAAAAAGACTAATTTTGAAGTTTTCTGAATTATTCAAAGCAGAAAAAACGTTGATACTATTATCAGCCATTCCTATTTGAAGCTGTTGCTTTGTTAATACATATTGCTCGTGAGCAAAAATGCGGGTTGTATGAGAAAAATATAAAATTGAAAAGAGAATGCCTAAGAAAGCTAATATACTTCGTTTAAATAAAAAATGCTTCACTGCTTTATGATAATATACTCAATTACCAATTAACATAGCCAGAAATTTAATTGTGTCCACGGCAATCAATCTTTTTTGACATTTTGAGCTATCTAGAGTATCGTAAGATGCCTTATGGGAACTTTTTACTCACATAATTTACTAGTTATTCGTTCAATCACTGAAGAATTACATGAATCCTAGCTTGTACAAGATTTGCCACAGCTTGAAGTTGAGTCTTCATTTGCACCTGATACAGCTTTACGCCTTTATCGTAAACGAGGGGTGCTGAACTTAAGGAACCTGATGAATTATCATTCATCGAAACATCTGAATACCATACCGGGTGCTGGTCTGTTTTATTGAAGAGGCGTACCCAAACTTGCTCACCTGCATTAGGGAGGTAGACAGATGCTTCAAAATGAATTTCTTTGATGTTTGCATATTGACCAAAATCAACCGTTGCTTGTATTCCCGGAACATCCATCCAATCGCTTGATTGGTTAGTTCCTGATCCAAGGGGGACAAAATAGTCTTTTACAGCAGGGACGTGACTAGGAGAAACAGGTGATAAGATTGTAGCGGACGTGGTAGAGGACATGCAATTGATACAAGGGGTTGGCCCCGATTGAATCGGAGTTGGAGAAGGCGAGATTGAACGAAGAGAAGATTGAGAAGTTATAATTCTTGAAGAACCTCGATTTTTAAAGAAGAAAAAATTGAGATAAATAATATTTACTAGAATAAGAACTATAATTATTCCTATAATCAAAAACCCGATTTTTATTTCTTTTTCGTCCCTCTGGAGTTTTATTTGAAGCAAACGGTCACTGACATCGTTGAGCATTTCTTTTAGCTTATAAAAGAAAGGGTAAAAAGTAAAGTGGACTGTAAATTTGTAGCTATCCCTGGTTGATTAAGTGGGAAATTTTTACAACCTCCCTATATAAGGGGATACTAAAATCCAATTATCTATTGCTAATATCAGAGAGTGGGGGAGAAATTCTTTGTCGCAATCTAGATTGTAAACTTCGGTATCTTGCAATTTGATTATCTGCTAGAGAAGATTTTGGATGTTCTTTTGGATAATACTCAGGAAAAACTTTTGCTTCTTCCCATGTTGCTAGTCCTTTACAGATAGCAAGATCTAAAAGAAATCTTTTATCGTTCTCCTCCCAGCCATTTAGATATGGATGATCTGTTACAATCATGTAGCCCACTCCTGCCGCATACTCTATTCCTTCACCTCGAAGTTGTACTAACAAAGCCATACTAAAATTTATCCTACTTAAGAAAGGGCCAACTGAAGACCTTTCAACAAATTTTTTTACTTCATCTACTACTTCATCAATAGCTGACTTAATAATCTCATCAGATTTCTGATAATCTAACCAATTATAACTTTCTCTCGCTAAAAGATTGAGATCGTAAACAAATGGTTCTCCAAGTTCGTGATTTTGCATAACGAGCAGATTATACTATAAGTTAGAATTATGTTCAACTATGTGTTACCGTAGTTGGCACTGGTTGACTATGTGGGAACTTTTTATGAAACAACTCCGAAGGGGTGACCCTTTAAGACATTATCCGATAAACGAAGACGATTGAATGCCTGCATAACTGAATCTGAATTTTCGGCAAAGAATCTCTCAGTTTCCTCCCGAAAGACTATCGTCTCTATTCTTGTTCTTAAAATATTGTCAAAATCTTCATGTCCCATTTGAGTATCTAGAGAAGGTCTTGTCCACTCAGTTTCTAAAGCTGTAACCATAAGTGTCGGTAGTATAGCAAATTTAATGGGATATTTACGATACCCTACAATAGGTGGGATCGTGGACGATTTCAGAACTTATGATTGGAGGTATCCTGAGTTGGTTTGGGAAAAGTCAGTGGGGTTTTTAGGATAGTACTTGTTTTGGCTTCGATTTGTTATATAGATACAAACCAATAACAGACAATACTGCCAAGCCTATTAACAGTTTTGCCTTGCTTGATCCTTCTAATTCTTTATAAGTGGCTTTATAAACAATATTGTTAAGCATTTCCATTATATCTTCATGGCTCAAGGACTGTAACGTTCTATCTTCACTTATTAGTTCTTCTGCTTTTTTTCTGGCAACCTGTGCAGATATTGCGTGAAACTGGCTTAATTTTTTCTCTTGCCAATGCTTTTCAGCCCAGTTGTCATATGTTTCAGCTCTGCGTGTTAAAAGAGTCAGCAATAGTCGTTTTTTAGTCTGTGAATCAAAGTCTGTTCTATCTATGAGGTCTTCGGCTATTGGAAATGATGGCCCTGAGATGACAGTATCTAGTGCACGAAATTCTCCTGTATTATTAATTTTAAGAGACAAGTCCTTGCCTGATGGATATGCTTCGAAATCAGTAAAAAAGGAATTTCCACAAAATTCTTTACCTAACGTAACTGATAGTACGCCTAAACCCCTATCTTTTAAGATTTCTAATATTCCTATTTCAGCTCTTGTGAGAGGGAAGTAAGGATGATAAGCTTTTGGTTCTCCTTCTATTCCAGTTGCCATTTGTTGGTTAAATTATAAACTAAAATAATCTGATGTCAAATTGAGGCTAATCGTAGCTGTGGGCATTGGACGACATTAATATAATCCCCGCACTAAAGTGCGGAGAATTTACTCCTACGTCATGATTTTTGCTTGTCTTGATTTTTGATGTACTCCTCAACACCGTTTTATACTCTGTCACGCAGAAATCATGACATTTCTACCTCCGCTCAGTCAAGCTTGAGCTTTCCTTCGCTGCGGGCATGCATTCACCACCAGCCTTAAAAGGCTGGCGATCTCTGCATGAGGATTAGAAACCTTTTTTTTGAATAAGTCGCGATACATATTGGAATCTTAAGGAGAAAAGATTCTATGCCAAGTGACTTTAAGCGAGTTAGATTCCATCGACCAAAATACTCAAGAAAGAGTTATCATGTGCTGATGAAAGCGTTGCAGGATTCATTAGCAGTTGAGATCTCAGATATTGCTTCATTTAGGATCCATGTCATTACTCATTACTACCACTATGGACTTTCCCCAACGCTGGATACATTTAAGATCAAGAAGAGCAGCTTGTATAACTGGATAAATGCTTATGAGCATAATGGGAGAAGAGTAATTGCGCTTGTTCCTAAAAAGACACGACCGGAACACACAAGGCAAATGCAAACAGACTGGCGACTTATTTCCTTTATCCGTGGAATGAGAAAAGACCATGGAAATATTGGCAAAAGCATGCTTAAGCCATTTATTGCTGCGTATTCTAAAGAACTAGGGATTAAGAGTATTGGAGAGACAACAATACAAAAGATCATAAAAAGAAGACACTCCACCTTTGAAAAGAGAGTTTACCCACAAAAACAACACAACAAGTTTCAAAAACTACGAGTGAGAAAGTCTCCTAAGGTAACAAAACCAGGCTTTATCCAAATGGATTCAATAGTTGTGTATGTTAACTATGAAAAACATCTTTTTATGTGTGCCATCGACATCTTTACTAAGTTCGCTCATGTTGCCTGTGTTAAAGATCTTACATCTGTAACTGCTAAAAGAGTGTCTATGGAATTTGAGGAGCTAAACCCGACGATCGTACACACGCTACAAACTGACAATGGTTCAGAGTTTCTCAAATCATTTCATTCATACCTTGAAGGGCAAGGCATTACTCACCAATTCATTTATCCAAGAATGCCAAAGATCAACTCCTTTATTGAGAGGTTTAACAGAACCATACAGGAAGAGTTTATTCTGCGGAGTGATGAGATCTACTATGATTCAAAGGCGTTCAATAGAAAACTCACCAAGTATCTTTTCTGGTACAATTACCAAAGACCACATGCATCACTTAACTACATCTCACCAATGACATTTATTGAGACCAAGATTCCAATAAGTATGTGACGCATACATTTTGGCCAGGAGGAAAACGCTTATGATATAATCCAGGCATGAGCGATGAATCTACTCCCAATGAGAAAACAATCATTGAAAGAACTATTAGGATTTATGAAAGAGAATTTTTCTTCTACCTAGAGTGGGTTCCTTCCGAATACGATGAGTTACGAAGTTAGTTTACTGACTATCTTCATTATTATTGCTATGCGAGACCGCATCTTGGCATTAACCTAAAAACGCCTAACGAAGAAGTAGTTCGACTATTGTCGATATCACGAGAGTTTAAGATAGACAAGTATTGACAAAAAACGATAATTGTTCTACGCTTGAATTACTGAATGAAAAATAGAAAAAGTATTCTCGTCTTTGCTAGCCTCTTAATTGTTATTTATGCATCAGTGGAACTTCCCGCTATTTCTCGCGCACAACAACCAACATCAATCATTTCTAACCTTCCCTCCGATTTAAGCTTAGATCTTACACTTGCAAAGCAAAATCCTGCCCCCGATCAAAAAGAAATTGTTAAGTCACAAATACAACAAGTTGAAGTTGTGACAACCACGGGAGAAACAAATGTAATAACTCCGCAAGACACTGTTGCGCCCCAAGTAAAAACGGAGCTACAAGCAGACGCTATATATCCAGAGCAGACTACATCGGAACAGGTTGTAACAAAAACAGTAACTGTTCAAAATCAAGAAAACACAACGCCAACTCCAGAAATTCCAGGAAATCAACTTTTGCCATCGTCTGGGGACACAAATAATATCTCACCTACAAATCCAGACAATGGTGTTGGATCTTCAAGTATAAATAACATGGTACCAGGAACTAATGTCGCTGAACCCGATGATAATTCGGCGCCGACTGATAATTCTGGAAACCCGAATCTCCCTGCTCCTACAGCAGCAGGTAATGAATCTTTAAGTCCAAATCCAAATAATCAGCAACAAACAAATTCTCCCTCTCCCTCTGATAATTCCGGGAACACTTCTCAGCCATCTAGCCCAACAGGAGCTAGCACTAACGACCAACAAAATATTCCGCTAGAATCACAACCGCAAACAAATCCATCTCCCAATGATCAAAATCAGCAACAAACAACTCCCAGCCAAGGATCTGATAACGGCTCACCCCAACAGCAGCCTCAAGGTAGTCAACCGTCTTCAGATAATTCAGGTAGCTCAGGTGACTCTCAATCTTCAAATATCGACAATAGCGGAGTTACTCCATCGGTTCAAGGAGCATCTACGGGACCAAAGGTTAATTTTTTTCAACAAGTAATTATAAACATAATGCATTTTTTAACAGGGAAATAATATGGAAAAAGATCATATAAAAAATGGTAAAGAGACAAGAAGAATCATTGAAAATTCTACCAGTATAACCCATGTCCATAAATTTTCAAAAAAATTTATAATAACACTTGTCCTATTAACTTTTATTGTAATAGGACTGGTTGTTTACGAACAAGTTAATAATAAACCTCAAATTAAAACTATAACGGTTAAGAAGCAAGTTGTGGTAAGGCGATCCAAAGATTTGGGGTTAATAACCAGAGGATTAACTGGGAAAGCGGTAGATGTTAATACTGGAAAAATTGTAAAAGCAGCGCGAATATTTTCATTGGGCGACAAAACAGTATTCTTAGAACTGGACTTGCAAAATGCTCCGAAAGGCACAATTCTAGATTATATCAGATATAAAAACGGAAGATATGTAGATCACGGAGAGTTAACAATTGCAAAAAACAATATTAAAAATGTTCTTTTTAATTGGACTGTTAGTAACTTTCTGGCTAATTTGACAGAAGGGAAATGGAAAATTGCTACATATTCAGATGGTATTCTTGCAAAACGTATTCTCTATACGATTTCGAACAATAAAGTTGGTTACGTATATCCAGAGGAATCAGTTAGCCCTAATGATCCAGACTATCATTTACAAAGTGCTCTTTTAATAGCATCAAAAAATCATCAAGCCCATGGACAATAAACAAATTACCCTCCATGGTTTATCAACGATTGAAGTAAACGAGAGTAGAAAAAAATATGGGACAAATATTGAAAAAACTCGCGACTTTACTACATTCAAAATAATCCTCAAAACTCTCTTTTCTGTGTTTAACATTGTTATGGCAATTTTAATTTCCGTGCTTATCCTAATTGATCACAAATCAACGGCTGAGTTTGTAGGCATAGTTGCGATAATTAATACAATTATTGAGCTCGTTCAAGAGGTTCGAGCACGTTTAATTGTTAAAAAATTGAGCAAGCTTTCCGAAAAGACAACAAAGGTAATACAAAATGATGAAAAAAAGGAAATACCAGTAAAAGAATTGGTGATTGGCGATATTATCACTCTTTCCTCTGGAGATAGAGTTCCTGTTGACGGAGAGGTTATAGATACTCAATATGCCGAGTTCGATGAGAGTATTTTAACAGGGGAATCTAAATATATTGAAAAGAAAAAAGGAGAAGAAGTAAAAGCAGGAAGTTTTCTTGTAGCTGGAAGTTGTGAGTATAAAATGACAAGGTTTACCAGAGATTCCTATATTCAAACAATCACAAAAGAAATTAGTAAACAAGGAATTACAGAATCTCCACTGCAGTCACAGATTAACCAAATCATAAAGGCACTTACTTATATGACAATTTTTTTTATTGCGCTTCTTGTCGCTGAAGGGTTGGTGCAGGAAAATCAAAAAGAAGAAATTATTATCAACGCCGCAACACTGGTTACATCTCTTATTCCCCAGGGACTTGTTCTTATTACAACTATTTCCTTTGCGTATGGAGCAATGAAAATTGCTAAAAATCAGGCAATTGTGCAAAGACTTTCAGCAATTGAAGCAATGGCAAATGCGAAAGTTGTCTGCATGGACAAAACAGGAACTTTAACAAAAAATGAATTGGAGGTAAAAGAAGTAAAATGGTTGTAATCCAGAATACTAATTCGGAACAGTTATTAAAAACATTTCTGCGAGATATTACGCAGAAGAATAAATTAAATGCTGTACTTGAAGCATATATTCGAGATATAAAACCAATTGATTCGTTAAAAAAAGAGGACGAAATTCCATTTTCATCAGACAGGAAATATAGCGCATGTATTTATAAGGATTTTACTCTTGTTCTTGGAGCTCCAGAAATACTTCTTGAAAAATCCTCAAAGACTTTTAAAAACGTTGAGGCATATACGAAAGAGTCCTATCGAGTTGTTGTATTCGGAGAAGTAAAGGGTCAATATCATGACAAAGACGGAAATATTAAAGGGCAACTTCAGCCACTTGCGGTCATCGCTATTGAAGATCCGATCCGTGAAGAGACCCGAGAAACGCTTGAACAACTAACAAAAGAGCATATTCAGTATAGGATTATCTCAGGTGATTCTTCTGATACGGTAAGTGCGATTGCTAAAAAAATTAATAAAGATTACCCCGCAAATACGATTAGCGGTGAGGAGCTAGACAAACTCCAGGAAGCAGAACTTGAGAAAGCGATTATTGAACATAATATTTTTGCAAGAATTAAGCCAATACAAAAACAGCTTATTATTAGAACTCTAAAGAAGAATAAACTCTTTACGATTATGATTGGAGATGGGGTAAATGATGTTCTTGCGCTTAAGGAATCGGACTTGGGAGTTGCAATGAATGGGGGATCGAGTATGGCAAAAGATGTTGCGGATGTGGTTCTTTTAAACAACTCTTTCTCAACTCTTCCGTTGCTTTTGTATGAAGGAAGAAGAATTATCACAAATATTCAAACAATTGCGAATGTTTACCTTATAAAAAATATTTCATCAATTGCTTCAATTCTTATGCTTGGATTTATTGGCCTTAGATTTCCATTTGATCCAAAGCATGTAGAAATTGCAAGCTTTTTAATTATTGGCATCCCATCGTTTATTTTGGCTTTTGAAAAACATAATTTTTCAACAACAGATGAAGGATTTATAAAAAGGCTTTTATTGTTTTCTTGTATTGTAGGATTCGGGAATGCCCTTGTGTTTACGGTTTTGTACACATATTATGATTTAACCAGTAACATTTTATTTTATTCGAGAAGTATGTTATTGACAGCTGTAATTTTCTTAGGAGTAAACAATCTTTTCCTTATTTATCTACAGCATTATTATTTTGAAGACATACTTAAACGAAAGATTTTTATAGGGCTGGTTATAAGTATTTTTGTTCTTTTCTTTCTCTGCGTTTCTAACTCAAGTGTTAGAAGTTTTTTTGAAATAAGGAAAATAGATCTTATCGATTTTATCATCTCGCTTGCTTTTTGTGGAATCGGATCAATGATGATTTTGATTGCATTAAAAAAATTTCATTTGCAGCACCAGGGTGAAATTATTGATCCTATAACAACATTGTAATAATACCTCCTAGAGTAGTAGTAAAAAGCCCAAATCCTAACCACACAAACCCATAAATACGAATTGGTTTTAGTAAAGCAAGAATATTATCTTTTGGAGTAGCAATGACCATATATAAGTCGCTATTAGTATTGGGAATATCAATTTTACTAATACCTACAAGGACTACTTTTGGTTTATCTTTTGGATTTTGAAATGTCCAAACTTCTTGATTTATATTTGTTTTAATTGCCATATTTAGTTTTTGAATGAAGTCTTTATATTGATTCCATCTTTGTTTTTGTGCGTAGGAAAAAAGATTTTGATTAAGCAAGGCATTATTCCCAGCAAGCAGTACTCCAGTATCGTTGAGAATGAAACTATTTTCATCGGGATCTGAAGCTAAAGAATCAACAAAAGCCTTCCTAAAGTCATCCACTAGTAGCTTAATAGCAAGAGTTCCTTTATATGCTTTACCAAAATAAATTGGTTCTTCCACAAGAATAATTATTTTTCCAATTGATGCTCCTGTTGTTCCAATATATGGAGTTGAAATATAGATTTTTCTTTTATTTGCAGGGTTTTTAGACCATTGGATGTATGCCGTTTGGGAAAAATCTTGGCCTTCTCCAGTATGAATGTGTTTTCTATTCCCAAGAATAATAAGTGTACCTTTTTCATCATATAACGATACGCCATTTATCGGTAACTGAGCACGCTGAATATATGAATCAAATTCCGATCGTGTTTGTTTCATATCAATTAATGCTGTTTCAGGAATTTGTGTAAAAGAAAAAATGAAAGAAGATAATTGATTTTGAACATTCATAAGAAGATTTTCTACAGAAGTTGATCCTGCTTTTGCAAGAATAGTTTGCTTGCTAAGAGTTTTTTGAGTTAATTGCGTTTCTGATAGATAATAATTAGAGATAAAGAGATAAAATCCCATGATTGCAAAAGCTATATGAAGTAGAATAAGACTATTTCTTAGAAGCGATCGCTTATTTTTTATTTTTTGTAAATGATGTTTTATGTTAATGGTTGTTGTTTAATATTTGAAGTCATATTCATCATAAGAAAAAATAGATAAAAAAGTCAAGAACGAGGAAATCGATAGAGCAGCAATTACATTCGTTGGATGTTGATCATTAGACGCACTGGGGACCACCAAAATTCTTTACCACTTGCATCTACAGCAGAAATTTTATATTTATATTGTACATTCTTTTTTAAGAAATATATTTTGTGCTTTTTATCTGTTATTGAAATATTTCTTGAAGCATGATTAAATGTTTTACTTGATACTTCTTTAAAATAAACATTGTATGAAGTTGCTTGAAGTACATTTGGCATGCTTATTGTAGCTTTCGAAAGAAGTATTCCCAAAACACTTGCTTCTGCACGATGCATGATATTATTCGTTGGATAGAGAAGTAATAAAGAAGCTAGGGTAAAAGCGAGTAATAGAGTTCGTATTTGTTTTTTGTGAAATATTATACTCTTCATTGCAGAGACAATATAAATTATTCTTAATTTTATTCTACAACAAAAAAAACTTTATTGTCAATGGACTAAGATTATATCATGTTAATGCAATTTATTTTGAGGCCAAGAGAAGAGCTGTGGGCATTAGACGACATTTGAACCTGTTTGCATGTGTGATTTATGCTGGGGGAGTGTGGGAAGTTTTACAAGAGGCTTAATTTTGGCTTCTAAATTTTGTTAACTGCGCTGTTGTCATGGTTATATTAGCTCTACTTACTTTTCCGCCAGTTAAAAAGTCGTTAGGGTTGTCGGAATCAAATGTTTTAGGACTAAGATCATTTCCCCACCACTCATCATTTACCTTGTAAGTTAAAATTTTCTTCATTACAAAATCGAAGTTAATCGTTGGATATAGAGAACTATTACCAACAGGATTTCTTATAATGATTTGATCAGTAGGGATCGCTGAAATAATAATTAAAGGTGTTTCCGTATTAGTTTTCCAAGCAAACTGCAGTAATTCAATTGATCTACCGTCAAGTGAACCGTTAAAGGCAAAAAAACCACCTGATACATTTCCACTAATATTAAATCCTGCTACATCTCTTAGATCAATAAGTTCATGCTCTCCCAAAAGCCCTCTTTTTCGGAGAATTTCATTTTGCGGAGGGGTACCCTTATCTGTAGCTTCTCTTATGCCATCTCCGTTTGCATTACGACGAATTATCTCCTCAGCTAAGGTAGCTACTCCACCTGTAGCAACGAGTACACTTCCAGCAATTAGTGGAAATGCGTGTCTTTTAAAAAAAGTTCTGCGGTCAATACTCTCTGACATATTTATTAGGCGAATATTAGCATAATGATTGAGATATGTCAACTATAGGGCAGATTCACTATCTTCTGACATCAACAGTTCAATAGCTGCGGAACATGCGGTAATTATTCTCTCTTTTTTCTCTAAATGAACTTGCTGTAAGTTAGCTCTGGTTTCAGCGAAAAAGACACATGCTTCTAGTTTTCCTTCTTGGGTACCAAGGCTAGTCATAGCCGCACTACGTTGAATAAAATGACGTTCTTCTTCCAGCTGCTGACTGCGAATGAAAGGATCTTCAACAAGTTGTGATGTTAGCGGGTTAGGAATAATGGAATTTAGTAATAGTCCACTCTTAACGCTTCGCAAACGAGCTGTTGCGAATTGTACTCTGACAATGAATGTCAAATTGAGTAAATTACCGATTTGTTCTATATTGACGCCTTCGCCTGTTGACCCACCAAACTCACTCCAAGCATTGTCTAAATCAGTAACCGACTTATCCAATTCTTGAAGCCGTTGGCGATCTTCCCTGTATGGGACTGTGCTATCCTTCGCAGTGTATTTAAGATACGTTCTTTCATAAAGTAATGAGAATTTATATCATTTTGGAGGTTAGAAGTCAAACTATGGGGCTGTTTGCTGTGGGCATTAGACGATGTTAGAACTTGTTCTATACAAATGTAGCAGGGTAATTTGGTTTACAAGACCGTCTTTATAAAAATCTTTATTTTTATTTCAGTTTCTCAAATTCACTTCTATCAATATTCACATCTCTCAATATCTTTCTAAGTAACCCTACTCCAATTTTTTCTCCTGAATGAAGCGGAATTGTTGTTTTTCTTCCATTTGAATGTGCCATTCTTACATGACTACCTTTTTGATGAATATTCTGAAAGCCTATTTTCTGAAGTATTGCGATGAGTTCTCTGCCTCTAATTGGAGAAAGTTTAGGCATAACTTCTTATCGTTATCTCCTCAATACCAAAGAAGTGAGGCGATGATAAAGGAGACTTTAGCTTTTCTTCTTTAAGATCCCGATCTGACTCTAAAACTAGCTCAATTGCTTCTTTAATTCTTTCTCTTGCCTCTTCCAATGTTTTGCCCTGAGTATAGCAAGCAGGAAGCTCAGGAACGGAAGCTAAATACATTCCATCCTCGTCTTGTTCTATTAAAACTTTAAATTGTAATTCTTTTACAGTTTTTGCCATAGTGAAGTTATTATAACATATTCTTGTTGGAAAAATGCTGCCGGGCATTGGACGACATTAGAGACCAGGAATCTTTTGTCAAGACCCCTGGTCTCATAAAATCACTCCTTCTCTTTTACGTAGGGTGATTGTCTTTTAAGCACTGCATATACCCGGGAAAGCAGTTTTCTTGCAACTGCAACAGTTGCTTCTTTGTATCGTTTTCCCTCAGCTCTTTTTTTCTCGTAGTATGCTTTAAGCTCTTTATCATGTCTCTGGGCAATACTGGCTCCTGTATAGAGCATTTGTCTAAGATATGGAGAACCCCTCTTTGTTAAATGGGTATTATGGTGCAATCTTCCTCCACTTTGTTTTACCTTTGGATCGAGTCCTGCATACGCAACCACTGCTTTTGCTGATTTGAACTCGTTGATATCTCCGATTTCTGCAAGAAGTACTGTTGCGATAGTTTCACCAACTCCCGGTATTGAACAGAGGAGTTCTATCTCTCTTGCATCAACCTTACTTTCTGCTTTTTTCCGAAATGCTTTAGTTGATTTCTCAATCACATCAATACAATTCTGTAATTGTTCAAGAGAAGACGTATCATCCGGATCTACCTCTTGTATGTGTTGCTGCATTAAAAGAAGTCTCTGCCTCATGTGAGAGAGTTTTATGGCAGTCCTCTCATGGGTTTTTGCAATATGAAACGTTTGGGAGGAGATCAGTCTTCCTTCTCCCTGTTGAGCAAGTTTGGCAATGGTTAATGCGTCTTGGGGATCAGTCTTTCTTTTTCGAACTGTTGCTTTGGTATATTGTTTAGTCACGATGGGATTTAATAGTCTCAATGGTATTTTACGTGATAATGCTAAAAGAGCAAGTACTCTATGATATTCGGCAGTTGCTTCACAGGCAAGCAGAAGCTTTTTGTAAGGAAGGTCAATTAGCCATTTATCAACGTTCTCTTTGTTGTTTTCAATGGTAAAGGAGTTTTTAATCCTTGTTGATTTATCTATAGCCACAGCAACCAGAGTGTCTTTTGACACATCTACGCCTACAACAATCATTTGTTTCACCTCCTTTCTTTTTGAAAAATTAAAGAAAGAAGAGAAAGAGAAGAAAGAAAGGGAGAGCTTAAGAGTCTTCTTTGGGAAGTACTACGATATGCTTGTTTATTATGTGCAGCAGTAAACTCTGCAACCAGGAATAGATCGCTTTTTCCTTACCCTGAAGACCAGTTGCTCTAACAGTGGGCACAATATATCATTGTCCCGAAACCTATTTTCGCTGGCTCTCCGTTTCCAGTATACCTTTCCCTAGAGGTTATGATACAAAC
>Ga0209515_10001292_pt1 | contig 42518 bp, 39 predicted proteins | sample Subgroupgradi54m_FD_187454 | JGI IMG/M metagenome (GOLD analysis project Ga0209515, IMG submission 187454) | Subsurface groundwater microbial communities from S. Glens Falls, New York, USA - GMW60B uncontaminated upgradient, 5.4 m (SPAdes)... ... | reverse complement strand
CCTGTCCGTTTCCCCAAGAGACCATTGATTTATTTGCGGAACCGGGAGCCCCCCTCCCCCTCCCCGCTGCGCGGGTCCCCTCCCTCTCCCGCCAGCGGGCGAGGGCAATCTTTGCGGTTGCCCCTTACGCCGCCAGCGTCCCCGACATGGCCGACAGCATTTCGCGCATGTCCAGCGGTTTGGCGACATAGGCGTCAAAGCCGGCGGCCAGCGCCTTGTCGCGGTCCGAGGGGAGGCTGCTGGTGGTCAGGGCGATGACGGGGATGTACTGGGTGGCAGGATCGTGGCGCAGTTCGGCCAGGACGGCGTAGCCATCCATGCCGGGCAGGGTGATGTCCATGATCACCACGTCGGGGCGATGACGGCGGACCAGATCGAGCCCGGCCTCGGCGCTGGGCGCGACGATCAGGCGGCAGCGGCCGAAGCGCACCAGCACCTGTTCCATGGCTGTCAGGCTCGACGGGTTGTCTTCGACATACAGCACGGTGACATCATAGCCGCCGCCGCTGGGGATGACGGGCAGGATATCGCCGGCGACGTTCTGGATGTGGTCGACTCTTGGCAGTTCCAGCCAGAAGGTGCTGCCTTGGCCGGGCGTACTGAAAAAGCCGACCCGACCGCCCATCAATTCCACCAGCTGCTTGGTGATGGCCAAGCCGATGCCGGTGCCGTCGACCAGATCACGGGTAGCATTGAGGCGGCTGAATGGTTGGAACAGCAGGTCGTGTTCGGCGTCGGCGATGCCTATGCCGGTATCACTGACTTCGAAGCGCACCGTGGCATCGTCGTCCGGCACTGTTACCCGCAAAGCGACGCGGCCGCCGTCGCTGTTGTATTTGATGCCGTTGGACAGAAAATTGAGCAGCGCCTGCTTGAGCCGGGTGAAATCGGCGCGGACCGACGGCAGCGGCTCGGGCAGGGGGGCGACGGTCAGGTCGATGTCGCGCTTGGCCGCCAGCATGCGGGCGAGGATCAGGCATTCGTCGACCACCTGATCGACCCGCACCGCCTCGATGGACATGGCGATGCCACCGGCCTCGACCTTGGCCAGATCGAGAACCTGATTGATCAGGTCCAGCAGGTGCTGGCCGCTGGTCACGATGTGGTCGACCCATTCGGCCTGTTCGCCCTTCAGCGACTCCTCCTCCAGCTTGAGCAACTGGGCGAAGCCGAGGATGGCGTTCATCGGCGTGCGCAGCTCATGGCTCATGCTCGACAGGAAGCGGGATTTGGCGTGATTGGCCTCGTCGGCCTGATCCTTGGCGACGCGCAGATGCGCGGCGATGCGTTCGCGCTCGGCGACCTGTTCCCGCAGGGCGTGGGTGCGTTCCTCGACCCGCAGCTCGAGAACCTGATTGGCGTGCTCCAGCTCGGCCTGGGCGCGGCGCAGCCCGCCAAGCATGTGGTGAATCGCGTCGATGGTCTGCTGGACTTCCAGGATGGGCGTGGACGGCGGCGCGGCGCCCTCGGGGAAGCGGTCCTCGCTGACCGCCACCGCGTCGGCGCGCAGCGCGGCGATCGGCCGGGCGATCACCCGGGCGATGATCAGGCCGCCGGCCACGGCGAGCGCGGCGATGGCCAGGCCGATCATCAGGCTGGTGCGCTGGCCCGCGGTCAGGCTGCCGAGAAAATGCGACTGCGGTGCATGCACGGCGATGACCCAGGGCCATGGTTCGTCGGGCAGGCCGATGAAGGCCGCCAGATGATCCTCGCCTTGTGCGGTGAAGGCGCGGAAGGTGGCATGGCTCGAGGGATCGACGCTGCTCAGCGGCCCGCCCAGCGCGCCGACGGCGTCACGGGCCAGCGGGTCGTCCAGTTCGGCGATACGGGTGAAGCGCAGGGCCCCCGAGGCCTCGCCGGTGGGCATGCGGATCTTGCCGGCCTCGGGATGGGCGATGACGTCGCCGCTCCGGCTCAGGATCACCGCCGAGCCGCCGGTGATGCGGTGCAGATCACCAAGGAAGGCGGATATCCGGGTAATCTCGATATCGACGCCGACCACGCCGCGCACCCGGCCCTGGGCATCGGTCACCGGCGCGGCGACGGTAATACCGGGCTGGCGCGAGGTGAAGAACACATAAGGATCGGTCCAGACCAGCCTGCCCAGGTCGACCGCCTTGCGGAACCAGGGGCGCAGGCGCGGGTCGAAGCTGTCGGCGGGGTCCACCTGTTCGGCGACGATCTGGCCGTCGCGGTCCCGCCAGATCATCGCCACATGGCGGCGGCCCTCGGGGAAGGTGATCAGCTTGGTACGCAGTCCGTCCGGCGATCTGTCGGCCGAGCGGTTGACATAAAAGAACTCGCCATTGCTGCCGCCGTAATACATGCCGGCGAATTGGGGGTTGAGCCGCAGCGTTTCGGTCAGATACCGTTCCCACGCCTGGGTGTCGTCCATCGGCAGGATGCGCGACCCGGCCAGACGCTGGGTCAGGTCGGCTGCCGCCTGGGCCGGCCGCAGGAACTGCTGTGAACGGTCGAGAATATCGTTGGCAGTCGCTTCCATCAGTTGCCGGGCGTGGTCCAACAGCGCCTCACGCGACGTCACGAACATCGACGCCAGAATGGCTGCTACTGTGGCAAGCTGTAGACCGACGACCAGACCGATCAGCACGGTCTTGATGGAAACACGCATTTCACCTCCGCACCGGGATGGTCGAGCTTCTGCGCCACCGTCGCCGCCTCACCCCCAGACCTTCCTACAGTAAGAGTTTATGACGAACAATTCCAGTGTTTGCCCATTTCCGACTCGTGTCTACCTTGTGACTGGCGCAGCGCAGATTGCTGGATATACTTTATCTGTTCATGCGATGCTGACTCACTGAACTGGGGTGTCGCCGGCAAGTCTGTCGGGGGAGGGGTTACTTCTGCTGGTCGCCATATCCCGATAAGGTATGCCGAAACATCCCGAATTCCGCCGGCGGGCCGTTTCGCCGGGATGTGAAAGTGCAGTGTTGCCGCGGATTTCAACAAATGGCGAGCACCGTTGTCCGGGTGCAACAAAATCGAGCGGTTGGCGCCAATGCCGCGCAAAGGAGTGGGAGGAATCCCCTTCGCACGGGCGGGATGTCATTGCCTTCGAGGCCCGGATCGGCTAGGAAACCACGCCGATAGGCATAATAGCCGCCGAGGACAATCCCATGCCGCATACCCGCCAGACCATCACCCATTTCCTGATCGAAGAGCAGCGGCGCAGCGGTGCCAGCGGCGCGTTCACCGCGCTGCTCAACGACATCGTGACGGCGTGCAAGATGATTTCGTCGCAGGTCAACCGGGGTGGCCTGGCCGGCGTGCTGGGCAGTGCCGAGACGGAAAACGTCCAGGGTGAGACGCAAAAGAAACTGGACGTGGTGGCCAATGATATCCTGCTGCATGTGAGCGCCATGGGCGGCCACTTCGCGGCGATGGCGTCTGAGGAGATGGAGGACGTCCACGACATCCCCGACGGCCTGCCGCGCGGCAATTATCTGCTGCTGTTCGACCCGCTGGATGGGTCGTCGAACATCGACGTCAACATCTCGGTCGGCACCATCTTCTCGATCCTGCGTGCGCCGAAGGGCGTCGACCGGCCGCAGTTGGAGCATTTCATGCAGCCCGGCGTGCGCCAGGTGTGCGCCGGCTATGCACTGTACGGCTCGGCGACGATGATGGTGCTGAGTACCGGGCAGGGGGTCAACGGCTTCACCCTGGATCAGACGGTGGGAGAATTCGTGCTGACCCATCCCGAGATGCGTATTCCCGAGGACACTGCCGAGTTCAGCATCAACAGCTCGCGGTCGCGGCTGTGGGATGCCGTGGTGCGGCGCTATGTGGATGAGGCCTGCGCCGGCACGGACGGCCCGCGCGGCAAGAATTTCAACATGCGCTGGGTGGCGGCGATGGTCGCCGACGTGCATCGCGTGCTCAATCGCGGCGGCGTGTTCCTGTATCCGTCCGATCGCGAGCTGGCCAGGAAGGGCGGCAAGCTGCGCCTGATGTACGAAGCCAACCCGATGGCCTTCCTGATCGAGCAGGCTGGCGGTGCCGCTTCGACCGGCCACCAGCGTATCCTCGAGGTCCAACCCACCAGCCTGCATCAGCGGGTGCCGGTCATCCTCGGCTCGAAGAACGAGGTCGAGCGGATCGAGCGTTATTACACCGAAAACGGTGCGGTCCAGGCTGCGGAGTAGGGCGCAAGCCCTGTTCCCTCTTCCGGCGGCGGAAGAGGGAACACTCCCGGTTTCCCATCGCCCCAAGCCATGCTAAAAGCCAGCCGGCCAAGGAAGCCCTTGATCGGCCGGCGGGCCGGTGGCAGCCTCGGGTGTCATGTGATGGGGGAGGGGAGCGATGACCATCCGCATCGAGCGCCTGACGGCCGCGGCGCTGCGGAGCGTGCTGCCAGCGCTGGCCCGGCTGCGCATGACCGTGTTCCATGACTTCCCTTATCTGTACCAGGGCAGTCAGGAATACGAGGAACGCTATCTGGCGACCTATGCGGCGACACCTGACAGCGTGGTGGTGGCGGCCCTGGAGGGCGATCGGATTGTCGGCGCGGCGACCGGGGTGCCGCTGGAACACGAGCCCGAGGCCATCCGCCAGCCCTTCACCGATCGCGGCCTGACCGTCGAGGGCATTTTCTATTTCGGCGAATCGGTGTTGCTGCGGGAGTACCGTGGTCGCGGCATCGGCGTCGAGTTCTTCCGTCACCGCGAGGATCATGCCCGCGGGCTGGGCCGCTCCTGGGCTTATTTCTGTGCTGTCGACCGGCCGATCGACCATCCCCGCCGGCCGGCCGATCATATTTCGCTGGAGTCCTTCTGGCGCCATCGCGGCTTTGAGCCAGTGCCCGGCCTGATGTGTTACATGTCATGGCAGGACATCGACGAGGCCGTAGAGTCGCGCAAGGCCATGCGCTTCTGGAGGAAGGATCTGACCCGGTGACAAGAGGCACGCTGCGTATCGCCGCGGCGCAGTATCCGCTGTCGCAGTTGGATAGCTGGGATGACTATGCCGACAAGGTGTCGCGCTGGGTCGGAGAGGCTGCCTTTGCCGGGGCGCGGCTGCTGCTGTTTCCTGAATATGGCAGCATGGAACTGGTCACCCTGCCACCCGCCCCCACCGGCTTTGCCGAGCATCTGGACGCACTGCAACGGCTGTTGCCCGATGTGCTCGATCTGTTTTCGAGCTTGGCGCGGCGGCAGGAGGTGCATATCCTGCTGCCCGGCATCCTGGTGCGCCAGCCGGGTGGGGCGGTGCGCAATACCGCCTTTCTGGTCGGCCCCGACGGGAGTCTTGGTGCTCAGGACAAGCTGATACTGACCCGTTTCGAGCGCGACCGTGGCTTGCAGGCCGGGGACGAGGTGCGGGTATTCGATACCAGCCTGGGTCGGCTCGGCATCTGCATCTGTTATGACGCCGAATTCCCGCTGATCGCCCGCCGTCAGGTCGAAGCCGGGGCGCGGCTGATCCTGGTTCCCAGTTGCACCGACGGCATGGCCGGCTATCATCGTGTGCGGATCGGCGCCCAGGCCCGCGCGCTGGAAAACCAGTGCTTCGTCGTGCAGTCGCCGACGGTCGGCCTGGCGCCATGGTCGGATATGGTCGATGTCAATGTCGGGGCGGCGGCGGTGTTCTGTCCGGCCGATCGCGGTCTGCCCGATGATGGGGTGGTGGCGATGGGGTCGCTGGATGAGCCGCAATGGCTGTACGCCGAATTGGATTTCGCGGCGCTCGATGCGGTCCGCCGCGACGGTCAGGTGCTGAACCACCAGCATTGGCCCGAACATGAAGTGCTGAGTGCGGCGGTGACGGTGCGGCTAGGGGCGACGGCGGCGGGACGCGATGGACGACCTTGAACTCTTGTGCGCGGAGATTCCCCTTCAGTTGTCGTGGAGCCGCCCCGGCGTGCTGGCGATGAGCGGCGAGGTGCCGCGTCTGGCCGACAAGAAGCGGGCGCTCGGTCGGGCGGCGGCACTGCCCGGGATCAAGGCCATCGTCGACGGCGTGACCGTGCGGCCGGACCGGCCGCTTGACGATCATACGATCCGCGAGGATTTGCGTGACGCCCTGCTCGAGGATGACCTGTTCCGCCGTTGCGTCCTGTTCGAGGCGCAGCCGGACGGCTCCGCCCTGCTGCTGCTGGCGCCCGACGAGGCGCTGGGTGAGGTTTGTTATGCCGTTCAGGACGGCATCGTCACCTGGAGCGGTGCCGTCGCCGACATGGTGCTGAAGCGTCTGGTCCATGTGATGGCGTGGTGGGTGCCGGGGGTGCGCGATGTGGTGGACAGCCTGGAAGTCCCCGACGACGGCGGCGAGGGCTTGGCCGCGGCGGTGCGGCTGGTCCATCACCGCGACCCGTTTCTCTCCGCCGACCACCTTGATGTGACCGTCGAAGAAGGGGTTGTGGTGCTGTCCGGCCAGGTGGCCACGCCCGAAGAACGCCGTCTGGCCGAAGATGATGCCTGGGCGGTGTGGGACGTGGTCGAGGTGGTCAATCGGCTGGACGTGGCGGCTGGAGCATGATCCGCCGTCATCGAACCTGACGCTCTGCGGTGTCGAGGCGGCAGCAGCGCAGGTAACGCAGATGAACACGGATAAACACGGATTTATCCATCAGAATAGCAGTTTATCGCCAAGGTAATTTCCGCTGATTGGCGAAGCATTTTCAAGTTTACATAAGTATCATATTCCTGAATATGCTCTGATATAACGACAAAGTGCTTTGTCTATTTTACCTTATCTGCGTTCATCCGTTGACATCCGTGTTCATCTGCGTTACCTGCGATCTCTCCAACGGCACGCTCCGCGCTTGGCCGCGGCCGCTGGAGCGATCACGCTCTAATAGGTATCGTAGAAATCCGGCGCCTGGCGGCGGAAGCTGACCATGCCTTTGACGATGCGCGCTGGCACGAAGCTGCTTTTGGGGGCGAAAATCCGCAGCGGTTCCGAGTCGTGCCGGCCGGTGCCGTGCAGGATGCCCAGGACCAGCGAATAGTAATAGAAATAGCTGGCCCAATCCTTGGCGGCGATTGCCATCAGCCAGCCGCGCAGATCGCTGCGGAAGGCGGTGACGATGTCGGCCTCTGAGGCGTAATCGCAGGCGACGCGGTTGGCGTAATATTCGGCGAACATCTTATAGGCCAGATGCCAACTGCCCGGGCGGCTACAGGTCAGATTGTCCATGCTGTCGCTGCGCCGTACCGTGATGTCGGACACATGGGCCAGTTCATGGGCCACCGTGAACGGGTTGGTGGTTGCCAGCAGCATGGCCATTTTCAGCTTGTTCCTGCTGCCGATGCGTCTGGGGATGACCTTGCCCTCGTAGCCGGGCAGATCCGTTTTCTTGATCTTGACCAGCTCGTCCATCTTGAAGCCGTCGGTGCGAAACCGATGCATCAGACCACGGATGGCATCTTCTTCCCGAGGGCAAAAGCCTATGACTTTGACCATAAGAGATAGGCTCCTTACAACGAACCCGACGACAAGAGGTATCGTTGCGTAAGGAGAGGTAGCCTGTCTATGGCCAAATTCACACGGACGAATATTGTCACAGACGCGTGTGGGCTATACCGCTTCTTTGTGTGGCGATGAGGATCTGAGGTTGATGTCTTTGGATTGTTGCGTGACCTGGCGGTGAGTGCCGCCGGCAGAGGTCATGGCCGCGCCGGATGGGCGGCCATGACGTGATACCGGGGTAGAGCGTGATCCGATCAGGTTGGATCACGCCAGCCGCCATTGCGGCGGCGGCCAAGCGCGGAGCGCGCCCGGCGAGGGCTGAACAAGTAGAGCGTTTTTCGACCTGGTCGGAAAACGCTCTACTTGCAGACGGCGGTAATATCGCCGAGCAGAGTCGCTTCCTGTTCCGGGTTGACGGTCGCCGCGGCCCAGTCGCCGACGCTTTCCACCTGGATGGCATTGCCGGCGCAGGCACCGATGGACCGGGTGGGGCCGCCCTCGGCCAGCGCGACGCCCTTCAGGTTGAAGCTTCCGGCGGTGCCTTTGCTGATATCACCGGCGCGCAGTTCGTCCACCGCCAGCCGGAGGGCCTTGCCGCCGCTGGTGATGTCGGTGACGACGATCTCGCTGGCTTCCAGCATGCGGCCCAGTTCGGCCGGGGATGACCGGCGCAGGGCCCGCACCACCTTGCCGAGATTGCCGTTGTGCACCTGACCCTGCTTGACGTGGTATTTGATGCCCTTGTCCTTGAGCGTGATGGTGATATCGTCGAAGTTGATCACCGCCACCTTGATGTCTTCGCCGTCGCGTTCGAAATCCCTCAGGCGGATGGTCGAAACGGTGATGGAGACCTTGGCGCTGTCGTAGAAGACGTTGCGAAGGCCGCCGTTGCTGCGATAGGCGTTCATCCCCAGGCCGCTGTATGTCAGGCTGGAACCGACCGGCAGGCCTTTCTGGATGTCTTCCACGGTCTTTTTAAAGGCATGCGTGGTGCGGCTGCTGTACCAGAAGTGACCGGCCCCGCCAGCCACCGCCAGCACGATGACGCCGATAGCAATATAGAGCTTTCTGATCTTCATGGTTTTCGGTTCCAAGCCTGGGTCAGCATTGCGAGGCGCATGGTAAGCCCCAGGGCGACAGGGGTAAATCCCCCGATCGGTAACAGTGTGTTACAAGCGGACTAGGCCGTAGCGCCGCAACACTTCTTGTGTTTCCTGCCTGAACCGCAGGGGCACGGATCATTGCGGCCGATTTTTTCGACATGGCGGGTCTTCGGCTTGGGGATGTCGCCGTCGACATAAAGCCAGGCGCCGTCGTGGCGGCGGAACCGCGAGCGCTCGTGATGAACCATCTCCTGGCCCTTCATGCGGTAGCGGGCGCGGAACTCGACGATACCATCCTGGTCGCTTTCGCCACCGGCTTCGCAGCCGACGATCTCCAGGCCGTGCCATTCCGCCTGACGTGCCCAGGTGGCGGCCGACGTCTCGTCATAATCGGTCTGTGCCTCGGGCGCCAAGGTGCTGCGCAGGTGGCTCATTTCCTTGAGCGTGTAAGCGGTATAGCGCGACCGCATCACCGCTTCGGGCGTGGTGCCCGGCGTACCGGCGATGATCGGGCCGCAACACTCGGCGAAGGCGCGGCCGGAGCCGCAAGGGCAGGACGTCATGATGCTCTTTCGGTGGGTTCAGGTTGGGCTGCAAGATGCCGCGCCCGGGCGGCCGACGCAAGCCCGACCTCGACAAAGCTCCGCAGAACCGGCTTATCCGTTTGACATAGCTCCGTTCCTTCGTAATCTGAGCGACGAATTCCCAGAAGGATGAGAACGCCATCATGACCATGCGTATGCTCGCCTGCGCCGGCCTGTGCGCCCTTGCCTCGACTGCTGCGCTTGCGCAGGATGCGGGCGGCTATTACGCCAGCCTCAAGGCGGTCGGTGGTCTGTCCAACTATGACGTCGGGCTGAAGAACGAATCGACTGCGCTGGAACTGATCGCGCCAGAAGACGAGATCGTCGGCGGCCCGTCTCTGGCCATCGGCTATCGCATGAAAAACTGGCCGGTCCGGCTGGAAGCCGAATGGATCTGGCGCTACCGCTACGACATGAATGCCCAGTCGATCGAGACCAATTCGCGGGTCTTCAAGGTCAATCACAGCACGCAGTCGCTGTACGCCAACGTCTATTATGACGTGCCCCTGACCGAGCGCCTGTTCACCAAAGGCACCGCCTTCGGCTATGTGGGTGGTGGCCTCGGTGTCGCGTTGAACAATGCGGAGGGAACGGTCGGTCTGGTCGGCGGCACCCCCGTGTCGCTCGACAACAGCGAGATTGATCTCACCTGGATGCTGACCCTCGGCTTTCGCTACCACATCACCAAGCGCTGGATTCTCGATGTCGCTTACCGTTTCAGCGATCTCGGCGGCATGGATACCGGCAGCACCTCCCTGGGTCAGGCAGTCAATACCAGCACCTATCGCAGCCATGATCTGCTGATCGGTGTCGCCTACGGGTTCTGAGCAGGGGGTGGGGAAGGGGAGAGCGGGCAGGATGCCCGCGCTCCCAGGAAGAGCTGGAGCGTTTTCCGATCAGGTTGGAAAACGCTCGAGCCGCCATTGAGGCGGCGGCCAAGCGCGGAGCGCGCCCGGCGAGGGCAGTTCTTGCTAGAACAACCCGACGTCGGCCCGATCCCCGTCGTTTCCGGTTGTGATATCAATGCGGTCGGCGGGGACGCCATTGCGGCGGAGTTCGAGGGCGATCGCATCGCCGCGGCGAATCGCCAAAGCCAGCGCCTGGCTCATGCTTCTGGCGGTATTGGCAGAGGCTTGGGCGCTGGCGATGACGCGGATCCGGCTGCCACTGCGTTTGGCGCTCTCGGCCAAGTCCTCGAGATCATAGGCGTCGTCATCCGACAGCCGTGCCTGTCCGTGAGAGAACTCGACGGTGACCCGGGTGATGCGCGGAGTCGCCATGGCGGCCGGCGTGACCACCGCGGTGTCGGCGGGCGTTGCGCCGGTGCTGGTTGCCGGTGCCGACTGGGCGAGGCGGCGGCGGAACGAATCGTCGACCGGAGAAGGCTGACGGGCGACCACCGGCTGGACGACGGGCTGCACCGGCGGCGGTGTCGGCGGCTGCATGGCCGGCGTGACCGCGGCCACCGGAGCGGGAGCAACGGAAGCAACGGGCGCCGGAGCCACAACGGGTGCTGGAGCCGGAGCCGGCGGCGCCACCGATTCGGCGGCGCGGGCCTGGGCGACCTGCTGCGGTGGCACGCTCGGGGCCGGCTGGGCCGCGGAATGGTCGTCGCTCGGCACAGGGCGGGGACGCTGCGGTTCGGCGGCGGGGGCCGGACCAGGGGCCGCCGGTTGGGCGGGTTCGGTCTGCGGCGCCTTGGGGGTCAGCGGGCGCGTCGGATTGCCGTCGCGGTTGATCCGGTCCTGGGTGTACTTGGCGTTGGCGCGATCGGCGACCAGACCGTCGGCCAGATCCTTGCGCTCTTCCGGTGACAGCACCTTGGGCCGTTCGGGGATGATCCGGTTGTCCGGATAGTCGCGGTCCTGAACCTTGCGTGCAGCGGCGTCGCGGGCTTCCTGCGAGGCGGTGCGGCCGGTCATCACCTCGGTCGCACCGCGATACCATTCCATCGGATTGACCGCGTCCGGGACCGAAGAACACCCGGACAGAAGTATGGCCACCAGGATCGTGCTCCCGGCCATAAGTCCGGTTTGCCACGCACCGGATCGCAATGTTCCGTGACGGCGACCGCTGAAGAGCGCCGTTGTGATGTCGTCAAGTCGCCATTTGGAAGCCGTCATTTATCTTTGCCCATGCTCCTCGCCACTCTGCTGTTTAACAGCGGGCGCACAGAAAGTATATAGAGCTTGTCAGGGCGGTGCCCGGCCGTGCCGAGCGATCGGTGCGGGTGCCGGCCTCGTCCGGGTGCGTAGAACCACGGGTTGAACAAAGTTCCGAAAAGGACCAGACTGCAATGGCCCACGAAAATGCCGCCGACATAAAGTTGGTCGACCCCGCTGAACTGTCGAAGGCGATGACCAACATCGCCGAGCGGAGTCAGCGTATCGTCACCGATTTCCTGACTCGCCAGTCGGGGGATACCGGTATGGGAATGGCCGATCCGCTCAATATCGGCAATGCCTTCGTCGAGATGACGACGAAGCTGATGAGCGACCCGGCGAAGATGATGGAAGCGCAGATCACCCTGTGGCAGGACTATATGAGCCTGTGGCAGAATACCGCGCGCCGGATGATGGGCGAAGACACCAAGCCGGTGGTTGAACCGGATAAGACCGATCGCCGGTTCAAGGATGACGCCTGGCAGGAAAACGAGGTTTTCGACTTTATCAAGCAGTCCTACCTGCTGTCGGCCCGCTGGATGCAGGGGGTGGTGAGCAATGTCGAAGGTCTGGACGACCGCACGGCCAAGAAGGTCGACTTCTACACGCGGCAGTTCATCGACGCCATGTCGCCGTCCAACTTCGCCGTGACCAATCCCGAAGTGGTGCGCGCCACCATCGAGACCGGCGGCGAGAACCTGCTCAAGGGCCTCAACAATCTGCTGGAGGATCTCGAGCGCGGCAAGGGCAAGCTGTCGATCCGCATGACCGACCTGGATGCCTTCAAGGTGGGCGAGAATATCGCCGTCACCCCCGGCAAGGTGGTCTATCGCAATGAGCTGATGGAACTGGTGCAGTACACGCCGTCGACGGAGATGACGCTGAAGGCACCGCTGATGATCATTCCGCCGTGGATCAACAAGTTCTACATCCTCGACCTGCGGCCAAAGAATTCCTTTATCAAGTGGGCGGTCGATCAGGGCCACACCGTGTTCGTGCTGTCCTGGGTCAACCCGGACGAGACCCTGTCGAACAAGGGCTTCGCCGACTACATGCTGGAAGGCCCGCTGGCGGCGCTGGACGCCATTGAAAAGGCGACCGGCGAGAAGAAGGTGAATGCCATCGGCTATTGCCTGGGCGGCACCCTGCTGTCGGCGACCCTGGCCTATATGGCGGTCAAGAAGGATACCCGCATCCTGTCGGCCACCTTCTTCACCACCATGACCGACTTCAAGGAATCCGGCGAACTCGGCGTGTTCATCGACGAGGAGCAGCTAGCCGCGCTGGAAGACCGCATGAGCAGCCGCGGTTACCTGGACGGCTCGGAAATGGCCACCACCTTCAACATGCTGCGCGCCAATGACCTGATCTGGTCGTTCGTGGTCAACAATTACCTGCTCGGCAAAGATCCCTTCCCGTTCGATCTGCTGTACTGGAACTCGGATTCGACCCGTATGCCGGCGGCGATGCACAGCTTCTATCTGCGCAAGATGTACCAGGAGAACAAGCTGGTGCAGCCGGGCGGCATCGAACTGTGCGGTGTGCCGATCGACCTGCGCAACATCAAGACTCCGTGCTACTTCCTGTCGACCCGCGAAGACCATATCGCACCGTGGAAGAGCACCTATGCGGCCACTCAGACCTTCGGCGGTCCGATCAAGTTCGTTCTGTCGGCCTCCGGCCATATCGCCGGCGTCGTCAACCCACCGGCTTCCGGCAAATACTGCTACTGGACCAATGCCGACCTGTCGACGGATTCGGAGACCTGGCTGAAGTCGTCCAAGCAGGAAGACGGCTCGTGGTGGTCGGATTGGCATGGTTGGGTGTCGGCGTATGCCGGCGGGCAGGTTCCCGCGCGCACGCCCGGCGGCGGCAAGCTCAAGGCGCTGGAAGACGCTCCCGGCTCCTATGTCAAGGTGCGGATCGCCTGATCCATTGCTCATTGCGAGCAATGCCGGCGAGCGGACTGTTTGACAGCGGCCATTGCGGTCGCACCTGAGCGCGGAGCGCGCCCGGCGAAGGCATAGATGAGCCTCAGGCTCATCGGTAAAGGCGAGGGCGGATCGCAAGATCCGCCCTTTCCTGTTTTAAGTGTCGACGATTAGTGCTCTTATATATCTAACCTCATAAGCGGATTGTGCACAAATTTGTTGATTGCGAATGAGAGTGGGTTCGGGGGCGTGGGGATGTTTCGGCGTCCGTTGATAAGTCTGCGAGTGCGCTTGACCGTGTGGATGGTGGCTTTGGCCTTGGGCGGCCTGTGGCTGCTGGCGATTGGTCTTGCCGCACAGCAGCAGGTCCGGTTGCGTGGTCTGGCGGAAACGCAACTGCTCACCTCCATCGCCTTCGTGGCGAGCCATGTGGATGACGAGTTGCAGTTGCGGCTCGACAGTCTGGCTGATGTCGCCGGTCATCTGCCGCGACCGCTGTCCGAGGAGCCAGGGCTGCTGGCCAGATTCCTGACCGATCGGCTGGCCATCTACCGCCTGTGCGATCGTGGGCTGATGGTGGTTCGATTGGACGGCTCGGTGCTGTGGTCAGAGGCCGGTCGGGGTGATCTCGGAGTCGGCGATGATCAGGCGGTTCGTGTCGCGGCCACGGGACGGACGGCGACCAGTGTTCGCGTGACGGCCGACGGACAGGCCATCCTGCAATTCGCCGTTCCCGTCGTTGGCGACGATGGCAAGGTGGAGGCGGTGCTGGTCGGCTATTCATCCGGCCTGGGCCGCAGCCTGCTCGATCCCTCCGGCTGGTTGCCGGGCGCTGCTGCTGGCGATATTCAGGTAATCGAGCCGCGCTCCGGGCGCGTGATCGGTGGCAGCCAGTCCAGCGCCACCGTGTCGCTGCATTTCCTCGATGCCAGCCTGGGCGATGGTCCCGGCCGCATCGCGGTGTCGGCGCAGCCGGATGGTGTCGAGCGTCTGGTCGGGGTTACCCCGGTGCCTGCCACCGACTGGCTGGTGGTGGGACGGCTGGCGACCGCTGTCGCCTTTGCTCCGATCCAGGAAATGCGTGAGCAGATCGTCCGTGCCGGTATTCTGCTGTCACTGGTGATCGGTCTGGTGGCCTCCCATCTGGTCAAGTATGGACTGCAACCGTTGCGGAAGGTCGTGGCGGACATGACGGCCATGTCCGATGATGTGGAATTGGTGCGTCCGCTGGCCGATATCCGGGACCGTGAGGTCGGCGGTCTGGTGATCGCCTTCAACCGTCTGATCGAGCGGCTGAAGCACGACAGGCAGGCCCTGTCGCGTAGCGAGACATTGCTGGTGCAGTCGCAGCGCATGGCGTCGATCGGCCATTACGTGTTCGATATTGGCGCCGACCATTGGGACAGTTCGGCGACGCTGGATGCCGTCTTCGGGATCGGCGAGGACTATCCGCACAACCGGGCGGGGTGGCTGAACCTGATTCATGCCGCGGATCGGCCGGACATGGAGGCGTATCTGGTCGACCATGTGCTCGGTCAACGGCAGCCGTTCGACCGGCAATACCGTATCGTCCGCCCCAAGGATGGGGCGGTGCGCTGGGTCCGTGGCGTCGGTCAACTGGATCTCGGCAGCGATGGTGCGCCGCTGCGGTTGTTCGGCGTGGTCCAGGACATTACGGCGCAACGCCAGTTCGAGCTTGAGCTTGAGAATGAACGGGCTCATCTGCGCACCCTGCTGAAGACCATCCCCGATCCGGTGTGGCTGAAAGACCTCGACGGCGTTTACCTCAACTGCAATGCGGCGTTCGAAGGATTTTTCGGTGCCCCCGAGGCCGAAATTGTCGGCAAGACCGATTATGATTTCGTGCCCCCGGACCTGGCCGCCTTCTTCCGCGAGAACGATCGCGCCGCCGTTGATGCCGGGCTGGCCAGGGCCAATGACGAGTGGGTGGTGTTCGCCTGCGATGGGGTTCGGCGGCTGTTGCAGACCATCAAGACACCGATGCGCGACCGGTCCGACCAACTGGTCGGTATCCTTGGCATCGCCCGCGACATCACGACCCTCCGCCAGACCGAGGAGGCGCTGCGCGAGAGCGAAGAGCGTTTGCGCGCCCTTTATGACCTGTCGCCGTTGGGCATCGCCCTGATCGACCGGGCTGGCCACCATGTTCATTTCAATGCCGCCTATGCGCGCATCTGCGGCTATGCGGAAGATGAGTTGCGCGCGGTGGATTGGCGGAGCCTGACGCCCGAGCGATACCTGGGCGACGAGGCGGGCCATCTCGAGGCGCTGGAGCGGACCGGCTGTCATGGGCCCTATGAGAAGGAATTCTTGCGGCGCGACGGCTCGCTGGTGCCGGTCTGCGTGAACAGCATGCTGGTCACCGGACGTGACGGCGACAGGCAGATCTGGTCGATCGTCGAGGATATCAGCGAGCGCGTCGCCATTCACCGCCGTTTGAGCGACCTGTCGACCCTGAACACCGCGGTGATCACCTCCTCGACCGCCGGTATCCTGGTCTACCGTGGCGATGGGCGCTGCATCCTGGCGAACGAAGCAGCGGCCCGGGTGGTCGGCTGCACCGTCGAGCAACTGCTGGGACAGGATTTCCGGACTCTCGAGTCCTGGCGCCATTGCGGATTGCTGGCGACGGCGGAGGCGGTGCTGGCCGATGGTCGCGGGCGCGCCCTTGAAAACGGCTGTGTGTCGAGCTTTGGCCATGATTTTTCGTTGTCGGCCGAGATGTCCGCCTTTACCAATGCCGGCGAGCGGCATCTGATGCTGGTTATCCGCGACGTCACCGCGGAGAAGGCGGCACGCGAGGCATTGCGGGCCAGCGAGGAGCGGTATCGCGGTCTGGTCGAATCGCAAAGCGACTTCGTGGTGCGCATCGCCGGTGATGGCTCTTTGCTGTTCGCCAATGATGCCTTCGCCCGCACGTTCGGCCGTACCGCCGCCGATGTGGTCGGCGAGGCATGGCTGAATTTCGTCCATCCCGATGATGTTGCCGCCACCGCCCAGGCCATCGGCACCGCGCTCAGTCCGCCGGCCTACCGGGCCACCGTCGAGACCCGGATCATGCCCCCGTCCGGTCCGGTGTGGGTGGCGTGGGAAGGGGGCGCTATTTTCGATTCCACCGGCGCCGTCGGTGAGTTGCAGGCGGTTGGCCGCGATGTTACCGCGGTGGTCGAGGCCCGTCAGTGCATGTCGAAGCTGATGGAGGATCTGACGGACTCCAACCAGCAACTGGAGCAGTTCGCTTACGCCGTATCCCATGACCTGCGCGAACCGTTGCGCATGGTCATCAGCTATATCGGGCTGCTGCAACGGCGCTACGGCACGTTGTTCGAGGGTGATGCCGGGGAGTTCATGGGCTTTGTGGTCGACGGCGCGCGGCGCATGGACCACATGGTGGTCGCCCTGCTCGACCTGTCGCGGGTCGGCCGCAGCGGTCAGGCCAAACAGCCGGTGTCGCTGGCGCGGGTCATCGACACGGCCAACGGCATTCTCGCCATGGCCATCCGCGAGTCCGGCGCCACCATCGCCGCTGATCCGGGCCTGCCGGTGATCCTGGGGATTGAGGATGAACTGGTCAGCCTGATGCAGAACCTGATCAGCAATGCCATCAAATACCGTTCGCCTGACCGCGCCTTGGTCGTCACCATTTCGTGGCGATCCGACGACGGCAACTGGATCATATCAGTGGGCGACAACGGCATCGGCATCGCGCCGGAATATCAGGAACGGGTGTTCGGCATCTTTCAGCGCCTGCATTCGCGCGGCAGCGTCGACGGGACCGGCATCGGCCTGGCCTTGGCCAGGAAGATTGTCGAGCATCACGGTGGGCGACTTTGGGTGGACTCGGAATCCGATGTCGGCTCGGTGTTCTCTTTCTCGCTGCCGAAAATGTCCGAGTCCCTGACATGATTTCCATGGCCCATTCATATGGGCGGCCAATTATTGCGACAGGATGTCTGTCGCATCGCTGGCGCGTCACGACGTGCCGACCGCGCTTTGAATGGGGCGATGTTCCAGTTTAATCTTGCTGAGTGCGGGGTTTCTGGGAGGACGCCATGATCATGGGCGGGAAAATCGGCAGCGGGCAGGGTGGGGCATATCCCTTTGGGGCGACAGTGATGGATTCGGGTGTGTTCGACGGTCTGCTCGACATCATCGGCGCGGAGGCCTTGACCGAGGTGCTCGATAGCTGCCGGCGTCAGTTCGAGGACAGTCAGATCGAGGTGGCGGCGGTGCTGGGCGCCAGGGACGTGATGCGTCTTCGTCATCTGACCCACGACCTGAAAAGCAGTGCTCTCAATATCGGCTTGAACGAACTGGGCAGTCTGGCCCGCGCGATCGAGACCGCGTGCCGGGAGAATCGCGGCCAGGATGCGCTGGACCTTGCCGAAGGTCTGTCCGAGCGGATGGCTCAGGCTTGTGCGGTCATCAAGGCGATCGGCTCTCTGCACTGATACCGGCGAGCGGAATGTTTGACACATGCTCGAAGGGTAGCGCCGGTAAGCGGCCATTGAGGCCGCACCTGAGCGCGGAGCGCGCCCGGCGAGGGCATGGATGAGCCCTCAGGCTCATCGGTAGATACCTTGGGTACCTCGCTTGGCCGGTTGCGTGGGGTATCGGCATGCCCACCTGTCAGTGGCGTTTGCGCGCCACGACAGTCCCGGAGCCGGAGAGCCATGCCGTCAGATCCTGCCCAGTCCTCTGCCGAGATGGAAAACGGCAAGACCAAGCCGACGCTGTCCTACACGCTGGGCCAGACGCCCGAGCAGCAGAAGCGCGTCATCCTCATCGGCGCCGTGCTGTGGGGCTGCGTCGTTCTGCTGGTGCTGAAGAGCTACATGTTCGGCGTTTAATCCCGACGAAGCGTCAGCCACAGCAGCGCCAGAACCTGTAATCCCAGCATCACGCCGAACGCGGCGCGGAAGGCGTCGACGGGAATGCCCTGCGCCGTTCCGGGCCACAGGTCGATGATCTGGCCCATACCCCATTGAGCGGCGAAAGCGGCGACGAACACCAGCAGGTTCAGCGCCGTGTTGACCCGGCCGGCGAGATGCGGCGGAAACGATTGCGACAGCGCCGCGTACATCACCGTGCCCGAGGTGCCGAGAAAGCCGAAGGCCAGCCATGTCGCATAGGGCGCACCGGTCCAGCCGGCGGCGATAAGCGCCTCGTCAGCCAGAAACAGGGTCATGCCGACCGCGGCGACAGTGGCCGGTTTGATCCCGGTCCGCGCCAGCCGTTCGGCGACGGCCCCCATCAGGGCGAAGCCGGCGACCATGCCGGCGGCCATGGCGAACAGATGATTGGCGGCGTCGATCCGGCCGAGTTGGGCGACATCGCGCAACCACGGGCCGGCCCACAGGCCCTGGATGGCCATGAATGCCGCCTGTGAGGCCACCGGCAGCGGCGCCAGACGCCAGAACAGGGGGCTGCCGTAGATCTGGCCGGTCTCGCGCAACTGAGCCCCAAAGCCACCGCCGCCGGTATGGGGTGTGCGCTCGGGCACCAGCAGGAACAGGGCAACCGCCTCGGCCAGAGTCAGGACGGCCAGCACCAGAAACACGCCGCGCCAATCGGTGATATGAAGGGCGGCTTCGACCGGCGCGGTGGCGCCCAGCGCGCCCAGCCCGCCCGATGCGAGGATGACTCCATTGACCAGCGGCAGCCGCTCACGGGCGAAAAACAGCACATTGGCCTTGAACGAGGCCATCAGGCAGGCCGAGACGCCAAAGCCGATCAACGCCCGGCCGATCACCAGATCGGCCAGGTCACCGGCCAGGGCGAAGGTCAGGGCACCGGCCGCGGCGAACAGCAGCAGCGCCGCCTCGACCCGACGCGGTCCGAACCGGTCGAGCAACAGTCCCAGCGGCAGTTGCGAGGCGGCGAAGGCCAGGAAATAGGTGCTGGTCAACAGCCCCATCTGCGACGGATCAAGGTCCAGCGCGCGCGTCAGGTCGGGACCGATGACGGCGTTGACGCTGCGGTACAGGTAGGACAGAAAATATCCCGCCGCGAACGGCAGAAACACCCGGCCGAACAGCAGGGCGAGGGGCAGGGGGGCAGGGTGCGTCATGGCGGCATGGTACGACCGGGCGGCGGGTGGCTTCTCACCGATAATCAATCAGCATGGTCAACGACTTGACCTCGTCGGCCAGGTTGCGGCAGCGGTTGACCAGGACGCCGATCAGCTTGTGGGTGACCTTGTCGGTCTTGTCCAGGCGGGCCTGGAAATCCGAGCGGGGGATGACCACCACCATCGAGTTTTCCACCGCTTCCGCTGCGGCCATGCGTGGCTGGTTGTCGACCAGGGCCATTTCGCCGAAGATTTCGCCGCGGCCGATGGTGGCCAGCACGATTTTTTCGCCGTTGGGGCCGGTCTTGAAGATCTGCACCATGCCGCTGTCGATGATGAAGGCCTCCTGACCGATGTCGCCTTCCTTGAAGATCACATGCCCGGCGGGAATCGGCCGGCGATCGACGGAGGGACGGCGGCGCGAGACCGTCGCCGTCGGGTCCGGGTCAGCGGGGGCAAATGTGGGGGCGGGGGCCGGAGCGGGCGCAGGCGCGGGGACAGTCGGCGGGATGGCGGGAGACAGATAGGGCGATACGCCTCCGGCCTGGGTCTGTAGCGCCTCGTCGATCGGTGCCGGCCGGGCCAGGCCGTCGATCTGGCCCTTGGCGGCATCCTCGAGGGCCCGCAGGAAGTCGTCGGCGTTCTGGTAGCGGTCCTGCGGTCGCTTCGCCAGGGCGGTCATGACCACTTCCTGGAGCTTGCGCTTGACCATCAGGTTGACTTCGACCGGCGGCACCGGGGCGACGGTGGTGACGTCGGTGCGCAATTGCCGATGCCCGCCCTTGAACGGCGGGCGGCTGCACAGCAGATGGTACAGGATGGCACCGGCGGCATACAGGTCGGTGCGGACATCCACCGGGTTGGCGACGAACTGCTCGGGCGCCAGATAGGCCGCCTGATCGGCCGGCACCTTGTCGTAAGTCAGTTCGTTGCCATCCACCTTGGGCGCCCAGAAGCCCTTGATCTTCAGCGGCCCGGAATAGGACACGACGATTTCCAGCGGATTGAGCCCGCCATGTACCACGTTGAGCTGATGGGCGTGGGCCAGGCCAGCCAGCATATGGGCCGTCCATTGCAGGGCGGTGGGCAGGGTGACGACGTCGCCGCGGCGGAAGATCTGCGCCAGGGTGCGGCCGTCCACCAGATCGGTCACCACATAGGCCCAGTTGCCTTCCTCGCCATAGGCATGGACGGCAACAATGTTGGGATGATAGAGTTTCCCGGCGCCCTGAGCCTCATTGCGAAAGCGCGCGAACTCCGCCGTGCCGCGCCAGTCGAATATTCTGTCGCGGCGCACCGCTTTGATGGCGACAAAGCGTTCGGCGATGGTATCGAACGCCTTGTAGATTGGCCCCAGGTCGGTCTGTCCCAGCAAGGACACGATGCGGTAATGGCCCAGCCGTTTGATATCGGTTTCCATGGCGTCTTAATTCCCCGTACGAGCCGGTTTGACCTTGGACCAGAGGGCACGGTAGCGCCCGTATGCAGGTTCTTCGCATGCTTGCAGGAATTCCAGTCTGGCCCGCGGCGGAATGATGATTTCGGGCGATGCCTGGAGTTCGGCGCTCAGCATGTCTTCGCTGCCATGGATGGCATTGGCGTAACCGGTATAGTTGGACTGCAAGGCGGCGTTTTCGGGGCGCAGCATGAACGTCATGAACGCCAGGGCGGTATCCTTGTTCTGCGCACCTTTCGGCACCACCAGAGTGTCGGTCCACACGGTGACCCCTTCGCGCGGATAGGCGTAGCGCAGGCTCGGCCGCTGTCTGCGGGCGCGCAGGGCATCGCCGTTCCAGGCCATGGCCAGCGGCGTGGTGGTGTTGACCAGCCAATCGACGGGATGCTCGGCGTCGAACAGGTCCATGCGGCCGACCAATCCGCGCAGCAGACTTTCCACCTTGGCCAGATCCGCCGGTGTGTCGTTGCACCGCGGCAGATGAAGATAGCGCAAGGCCATGGTGATCACTTCGTCCGCATCGTCAAGCACGCCGATGCGCACATCCTGCGGAGCCTCGAACAGCAGCTTCAGACTGTCGGCCCCGTCCGGAAAGCGCTTGGTATCAACGACGAACGAGGTGGTGCCCCAGTGCCAGGGAATCGAATAGTCGTTGCCAGGATCATAGCTCTGACCCCGCCAGTTTTCTTCGATGTTCTCGAAGCCGGGCAACCGGAAGGCCTCGACCTTTTCCAGCAGGCCGGCGCGGATCAGGGCCGCCACATGGTATTCGGACGGCACCGCCAGGTCGAAGCGGCTGCTGTCCTTGTCTAATTCAGCCCGCATCTCCTCATAGGAGGTAAAGGTGGTGAGGCTGACCTTATGGCCGGTTTCCCGTTCGAAACCGGCGATCACCTCGGGTGCGGTGTAGTCGGCCCAGATATACAGCCGCAACTCCGCCGCTGCCGCCGGCCCGCTCAACAGGCAGCCAACGGCCAGCATGCCCATCAGAATACGACCCAATACGACGCGGCTCATTCATCGCCTCCCAGCGCTGTTCCGACAAGGTTTATCACATGACGCCTCCGCTGCAACGGGCCTCCGTCACAGTCTTTCCAGGCAAGCCTGTCCTGGAAAGACACGAAGGGTGGGGATAGGATGGCGTTTGGCGAGCTGGAGAATGGATTGCCGATGACTGAAGGGGACGTGACAGCACGCCCGGCGCCGGAGCGGCGCTTCGGCATCCGGCGTAAGCTGGCGGTCGCGATTTTCGGTGTGGCGACCATGATGGCGACCGCCGCCGCTATCACTCTGGTGCATTACTCCGAACTGGCCCGTCTCCTGTCGGTGTCGACCCTGGAGATCTTTCCCTCGGTCGAAAACGCCCTCAAACTGGCCGAGGCGAGCGGCCGGCTGGCCGCCGCGGCGTCGGGGCTGGATACGGCGGCCACCCAGGTCCAGCGGCAGACCATTTTCATCGCCGTCGAGCAGCATGCCCTGACGCTGACCGGTCTGATTGAGCGACTCGATCCCAAGAATGCCGACCGGGCGCGCATTGACGAACTGAAGGGCTTGGCGACGCAGATCGTCGACAGCCTGGGGCGTCAGAATGTGCTGGTCGATCAGCGCCTGATCCTGGATGCATCGATTCGCGGGGCGCTGACCGCCGCCGAGGAGCGGCGGACTGCTTTTCACCAACTGATCGGCCGTTTGTCCGACGAGATCACCGGCGAACTGCGCCGGCTGGTGACCCGGGGCGTCGGTCAGGCGGCGATGAATGAAGTGCTGAGTCAGCTTGAGATCCTGCGGGCCGCGCAGAATCTGGGGGCGCAGCTTGCGGTCATTCTCAACGACGCGGCGCTGGCCACCAGCGAGGCCCGCCTGCTGACCCTGCGCCAGCAGTTCCGCGCCGCGTCGGGCCAACTGGCCGAGGTGCTGGCGGCCCTGCCGCAGGACGGGCTCTATGGACCGTTGCGCGATGCGGCGGCCCAGTTGATGGCGACCGGGGCGGCGCACAACAACCTGCTCGATCTGGCCCGCGATCAGGTGGTGACGCGGGGCGCCACCGCCGGGGTCAACCGGCATAATCGTGAGGCGGTGACGCGCCTGTCCACCGAGGTGCGGCGTCTGGTCGGCGCGGCCGAGGCCGAGGCCGCCCGGCATCAGGTGGCGGCAGACCAGACCATTTCCGCCGGCCGCGTCGCCATGCTGTCGATCGGCGTGCTGACCGCACTCGGTCCGTTCGCCTTCATGTGGGTGTTCCTCGGCAACAGTATCGTCCGCCGCCTGTCCGGTCTGGCTCGGGCCATGCATCGCATTGCCGTCGGTGATCTGGCCACCGCCATTCCGCGGTCCGGTCATGACGAGATCACCGACATGGCCGACGCTCTGGCGGTGTTCCGCGAGTCGACCCGCCAGTTGCATGAGCGCACCGAGGCCCTGAAACGCAGCGAGGAACGGCTCAGCAAGGTGCTCGACGCCTCGCCGTTCCCCATGATCATCGCCGGCCGCGACTCCGGCGAGGTGCTGTATGTCAACCGCAAATCCGTCCAGGTGTTCGGCCCGGCAATCCAGCGCGACGGCGCCCTTCTGGAGGAGGTGTTCGACCAGCGTATGGCGGCGGCGGATCTGTCGGTGGCGGTCAAGCGCGACGGTCTGGTGACCGACCGCGAAACCCGCTTCCGCGGCGACGGCGGCCGGCCGTTCTGGGGTCTGGTGTCGGCGGTGCGCATCCCCTATGGCGATGAGCCGTCACTGTTTGCCGCGGTGCAGGATATCGACGAGCGCAAGCGCTTCGAGGGCGAATTGCGCAAGGCCAAGGAGATTGCCGAGGCCGGCAGTCGGGCCAAGTCGGAATTCCTGGCGGTGATGAGCCATGAAATCCGCACGCCGATGAACGGCATTCTCGGCATGACCCAGTTGGTGCTCGACTCGACTCTGACACCGCAGCAGCACGACTGGATGGAGACGATCCGCTATTCCGGCGAGGCTCTGCTGACCATCCTCAACGATGTGCTCGACTTCTCCAAGCTGGAAGCCGGCAAGCTGGACTTCGAGTCGGAGGATTTCGACCTGCTGCGGCTGGCCGACAGCATCGTTACCCTGATGTCCGGCCGAGCCCGCGAGAAGGGCCTGTTCCTGGGCAGCGCGGTGGCTCCCGAGGTGCCGCGCTATCTCACCGGCGACCCCGGGCGGCTGCGTCAGGTGCTGCTCAATCTGGTCGGCAACGCCGTCAAATTCACCGAGTCGGGTGGTATCACCCTGGAGGTCGACCCGGTGCATGTCGACAAACAGACGGCGGCGGTCCGGTTTCAGGTGCGCGACACCGGGGTCGGGATTCCCGACGAGGCCCGCGACCGGCTGTTTCAGGCCTTCAGCCAGGCGGATTCGTCGGTGTCACGCCGGTTTGGCGGCACCGGCCTGGGCCTGGCCATCAGCAAGCGCATCATCGAGGGCCAGGGCGGCTATATCGGCGTCGACAGCAGCCCTGGTCACGGCAGTTGCTTCTGGTTCGTGCTGCCCTTCGCCCTGGGCAAGCCGCCCAGCGTCGACGGCCTGACCGCCACCGAAATGCCGACCCTGCGTCCGCTCAGTATCCTGCTGGCCGAGGACAATCTGGTCAATCAACGGGTTGCCTCCGGTCTGCTCGGTCGTCACGGCCACGAGATCACCGTGGTTTCCGACGGCCGCAAGGCGGTTGAGGCGGTCCGGAACCGTCACTTCGACGTGGTTCTGATGGATGTGCAGATGCCCGAAATGGACGGCCTGGCGGCAACCCGGGCGATCCGCGAAATCGCCTCGCCGGTGGGCCGGGTTCCCATCATCGCCCTGACCGCCGCCGCATCGGTCGCCGACACCCATGCCTGTCTCGACGCCGGCATGAACGACTGCGTCCGCAAGCCGTTCGTCATCCAGCAACTGCTTGCCACCATCGGCCGCTGGACCGGCGCGATCATCCCCGCGGCCGAACTGCCGCCGCCGGCCGCACCGGAGCCGGCCCGGGCGTGCGACCCCGGGACCATCGAATTGCTGCGCCAGGATCTGGGCGACGAAGCGGTGACGGAACTGGCGGACGAATTCTGCAACTCCAGCCGCGCCCTGATGGAAGAGATCATCGGGGAACAGCAATGGGCCGCAGAATCCTTCCGCCGCGCCGTACACAGCCTGAAGAGTGCCGCCGGAGCGCTCGGCCTGCTCGCCCTGGCACGGTTGTGCGCCGATCTGGAACTGGCACTCCGTCACGGCCGCACCGCCGAAGCCCGGGCCGCCATCGACGCCATGCCCGAAATCTTCACGGCGGCGCAACAGTGGCTGATCGAGCAGGCGGCGCGGACAACGACCGAGTGACCGTTTTCCGACCAAGTCGAAAAACGCTCTCTTTGTTCAGCCCTCGCCGGGCGCGCTCCGCGCTTGGCCGCCGCCGCAATGGCGGCTGGAGTGGACCGTTTTCTCAGGCTGTCTCCGACTTTGGTTTCCCTGTTGTTACAGCAGGGTCTCTGGTATTCTCCTGGTTCGGCGGGGTACAGAGGTCACATGCAAGACGAAGACATTGATTTGACGCGCTTACACGTTCTTCTTGTCGAGGATGAGAAGTTTGCTGTCAAATTGGAAAGTATGGTGCTGAAGCAGATCGGCATTACTCAAGTGACCATTGCCGAGGACGGCGAGTCGGCCATTCGGCTCATCGACACTCAGCATTTCGATGTCGTTCTGTCGGACTGGAACCTGCCCGGCGCCAATGGCCTGGATATTCTTCGCCACCTGCGCGGCCAGCACGCCAAGACTCCGTTCGTCATGCTGACCGGCAACAAGGGCCTGGATGCAGTGCAGGAGGCGGTGGCGCAGGGCGTTGACGGCTATCTCGTCAAGCCGTTCTCGGTTCCCCAGATGAAAAGCAAGATCATTTCGGCTCTGCGCCGTCAGGGGCGGCTGTAGCGCGAGGCCTTGCCCTCACGCATTCCCCCAATGCCGCGCGTCAAGCTTGCGCAGGGTGGGGAGGGGTGCGACAATAGTCGGACAATGAGTGTTCCGAGGGCCGCTATGAAGATTATCCTGGCCGACGATCACGTTATGGTGCGAGAGGGCTTGCGGCCATTTCTTGAGCGGCTCGACGACGGTGGCGTTACCGTTTACGAGGCTGGTGGACTTCCTGAAGTACGGGCGCTGCTGGAAAAGATCGGCCGCGTCGAACTGCTGGTTCTCGATCTGCGCATGCCTGGCATGGACGGGCTGGAGGGGCTGCGTCAGATCCGCCACGATTATCCCGATATTCCTACGGTGATTCTGTCGTCCATGGTCGATCGTGACCAGATGCTGGAGACCATCAACCTGGGCGCGGCCGGATATATCCCGAAACATCTGTCCGGTGCGGCAATGATTTCGGCGTTGAAGCTGGTGCTGAGCGGCGAACGCTTCCTGCCGTCAATGCTGCTGACGTCCGAGCAGCCGGACCAGCCGTCCAGTGGCAATTCCGGCGCCAGCAAGCTGACGCCGCGTGAGCGCGAGGTACTCGCCCTGCTGCGCGAGGGCCTGCCCAACAAAGTCATCGCCAATCGCCTCAATCTGAGCGAGGTCACTGTCAAGTCTCACCTGTTCAGCATCTTCCGCAAGCTTGGCGTGCAGAATCGGGTGCAGGCGGCGCGGCGGCTGGTGGAATTGGCCGATCTGTAGGCGGGGGCGGGGTGACACCGAGTGTCTGCCCCCTTCCCTCAGCCCAGCGTCAGAAGAATCATCGGAATCGTTATCCCCGCCAGCAAGGTCTGAACGGTGATGATCGAGGCGGCGAGGGCTGCGTCGCCGTTCATCTGGCGGGCCAGCACATAGGCCGAGGGGGCGCAGGGCAGGGCGGCGTAGAGCGTCGCCACGCCGACCACCATCGGCGGCAGGCCGACCAGCAACGCCAATCCGGCGGTCAGCGCCGGTAACAGGATCAGCTTGAACAGGCTGGTCAGCAGGACCGCCAGCCCGGTACCGCTCAGGGCCTTGAGGTTCAGGCCCGCTCCCACCACCAGCAGGCCGATGGGCAGGGCGGCCGAGCCGAGGATCTTGAAACTCGGGCCGACGCCCAGCGGCAGGGGAATTTCGGCGGCGTTCAGGGCGATCCCGGCCAGACAGGCGAGAATCAGCGGATTGGTAATGATGGGCATCGCCAGCCGACGCCAGCCCGGGCGGCCGGGGGTGGCATAGGCGAGCAGGCCGGCGACGCTGATCAGATTGACCAGTGGCACCACCGCGGCAATAGCGATAGCCAGCAGCGCCAGTCCCTGCGATCCCCATAACGCGGCAGCGGCGGCCAGGCCGATGAACGTGTTGGGTCGCACAGTGCCTTGCAGCATTGATGAAAAGGCGGCACCGCTCATGCCCGGCAATCGGCGCCGCAGCAGCACCATGCCGCCCGCGGCGGCCAGGGTGGTGCCGATCAGCAATCCAGCCAGCGCGGCCACCGGCAAGCCGGCGAATCGGGCCTCGACCAGATTGGACACCAGCAGCGCCGGCAGCATGACGTAGTAATTGAGCTTTTCGGCCGGTGCCCAGAAACCATCGGCCAGGAAACCGCTCCGGCGAAATGCCAGCCCCAGCACGATACAGACGAAGACCGGGATCAGGGCGGCGAGAGCGGCAATCATTGAGTTCGAAACCGATGGGCCACTTCGGCGACACGACTGGACGTGGTGGCCTCGGCAGATTAACCTTGATGCGCGGCCGGCTTACCGGTCGCGCACGGAAAGGAGGTGACGCGGTTGAAAAAGTTCCTGAAATGGCTTCGCTGTTTCAAGGTCCGGTTCGAACTGAGACTAGCCATCCACATCGAGCGGACTAAGAAATAGAAAAGCCGATAATAAGGCAGGGTCGGGAAACCGGCTCTGCCGCAGGAACGCCAAAGCGCCGCGTCACCTCCTGATCCGATTATAGGGAATCCCCCGCTGCCGGGCAACCGGACTCACGATACGTGCTGCTGCCATCGCTCCAGTTGCGCCCGCATGCGGCGGGCGTGGCTGCCGGGCCAATAGGTGCGTCCGCAACTGGGGCATTGCATCACTGCCCCGGGCAGGGTGCGGGCCGAGGGGGGTGCGGCGGCAAGACCTTGCGGGTGGGGCTGCAAGACGCTGTTGTCTTCCAGGCAGCGCGAGAACGGTGCCGCCAGCCAGTCGACGGCGCACCGGGCCGAAACCTGACCAGCCCAGTCGTCCACCTGCTGGCCGGTCAGCAGTATCAGCCGGCCGGCGGCGGCGCGGCATTGCGGCAGATGAGTATCGCGCGACAGGATGATGCGATCCTCGGCGACCGCCTGGGCCACCAGGGCGGCGTCGGCGCTGCCGGCGGCGGCGATGGCGGTGTCGTATCCGGCGGCGCGCAGCCAGCGCCCCAGCCGTGCCACCATCTCGTCGCACAGGAAGCGCATCACGCGGCCTGTGCCACCGCGTCCGGCTGCGGCGGACACAGCGCGCGGTAGGACAGCGACAGCACCGACACCGACACGGCGAGGAACGGGATCAGCAGCACCGTCGCCGTGACGCTGGCCGCCAGGATCGCCGGCACCCCGGCATCGGCCGGCGTTTCAGTCAGCAGGCGGATCAGCGACACCGGGGCCATGGGGATGATCGAGGCGATGAACAGGCGCATCTGATTGCCGCGCGACGCCTGTCCCGCTTGCTTCAGGCCGATGCGGCGGCCGATGGCGATGCCGGGAAACAGCAGAAACAGCCGCACCGTGGCAAACAGCGCGACGGCCATGCCCGCCGCCACCGCTCCCGCCAGCAGCGATTCCACATCGGCAAAGCCGATCGGCAGCCCCAGCGCCACCAGCCCCAGCGCTCCCCAGAACACGGCAAAGCCGCAAGGAATCGCCGCGGCAATGACAATGGCGCAATATATCAGCAGATACAGGGCGTAGCGCAGTTCTCGGGCGGTGAGCCGGTAGCGGGCCTCTTCCTGCTGGTGGCCGAACAGCACCAGCCGATGCCAGGAGGTGGCGGCGGGCACCACGGCGACGGTGGCCAGGGTCATGACCACGGCGATTCCACCCAGCACCGCGGCATCCCACGGTATTTCGATGGGATCGAGTTGACGGGTGCTGACCAGCCGGGAGGTGATCTCGGTGGCGACCATCGCCACGGCGGGAAACCAGAACAGCCGCAGCAGCGCCGGAAAATGTTCGGCGAGGGAATGAAACGCGGCCATCACGATGGGCCGGATCGGCAGTTTCACATCGGTCATGGCCGCCATTGGTGCGCGACCGCCGGGTCGGATGCAAGCCCAAAGCCGGCCCGGGCCGTCGTGCCCGGCCGGCGGCGCCGATTAGAGCGTTTTCCGATCAGGCTGGAAAACGCTCGAGCCGCCATTACGGCGGCGGCCAAGCGCGGAGCGCGCCCGGCGAGGGCTGATAAAAAGCTGGAGCGGTATCCGACTTGGTCGGAAACCGCTCTAATGCACCCAGATGCTGCCGTAGCGCTCGTAATCCTCATCATCCTCCATGTCCAGCACGCTCAGCACCGCCAGGGCGTTGCGGAAGTCGTCGACGCCGGCGTCATCGTGGTGCGGCGGCGCCGTCCAGTCGTACTCCGCCAGGAGAAGTTCCAACTCGGTCGGCTGATCGGGGATCTCCGTCTTGCGGCAGGGACGATCGTCTTTATGCATAAGCGGAACCTCCTGGGATACCTCGCGCACTACACCGCGGGGATAGCCAAGAGGTATTTCCTCCCGACCGGAATTTCCAGCCGTTCTGGTGGGGTAATACGCAAGAATTAGAGGGAGGGGTCCGTTCGCATACGAAGGTCATTAATCCTTTGTCAATAGAGCGGGCGCAGCATTGAGGCTACGCCACCAGGAGGGTTCACCCCATGAAACGCGAAGTCGTCATTCTGTCCGCCTACCGTGAAAGCGTGCTGTCGGCGACGGAAAAGGGGCTGAAGGGTCCGGTCGCGTCTTCGGTTGCCCTCAAATCGGCCGCTGCGGTGGCTGGCCGCCTGCTCAAGCAACCGGTGACCATCGACGACGTGCGGCGGGTGCTCGAGGCGAGCTGAAGCGTTAGAGCGTTTTCCGATCAGGTTGAAAAACGCTCGAGCCGCCGTTGAGGCGGCGGCCAAGCGCGGAGCGCGCCCGGCGAGGGCATGCCAATGAAGGTCACTTCATTGGCGAAATGCTATCAGATACCTGCACCGCGGTCGATTTCGCCGGTCAGGCGCTCGACCAGCGTCAGCAGCGCATGCAGCCGTTTGTCGACAAAGCCGTGCGATTCCAGTTCGCGTACCGTGTGGATCAGGTAGTCGCGATTGAGGCCGGCGCAGCCTTCGGCTTCCATGATGATCTCGGCGGCCCGCTGGATACCGAGATCGCCGGCATAGTGGCGGTGGTGGGGGTCGCCCACGAAGGTATAGGCGTCCACCCGGCCGCCATCCGCCAGTGCGACGGGGATCGTCCGCCCCGTATAGGCATAGGTCAGCAGCTCTCGCTCATTCAGATAATCGACCACATCGGCCCGCCGTGCTGCCGCGATGCGGAAGGCCAGGCCGCGGCAGGATCCGCCATGGGCCAAGCCCAGCACCAGCCCGGGGCGTTCCGGGGTGCCGCGATAATGCTTTGAATAAATGCAGAAGGCGCGGTGCCAGCCGCGCAACAGCGCCGGCCGCCGATCCTCGAACACAAAGCCGGGCCGCCACATCAGCGAGCCGTAGCCGAACACCCATAGATCCCCGTCCATTCCCTGGTGGTGCGCCCATGGGGACGCCAGTGTCAATGGTGCCCGCCCGGTTCGTGCGGAAAAGTGCCTGGGATGGCATCTGGCCGATTGATTTTAACGGGCGAATACCGTCTGTATTGGCGTGGAGACAGGCTTCCGAGCAATATGGGGCCTGGAGGGGCGACGGGGGTCGGGGCATTGGGAACAACGGTCAAAGTGGGAATGAAGCTGCGGCATGCCCGACGAACCAAGGGCCTGACGCTGATGGAACTGGCGCAGCAGCTCGGCTGTTCCGAAAGCCTGCTGTCCAAGATCGAAAACGACAAGGTGCGGCCGTCGGTGCGGGTGCTGCACAAGCTGGTATCGGCGCTTGATACCAATATCTCGCACCTGCTCCAGGCCGACAGCGCCGATGCCGACATCATTCTGCGTCCGGGCGAGCGTCTGTGCATGCAGGCGGATGGCGACGGTGTGATGATCGAGAATCTGGTGCCCAGCACCGGCAGCCGATTGCTGCAAGCGTCCCTGCACACGCTGGCACCGGGGGCGGGCTCGGCGGGAAGTTACGAACACCACGGCGAGGAAGTCGGCTATATTCTGCAAGGCAGCCTGGAACTGACCGTCGGCGAACGTGTCTTCGTTCTCGAGGCGGGTGATTCCTTCTGCTTCCGCTCGGACCAGCAGCACGGCTTTCGCAACCCGTCGAACGGAGAGACGCGGGTGATCTGGTTCAACACCCCGCCGACGTTTTGATACGATGAGCGAAATGTTCGAACCGGTACGCCGGTCCTCAAGCGGCCATTGCGGCCGCACCTGAGCGCGGAGCGCGCCCGGCGAGGGCGTCGACGAGCCTTCAGGCTCGTCGCTATAAAAGAGGAGTTCGCCATGAAGCCAACCGTGATACTGCTGCCCGGCCTGCTCAACGATGCCGATCTGTGGCGGCATCAGACGGACAGTCTGGCGGATATGGCCACCGTGATGGTTGGCGACCTGACTCAGGACGATAGCATCCCGGCCATGGCTCGCCGCGTGTTGGACGCGGCGCCGCCCCGATTCTCGTTGGCGGGATTGTCGATGGGCGGCTATGTGGCGCAGGAAATCATGCGTCAAGCCCCCCAGCGGGTCGAGCGGCTGGCTCTGGTCGATACGGCGGCACGGGCCGATCTGCCGGAACAGAGCGAGCGGCGCCGCGCCCTGATCGAGCAGACCCGGGCCGGCGGGTTCGATCAGGTGATGCCGAGCCTGCTGCCGGCCCTGGTCCATCCGGACCATCTCGCCGTTCCGGCGATCCGGGATTGCGCCTTGGCCATGGCCCAGCGCGTCGGGCCCGATGCCTTTATCCGCCAGCAGACGGCGATCATGGGGCGGCCCGACGGCCGCGAGGATCTGCGGCGCATCACCTGTCCGACCGTGGTGCTGGTCGGCCGACAGGATACGGTGACGCCGCCGAAGGTTGCCGAGGAAATGGTCGGCAACCTGTCGAGCGGACGCCTGATCATCATCGAGGACTGCGGGCACCTGTCCGCCATCGAACGCCCCCAGGCCGTCAGCGCGGTGCTGCGCACTTGGTTACAGGAGCGATAGGGGCGGATCACGCCGTCAGGGAATGCTGCCGGACCAGGACGTCGGCCGTGGCGAAGATCGACGTGCCGGCATAATACTTTTCCTGCAATGACCGCCGCGGCACGCCCAGATCCTTGCTGGTCACGCCGTGAACGCGCTTCAGATGCGTGTCCAGATCCCCGTGCCACAGGGTAAAGCCGCCATCTTCCAGGGGGTGCGACATATCCGTCTCCAACAAATCGCTTCGCGCCACGGCATCTGAGCCGCCGCCAGAGACCATTACTGGCGCAGGTTTATGTTAATTTCAAGATAATTTATGTCGCATTGTTGCCATAATCTGGCGAGCCCTTGGGGTGAGCAAAGATAAAATAAGGGTTTCCCTCCTCAAGTACATGCGGTTTGCGGCAGCACAACAAAGCGAATGGCAGTGTTTGACCATTAGTCCCGGTAGGTCAGTCCACTTGTTCTATGAAGTGTGGAGCATCTCCAGTATCTTCGCTGCGTTGCAACATTACGATTATCTTACGTTCGATCGTCTGTGGCGGTGCGGTTCATTCTGGGGGCGGCGATCAATGATCGGGACTATTGGCGGATGACCTGGACAAAAGTATCAGCCGGATCTGCCGAAACCATCCATTGGGCGGATGCGTCGGTGGTTCATCGGTGTCAAAGGGCGCAGCCGGTATTACCAGAGGTTCAGCGCCAGCCGGGCATCTTCGCTCATGCGGTCCATGTCCCACGGCGGTTCCCAGACCAGAATCACCTCTACCACGCCGGTTCCCGGGACCGCGGCAATGGCGTCGGCGACCTCCTGCGGCAGTGCGCCGGCCACCGGGCAGGCCGGCGCGGTCAGCGTCATGCGCACCGCCACATCGCCGGTCGTGGCGATGTCCAGGCCGTAGATCAGGCCAAGGTCGACGATGTTGACTGGAATTTCCGGGTCGAACACCCGCCGCACTGCCGCGACCACCTCATCCTCGGTCGCGGCAGGGGTGGCGAGGGGCTTGGGCGCACCGGCATGGGCGCTGGTGGGGATGGGGATGGAGTCAGGCATGTCCGTCACTCCGTGGGGGAACGTCCATGGTATGACATGGGCATCCCCGCGGGATCATGCACGCCCTAAGGACGGACTGGCGCCATCACGTCAACCCGACCTCCTCGACCAGCACCGCGTCGGCCAGACCCCGTTCAGCGACGCGGCGCTTGGAACGGATGTCGCGCCAGACATGGCCGATCTGTTCGGTCGACAGGCCCATCGCCTGGGCCACGGTCTCGGCGGCCAAGCCCTGGGTTTCGGCCCACAGCACCGCATCCAGGCGATGCCAGGGCAGGGTGTAATAGAACTCCTCCTGAGTCTGCGACAGGCTGTAGGTGTCGGTCGACGGCGGCTGGCGGCGGATGCTGTCGGGTACGCCGAGATGAGCGGCCAGGGCATAGACCTGCGACTTGTAGAGATGGGCGATCGGCTTGATATCGGCCAGACCGTCACCGCCGCGCACGAAAAATCCCAGCTCGTATTCCAGCCGGTTGGGCGTGCCGATCACCGCGTAGTTCAACCGCTCGGCATGGTAGTATTCCATCATCTTGCGGATGCGCTGCTTCATGTTGGTGGCGGCGATCACCTGACGATAGACCTCGGCCGGCATGCGGGTGCGGCGTTGCACGCCGTCGGGGGACTGGACGATCAGGTCGAAGAAACTCAGCCGTGCCTCGCCCAGCGGGTCGCTGGCCAGCACAACTTTCAGCTTCCAGTCCTCGCGGTAGTCGGCGAACAGGGTGCGGATGGCGTCATCCCGTCGGGCATAGGCGCCGGCCGCTGCCAGCGGCTGGGTGATGTCCTCGACCGCATGCTCGATGCCCAGCCGCTGGCACAATTCCAGGCCGCGTGCCGTGCTGTCGGACGAGGAGTCCCGCTCGGGCATCAGCAGCGCGAACACCCGTTGCGGCCCCAGCGCCTTCGTCGCCACCGCGGCGCACACCGCGGAGTCGATGCCGCCGCTGACGCCGAGCACGACGCCGCGCCGATGCAGCCGCCGCGACAGCGCCGCGACCAGAACCTGGCCGATGCGCCCGGTCTCGGCCGCGGCATCGATGCTGGGAATCAGGCTTTTGGTCATGGTGGGGTCTCCTGTCGAAAAATTGGCACCGTCGCGACTTTCCAAACAGATCGTCATTCCCGCGAAAGCGCTACGGCATGCACGTTTCTCGCGCTTGCGGCATCGCCCATAAAAGCCCTCCCCCTTGATGGGGGAGGGTTGGGTGGGGGTGATGCTTCAGCACAGCCAATTCTCGCGGCTGCGTAACCAATGCCCGCAGACCAGAACAGAATGCGCGGGTCCGTCGGTCCATTCGCGGCAACATCACCCCCACCCAAACCCTCCCCCATCAAGGGGGAGGGCTTTTCGCCCATCATGGGGGAGGGCTTTGAGGAACCTTTCCCTCCACTGCCACCGTCGGTACCACCGGCCGCAAGGCGGCGGTGGCCTGAGTGACGCGGCCGTGGAACTCGTCGAGGAACTGGCGACCCAGCACCTGCAAGGTGAGCAGGCCGACCAGGGCCATTTCCTCGCGTTCGCCGCTCATGGCGCCGCGCAGCCGCACCGCCTTATCGACCAATTGGCGGGTGGGACCGGGATCGACCAGACCTTGACGCTCCAGGGCCGACGGCGCCAACGCTTCGGCAATCCAGGCGGGGGCGCCGTCGCGGAACAGCGGCGGGGCGACGGGGGCGCGGTAGGGTACTTTGGGGCGAGCAGCGATTTCGGGCGGCAGCAGGGTCGCGGCGAAGCGGCGCAACGCCAGCTTATCGCGCAGTCCCAACAGCTTGGCGCGGCCGGGCAGGGCATTGCACAGGGCGATGATTTCGGGATCGAGGAACGGATAGCGCACCTCGACGCCATGGGCCATGGCCACCCGGTCACCCTGGCACGACAGCAGATAGCCCGACAGAAACGTGGTGATCTCGATCAGTTGCGCCCGCGCCAGCGGCTCCCAGTCGCGCCAGCCGACCGGCAGCGTTGCCTCCAGCGCGGCCATCATCGCCTCGGGACGCAGCGCCGCGCGCAGGTCGGGCGCCAGGAAGCGGGCGCTCCAGGCGGTATTGTGCCAGCGGATCAGATGGGCATAGAACGGATGCCCGGTCTCGGCCATGCCGCTGCCGAAGAAGCTGCGCCATACCTCGGTGCTGCGCCGGTCGCCGGCACCAAGGGGATACAGCCGGTCAAGCAGTCGCGGCCGTGCCGTCGACTCCGGCTGGCGTGCCCAGAAGCGGCGGATGCGGTCTTCGCCGAACAGTTGATAGCCGGCCAGAAATTCGTCGGCGCCTTCGCCGGTCAGCACCACCTTGCGGCCCGCCTGACGGACCAGCCGCGACAGCAGGAACAACGGCACCGGTCCGGTGCGCAGCAAGGGCGTCTCGCAATGCCACACCACCTCGGCCAGGGCATCGGCGATGTCGGCGCCGTCGCACAGGATCTCGTGGTGGCGGGTGTGGTGCAGGCTGGCGACCAGACGCTGTTGCGGCGTCTCGTCGAATGCCGTGTCGGTGAAGCGGACGGCGAAGCTGTCGAGCGGCTGCTGTTCCTGGGTGCGCGCCGCCAGGGCGGTGATGACGCTGGAATCCAGCCCGCCGCTGACATAGCAGCCGACCGGCACATCGGCGCGCAACCGCAGCCGCACCGCCCGATCCAGGGCTTCGCCGAGTCCGGCCGCCGCCTCGCGTCCGCCCATGGCCGACCATGGGGCGGCGGGGACGATGCGCGGTCGCCAATGGTGGGTTTCGTGCAACGACAGATCCGCGTCGACGCGCAGGCATGCGCCCGGCGGCACGCTGCGCACCCCGGCGAACACGGTGTCGGGCGCGGTTGCCGACCAGCGGGTGAACACCTGGGCCAGCCCCGCCGGATCGAATGCCGGGGCGATCCGGCCGCCGGCGAACAGGGCCTTGGCCTCCGAGGCGAACAGCACACAGTCGCCGCCGCGCGCCCACTGCAGCGGCAGGATACCCAGCGGATCGCGCACCAGGAACAGCCGATGCCGGCCGCCATCCCACAGGGCGAAGGCGTATTGGCCATTGAGCCGCGCCCAGGCCTCTTCGCCCCATTCTTCATAAGCATGAAGGATCGCTTCGATATCACAGCCGGTGCGGAAGCGGTGGCCGCGGGTTTCCAGCTCGGCCCGCAATTCCACATGGTTGAAGATTTCACCGTTGCCGGTGATCCACAGCCGTCGGTCTTCGTTGGTCAGCGGCTGATGGCCGTCGGACAGGCCGACAATGGCCAGCCGGGTATGGGCCAGGGCGACCGGACCGTCGCGGAAAAAGCCCCAGCCGTCGGGGCCGCGATGGCGCAGCATGGCCGCCATGCGCCGCATCTCCTCGGTGTCGCCGGGCCGACCGCGTGGGCCGGCCAGCACGCCCGCGATTCCGCACATCCGCTCATCCTCCACGCACGTCGCCCGTCGGCTATAAAAAGGTTATCTTCCACCGCAAGGTCCATGTGTTCGTCGGTATTACCGTGGCGCAAGTGGCTAGGCCGGTGCTGATGCACCGCGTAGTAGCAAAGGGGGTTTGTGAACAGGGGCAACGACATAAGCCGACGACTTGCCTTTAATTCGAAAGATCGCCTCCCCCATCGTATTGGTCATGGCACATCAGGGTCGGTATTTTCGACTTTTTGAGGAATAGCTTTCTGTCTGGACCTGGCCCACTCTTCTGGCCGCACCAAGGGAGAGGCCCAGGCGGATGGTGGCGCAAGGTGGCAATCAAGACGACAAGGTGGTGCCGCTCGGCCCGGCCCTGCGGCCGGCCGAACTGACGGTCGCCCTGTTGTCGGCGCCGCCGCTGGCGCAGGAGTTGATCCTGCATTGGCTGAAACAGGTGACCGGGTCGTGCCAGGTGGTGACCGCCCAGGACGCGGCGGACCTGCTGGCCATGTCCCTGCGCTTCGATCTGGTGGTGGTGGGGCATTGCCTGCATCCGGGAGCGCCGGGGCGGCTGCTCAGCCTGGTGCAGTCGCTGCAAGGGCTGCCGGTGCCGCTGGTGGTGCTGGCCGGCAGCGACGACGGCCGGCTGATCGGCGAGGCGCTGCGGCACGGTGTCCGGGGCTATATTCCCACCCGCCTGCCGTTGCCGGTGGCGGTGGCGGCCATCCGGCTGGTGCTGTCCGGCGGCACCTACGCCCCGCCGCCCGACGTATCGCAACTGCTGGCCCCCCCGCCGCCCGCCTTACCCCCCGCCGCGGTCGACCGCCTCAAGCTGTCGTCACGGGAAAGCGAGGTGCTGCGGCAATTGCGCGCCGGCTGTTCCAACCGCCAGATCGCCGCGCGGCTGGGGATCTCGGAGAACACGGTGATGGTGCATGTGCGCCATCTGCTGCGCAAACTCGGCGCCACCAACCGCGCCCAAGCGGTCTACAAGGCCGGGCGGCTGCTGGAAGCGGGGGAGTGATGTGTTTGACACATCATCAAGCCGTGGCCTCCAGCGGCCGTTATACGAGGGCCACGGCGTAACGATCGAGAATGCTTGCCAACGCGGCATCGGCGACAAGCGCATGCGGGCTTGAGGCCATCAGTTTCGACAGGGCTCTTTCATATATGGCGACACTTATCCCGCCGTTGATCCGGGAGTCGTAGATCAGGCCGTCGGGCTTATCGGGGTGATCGTGCAGCAACACGGAGTACCAACGGCCCAACGCATGGTCCGCGGCCTTGGCCATGTCGGTGGGAAGACGCATGCGCACGAGACCGTCGCCCCGAAGATTCACCAGGAGCAACGGCGATGTCGATCCCACCACAGTTACAGCACGACCAGTGATCTCGGATTCCACCATGGGATAGGGCCCTGGCTGGCCAACGGCATGGTCGCGCAAAATCGCTTCTACAAAGCAGACCTTCAGAGTTTGGCCCAGGTAGACCACGCCGAAGTTAGCCGGAGTTCGTGGATCCGAAAAACGGCTTGGTGCCGTGCGATCGAAGCCAAGAGGCGTGGCCGAGTGGTGCGCCGGAACAATCCGGCGAAAGTCTCGCAGGGTCTTTCGTTGAATATCAAGCTTGACCGGCGTAGCGGCAAGGGAAGGTGGGCTCGGCAGCATCAACGGTCAGCCAAAGGCCTCGCCAAAGCTGTCAATCATGCGCAATAGATCCTGTAGCCGATGCTGCCGCAAGGCCTCGGCGCCGGTGCAGCCCAATTCATCGTACCGTCTGATCAAGGCGGTGAAGGCGGGCCAGCCGTTGCCACATTTGGTGATTATTTCCGCCAAGCCGTCGAGCAACCGCCCCTGCTCATCCAACTGCCAGACAGGATAGCGAAATCCGCGACTTTCCCCCGACACGGCCAGAAAGCGGCCCTGTTGGCGGCGGCGATTGACCGTGTCAGGGCTGATCCCCAGCCGCTGCGCGAATTCTACCAAGCGCAGCATATCAGGAGATCTGAGGGTGGTGGCAACCCAGGTCTGTCCGCGCTGGCGCACCGAAGCCAGAGCCCGCTGGCTTTCCTCATCGTCGAGAAGCCGGACGGGCGGACCTGACAGAGTCTCGCTGCTGAACCTGTAGGCAGGACGCACCACCGCATCACGCCTTTGCGTCCCTCCTTGGTAAGCTGCTATGCCGTGTTTAGAGGACATGCCGACTTCCCCGACTTCGCGTGATCAAGCGTAAGATAGGCTATCAACCGAGTCAATTCATCTGGTTCATCCGAACCATCCGCGCCCTGGAGCATTTTTCGATCAAGTCGAAAACGCTCTCATTGTTCAGCCCTCGCTGGGTGCGCGCTCCGCGCCTGGCCGCCGCCGCAATGTCGGATCGCGCCCTATCCCCAGCCAAACCGCCGCACCAGCACCATCAGGCCAAGCAGTCCGATGGCGATGGCCTGGGCGGTGACCCGCAGGGTCATCAGGCGATGGCCGAGACGGTGGTTGATCTTGCCGCCGCGGGCGAAGACCAGCACGCCGGTCAGCAGAACCCCCAGCACCACCGCGACGGCGATGCCGAGCAGGACGGACAGGACGATCATCATCATGGGACTCAGATGGTCGGGCGAGGCCGGGTTGTCATCAGCAGGATCACGTCCCGGCTCATCGTCGAATCGCGGCGGCACACCCAGGGGGCGAGTCAGAACGCCAGCATGAGCAGGCTTGACGAAACATCGCAACCGTGACATCCCGGGTGCGCTGAAAACATACTATTGTCCAGGGTGCGGCCGGTTCCATGACCGATCCTGCGACATTATTCCAGCAACTTCGATGTCCGCACCGCTTGAGGAACTTCCATGCATTATACCGGCACAGATCACTCCGACCGCCTTGTTCTCACCATTGGCGGCCGCCTGACTTTTGCCGATGCGGCCCAGTTCCCCGAAGTCATCGCCCGTATTCGCGACTGTGGGATGGCAATCGTCGAATTCGACATGAATGCATTGGAGTTCATGGATTCGTCTGGCATGGGCCTGCTGCTGACCGCCTATGACGCGGCTCACCGCGCCGGCATGCAACTGATCGTGCGCAACGCCCGCGGCAACGTTCTGACGGGCCTGAAACGTGCCCGGTTCGATCAGTTGATGACGGTGATGTGAGGGCGAGCGGCTCGGCTCGGCCCCGATCCGTCAATCCGCGGCGGGCAGAGAGAAAAGGAAGGTGCTGCCGGCACCGGGGCGGGACGACGCCCAGATCCGGCCGCCGTAGCGCTGGACGATCCGCTTGCAGATGGCCAGTCCGATACCGGTCCCGGGATAGATGTGAGAGGGGTGCAGCCGGCGAAATATCTCGAATACGTCCTGAGCCGAGGGATCGAAGCCGATACCGTTGTCGGTAACGGCAAAGATCCACATGTTTTCGTCCCGATGGGCGGTGACAAGGATCTGCGGTGCTACGTCCTGTCGGCAGAACTTGATGGCGTTGCCCAGCAGATTCTGGAAGAGCTGCACCACCTGGAATTCCTCGGCCACCACGTCGGGCAACTCGTCAATGACGATGGCGGCACTGCTCCGGGCGATGGCTTCGTGCAGGTTCTCCATGGCCGCGCGGCATGCCGTATCCGCCGATACCCGTTCCGGCGAGCGGTTCGATTGGCCCGACCGGGAATAGACCAGCAGATCGTTGATCAGTTCGTGCATGCGTTTGCCGGCGCCGACCACCAGACGGATGTAGTCGTCGCCATCATGGCCCAGTTGTCCCGAGAAACGGCGTTCCAGCAACTGGGAAAATGACACCACCGTGCGCAATGGTTCCTGAAGATCATGCGACGCCACATAGGCGAAGCGTTGCAGCTCTTCATTGGCGACGGTCAGATGGTCGACCGCCCGGCGCAAGTCCTCTTCCCGCTGGCGGCTTTCGGTGACATCCAGCTTCACCGACACGTACTGGGCAATTCGGCCGGCGGCATCGGTGACCGGAGCAATCGCCGCTTCCTCCCAGAACAGGCTGCCGTCCTTGCGGCGGTTGCGGAAATTTCCGCGCCAGACCGTCCCCGACGTGATGGTCGCCCATAGCTTCTGGTAGTCTTCGGCGGATGTGGTTCCGCTCTTGAAGATCCGCGGAGTCTGTCCGATCACCTCGGCGGCGTGATAGCCGCTGGCGGTGCAGCAATGCGGATTGACATACTGGATGACCCCGTCGGTATCGGTGATGACCACCGAGACCGGACTCTGCTCGACCGCCTCGGATAGCGTCGCCAGGTCGCGCACGCGCCGATCCAGGGTCTCGGCCATCAGGTTGAAGCTGTCCGCCAGGCGCTTGACCTCGTCGTCACCGCCGGAGACCCGGGCCCGGGCGGACAGGTCACCATTGGCGATGGCCTCGGAGGTGGCAGCGACCGCGCGCAGCCGCCGGGTCAGGAGAAAGCCGATCACCGCCAGCAGCAGCGTCGACAGCGCCACCTCGGCCAGGGCGATAGCGATGCTGGAACGCAGCATCGTCGAGCGGGCGTCATGAAAGAACCGGGTGGAAATACCCATGTGCAGCCGGCCATAACTCTGTCCGCCCACGGTGATGGGTCTTGTGATCTCCCATTGATCGCGGTCATCCAGCAGCGGCGATGTCGGCGCGGCGGGGGGTGGCGGTGGCGCCATGTCGTCGGGCCAGCCACTCCGGGCCATGACGATGCCCCGCGTATCCACCAGCAACAGACGTTCGATACCGCGCTCGCTGCGGCTGCTGTCCAGCACGTCCTGAAGGGCGCCGTTGTCGCGCTGGACCAGCGGCACCGCCAAGGCGGCGTTGAGCAGGGTTTCCACCTCGACGACCCGGGTCTGCATCTGGTCGGCCAGCGAGGCGGACATGATGCTGATATTGGTGATGACCAGAATCGACAGCATGACGACCTCGACCGCCAGGCAGCCCAGCACCAGCTTGACACCCAGCGAATGCCGGGCCCGATGCCAGAGTGTGATCATTGCGCCGCCCCTACGGCCGGTCGAGGGCACGACGGACAGACGGCAGGTAGACATCCAGATGGGAAATTTCGTCGGCGCTGACCGGGGCCAGCCCGCCATAGGCGGTTCGGCGGAAAAATGCCCGCCCCTCGTCGGTTTCGCCGAAGCCGAGAATCGCCGCGCGCATGGTGGCGGCTTCGGCGGCTGGAATCTCGGGGGCGGCCAGGAACAGAACGAAGGTCGGCAGCGTCACCGTCGTGCCGATGATCCGCAGATCGTCGGCAATGCCGGACTCCATGCTGGCCATGGTGCTGTGCCAGACCAGGGCGGCATCCACCTCGCCGCTGATCACCGACAGCGCCGCGGCATTGTGGGTCGGCTTGGGAACGATGCGCACGGTCCTGTCGGGCCCGAGGCCGGCTTCTGTCAGCGCCTGCTCGCCCATCAGGGTAATGATGGCCAGACGATCCGGGGTCGCGACCACTCGGCCCTTCAGATCCGCCAGGGTCGTGGCCCGGTCATCCTTTTTCACCACGAACACCCCTTGCAGCATGGCTTTCATCTGCGCCAGCGGCTGGTATCCGTCGTCGACCTGGGCCAGACGGCCGAAATGAGGCACAGTGATGATGTAGGGATAATCATGGGCGCGGGTGCGCAGGGCGAAGGTGCGAAAGTCCTTGGCGGTGCCCAGATAGGTCGGCCGTTGCAGCACCTGCTCGAGATGAGCACGCAGCGGTTCGTACTGCTGAAACAGAAGTTGTGTGCTGTAGTAGGGCGCAATGCCGATGTCCAGCCGCGGATTCTGCTCGGCCAGCGCCGTCGACGGCCCGGCGGCAACAGTCAACGTCGATACCAATGCCCATAGCAGGATACGCCGGCACAACGAAGTGGTCACGACGACTCTCCTTTGCTCCCCGGCAGGTTGAGGAGCAGTGATCAAAAAAAGCATATCCCTGTTATTACCATGGATATGTCAGAGGAAACAATTCCGTTGCGCCGCAATAGCAGGGCAATCGGGTGAACAGTTCTAATTTGGCGGTGATGCCCACCCCCCTCTCGTCATCCCCGCGAAAGCGCTACGGTATGTACATATCTCGCACTTGCGGCCAAACACACCATCGTCATTCCCGCGAAAGCGGGAATCCATGCGGCCTCTCGGCAGACGTTGCGCTGGA
>Ga0209515_10001288_pt1 | contig 42592 bp, 86 predicted proteins | sample Subgroupgradi54m_FD_187454 | JGI IMG/M metagenome (GOLD analysis project Ga0209515, IMG submission 187454) | Subsurface groundwater microbial communities from S. Glens Falls, New York, USA - GMW60B uncontaminated upgradient, 5.4 m (SPAdes)... ... | reverse complement strand
TTTCGTAGTAAGATCGAGTAAGCGTGTCAGACCAAGCACGCAGTACTTTGGTATATTGTTTACCAATGAAATAACCGTAGTAAAGGAATAAGACAATGAGAACTCGTGATTTGAAGAAGCTGAAGCCAGGAACTAAGCTTTTGGCTAAGTTCAGCAAGGATACATTAAGTGCGTTTCCAGGCTTTGAACCGTGGAATGATCGGATCGTGTATTTACATAAGATCGTTGGGCATCACTCGAATGGGGATTTCGTAGTAAGATCGAGTAAGCGTGTCAGACCAAGCACGCAGTACTTTGGTATATTGTTTACCAATGAAATAACCGTAGTAAAGGAATAAGACAATGAGAACTCGTGATTTGAAGAAGCTGAAGCCTGGTCAGAAGTTGCTGGTTAGGCTTAGCAAAGAACAGGTTCGTCAGTTTTCTCACCTGGCAAAGTGGAATAATCGAATCGTATATTTTGATCGTCATCTTAATGGCGAGTGCGGGTGCGATTTGGCTGTACGTTCGAGTAAAAAGATTCGTTCGAGTACGTCGCACATGCCGTTGACCATTCGGGAAGTCATCGTAGTCCATGATCTGGATACTGCTGTTTTGTCCCTGAGATTCAACGGCCGGAGGTAGCCATGAAAATCAAGCGTAGGTCGCAAGCTGTCTGGATAGGTGCAGTGGCATATTTCCTGTTAACTTCGCTGGGGGTTAGGTTAGATTGTGCAGCGGTTCTTGCTTTGGCGGTAGGCACGTATGTTTATGACTCGACTGGATTCTAGGGAGATAATATGTTGGCAAAGCACGCTATTTATGGTCTAGAAGCACAACCATTTAAACTACGTCTACTAGGAAATACCCAGGATATAGTACACTGTATGGACGGGGCTCACAGCGAGCCGGATAATGTATTCTATTCTGTAGCTTCTATTGCCGAAACGTTTTTTACCTCTGGGCGTGGTAAAGCTGGCAAAGACGATTTTGCTTTTCAAGAGTGGATTCCGTTCGATATTGACGACGTGAACAAAGCAAGAGAACTAACGTGTATCAGCGTTTTGGACGATATTCTGCCTACGGACGGCGAACGTATTTATATCTGGACTGGTCACGGTATGCAAGTGTTATATAGGGTTCCGATCTTTACTGATACTGGCCTATTCGGCAGCCTAAGATCCGCATATCGTAGTTTGTGCGTAGATATCGGGGTGGCCTTCAGAGCTAAGTGTTTAACAGGCACTGTAGATACTACAGCCTGGGACGTCGCTAAGATGTTTAGACTACCAGGTACGATTAATCAAAAATGGAATCTTGATGGATCACGCAAGACGTCAAAATCGTGTTATTTGATTGAAACTAGGGGATCTGGTGCTAGTCAGGAACTGTGGGACAAGATGGCTGGTCAGGTAATTTCGATGCCATCAGGGACACCGAGTGGCCACAGTATTTGGATCGATTCCGGCAAAGTCACTCTCGATCCCACGGATGTTTCGGCCGAGATCAAGCCAAAAATCTCACGGGCCGAGGCCAAGAAACCCTGTAGTTGTCCAATGAATCTGCTGTTGCTCCGAGGCTGTAAGTGTGGTGGATATTAGATTTAGACTTGAAATCTTCAGCGAATAGTGCTAGACTTAATGTAGAAACAATTTTCTTCTTGACTTCTGTATTCGATAGTGGTATAGTAGTGGTAATGACCGACGCATTCAGCGCGGTCCCAACGAGGATTGTCAAATGGAACGCAGTCAGAACTTTACTCTCACAAACCTGAATAATCAACGACCAGGCTCATGGTCGCTCGATTATCCGGCGTGCTCCACGAAGCATGCCAGCGGGCAGATTAATAGCCCAGTCAGTTTGTAGAGTAAAAGTTTTCTGTACTAGCAGTTCTGATCTTTGACAATCGAATCTTCCGTATATTTATAGACACCAAATAAACTGTGGCACTGGGCCTCAGTTTATTTGGCTATTAATCGTTTGGGTACCTAAATTAATGTGTATTGTGTGCAATATGGCTACAACGACGCTGATGTGTACCTCCTGTAGACAGAAGGTGCGTAGGTATATTTTTAAACAAAAGGCTATTAATATGCTCGGCGGTAAGTGCTTTCGTTGTGGTTTTATGGGCGATCCGTGCCTATTTGATTTTCACCATAAGACGGGTAATAAGGAATTTGCCATTGGATGCGTGACGAATAAAAGTTGGAACAGTGTGAAAGCCGAAGTACTAAAGTGCGAACTTTTGTGTGTCATGTGTCATCGTAGGGAACATTCTGATGCCCACTCACTGGCTTTTCTTGAGGCCGTTAGAAATTATGGAAGTCACATGCATCCACCTGTTAAGTTAAAAAAGTGTTCTCAGTGTGGAGTTGTATTTAAACCGTCACAGGCTCGTGGTAAATATTGTTCTAAAAATTGTGCATATGTAAAAGTCAAAGAACTTTCTGTTAAACCAAGTAAAGATGTTCTTGCTAAGTTGGCTCAGACCGTTCCGATGACTAAAGTAGCCAGGCATTTTAATGTTTGTGATAAGACTGTCAAAAAGTGGTGTAAATCTTATGGCATCATCAACCCAGGTCGTGGATTCTGGTTACAGAGTGGCAACTCGTCGTATGATACAAAAGCTTGTTTTTCAGGTATTAAAAAGGGCCTTTAGCTCAATGGGGAGAGCGCCGGGTTTGCAACTCGGAGGTAGACGGATCGTAGCCGTCAAGGTCCACCATATTATCGCAGGGTAGAGGAGTCCGGTCGTCCTCGCTGTCCTCATAAGCCAGAGATCGTGGGTCCGAATCCCACCCCTGCTACCAAAAATGCTCCTGTCTTCTAACTGGCAGGATGTTGGCCCCTCAAGCCGACGGTTCGGGTTCAAATCCCGACAGGAGTACCAGACGAACGAAGGCACCAGCAGTCATTGCTTAGTGATTGGACGCACTGTGCAAGCAGACGTAAAGTCTGAAGGACTTGCTGCCCGAAAGGGTTCTGGGCCAGTCCTAAACCCAGAAAATGTCACAGGAAAGCATATTTGATAGCTGGTTGCCTTCGGTCATATGCTGATGGGTGGTGTAATTGGTAACATTTCTGGCCTTGACCCAGAAGTTTCAGGTCCGAACCCTGGCCCATCAACCATGCTTCCGTCGTCTAAGGTAGGACGGCTGATCTTCAATCAGCAAGGTGTGAGTTCAAGTCTCGCCGGAAGTACCAAACTTAGGGCTCGTAGCTTAAAGGTAAAGCAAAGGTTTCTTAAACCTGAGAGTGTGAGTCCGATTCTCACCGAGCCCACCAAACTGTAATGGCAAGTAAACTGTAATTGGCAGCAGGCAGAATTGTTAATTCTGTGCCGAAAGGCTCTGTAGGTTCGAGTCCTACCTTGCCAGAAATTTGTGCCCATAACTCAACTGGATAGAGTACCAAATTACGAATTTGGCTGTTGCAGGTCCGAGTCCTGCTGGGCATACCATTTAAGGGGCAGAAGCTAAAGTATCTCGAAGCCCTCGGATGTGGCCCGAGGAATTAGTCAGTGAGAGACTGACCTGTCCTTCCAATATTTAGGTGCGCGGCGAGTGGGTATCGCGAGGAGTCTCCAAAACTCCTGCTTAGAGGGTCCGATTCCTTCCGCACCTGCCAGATAACAGGGTATAGCCTAATGGTAAGGCGCGTGATTTGGGTTCACGAGATTCCAGGTTCGAGCCCTGGTACCCTGACCATATTTGCTTGAGTAGTTCAACTTGGTAGAGCGCTGCATTTGGGTTGCAGTGGTTGTGGGTTCAAATCCTATCTCTCTGAGAAGGTGCTGTTTCTTCTACATCCTGATAGGATAGCAGGACATGGAGGGGATATGATTACTACGCAACAAAAAGGGAAGTTCGCAGAGTTGAAAGTAGAGATTAGAGCTTACGAGAAGGGTTGGATGGTTAGTAGGCCAACGTCTGATTGTCGTTACGATTTGGTCCTAGATGATGGTATTAAACTTTTTAGAGTTCAAGTTAAGTATGCGGGCGGAAAAGGACGCGGCAATGGAACCGTGAATGTCGGGTTGAGGCGGTGGGCTGGCGATAAAAGCAGGAAAACGAGAAACTACAGAAAGCACGAAGTAGACGCAATCCTCGTTTACCTGCCAAGCATTGATCGTGTGTGTTGGCTCGGCCCCGAAATGTTCGAGAATAAACCGGCCATACTTCTGCGCGTTGAACCACCGTCAAAGAAGCGTACAAAATCAATGAACTTCGCTTCAGATCTTGTCTGGTGAGTTCGAGTCCATCCACGCTGACCATACTTGCTTCCTTAGCTCAGAGGCCAGAGCGGTTCTTTCGTAAAGAACGGGTCGGGGGTCTGAATCCCTCAGGAAGCTGAATCGTGCCGGAACCGACTGGTCGAGGAATCAATTTGCAAAATTGATGAAGTGCGTTCGATTCGCACCTGGCACTCCAAATTGGATAGGCAAGCATCGAAGAGGGTAAACTGGGCTGGGCCTGGGATGGTTTTGAAAACCAATCGGACGGTGACGTCTGGGGTTCGATTCCTCTGCCCTCTGCCATATGGAGAATCAACCCGTCAGGGACGGGCACGGTTTGCTAAACCGCTGGTACTCGAAAGGGTATGTGGATCGTGCCCACGGTTTTCCGATATTTATAGAGTGCTGGCTGAGTCCGGCTTAAGGCACCTGATCGGAAATCAGGAAGTCGGGGAAACCTGGCTCGTAAGTTCGAATCTTACGCACTCTGAAATGCAGAGGTAATCTCGTAGGGGTCGAGGATTGATTGTAAATCAATTGTCCTTCGGGGCTACGCGAGTTCGACTCTCGCCTTCTGCACCATATTTAAGGATATTTATGTTTACGTGTAAGAAATGTAATAAAAGCTTTGAAGATAGTCATGCCGTCGGTGGACACGCAGTTTATTGTGGAAAAGACCTGAGCGTGCCTTGTGTTATATGTCATAGAATGATAAATAAGTTTCAGTTGACAAGGCATGTCGAGGCACACAAAAAAGACAAGCCCTGCCTCTTTTGTGGCAAGACGGTGTTTGATAAAGGCCGGAATAGAAGAAAGTTCTGTAGTCACTCCTGTGCTGCGAAGAAAAATAACCCAGAAAATGCTCGGACTAGTTTAAACACGTGTATACAGTGTGGTCACATGATAAAAAGGCGCGGTAAGTTTTGTAGCATAGCATGTCATAAACTTAACACATATGAAACATATATTAAGAAGTGGCTAGCAGGCGAAGTTTCTGGTAATACGGGTGATTGTATGACTCTTCACGTGAGAAAGTGGTCACTTGATAGAGCGGGTCAAGCTTGTGAAGGAATTTTAGAAGACGGCACTAGGTGTAATTGGAACAGCGTGAACCTATTTACAGGTAAAGTGCCACTGACAGTGCATCATATCGATGGTAAGTATAAGAATACGAGGCCAGATAATTTGGTAGTGTTGTGTCCCAATTGTCACAGCCTCACCAAAACTTATGGTGGACGTAATAGAGGAAACGGACATCCGTTTAGAAAGGCGTGGAGAAAGCGTAAGGCATTAATGGCCTAGTTATTAACGGATAGCTCAATTGGTAGAGCGTGTGACCCTGGATTACAAGGTTCTAGGTTCGAGCCCTAGTCCGTTAACCAAATGCACAATGGGACTAAACCAGTCCCGGTAAGAGTATAGGAGCGTAGCTCAGTTGGTTAGAGCACATCTTTTACAAGGATGGGGTCGCTGGTTCGAGTCCAGCCGTTCCTACCATTTTAAGCCTGTATAGCCCAACTGGCAGAGGCGTCTGACTTAGGATCAGAAGGTTGGTGGTTCGAATCCACCTACAGGTAGAATTAAGCCCAGGTAGACCAACAGCAGAGTCACGTCCCTCAAAACGACGGTGTTACAGGTGCAAATCCTGTCCTGGGTAAATTTGCGTAGGTAGCTCAGTGGTAGAGCCCTCCCCTGATATGGGATAGGTCGGTGGTTCGATTCCATCTCTACGCACCATATTTACGGAAGATTTGATCGTCTGCGGCCCGAGTCAGCCTGATTCGGGCCGCTTCCGTTAATAGGCTTTTAGTCTCTAGCCTAGTATCAAGCTCACCCGAGGCATTGTACAATGCTTCGGCCAAATTAAAGGCTATTCGTGGTGTTAACCTTGGGTGACCCATCGCATGACCTCCCTGAATCGAGTGCGATCTTCTAGGGTTTTGAGTACGTGCCAGGCATAGTAGCTGGCCCGCATTGGATCTTGTGCGATTACCGGCTCGCCTTCAGGGAATGGAGCTTTGATTACGCTTTTGGCATAGGCACAAGCTAGTTGTGCGTCTTGTGCAAATGCTGATTCGGCTTCTGGAAATGGTCCGTTAAGTACAAATCTAGCATACAAGTAGGCCCATATTGGATCTTGTGCAATCAATGACTCTGCCTCTGGCCATGGAGCTTTAAGTACACTGTAGGCATATGAATAAGCCCACTTCGGATTTTGCACAATCACTGACTCAAGACGTTCATTACGCTCGCCAGAAGCCCTGTATAGTGCTGCGGCAAGATTATACGCGATTTGTGGCGTTAACTTCGGTCGTGCCATTATTTTAACTCCAAAGACTGAGCCTGTATAAGTCTACCACTTTTTTCGTGGGCGCGTCCTTCCGTTTCTGCTAGAATAGTCCTTGACTTTGATTTCTGACTATTGTATAATCTTGACGTTGGCCAGGATCGCTATAGCTCAGCGGGAAGGAGACAAGCCGTGGTAGAAGAAGCAACCATAATGATTAATGGTAAGCGCTTGACTTTTGGCGAGGCAATGACGGTGCGCGTGGCCATCGAGTCCTTTGCGATGGACCTGCATACTGACGGCCTCGGCGACGACGATAGCGGTAAAAAGACGACCGCACTATATCTTGACAACATTAATGCAATACGGCAAGCTCTGTACAAGAAAGTAAGGTGACGCATCATGGCAAATTGGAAGCTAACTATCGACAGCATTGATTTAGGTGGCACCATAGATTACTTTGGGTATTTAGAGAACTTTTTCGACAAGATGCAACATACCTTGAGTAGATGTCAAATTGTGGTTAGGAAAAGTCTATCGAAGACTAATTCCTGAAAGGAATAACTATGTCACGTCCTAAGTTAACACCACAAATAGCTTTTAATCTTGCCGAAAGACTATTCAGGGCTTCTGGCGAGCGAGACGAGCGTTTAGAGTCAGTGATTATACAAGATTTGATGTTCGCATACTTCTATGTACGTGACATTCTCAAGACCCCATGGCCAGAAGCCGAGTCATTGATTGCACAAGATCAAGTTTTAGGCTACTGGTATGCCCGTGAAGTTCTTAAGCGTCGAGAGCGTGAGCGTGTAGGTGCAGACTGATTGAAGATTAATCTTGACTTCACGACATAGTCTGGTATACTTGGATAAGTAGATAACCTAAGGAGACGTCATGGCTACGATAGTCAAGATATTGAGCGTAGTAGATACTAGAGAGTGGGAAGAAGGCCCTGACGACAAGTGGTACCCGATTCCAGGCTCAGGTCGTGAGCATCAGTGCTACAGGTGTGGCCGTTTGCATGAGATTCATGCTGAAGTGCTCCTCGATGACGGAAAGACTGTGGTAGTAGGGACCGGATGTATGAAAGAGTCGGCCACTGAGCTACCTTTGGCAAAGCGGGCGATCTCTGTGCTCAATTCTACAAGGACACTGCGACGGCTGGAAAATGAACTGGCTAAGGTTCGCGAGTCTTTGCTCGCCTGGGATAATGCGTGGGCGGAAGTGTCTACTTATCCTCTGCCGGAAGTGAATGAAACTACATGCTTTGGCAAGCCAGCACTAGAGATGGGCGATTCAGGTCCAGTGACTCTATATCGTGGAGATACCAGAGAGCAAATGGATCGGCTAGTCATCAGTTGGCGGTGTAATCGGCTGAAAGAACTCGGCTTCGGGCGATACGGAGCCAGGCCAGTTGATTATACAAACGACTTGACTATTCGCATTGAGAAGACCAAGGCCAGGATAGCCGCTGCATATACGGACTAATTCTTGAAAAACGGAAGGAAAGCAAAGTGCTAGAAACTCAGCAGTTCTTTTATGATACCCAGGTGCCAGGCACAGATTTTTTCGGGCCAAGCTTCTGGAAGAACCTTAGAGACGGTTTGACCGGAGGCCCTTGGTTTTATGCCTCGCAGTACGAAATAAAAGGTTTTCAAGTTGTGGCTCCGACTGATATTCCAGTAGGCGCGTTGGTCGAGTTAGTAAAAGGTAAGATATTGTTAAGTTTGCCGATCAATGCTTGCCTGCACGAAAAACCCGGCGCGTTCAGGCTTTCTGGAGTCGAGATGCAGGAAGTGTCGGCTAAAATCGAGGGAGCCAGCGGAGTGAATATCCCGGTGACTCTCATAATTGAAACGGGAGAAGGCGGGTAGGATGTTTTCCTGGTGTCATCCATTTCCAAGCAGAGGTGTAGTCACTGGATAACCTCCTTAAGCCTAGTGAAACGGCAAGACCAGTGAAATTCAAACCAGGGTACTCGGACCAGCACCGAAAGGGACATGTGAAATGTCCTGCAATCTTACTGAAGAAAACGGAGGACAAATTGTGACATTGAGTGAGTACAGTAAGTTACGGCGGCTTGGCACTGATGTGTCCGGCCTATACAGATGCTGAAGTTCATTGGCTATTAGCACAGGCTTAGCGGTTAATCGAACAAAAGAACGGAGAATAGAAGACATGAGTTTAGTAGGATTGGACGGTAGTCATACTACCCTGGATTGGAAACCGACCCACCCACGTCCCGAAATTCGAGATCGTGAAGAAATTCTATGTAAGGCCGTTATGCATGGTACAAGCGACGAAATTCACGTAGCCGTCTCAGCCTATATATCGATCAGAGATTTCTATGAGAAGAAGCTTGCAGCCGCAGATAATCTTGCAGACGTGGTGAACACAGTTTTGAATTTGGCAGGGCTCTACGATCAAGAATTAAGTAGACAACTTGCTAGGACATTGCAAACTTACCGTGATTCACTTAAAGTGGCAGAGGCACTCGGCGAGCTAGCAAAAATGGCTGACAAAGCGGGTGGAACCCTTACTTTCGAGCGTAAATAATGATCACAGACGACCGAGTTAGCTTCAAAACAGGCAACAATAAGCGCGAAGCCACTGCCATCAAACACATCGAAGGCAGTGACACCTGGTTAGTACGTTTAGACACAGGCAGCACGGTTGTGGCCTGGACTGATGAACTGACAGTGTTACCTAAGGTTACAAAAGCAATAAAGGTTGCCGAAGAAGTAAGCATAAAGCCACGTCGGAAGAAAGGTAAAAAGAAGTCTTGACTTCTGGTTACGGCCGGGCTACAATAGGTGCTAACACCCGATAAGTCTCTGGAGCAAAGGAGAGTAACATGAGCTATTCTGCTGAATGGATCAAAGAAACTATCAACCGTATTAGCGAACTCGAAGAGTTGGTTGGGCTCTATGTTGATCAGCGGCGACAAGTAGATCCTAAGTTTCCTAGTGCTTATTTGGCATTAGACGATGGCCCTGCGGGTGATACGCTTAGACTCCAGTATTATGATCGCGGCGAAAATGAAACGGCCTACGTCAAGATAGACGATGTCGCCAATATGGATATGGAGCCTGCCAAAAAGGAAAAAGACCTGCGGGAGGCGAGGGAGTTAAAGGCCCGCCAAGATGCTAAAGAACGCGATTTGAAGCGTCAACGGGAGCATGAATTGGCACAGTTGGATATGCTGCTTAAGAAATATGGGAATCCAAATGCGTGATTTGAGACTTTTCTGCGGTGCTGGGCTGTTAGCGGCTATCCCAGGTCTTTGTATTGCCACCAGGAAGCCCGGTATCGCTGGATGGCTGCTTCCGATCTGGGCTGCATTGATGCTACTGGGGTTGGTCGTGTCGTTCTTTGTGGGCAGAAAGGCAGGGAAAATCCAATGATCGAAACTGTTGCAACCATCGCAGTGCAAGGCTTCTTTATAGCCGCACTGTCGCTGGCGGTTATTAAGCACGTTTTCCAGATACACAGGCCGGTTCCCTGGCCAGAAGCCGAGCCCGTTATTGCACGAAATCCTGAATGTGCCTATTGGTACGCTGTAAAGGTATTTAAAGGTCCGTTCTTAGCAGCCGAGCCGACCATTGCCAAGAATTCAGAGTGGGCTTTTAAATACTCCAGAGACGTGCTCAAAACACTTGAAGACCGTAATCGTTTTAAGGAATTAAACAATAGCTGACGTACTACCACTAACGCGCCCAGAGCGCGATCTTATTCAGAGACTTAAACTGAAGGAAACAATCGTCTCGTTGTGTAGCTTGAGTAGGGAGATGCGAGTAAATCAGACTGACGTCGATGACTTAGCCACGCAGGTACAGCTTGCGCTCAGAGCATACGAATCGACTGTAGCAGCGCTTGAATCTGAGAATATCGCGCTCAAGTCAAAGGTTGCAAGTCTGCGAGGTCCGAAGTGAACGCCAGGCTGGAGCAATCAGTAAGCAACTATCGTAACTTGAAAGCGCTGCTAGCCGCTGTTTACAGCCATCAGAAGTCAACAGGCACACTTTTTAACTACGGTAGTAAGCTGTTTGGAATAGATGATCTTGATCCAGATGATAAGGCATATGCTACGAGTACAGCTAGGGCACAAGGCTGGATCACAGATCGTGAAGTAGACGGGCAGCGTTGGTTGAGTATAACAGGCGTGGGAGTTTTGATTTTAGAATCGTTAAGGTAGTCGTGTACTGAGCTAAAAGACTTAAAGGGGTAAACATGGAGATTACGTTGTGGATTTTGTATCTAGTCGGGATTCCGTTTGGGTATGCCGTGCTACAAAGGCTTCAAGGGTGTCCTTACCCTAGCACAAGTGATCGGGTATTAAATGCTATATTTTCTCTGTTCTGGCCTCTAGGTTTCGTTGTAGGCATCCTGTTCTTGGCAGCCAAGGCCATTATATTTATAGCGGCTCCGCTCGAAAAACTAGCATGGAAACTGTGGCCTAAGAAGGTTGATACGAAGGAAGGTGAGTTGTGATGACCAGGCGTGATGCTCTTCGTAACAGTAAGTCTGTTTTAGACCAGGCAACGGCCATTTTAATGGACCCGTGGCCCGATAGTAGCGCACTATCTGAGTCCGCAGCGAAAACTAAGGCGCAAGCCGTACTACATTTGCTAGGTATTTTTGAATATCCCAAGCGTAGCAGAGACTATGACTAGCACTAGTCTGGACGTACACGATCTATCCAAGCTAAAGCCAGAGAAATTCAAAGGCTCTATAGCCGCGTACTATCCTGAGCATCCGCGAGCCCTTGACAATTCAGGCATGGTTTACTGGGCTGTACTGGTGATGGAAAACGACCTGGGTAGGTACTTAAATCGTGGCGAGAATGTCAGTCACATAGATCGTGACAAGACAAACAATGCTATTAGCAATTTGGGCTTGGGCACGCCCTCTTTAAGTACAGGATTCACAAGGAAACGCCAGTCTACATGTAAGTGTGGCAAACCTATGATAAGTCGCGGGAAGTATTTTAGGTCGTTTTGCTCGCACGCATGCTATTTAAAGTACAGACCTAAGCAGTGCATATCGAAACTAGAGCATCTGAGTAAAGAATCACTAGTAGATATTGTGTCAAAATCGTCCATGCCATGTGCGGCACAGTCGCTCGGTGTGAACGAGACAACTTTAAGAAATAGATGTAGAAAATTGGGCATAACGATACACAATGATGCTCGAAAGACCCAGGTAGTATGGCCAGAGAAAGACGCGCTAACCAAACTTGTCTGGGAATCTACACTTAGAGACATAGCTAAGTCATTGAAGACATCTCATGTGACTTTGAGAAAATACTGTAAAAATAATGGCATATCCGTACCAAAGGCCGGATATTGGCAAAAAGTAAAAATACAATGGCCAGAAAAGACCATGCTTACAGAGATGCTTCAAGAATCATCTCCCAGTCGTGTGGCCAAGTCATTAGGCATAGCAACGAATACCCTTAAGAGCTATTGCCGCTCATCGAATATACTTATACCAATGCATACGCGATCAATAATGCGTAGACAGGGAGGGCACTGGCCAGCAAGGGACAAACTAATAGAGATGGTTTGGCAGATGCCATTAAGCGCTGCGGCTGCAAACATAGGCGTAGGTGAGCATACTTTGAAGAACAGGTGTGCAAGATTATCTATACCCGTGCCGTCTGCTAGCTGCTGGAGTGGTCCACCAATTTGGCCAGAGGCTGGTACCATGAAAAGTATGCTTTTGACAAACGGCTTAACACAGATAGCTAAATTGTTGAACGTGAATAAATCTGACTTGAAAAAATACTACGTCAAGTTGGGTATACCAGTGCCTATTGGAACTTGGTGGAATGCGAGCATAGATTGGCCGGACAAAGAGACACTTCAAAAAATGGTTCTGAGTATACCTGCCAAAAAATTAGGCACACAGTTGGGAGGCGTATGCTCCCAGGTTATCAGAAGATACTGCGATAGTGTTGGGATAATGGTACCTAAAAACGCTGGGTATCCTCGGAGTAAAACTAGAAGAAAGGGAAATAAATGACGCTTCCACCAATGAATTGGCCACCTAGTCGTGGCCCAGATCCGAACAGTCCAATTATTGACGTGATCCCTCATGTAGAGCATGTAGACATTTATCAAACTGAACTTGCAAATTGTGATCGATCATCGTTAGTGGTGTTTCCTATCAAAAGGTTGATCTTTTAAACTCATGACCAAATGGGACAGTCTAAGACGCATAGACAGGTTTCTCTGGACTGTGCTAGCTATTTTAGGTGGATCGGCTACTGCTGCCAGCATGGCTGAATACTTTAGTTCGCCAGCTATCTGGAACTGTCCAATCTGTAAACACCCGCTAGTTCATAATCAATCACGGTGCCTCAAGTGTTTATCTGAATTCGCTTGGCCGAAGGTAGGCACGTAAATGAGTCGAACCATCCTAGTAGACAGGTTGCTTGAGTTCTTGCCCGACCCGTTTCCATGCATCGGCCTAACCAGAACATTTGCTGAAAAGAAAGTAAATAGAGTAACTATCCAGGATCAGTACGATGATCCCGACGACGTTAATACTCGACGACTCGATAGAAACTGGAACATAGGTCGCGTGGCCTTTTTTACCCGCGAAATATTTTACGGACGCAAACTAGATCCAATAGAAGTAGACTCCGACACCTTTAACGGAAGAATCTACGGGCCGGTAGTTTTGGACGGCTATCACCGTCTATGTGCCTCAATTTTGTCCAGTGCAAAGACCATCAAAGCCAGTTTCAGTGGCCGAACCGACGTTTTAGACTACTTAACTGGCAAACGTAAGTACCCACCGGAAGACCTATAAACAGCCCAAAATCTAAATACCTAGAAAAGCCTCCTAGCCCTTAAAAGCCCGATTACCCTAGTGTCCTGCCTCCCGATTTAGCCTGTACTTTAGGTACTTATACGGCCTTAATAGCCCTATCTAGGTTTAGGCACCTAGTAGCCTAAGCTATTCTAGTTCACTCTTGTATAGAACAGTGAACTCAAGCCCAGAATCCTTTATAATTACCTATTGACATCGGGACGGTACATGCTATAATGTTCTCAGTTAACCGAACCTAAAGGAGAGACCCATGTTCAAGTACAAGACTGGCGAATACGTCAATATGGGCGACAGGGTAAAGGTATCGAAGAAGTGGGCTAAGGAGTACGGCTCGGAGAACGCGACCGTGGTTGGTAAGTGGGGATTTGTAACTGTGCAATTCGATCTGAGCACCGCGAAGGTTGATTTCGATATGCGCTCTCTGACTTTTGTTTCGCGTGCGAGTTAGTTTCAAGGAGGTCCAGCGATGGGTCGCCCAAAGCTAACGCCACAAGTCGCCTGCAATCTAGCTAGAGCCCTGTATAAGGCTTCAGGCGAGATAGATACGCGTCTTGAGTCAGTACTTATGCAAGATGCATGGTCGGCTTATTTGTATGCCAGTGAAGTCTTAAAAGCCCCATGGCCAGAAGCCGAACCTGTTATTGCAGAAGATTCACAGTATGCTTATTTGTATGCCAGATATGTACTCAAATCTCCATGGCCAGAAGCCGAACCTGTGATAGCACAAAGCGCACATCATGCTCTTGAGTACGCCTACCATGTACTTAGAGCCCCATGGCCAGAGGCCGAGCCAGTAATTGCACAATATTCACAGACCGCTTACAAATATGCCTGCGACGTGTTCAAATCCCCGTGGCCAGAAGCTGAGCCTGCAATTGCACAAGATGCATGGTTCGCTTATATGTATGCTAGGTTCATACTCAAGGCACCGTTTTCAGCGGCCGAGCCTATGATCGCGCAAGATCCACGGGCGGCTTATTGGTATGCCAAAGATGTTCTTAAGACTCCATGGCTAGAAGCCGAGCCAGCGATTGCCCAAAGTCCAAGGTATATTTATGAGTATGCTTTGAATGTGCTAAAAGGCCCATTTCCAGAAGCTGAGCCGGTGATTGCACAAGATGCACATTATGCTTGTTGGTATGCAGTAGATGTGCTTAAAGGCCCATTTCCAGAAGCTGAGTCAGTGATGGCACAAAATTCATCGTCGGCCCGTATCTATGCTGAGAATGCACTTAAAGGTCCATTTCCAGAAGCTGAGTCAGTGATAGCACAAGACTCTTGGATCGCTTATGAGTACGCTTTGAATGTGCTCAAAACCAGAAAGGATCGCGCACGTTTCAAGAGGTTAAGAAACGTCTATGAGAATTCTACTTGACTTATCAGTTAAACTTGCTATAATGTTCTCAGTTAACCAACTAAAGGAGAAAATCGTGAAAACAACATTTTTAGTCGAAGTTGAAGTCGAAGATACCTCACAGCTTGAAGCAGAAGAGAATATTCAAGCCTGGGTTAAGATAAAAAATTCGTCAGGGCTCAGGATTAATTCTTCAAGTCTGCGTTTTACTCTGATCGAAAGAGGAACTCACGAACTACTTTTATCTTATTGCAGGGGATCTTAAGTAAGCACTAGAAAGGAAACATTTATGAGCACGCACGAAATTCCGATCATCCGTATCCAGAAAGAGCCTCACCCTAACGCCGATGCCCTGAGTATCGTTCAGGTATTCGGCTATACAGTTTGTGTCCGTACTGCTGACTGGCAAGACGGGGAACTGGCTGCATACGTCCCGCCAGATTACACAGTGCCCACAGACAGGCCCGAATTTGCGTTCTTGAAGGTTCAGGACAAGCCTCGGGACCGAGAGCGGATCAAGGTGAAAAAACTTCGTGGTGTGTTCTCTCAAGGGCTGCTAGTCAAGTCACCTGAAGGCATGGTTGAGGGTCAAAATGCCTTAGAGGCCCTTGGCATCGAACGCTACGAACCGCCTGTGAGTATTTCGACGAGCGGTGAAGCCGGTCCTGGGCCATCTGGACTGATAACACCAAAATACAATGTTGAAAACTGGTACCGCTACAGGCACCTGTTTAAGCCGGGCGAACTTATCGTGGCTACCGAAAAAATACACGGAGCCTCAGCACGGTATGTTTATGCCCCAGACAGCACGGGCACACTTCGCATGTTCATAGGCTCCCATGGCGAGTGGAAGCAAGAAATTGGGACCACAATTTGGCACCGTGCTTTGGAGGTCACGCCCACTATTAAGTCTTTCTGCGAGGCTAATCCGGGCCGTGTGCTGTACGGTGAAGTTTATGGGCAGGTACAAGACCTGAGATACGGTAGCAAACCTGGAGAAGTGCGCTTTGCTGCATTCGATATTCGCACGCCAGACATGCTGTGGGTACCTCCGGAACTGGCCAGGAAAATGGCTCAGAATGTGCCCTGGGTCGATATAGTTTACGCGGGTCCATACTCAGGGGCAGACATTGAAAAATTGTCCAACGGGAGGTCTTTGATTACTGGCGCAGATCATATTCGAGAAGGCATCGTGATTCAGCCGCTGGAAAACAGGTTCGAGCCTGAATTGGACAGTCGGTTGAAACTGAAAATCGTAAGCAATGCTTACTTGGAGAGGGCATAAAAACTATTTGACTTAACGCTTAGCTGTGCTATAATAATTCCAAACCAACCAAGGAGATTATCATGAGTAACAAGAGTAACAATTTTGGCTACGTCGTTACGAGTGAAGCCTGGTACGCCCGGTCTGAAAGATATGCTACTGATGAAATTATGGTGTACAGGTCTGAGCACGCTGACGGCGTGGATTATGAGTTTACTCTCAAGTGGAAGACTCTGAATGGTAAGCCAGTCCTTCAGGTGGCTATTTTTGAAGACGCCCTGAAAGCTTTCATTGAAATGCACCAACTTTTTACCGAGTTGGCGGTTCTCCACCGAACAGATCCTCAGAAGCAAGATGTCATAGCTTTGCTGGATAAGCTTGGGTACAAGGACACCACGGAGCGGGCAAACCCGGATATTGGCACTGGGAGTTTCCGCGATCCGTCGGCACGGTATTACATCGGAGAATCTCCTAAGGGCACTTGGTTGGTAACCGACAAAAGGTCTGGCAAAATAGTTATTGAACTCCTTCCCGGAGATATGCTTAAAAGACAAGCTACTGCCATCAGCATCACAAAGATCCTCAATGATGAAAATAGTAACGAACAATGACTACTGCGCACATCGGCCGCGACTACACCTTAGACGAGATTCTGCCTTTCGTAACTCCAGAGAAGCTCTCGCGAAACAAGGTACGCAAAGAACTCGATGGCTTCAAAGTCTCGCTGTCATCTGATCGGCTGGCTGTGTTCGCCACAAAAGGATTATCCTGTATTCAATGCGGAATCAGTGGCTCTGTATTCAAGCTTGACTTTCAAGGCAACAGTAAACCGCATTTGAACCTGTACGCGATCAAGCCGGACGGAACCGAGATGTTGATGACCAAAGACCACATCGTACCTAAGTCCAAAGGCGGACGAGACAGGCTAGATAACTATCAAACTATGTGTGCTGACTGTAATGTGACGAAAGGGAATAATCATGACCGATAATAGTGCTATCCTGGCACAGGCTCTAAAAACACTACTCGTACTGAGAAACAACGGCGGAATAGCCGTATACGGTATCGACCTAACTGGGCCTTTTGAAGCTAGATACTGGGATCATCTAAAAGTGGCCAGTGTTAAAGCTTCAAATATGACTTGGAACGACCGGGCGCTACTTACATTTTATACCCTGGATGCGGCTCAAAGCGCTGCCGACGATCTTAATGCCGCCATGGATATTATTCAAAGTTTAGACACTCAGGAGGAATAATCATGTCGTGTGACAAGTGTTTAACAGGCGAAAGACACGGAACACAGGGTCAGGTAACTTTCACAGTCACGCTAACAACAGTGCTGTTGGCTGCACTGATCCAGCACTGTTGTTGGAAAAGCTGAAGTCCAGAATTGAACAAACGGCGAAGGCTAGTTTTGATGCCTGGACTGTCCAAGTAGATAATGGCTCCTATGAGCCTTACAAGAAGGACTAGCCGTGGATCGCCCGAAGTTGACGCCACGAATAGCATATAATCTTGCCAAGCGCTTGTATGAAGCCTCGGGCGAGCGTGATACACGCTTGGAGTCAGTGATTATACAAAGCACAGAGTCTGCCTATCTGTACGCCTGTAACGTGCTCAAATCGTCATGGCTGGAAGCCGAGTCAGTGGTCGCACAAGATCCATTCTATGCTTGTTGGTACGCTAAAGAAGTACTCAAAGGTCGATGGCCAGAAGCCGAATCAGTGATCGCACAAGATCCATATGCTGCTCATATGTATGCTAGGGACATACTTAGAGGCCCATTCCTAGAGGCCGAGCCAGTGATCGCACAAAATCCAAGCTGGGCTTATTGGTACACACGTGAGGTGCTTAAGGCACCGTGGCCGGAAGCCGAGCCCGCAATTGCACAAGACCCAGAATCGACCTTTCTGTACGTTGAACACGTTCTCAAAACCCCAGAGGATCGCGCCAGATTCAAGGAGGTTCAGCGATGCCACGCCCAAAACTAACGCCACAGATAGCTTATAATCTAGCTGAAGCTTTGTACAATGCTTCAGGTGAGCGAGACGAGCGTCTTGAATCAGTAATTGCACAGGATGCATCTTGGGCCTGTTATTATGCCAAATACGTGCTGCAATCTCCGTGGCCAGAAGCCGCGCAGGTAATTGCACAAGATGCATATTGGGCTTATGAATACGCTAGGGCTATACTTAAAACTCCGTGGCCAAAAGGCGAGCCTGCAATCGCGCAGATTCCAATCTATGAATATCTGTATACTGAAAATGTGCTCAAAACCCCAGAAGACCTTGCTCGTTTCAGGGAAATCCAGCGATGCCACGCCCAAAACTAACTCCTGAGATAGCCTATAACCTCGCTAAGCTACTGTACAGAGCCTCTAGTGAGCGCGATGCGCGTCTAGAATTGACATTGGCACGTAACCCGGTGTGGGCTTATTTTTATGCTAAATTTGTGCTCGCACAAGATAGCACCCATGCTCGTCTGTATAAAAGACTACTCCGTACACCCGAAGATCATGCCAGATTCGATGAGATTCAGCGATGGCACGCCCAAAGCTAACGCCAGAAATAGCCCTAAATCTCGCCCAAGCATTGTACAATGCTTCCGGCGAGCAGGATGAGCGTTTAGAAAGCGTGATCGCACAAGATGCATGGTCGGCATACTGGTACGCTGCTATCGTGCTCGAATGTCCATTTCCGATGGGTGAGTCTATGATTGCACAAAATGTAGGGGCAGCCTATTGGTACGCTAATAATGTTCTTAAAACTCCGGAAGACCGTGCTCGTTTTAAGAAAGTCCGTGATTGCACAGAATGTACGGATGGCCTGTTGGTATGCTCACGATGTGCCGAGGAGGCTCAGCGATGCCGCGCCCAAAGTTAACTCCTGAGATAGCCTATAACCTTGCTGATCGCTTGTATCAGGCGTCGGGTGAACGCAATGCACGCTTAGAATCAGTGATTGCGCAAGACCCGAGGATGGCTTGTTGGTATGCCATAAGCGTGCTTAAAGGTCCGTGGCCCGAGGCCGAGTCAGTAATCGTACAAGATAAAATCCACGCTCGTCTATATAAAGACCTACTCCGCACGCCCGAAGTCCAAGACCACTTCAAGGAAGTAAGGATATCCGGCGATGAGTAAACTTAATCAAGTAAAAAAGCCTACTGAGACACTGTGCTATGGAATCATAGTGGATGAATCCGAAACTGACTTCGAGGTAGGACTGCTATCAGACGGTAAAGCGGAGACAGCATACATATCTCGAAAAGAATTCGCTAAAGCCGGAATTATAAGCCGAGGGGACGTATTCAGGATCATCTACACTAAGCGTCTTGGCAAACTGAAAATGACAATAGAATTGCTGGCATCACCTAAAAGGACTAATCATGAGTAAACTTAATCGTGCCAGAAAACTGATCGGCAAGAAAATTCTGTCCTGTGTCACCGTAGAACGATCACTTAAGGTTCTTGACGTGAAATTTCTCGACCTAGCAGCTATCCAGGCCATAAGTCAGAGTGAGCACGGATGGATATTCGGTTGGCCTGAAAAGGACAAAAACGGAGCATTATACCTTCACCTTGAAGGCGCTACACACTCGGAACATGGTCAGGAATACCAAGACGATAATAGCTGGCACAAAGTAAACAGCCGGGTAAACTACAAGATTGTCGAGTAGATTTCTAGTGGGTCGGGTATGCCGTCCCCAGGTAAGACGTTTTGCTCTCAGTCATAGCCTAGTGCAGACTGTCGCGGGTAATACAGGCAAAGCGCACCTGCTAGAAATTAGCTCTTGACTTCGCAATAAAATAGTATACAATACTCCTATCCAACCAAGGAGGCGACATGAGAACGACACTTCGACGTAAGACTAAGGTTCATGAGATGGCCCTTAGAGCGATTAAACCTGGAAAAATTCGGTGCTACTCACTGAACAAAAGCATTTTCTTTGACCAATGGTCTCCCAGGAAAGAGCTTAGGCAATCTAGCTCTGCTAAACTGTATCAAGATGGAAATAAGATTACCTTGATCGTCAATTCGAATCTGTGGTACGAGTGGGATCTTACTTAAAGGTGTAACATGACTCAGAACCTAAATGACGTCTACTTGACCACAGAGGAATCTACCAAACTGCGTGATGTTGTAACCGACGTTGTAGACTCAGTGTTTGCTCGCGAAAGTGATCCTCTCATCCGCAGACTACTTATCTACCGACTTGTCGATGAGGCTCAATTTGCTGCTAGCTACCAATTCACAAAGCTTGGTCTGAAGGCTGAAAAGGAGAAGATACATGGCTAACTGGACCGTACAAAGCGGAACACTAAACACCAATATCGAAGCCGAAACGCCCAAGGAGGCTGTCTACTCGGCATTGAAGTTGGCTACAGGGAATCTGGGACTAATCGTCGAAGTCCGGGTGGCCGGAACTGACGAAGGCAACGGTGACGCTCTGTACATGAGCACCGTAAACGTTCTCACCGATCTTGGCCTGATGGCTAAGGACTGAAGCATGTCAACTATCGAAGTTATAGGCCCGTTTAAGATACCATACTCACCCAAGTCATACGACAGACTGTGGGACACGGTACTCAGGGCTTATCCGCCTGGAACGCCAAGAGACATAGTAGCCGTCGAGATGGCCCGCATTGAAGTAGGCAGATTGCCTGCCATGCCTAAGTGGCCGTCTGAGGTACTAGAATCTGGAAAATCGCCCTGGTTTGCAACAGAACAGAGACAGCACTCAGAACAGAGTGCTGAGGCGTGGAAAAACCAATCTGACGACATCGCGTATCTAACTAGGGCTCCTGTGGCTGTTCTGCGTGATTTATACTTAGCTACGTTTCAAACTACTGACCCAGGGAAACAGACTTTGAGGGCTAGAGTCTGGACCCTGCTCTGTATGGCCAGGGTGCCTCTTGGTTGGTCTTGCTGCATCGGTGGTCTTATAGACATGCTCGATCCATTTACTCATGACGTTTATCAGCGTAAAGCTCTCACGACTATCTACGGGATCAAATTTTTATCCAAAGATGACAGCTTTTCGCACCCAGAGGATATCTGGGTAGACGCGCCAGCCGGTTTCTATGTGCCAACATCTGGGCCTTTTGACGACAGTAGGCCGATTCTAGCCATATTCGAGTGTGAATATGCCATAACTATTGGCACAATAACCCACTTTAAACGTACGCGCAGACTGCCAGCGGACTCTTGGCTGAAAATTCTGCCTGATCTAAATACAGCCATAAAACGGCGGATAGCTAGCTGGACTAGTACGCCAAATAAAGTATTGGCTAAACTGGCCGAAGATCAAGACGTGATCATACGACAGCATGTCGCGAGCAACAAAAATGCGCCTGCCAAAGTGCTCCTGCGTCTATCTGAAGATATCGATACAAATGTCCGATGTGAAGTCGCACTGAATCCAAACACGTCAAAAAACGTTCTGACAGCATTAAGCGGAGACATCGACATTAATGTCGTATCCATGGCTGTGTGTAATAAAAACACGCCTCAAAAAATACTCGACACGCTAGCCTCAGAACCAAGTCAGGATACTGCTATTCTTGCTAGAATCGCCGGAAACCGAAGTACTTCGAAAACGATCCTAGTGGTACTATCTGGTCATCAAGATAAATGTATTCGAAGCAGCGTAGCCCGCAATATCAACACGCCAGCAGATAAACTGGTTAGACTTTCTGAAGACGAAGATGCTGATGTTCGGTGGGAAGCGAGCCAGAATCCTGGCTACAAAGCTTCTAAACTTTAAAAGTCTTGACTTCGCAATAAAATCTGGTATAGTAATATCAACCTTAAAGGAGGTATCGCAATGATTACATCTTTGAGCCTCGGATCGGTGGATGGCATCAAGTTTCAGCTTGCCGAGTCTGCTACGGCCAGCAGGTACACCCAGGAACAGCTTGAGGCCGCGTTCAATCTGGTTCAGAACAAAACTCACTGGAAGGGACCGATCAGCGCCGTAGTGCCGATGGATACAGACCTGGACTTGGTTCAGGCCGCTATCGAGCACTTCACGGGCACTGAAGCTGATATTGTTCCAATTAACAAGTCCGCTCTTCTTGTAAAGGCTCCTGGCTACTGGGCCGGACCCTGTAACTGAAAGGACAGACTACCGTGACTAGATCGAAGCTGAGTTGGGACGATTACAATGCGATCAATCGTCTAACTAACAAGTCCCTCTGTCGAGGTGAGGAAAAAGAACTTTCTAACGACGAGATCGATGAAATCAATAATTATCTTAGGAAGGCCGTAACTTATCTTGTACCCGTAGAAATCCTACTCATGAGGGCACGCGAAAAATTCGCCGCACGCTCACGCTAATGACAAACCCCATCCAAGCATTCATCCAAGCTGCCGTAAACCTTGGTACGATCACTCAATACCAGGGCGCGCAGACCGAGCAGAATCCCGACGTTGCCTCGGGTCGTAAGGCGCCTTTTGACCTGTGGGTAGAGCAGGACACGGTTTCGCCAGGAGCTTTGCCTACGGTTCTACGCGCTAGCCTGCTACTGCTGGCCCAGGATCAAGCCTATGTGAATCAATATCGTGGGGATTTGGTCTTGGCCTCGATCCTATTGGATTCAGATTTCTTTGGCAGTCAAGAAAGGCTGGTTCCGAGGACGATCCACCAGGAGTTGTATAGGCTTCACTTTGCTCGTGCCCAAGGCATGGACTACGCCTTAGACGAATTCTTGGCCAAGCAGAGGCTGATACCGCTAGAAACGTCTAGGAAACTGCTGGCGACAACCACCTTTCCTGAGTGGCTGCCTATCGTTCGACGCTCCAAGGTTGCTGGCGTGCCTCCAAAGGGCATTAAAGAGCGCCGCAAAGGCGGGAAGATATCTCGTAGACTAGCTAGGCAGCAAAAAGACACAAAGGTGGGTTTGATCGCGGCTGCAATCGCAGGCGTAATCATGATTTCTGGACTGACTCTGTGGCTGACTAACTCGGCGCCCGTACATAAAATTCAAGAAACGCCGCCTGTTGTACAGGCGCCAGTAAAATTACCCGATACGGTCGAGACCCCAGTAATTCAAGCCCCTGTGCCGGTGGCGCTTGCTCAAGACCTGGTTGATTGCCCAGTAAAAGTAAGAGCCCTTATTGACGAGTCCAGGGACGGAAACCGAGACGCCAAACTAGCTGAGGCTAGACTGCTACTGGAAAAGACCCTGGTTAGGCTCGAACACGAGAACTCCAAAGAAGGTCAAGAACTCCGTGGTGAGTGCCAGGCACTATTACAGTTAGTATTAAAACTTAGTCGTTGACTTCGTAGTAATCTCTGGTACAATATGATCAACCCTAAAGGAGGAACGCTAAGGCATGAACCACCTAGAAACTGAAATTCGGCGCCACCGAAAACTGTACTATGATGGCGCTCCCGAAATCTCTGACGAGGATTTCGACCTTCTTATCGAACGCCTTGAGATCGAGAATCCCACGTCTGAAGTGCTCGCTGAAGTTGGAGCCTCGCCCGATCTGCAAGCTACGTTTCAAACTGCGAAGCACAAGATCCCGATGGGTTCGCTGGATAAAATCACGGACAAGCAGGGGTTAGAGAAGTGGCACAAGCACGAGTACTGTAATATCTTAGTGCAGCTAAAATTAGACGGAGGCTCAGTATCACTGGACTACGAAAATGGTCGTCTTGTCCAGGCCCTTACTCGCGGCGACGGCACAACGGGCATCGTGATCACGGACAACGTAAAACACATGCAGAATGTGAAGACTGCCATCCCTGGATTTACAGGCTCATTGCGCGGCGAGGTAGTAGTGAAGACGCCCGTATTCAGGCAAAAGTATGCGGGATCGTTTAAGAATCCGCGTAACATGGCTGTGGGCATCAGTAAGAGAAAGACATTCTCGGACGACATCAAGGATGCCACAATCTTGTACTACGACATCGTAGACGGCGCCGAAAGAAGCGAACGTGACAAGATCCTCGCACTCGGCGAATTTGGACTAAAAACCGTTGAAACTAGACTCGTTACAGACATAGACGCGGCTTATCAAGTTGTCCAAGAAACGCTTAGACTGCGTGACTCTCTGGACGTGGAAATCGACGGGCTAGTCCTAAAACTCGATCCGGTTTCCAACAAACTAAATCGCGGCTTCAAAGGCCAAAATCCCGCCTGGGCGGTCGCTTTTAAGCCGCCATCTCAGACTGCCCTTTCGAGAATCACGGACATTACCTGGAGCGTAGGGTCTACGGGCAGGGTCACTCCCGTAGCGATTTTAACTCCGACTGAACTGGCCGGTGTGACTATCTCTCGGGCCACACTTAACAACGTACAGCTAGTTGAAGAGATGGGTCTAGAGATTGGTGACGAGGTGGTTATATCTAGGCGTAACGACGTGATTCCAAAGGTCGAAAAGATCAGCCGAAAGTACGCAACACTCGATAACATCGGCGGCGGATTCAATCTGCCAGTGCTGTGTGATCAATGTGCTGGCAATCTGGTCCGCGAAGGCCGGTTCATGATGTGCCTGAACAAGAAGTGCCCCAGTCGCAGCAAGTCTTCAATTGAAGCGCTCTTGGAAGTCTTGGAACTCAAGGATTTCGGTACCAATCTCATTGAAGACCTGATGGGTAACGGGGTGCTTAGAGGGCCAGCCGACTGGTTTAGGTTGACCGAGCACGATATTCAACTCTACGGTAACCGTGGCGCTGGCGTGGCTAAAAAGCTGATTGCTAGGCTGAAGGCTCAGAGCAAAGAACTGACCGTAATCCAGATGCTTCAAATCGTCTGCATTGACGGCTTTAGTGGGTCCAGGGCCACGATGCTAGTTGACGCTGGTTTCGATACGCTGGACAAGATCAAGAATCTGCGGGCATTGGATCTGGCAGGCGTACCAGGAATCGGTGAAATTCTCGCTAATCAGTTAATCGAAGGAATTCAAGACAGGTGGCATATCATCGACGATATGCTCAAAGTAGGATTCACTGTGAAGGAGCCAAAGAAAATGTCTGGAAGCAAGCTAGAAGGATACGGATTCGTGATCACGGGCAAGCTCTCGAAGCCGCGCAAGGAATTCGAGCAGGTAGTCACAGAGCAGGGCGGGAAGCTGAAGTGGATCGGTGAGGGCCATGATTATCTGCTGACTGACGATCCTGATTCTGGCTCGGGTAAGTCCAAGAACGCTAAGGATAAGGGTATCCCGGCACTGAACGAGGAACAATTCTGGGCTATTATTCAGGGATAATTGTTGACTTCTAGTTAATTTTTGGTAAGATACTCATGGCTAATGACAATATACACGGTGACATCGGCATAGCGACAGCATTAGTACTGTTTGTTGTCTTTTCTGTGCTTAAAGTTACAGGCTACATCGGATGGTCTTGGTGCTGGGTTGTAGCGCCGCTCTGGATGCCACTAGGATTTATACTTATCTTGGCGGCTGTTTTCTTCTTGATCAGTATAATTGCAAAGGATTAGGCTCATGGCGAGCAATAACAAGATTAGTGGTGGCATCGGCTTCTGCGGGATAATGTTCGTCCTACTCGCAGTCGCAATTTTTGTCGCCCTCAGGACTAATCCATAGAAAGGTGAAGTAGCATGTGCTTAGACACGCTTGAAGATTTCCCTGTCAAAGATTGCGGTTGGAAAGTTTTTATTCGGTGCAGAGACAAATTGGGAGGACCATTCAGGAACTACGTGTTCCCCGTGAATAAGTGGCTCGATGCCAATAACGGAAAAGGAAACACTGTTTTGAGTACCAATGACGAAGACAAAAAGTACAAAGCTGGTTTTCACATTTATGCTAGTCGAGAAGCTGCAAGAGAGTCTGGATATAACGTCGTAAAGAGAGTGAAATTCAAAGAGGTTATTGCGACTGGCAGGCAGAATGGCCACAAGGTGATCGTAGCCAAAAAGGTATTGGTAATGCCGGTGAAGAAAAGGAGCTAACCCATGGAAAATCAACTCGATCTGTACAAGACTATTTGTGCATGCTACTCCAATGGTAAGCGCGTGGGAAGCGTTCCTGCCACAGCACCTAATGCCTCGGCATATCTATCTGAAATGGCCACGTTATACGGTGGACTCGAAGTAAAGTATGAACAGGACACAACAGGCGGGCTGCTTGCGGCCATGCACGGACGGAGATGCTAGACACCCTCACAGCCGACAAGATAACTAGGGAGCTAGCTTTGAGTCTTACTGGACAGCCTCGAAGTAACGGCAAAGAAATTTGGACTGATGTCAGGCTCACGAAAGAAGAAGTATTGATCTTACTTGATTTAGTTGAAAGGAGCAGGCTGTGACTAAGGAAGAAACACTAGCGGAACTGTTACACAAGGCTATCTGTACTTCTAACCACATTGACATGTGCGATTGGGAGTACTCTGAATGGCATTATCCAAAAGGCACAAAAATAAGGTATCTGGATAAAGCTAACAAGATGCTTGCCGTAGCAGATTTAGAGACTATCAAGGCCATAGTGGAACTAATCTAAAGGAGAGAACGATGCGCCATTACCCAGATGCTGACAACAAGTACGATCAAGAAGATCTGGCTCGGCTCAATGCTCAGCCGTGGATGGTCAGGGTGCTTAAGTTCAATCCAGACTACACTGGTTGGGGTCCGCATGAAGACTATATGGCCGACGACAAAGAAGGCTGGAATTCCAGGCAACTGCCCAATACCTGGTCCGAATTTGGACCGTGGGAACTCGATGATCTCAACGAACTAGCAAATTTTTACTTCTCGGTAGAGCGCGACAGCAAAGAGTGCCCAAGCTGCGGCGGTTCAGGCTACCACCCAGATGCCCTGTGGGTGTCGGGATCATTCTATGAAAGCTCGTCGCCTTTTACCCGGCCTACTCGCTCTGAACGAGAGTCTAAGAAAGTCCTTGAAGGCTTCGGGTCCAAATTTACGGAGCCTTTGGGGCGGGGCACTTATCCACCTGAAGAGTTGCTTCTTAAGTACGGCTCTGAATTTAGACTTTTCTGTGAAGACATGCGTGTTGTTGGCTTCTGGCGGGACAAGATCACACGAGACGAAGCTGATGCTTTAATCGCGGCCAAACGTGCTGACACAGGGTCTTCTGCACAGCAAATCAATAACGCCCAACACGACAAGGGCTTTGGCCACGATTGTATCAACCAACATATTCTAATCGAAGCCAGACTGGCGCGATTCGGTATGCCAAAAACATGCCCTGAATGCGAGGGTCATGGCTACGTATACACGGAGCCAGCGGCCCACGTGAGCCTGGTACTGTGGATGCTACACCCGCGTAAGGGCTGCTCCAGGGGCATCCAGATCAAGACCATTGAACGGGCTGAAGTCCAACAAGTGCTCGCTTATTTGACGCTGGCCGCTGAACGAAATCAAGCCAGATTTCAAAAAGCTGTTAACATGCTCAGACCTGCACAAGGAGAAATTTAATGGATAAGCTAACTAAGGCACTCGGAATAGCACTACTCATAGCTGGGTCTGTAGTTTACAATGGTTTGATTTTTCTTTCTTTTGGAAATGGTTCATAGTTCCTGTATTCCAAACAAATGTACTCACAGTTGGACAGTCCGTTGGGCTCAGCTTGTTTATTACATATGCTACAATACATAAAGCCGACGAAAATACGAAAGGATTCACTCACGTACTTTGGACAAGCATCGTGGCCAATACAATACTTTTTGGCCTGGGTTTTATCTACAGCTACTTTGTTTAAGGAGAAATCTAATGGGCTACACAACAGATTTTGAGGGATCGTTTTTGCTCGACAGGCAGCTTGATCCCAGCCACCAAAACTACCTGAAGGCTTTTGCTGAAACCCGTAGAATGAAGCGCGATCCAAAGAAGGCAGAACTACTACAAGATCGTGTTCGACTCGCTGTCGAACTACCTATCGGTATCGAGGCTGGGTATTTCGTTGGCGGAACAGGGATGATGGGCCAGAACGACGACGTTTCTGTGACCGACCATAATTATCCGCCCGAAGGACAGCCAACATTGTGGTGTCAGTGGACCCCAATAGATGACGGTTATGGTATCCAGTGGGACAACGGTGAAAAATTCTATAAGTATACTGAATGGCTGGAGTACTTGATCGAGCACTTCCTGAAGCCTTGGGGATATGTACTCAATGGCAAGGTATCTTGGCAGGGAGAAGACTCGACTGACAGTGGGGTAATTTACGTGAAGGATAATCAAGTCGAGGCCGTAAAGAACAAGATCACAAATAACGGTCCGAGTTGGAAAAACTAGTTGACAGTCTGATAGATTAGTGTATGATGTGAGCAGAAAGTAAGGTGACTTATGACACTGTTTCAGTACTTTGCCGAGGCAAACCAAATATACCCTGTTAAGGTTCGTGGAAACGCCTGGTTTGAATCGGAACGAGGAATTAAGAATGTCGTGGGCACTGTCCTTACCAGAACAGCCGTAGAATACACAATCGTGTGGAGTAACACCGTGTGTGAAACCTTTTCCACCTCTGGTGGTATGTCGATGCAGTTAGACGTTGTTGAATAAGGAAGTCTCATGATCTGCTCCGTACATAGACTCCTAGACCGCCATGGAAACCAAATCAAGAAGCCACTGCCCTTTGCAGACAGCATAGACATTTCCTGGCCCACGGCTAATGCTTTCGAAGGCATGAATTGTGTAGGCGAAATGACCGTGTACAAGGTAGATATTCATGCACATGGGGTTTTTATTCATGGCTTTGAAAAAATTGGTGACCGCTTGATAGCTATGGAGTGGTTTGCTCGAACTGTTTCTACGCCAGAAAATTAAATGGATAAACAAGAAACACAGTCTCTACTTAAAGAACTTGAAGACTGGAAACACGTAAACAAAGCTAGATCTGTTAGCATTGAACATGACAACGGGTACGGAGCTTCGTGCTGGTATTGAATTGCGAACTGAAAAAGGTACTGTACGAGTCTCGGAAGCAAAATTCCTCGACGCACCTTTGACACCTAACAGCTATGCTTTACTGGACGTAAACAGCGATGAGGACTGGCCCGGACTTGAAAAGACTTTAAGATTCGCATTAGACAGGGCAAAGGAACTAATAGGTGAATAATCTAAGGTGGTTTGCTCGGACTAAGGAAACGTTATGATGGCGGACAAAAATATTAAGTTAACTTCGGACATTATGCAACAATTTGCAGACTATAAGAAACTACACCCTGTATGGGGTTCTTTGCATGTAGCGTTGGACGATGACAATTTAAAAGATGCTTCGATACAGTTTTGTCTAAATGAAGCTACCAGAACAAACGACACCAAAGGCGTGATTCTGGCAAAATATCTACTCACAATGACTAAATCACAGCGAGCTAGAGTATCTGCTAAAACTTATGCCCTAATCGAGGCCAATCATGTACGACCTATCTAAACTCACGTTCCCAACGGTGCTGCTAATCGTTGCTATAAGCTCGGCTGCGCCATCTATCGAGCCTGGCATCGAGCCTGTGGCTACTCCGCGTATACCTACCGAATTCACCATCGACACAGACTTAACCCAACCAGTGCCTGTAATTGCAGAAGACTTCGATCTGTACTTTGAACGACGCCATATGCAGGAAATGTACGGGACGGGTGCGGCTTTTGTAGCCGCACAAAACAAATACAATATCAATGCCGTGTACATCATGGCCCATGCGGCTTGGGAATCTGGCTGGGGAAAATCAAAGATAGCTAGGAAGAAGAAAAACTTGTTTGGTTACGGTGCGTTCGATGCTTCGCCTATGAATTCAGCCTGGGCTTTTGATTCGTACGCGGACAGCGTGGATGTCGTCATGTACTACGTAAAGCGAGATTACTTGCTGCCTGACGGTCAGTATTGGGGCGGGGCGCCTACGCTCGAAGGCATGAACAAGAAGTACGCTACGGACGAAAGCTGGAAGTTTGGGATTGTGAGTGTTATGAATAGGTTTTGGAAAACGGGGCGATGACCGAACCGTGGGACGTGCCTAAACAGGTTCCTTGTGACATGTGCGATTCTAGACTCTTTATAGATGGCATCAAACAGCCCGTGACTGGTCCGTGCTCGCAATGCAACGGTACCAAATTAATGCCTGCTCCTGGACCTGATGACTGGTCTAGCACTCGTGAAGATCCAGTGACAGACGAAATGTTAAACTTCCTAGATACTAACTGTGAAAATCAAAGAATACGGTCTGAAAAACACGGGCTCAGACATGGATTCTATCCATACCCTTACCTAGAAATGAAGCGTTTAATTTATGAAATTCGTGCCCTACGAGGACACAAACAGCAACCAAATAATGATTAAATCTGAAGAACTACTCCGCAAAGTAATCGCTGCCAGTGGTTTCACGCCAAGGTTACCGCAAATCACCTTGGCAGGTGAAATCGAGTCGGCAATCAATGAGCCCTGCACCTTGATTGCCGAAGCCCCCACGGGCACTGGCAAGACCTTGGGATACCTCTGTGGAGCCCTGGCTACCAAGTTTCGTCCTGTCGTAGTAGCCACGAGCAGTATTGCTCTACAGCGACAGCTAGACAAAGAAGACCTACCCAAAATAGCCAACGTCATGCCCGTGACCTGGGGGATTCTGAAAGGCAAAGGCAACTACGTCTGCCAAGGTAGATTCAGGACATTCTGTGATAACGCTGGCGGGCGCGACGAAACTACAGACAGGCTGCTAGCCTGGGGCGAAGCTGAGATTCGAGACAAAAAGACGGGTGGGAGGGAGTCGGCCCCCGAAGATCACAAAAAATCAGACTGGCTTTCGATCTGCGGCGATTACGACGAATGCAAAAAATGCAAGAACTGCTTCTATGAGAAAGCCAAGGCGCAGGCCGTCAAATCAGACGTCATAATCTGCAACCACCACAGCCTCATGGCTCACTTGATGTACACCGAAGTATTCCTGGACCGTCAACCCGCATTCATTATTGACGAAGTGCATGCCTTCGGGGAGAACGCCCGAGGCTTCTTCCAGCGAAAAATATCTCGCGGCCGGGTCAAACAGTTAGCCAACGCGGCCTCCAAGGCAAACATCTACGGCTTTGAAATCATTCAAGGACTGGTAGAACTAGAACTCAACAAGTACAAAGACAGGATATTCTCAAAGAATTTTCAACCGTTCGATCCGGGTCTAGGACGATGGACTCAGGCTCTTTCCGCTTTTGAGGATTTAACCCTACTAGGCCAGCCGCTGAACAGCTTCGCGGATGAAACCATGTACGGCGAAGACCTGGGCAAACTAGTTGCCAGAATCTACAAACTCCAAGATGATATGCAGTTTATGAACAAGCCGATACCTGAAGGCTGGATACGTATCGTTGACAAAATCGAGACACCTAACTACGTCGATGCCTACATGTTTGCCGTGCCTCCGATTTTAGATAACAAAATTCAGGAACTCTTTGAAGAACTCGGCGGTAGGCTCGTGGGCGTGAGCGCGACTATCCATAAAGATAAGACCAGTGTAAAAACGCTCATGGGTTTTCCAGCCGAAAAGGGGGTACAGATTGCTTCTGTATTTGACGAAGCTAATCAAATGCGAATTTATGCTCCTGAGACCGCTGACCGAGGTACGTCAGCAGATGACCTGCTTAGAGTCGTAAAAACCCTGGATAAAGCCACCACGGGCGGTATGCTAGTGCTTTGTACCTCGTGGACCATGGTGCGCGAACTTGAGGCCAAGTGGCCTAAGACCATTTCTGTAAGGTTCCAGGAGTCGGGGCGTGCTGCGGCTGCTGCACAGTCGTTACGGGACAAACAAGTTAAGTGCGTGGTCGCTACAAAATCGCTATGGACAGGGATCGACCTTCCAGGTGACTTACTCACTGTCGTGATTATCGACAAGCTACCTTTCGAGACACCTACCGACCCAGTGATGTCGTTTTTGAATGACTACGTTGAGAAAAAATACAAAAATGGCTGGAATAGAACTTACCTGGCGGACATGATTATGTCTCTAAAACAGGGCGTAGGAAGGCTAATCAGGCGCGAAACAGACAAAGGGGTAGTGGCTATTCTGGACGGACGAGTCAAGAATAGTAAATACTCAGGAGCTATTTTGGATGCTCTAAAGCCTGCTAGGATCACAAGTAACCTGGATGAACTAGTAGATTTTTTGAAAAAGAGTTGACTCTACGGTAAGTTATGATAGAATGCTACCATCCTGATCAGCCTGTGGTTGTGGTGTGTAGATAGCTACTACATAACTGCGGCGTTGGGTAGCTCCCAAGGGTTCGACTCCCCGACATGGGCTGATCAGTATAAACTTTTTAAGGAAGACCTCATGATAGACTACACGTGTGCAAAGACGCTTGTGCAAATTGTAAAACAGATACCAGGAGCTAAGATACTGTCAATAGCTTGTGAAAACACAGGATTCGCTAGTTTTGATATCAACAACAGCGGCAAAGTAGGTTATGCACCGGAACATCCTGTAACACTCGAAGCGATGTTGATGGGCACTATGTACTCTGGTGGTGGCATGATTGTGCGTCAAATGCTAAATTCCAGTGTAATGTCAAAAACTGCTGACGGCATAGACATGATGATGCCGAGAAAAAATCTATACGGCGTCACGCTGAAAGACGATAAGTGGTCTCCATTAACGCCCGAAATGGTTGAACAGTTACATTGTACTTGTCATGAAACTGGCTTAAAAATTGAGGCGGAACCAGAGGTACTATTTGCGTCCTTGCAGTCCGTAATAGATGCACTTCCAGACAATGCATTAATTATTGATCCAGTAAAAGACTATCACGATAAGTATGGTAAACCGCACAAAAATTTTATGTCTGGCACAAAAGACACTGTTAGGTTACTATTAAAAAAATGTAAACGAGAAGGGGTTACTGTATCATTTGTGCCTCCGCTAGAAGTAGAAGACATTATTTGTGAAAACTGTGACGAAATCGTTCCTGGCGCTTTTGATATACTGTATTGGAAATCTGTAAAAGTACACGGACACTGGAGCAGACCTGAATCAGATGAGTTTGAATGCCACTGCGGAATATCTCACGCGGCATCAATGTGGAGGGCAAATGCGGTAAGAATAAAAGGAATAATGCTGGGTCTAAAGGGCACCTTATTTATCGAAGATGTCAGGTCCATCGCATGAATCCTCTCGACCAACTCGCTAAGATACACGCCTCAGGCTACAAAGCCGTACTGGCCATCACGGGCGGTGGTACAGGCGCAATTAACACACTCTTGGAACACGGTGGCGGCTCCGCGTTCCTGCTAGAAGCCATTGTGCCTTACAGCGAAGAAAGCCTAACGAACTTTCTCGGGCATAAACCCGAAAAGTTCGTCTCCGACCTGACAGCCAGACAACTTGCCATGGCGGCATACATAAAGGCAGGTAAACTGACAAAAGAGAGAGTTGTTGGACTCGGTGCGACGTGTTCTTTGGCTAAGACTGACGAGCGCGAAGGCCGTAAGCATGTCGTATACTTAGCCTATCAGACCCGCGATACGACCTGCACTTTTAGAACTGAACTGCACAGTACCCGCGAACTCGAAGAAGCCGAAGTGTCCCAGCTTATTATCGACTTCTTGAGCGACGCCGTTGCTGGAACTAGTAATATTGAGCCGACTGAGAAGGTAGTTGCCAATACAGATTTAGTTGACCTTGTACATGGTGAAAATCGTCTGTGGTATTACCCCAAGCCTTACGATTACACCCAGCCACGCTGCATGTTTCCTGGTTCGTTTAATCCCCTGCACGACGGCCACAAAGAAATGGCCGAAATTGCAAAAAAAGACACAGGCATACCTGTCTTATTTGAGATTTCAGTAACCAATCCTGACAAGCCACCACTTGACTATATCGAAATCAACCGTCGCGTAGCACAATTCAATAGCAATTTAGTACTTACTAATGCACCGTTATTTACCGATAAAACTGTGCTGTTCAGACGCCGTACCTATATTGTCGGTATCGATACCTGGGAACGCATTATTGATCCAAAATACTGTGGCTATATCTTGGATCAGCTTAGAACCAACGGTGTCACATTCATGGTATTTCCACGCACTATCGATGGCGTGACTAAAAAACTAGAATCTGTAGTAGCTGGCCTGGCGTATCCAGCTCCCGAGCCACGAAACTATGCCCACGTATCTTCCACTCAACTTCGCCAGCAGAATGAACCTTAAGCTACTACTGTACCCCGATCCTGGACTAACCAAGCCCTGCTTGGAAGTGCCACCCGATTACAACATCGAGCCGCTGGTCGTCGCTATGCAGACGCTCATGCGGCAGCACGGTGGCATCGGCCTAGCTGCCCCACAAGTAGGCAAACAGCTAAGGTTGCTGGTTACTTGCTTGGCTGAGATTCCTGGACTCATCAACCCTCAGATTACCTGGCAATCTAAGAAGATGACTACTGAATTTGAAGGATGCTTGTCCATACCCGACGCAAGAGTAGCAGTATCGAGGCCGAAAAAGATCAAGGTCACTGGACTTGATCTAGCTAGGCACAAGGTGGACCTAGAACTGGCCGACTACGAAGCTAGGATCGTTTGCCACGAGATTGACCATTTGAATGGGAGATTGATTATAGATTATGCTTGACTTGAACTTGAATTATGCTATAATTCTAGTGTCGAGTTAAACAAGACTTCTGACTTGGAGGGAACAATGACTAAAGCAGCAAGTTGCTCATCGTGCAGGGCAGCGGTTTCCGATTTTCGACGCATGCAAAAAGCCAGGGCGTCATTGATGCTAGCCGCGAACAAAATGATCGACCAGCGAAGAGACGGCTCACTGGATTCTCTAATTAAGAACTTCGAAAAAGAAGTCAGGGCAAACGAGCAGAATTACGGCTATGTGCTAGAGAGCGATGCGTACTGATTGTGCTGAAACGGAAGTAACCAAAAGGAGAGCTTAGGTCATGACAAAACAGAATGAAAAAGTCTCTTTTGAAGATGCCTGTGAACTCTCTGGTCACATCATAACGACAGAAAATCTATGTAAGGACGCTGGAAACACCCTCTACCTGTACAGATTGGCACTCGCACACGTAGGATGGACAAGCCAGGAACTCGCTGATGAAAGCGCACGACGTATGAAGGAACGTTTGAACGACATGAAGCATGGCCAATGTGCTGAAACGGAAGGAGGGATTAAGACATGACGAGGGGTGAACTGATCGCGGTCGCGGACCATTGGGACGCCATCGCTGATAGCGCCGAGGCAAAAGCGGTATGGGATCGCGCTCATGGATTCGATCTCTCGGAGCCGGGAAAATCTCCGGGAGACTACCAGGCCGGAACGTACCGGCGAACGGCAGAGTCGATCCGGCTCGAAGCTGAAACAGGCAAGGTGCATTGCTCGATGTGCCTGGGCGCCCACGCGAACCACGAGCACCGATTCATCGGCTAGGACTGTTGTACTGGAAACGGAAGATCACCCTGGGCATGGTTTAGCTCTGCCCCACCAGAGCACTCTCAAAAGGAGAAAGGCCCCGCGAGAAAACGTACTAGAGTCCCGGGTGTACGCCCATGAACCCCATACTCCACGGTACGTTTTAAGTGTCACAATGCCTCGGGAGGCAGGCGGCAATGGGCAGCCTCCCAACTTTTGACGGGTATTGATTCTACGGAAACGGAAGGACACTGACTTGAGTAAGAAAGGACTACAGAACATGGACAAGACACATACGCCGGGGCCATGGAAAACTAATCCAAAAGTTATGCATCAAGCCGTACTAGGTCCGGATGGCTACATGGTTGCGGACTGTGCCATCTTTGGTGGGATCAAGGCACCAACTAGCGAACGCTGCACGGCTAATGGCCATCTTGTGTCTGCTGCGCCCGATCTGCTGGCCGCGCTACAGGGAATTCTGCGTGAATTTACATCAGAACACATAGATTCCGTGAGCGGCACAGACGTTGGAACCAGGGCAAATCTCGCAATTGCAAAAGCTTTGGGTCAATCCAAATGACCAAAAAAGACCGCCAACTAATCCGCCAAGCTATCAGACTTATTCACCAGGAAGATGACTACCTGGGCGGAATGGACATCCTGGCTAGGCTAGCTGGTCTTGACATGACTATGCGCAACCTTATGGACCAAACTGTGCCTGTCAGTGCTCTTGAAGTCGCTAAACGACCTAATTCCGACTTTGGCATTCACTTTGATCCAAAGACATAAAATTCTCAAACCTTGGCATGTAATAGGCTACACAGCCTGTCCGTGCTGCGCAACCTGGTCACTCGGATTTACAGCTAACGGTAAAATCGTTAGACATTCAGAATCTTCTGGCCATGTTGAAAAAGTCGGACCTGGGACCAGACGTCCCAGGTTTCGGACCACGATCTGCAAAGGATCTGGCGGCAAAGTCAGTGACTACGAATTACAATCTGCACTTAAACTCGACTCTGAAAGAAGGAAACAACTCTATGGCTGAATACAAGGTAGTTAGCGGTAAAGTAACTGATCTACACACTACAGCGTCTTCACCCGAAGAAGCCGCGATTCAGTGCGTGGAGATGTGGTCCAATCACTTAGAAAATCTAGGAACTGAAATTGTCGTGATACCAGAGATTGGTGAGGGCCTACATAGATACACTCTACAGATGATAATGCAAAAGGTAAAAGAACGCCCACGGGCTAATTGGGTCGCGTCCGCACACTCGGCCAGCCGAATCTTTGAACAAAAACGACAGAGAGGCATCGCTCTAAATAGTGTGCTCAGTCAGCTAAAACTACTCGCTGGCGAAGCTTATGTCGAACACCGAGACGACCAGGCTGCTATCCTTCGTCAGGCAGTAGATATACTAACTAAGCCGAATGACTAAATTCTACGCCGGTATCGGCTCCCGAGAGACGCCCACAGCGTTAGAGCCCGTAATAGCCCAAATCGCTACTACGCTAGACTCCCAGGGATATATCCTGCGATCTGGAGGGGCTGATGGCGCAGACACCATGTTCGAACGACACGCCATCCACAAAGAAATCTACCTGCCTTGGCGCGGCTTCAACGAAAACACCTCAAATCTATACACGGCGACCGCAGACGCTTTTGTCTTGGCACAGAAATACCATCCAGCTTGGGACAAACTATCGCAGGCGGCTAAGAAGCTGATGTCACGAAACTGCTATCAAATCCTCGGGCAAGATTTGAAAACACCAGTTGAATTCGTGATCTGCTGGACCAAAGATGGGCGGGCCTCTGGCGGTACAGGCCAGGCACTAAGAATTGCCGAAGACCTGAAAATACCTGTGTATAATTTGTACTGGCAAGATGATCTGCTCAGACTCTTAAAATGACTGGAAACTACCTATGTCGAACTTTGGTGAAAAAAAAGATGAGTCACCTACTGGAAGCTTTAGAATTTTATGCTGATCCAACTACTTACCATGATGACCTGTCCAGAATAGTACAAGACCACGGCAAACAAGCCAGAATAGCCCTGGGACGACCCGCGACGCCTGACTATACCAAACTAGCTATCCGTGTCGGCGACACTGTGGCTGCCATAGAAACGGCCTTAAATGACAAGAATATCCTAGTCAGCACCATCGATAACTATACTTTCTTGGCCGTAACGATCACGTTAAAAAATGTCCGGCCCGACTACATGCGCGAAGCCAAAAGAGTCGCTCGTGAGGTAGCCAACAAACACTTGCCAGAATTTAATGTTTGGGCCATTGCTGAAAGCATAAGGACAGACGCCTAAGAAAAGTGGTAGACTTAAGATAACGCACTTAAGGATACCCCTATGTCTCTACCTAAACTTAGATTTGAACACATCGGCGACGCTCTAGGACAAGAATACCAGGGTTCTCAACAGTAAATTAGAATCTACCCTTGAAACCTCAGCAATACAGTGGTAGACTTAATATATGAAGCTAAATGATTGGGCAAAGTTACAAGGTATCACTTATAAAACAGCACATCGCTGGTTTCAGGCAGGTATTATTCCTGATCCTGTAAGGCAGCTTCCAACAGGAACAATTCTAGTCGATGTCGAAAAATGTTACGAAAGTGGAGAATAGAACCGCGCTTTACGCCCGAGTTTCATCCTCTGACCAGAAGGCTGATTTAGACCGACAAACGGCAAGACTCATGAGTTTTGCACTTGAAAACAATCTGACCATCGTTGATTCCGTACAGGAAATCGGCAGTGGTCTTAATGGGCATCGCAAAAAGTTACTGAAGTTGTTGGCCGATAAAAGCATAAACACCATTGTTATAGAGCACCGAGAACGTCTTGCACGATTCGGATTTGACTACCTCGAAGCGGCTTTGGTTGCAAATGGGCGTAAGCTTGTAGTGATAGACAGCGCTGAAATGAAGGACGACTTAGTCCAGGACATGATCGATGTTTTAACCTCATTTTGTGCAAGACTTTACGGACGCAGATCCGCAAAGAACAAGGCAAAGAAAGCTATAGAAAGCATTCATGAGCAAGGATAACATCTCTACATTTCAGACCAGAATCGATGCGCATCCAGCCTTACGGGCTTATGCAGATCGTTATAATTTGGTCGAACATAAACTGTATGCCCAGATCCTAGCTGGGAAAAGGCCGAATAAGCTAAAGCAGGCGTTCCTAGTCAAGTACGGCACGGACTACGCGATCATTGATTCGGACTACGGTGAATACCCCGGTGAAGAAGTCGCTGGCAAAATCTCGTGGACGAGGTCCTATTCGGTAAGGAAGTCTTGGATCGGTGGCCGAAGATCGTCCGCTCTTGGACTTGACTTTCCCCCAAACTACATGCTAATATCGGATACTATTGAACATGTTGACCAAGGACAGGCCAAGTGACAGTCCACCCATCCTTACCCTTCTTGCCTGCGCAAGGCCGTCAAAATGACGCCCCTCCTCTACGATTACAGCTCCTCAAGTGGGTCGGAAATAAGCAACGCTTCGCAAACCAGATCATCGCCCACTTCCCGTCCGATTACGGTATCTACTTCGAGCCGTTTCTTGGCAGTGGCGCTGTCCTTGGAACACTAGCTCCGCGCCAGGCCGTCGCATCGGATGTCCTTCCGCCGCTCATCGAAATCTGGAGGACCCTTCTCTCGAATCCAGAAGAACTCTGCGAGTGGTATCGGACTCGCTGGCAAGAGTTTCAGACCGACCGTGCAGCCGCATACCTGCGTGTCCGGGTCGCCTACAACGAGCGTCCAAACGCTGCGGACCTACTATTCCTCTCCCGGGCCTGCTATGGCGGTGTCATCCGTTTTCGGCGGGACGGCTATATCAGCACACCCGTCGGAATTCACAGCCCGATTGCTCCTCAAGCATTCCGCCGACGGGTCGAATTGTGGCGAGAGCGTGTCCGCAACACCGAATTCCTGTGCTCTGACTTTGAACTCGTTTTCGAACGGGCCAAACCAGGGGACCTAGTCTACTGTGATCCACCGTATGCAGACACACAGGCGATTCTCTATGGAGCGCAGTCTTTTTCGCTCGAACGCCTGTTCGGAACGATTCGCCGAGCCAAACAGCGAGGTGTCTACGTCGCGCTATCGATCGATGGCCACAAGAAGTCCGGTAGCCATCAGTGCGAAATTCCTATCCCCGACAGACTGTTCGATAAGTGCGTCCATATAAACTGCGGTCGAAGTATGCTCCGACGATTCCAACTCGCCGGCCGCACGTTGGAATCGGAAAATGTGGCGGATCGGCTCCTGCTCACATGGACCTGAGCGTTACCCTTTCAGCAGTCTCTCCACCTCCGGCGCCCACAACAGGGCCTCGGTGGCCGCGCACTCCAGCGACGGCACGGACTACGCGATCATTGATTCGGACTACGGTGAATACCCCGGTGAAGAAGTCGCTGGCAAAATCTCGTGGACGTCGATGCCTGGCGACACTACTGCCTACATACGCTACATCGAAGTCGATCCAGGGCATCGTAGACACGGTATTGCTACGGCTCTGCTAGAACATTTGCTGGATAGCCAAGGATTCAAAGGCTGGAAAATGCTAGGTAACTTTGCTACTAAAGAGGCAAAGCCTGGATGAAGTTTATTGAAAGCCAGCATGAAAAAACATAACTACTACTTCGATTGGAGCCGCATAGAACACGTTTTTAGGCTCGATCCTTCTGCGCCACTGCCTTGGATTGACTAGTTACATCCAACCTAATCCCAGAAAACAAGCCTTCAATCTCTTTCAGATTCGACATGCTCACAACATCACCCAAACTCGTCAACTTCCCGCCTGGATACTTCTTTACCAGAGTAAAGAACCTGCGGTGAGTCTCGGCATTATCGGGAACATACACCACGATGCTGTACGGAATTCCATCGAATTCCAACTCGCCCTGTGTTGCCTGCCAGGCGTTTTTGATGTCGTAGCTACTGGCCACGAATATAACGCTGTCATCTACGTGAGCGCCCACTATCCATTTCAAAATAACTGGTGCCTTAGCTTGATCTAGTTCCTGCCGCCAATTTTCTTTAGTTAGCTTAATCATGCCGCCTCCGGTACAAAAGTAGCAAACCACCCGCCTGATGCCTTGTGCTTCCGAAGTTTAGATGCGATCTTGTGCCCAAGATCGGTTAATTTCACGTCTGGATTAATGTAAGTCCCAACGTCAAGTAATCCTGCGGCTTCAAGATCATCTACGCAATCCCAATCATCATGCTCAGGCAACTGCTTGGTTGAATCGGTCGTTTCGTCGTCCTTCCAAAATCCTTTCAGCCGAGTACCATAAGAAGGTTCCCAGGTGGGAGAATCCAGCATAACTCTGCCTACAGACACGTGGTGATCTGGATTTATCCTCATCCGACAATGCTCTAGCTGCTTACCATCCACGGCGCGGCATTCGGCATAAGCGAACATCGACCAATGATCCTTGCCAAAATCGGACATAACAACGCTCATAGCTTCACTCCTGGCTTCATCTTCTTGCCTGCGGGACCGTACCAGGCATCGTATACTTCGTCCATCAGCCCATTAACAGCCTCGGCATAGGTGAAACCTCCTTCACCCTCCCTGTCTTGCAAGACAGCATTTAAGTTGGCTACCTTCGTGCGTAATTCATCCAGGTTAAAACTCATCATGCACCGTCCTTTCTGACGATTTCAACTTCGTGTGGCTTAAAACTGGCCAAAGTTATAATAAAACTGCCGACGGCTTCCATAGGATTTCTACCACATCCCCAGATGCCCGTGTTGGACTCAAGACAAGCGTGATAATCATCCGAACGTCTTGTGACTACGATTTTCATGGCCTGCTCCTACTCAAGTATCCGACCTAATAACCAGCACGGCTGTACCATCCGTAAGACTCGTCTCATAAAAGACCTTTGGGCTACGACTAGTTGGACTAACCGCCTTCCAGGCCACACCTGAAACACCTACGTAAACAGTCTCACCCTTAGGATCTACTTCAATCAGCACCGGGATATCGTCTTCGAATCCAGCCAATGCCCTGATTAGCTCGCCTTTTGTCATCTTTGCTACTCCTTTAGTCAGCGACCGTCATCCAAATGTTCTCATACTCAAGACACAGTTTAGCATCTGAAATCGCTTTGTCAAGAGTATACCCATTTTCTGGCTTGTACTTATTATTCCCACCTGCCAGGTTAGACGTAAACCTATATGTGCCCATCACACCATCGCCGCCGACACCTGCCGGAGTTGAGAGCACGGCAACGATGATATAATCGATCCATGGCTCAAATAATTCTTCAGTATTGACTTCTGGATCATTGAAATATGCCTTACGTGTGTAAACGACTACGGCCAAACTGCCTGGTTTCTCTGCTAAACTCCGACTGGCATATACTCCAAAACTCCCACGATGTTCTCTAATACAAACTGTACTAAAAGAAGTATTACTCCTGAGAGCTACGCCACCAGATACGTACGGTATAGCTTCTGGTAACTCGACGTAAGCTTGCCCCAAATCACCAAACTTAACATATTTCATCTTAGCTGCCAGTGTAACCGAGAAAGCGCTTCGATTAGTTACCTTCGTACCGATTGAAAGATCACCAAAAGCTGTACAAATTTCGGAAATACCGATGTCATCCACAAATGTTGCCATTTTATTCCTCCACCATACCAAGAATGTAGGTTTCAGTAAACCACTTCCAGTGCGCAGACTTCCACAATTCCGGACGAAACAGATCCGATCCCGAAGGTGAATAAGCCACAAGTTGACCCTTAACCAACTTAATAACATGATGTAAATGTTCCCTGTACCAACTTGTAGCACGATCTATGACCTGCTTCTTTTCTTCGTCACTGAGATTCTTGAATTCAATCACGTTACACCTCCAACATTCTAGTAACAGCCTGAATTTCCGCCCGATAAATCAGTTCACCAATATGCTTACCCAACAGCTTTTCAGGTTTTGTTTCTGTTCTAATAGCGCGGTCGGCCCTGGACTTCTCAGCAGCCTGAATGACTTCCAGAGGCTTCACGCTCTTAATGGCCGCGTAAACCTTCAGGATGTACTCACCGGTCGTCTTATCCTCGCTACTTGGCTTCCTACCTCGCCCATCAGCTTCCACGACTTCGATCAGCCTGTACATGTCCGTGGTAGGCTTAGAAACTTGATGAACAAACTGCACAAGCTTCTTTGTGAACATCTTCTTGACTTCATGCGTCCGCATGTGTTGGCTCATAGCCAGCCGACCGAACCGCAGATACTCGGCAGGCATCTTCAGCCGATCACAGAGAGCATCAACCAGTTCGACCTTGGACCATC
>Ga0209515_10001287_pt1 | contig 42595 bp, 52 predicted proteins | sample Subgroupgradi54m_FD_187454 | JGI IMG/M metagenome (GOLD analysis project Ga0209515, IMG submission 187454) | Subsurface groundwater microbial communities from S. Glens Falls, New York, USA - GMW60B uncontaminated upgradient, 5.4 m (SPAdes)... ... | reverse complement strand
GAGAATCAAACAACCGATTATTTTAACAACTCATAAACTAAATTGGAAACCGCCTGACAATCATCCCTGGAGAAAGTACCCTATGAAGTGAATACAAAAAAGCGGACATTTCTATTTTGCACTGACAGCCCTCAAAAATTTTGAGGGCGAGACCCTTCCGAAAAGCGCTCTTCAAGCCGTATTCGAATAGAATTGAAAAGGCGAGAAGAAAGCTTAGGAGGGTCAAGATAGCAAAATTTTGTTTTGTCTTACGATTTTGAATAATCTTTCTCGCTCCTGTGGTGTTTTATACATGATTCTTTGTCTTTCCTTATTCATCTCTTCCAATGTTTTCCTAATAAATTCTAACTTATCTAAAATTTCTGACCAATCTGAGTTATTTTTTCGTCGTTTCATAAAATCATGATATGAGTTTACTTCTTCCCTGTCAATAAATCAAAGAGAATCAAACATTGACAATCTCCATTCTAAATGCCACACTTGGCTTGATGGATAATTTGACGAATCAAAACATTCCTCCTGTTCAACCGTCTGAGCAACCAAAAATATCTTCAAATATTTCTTGGCTTAAAACACTTTCTATTGGCTTTTCTCTTGTTTCCTTTTGCATCGCCATCGGTATTGGTGGATATGTTTTGGGAATGCAAGAAACCAAACCAGTTTCCCAAAATCAACAAATCATATCACCAACCACCAAACCCTCCCCAACTCCCGACTCAACTGATTTAATCGGGGCAAATTGGAAAACGTATACAAATATAAAATATGGGTTTTCTTTTAAGTATCCAAATAATTTTTTAATAGCTACTGAAAAAAACAGTGCTGTAGGGACTTACGATATATTTTTTTCTAGAACCGAAACCGAGAGGAACGAAGTAAATGATTGTCTAAAGCAGTTAGAATGTTCTTCGTATCCATTTGCTATTAAGATCCAAAGTTTACCTAAACCAAGTGGAAAAAACTTAAATGATGTGATTTTGACTGATATTCATATAGATGTTTCTGCCTTCTCTCCATCTAAAATTGATGGTCAATACGCCTTACAAGATCAATTATCTGGGACAACAGGAATAACTCATCACATTTATATAGATAAAGGTCAAACAGTTTTTCATATTCAAGTAGATACGAATAAAGATTTAGAAAAAAATGTGGGCGCAATCCTCTCCACCTTTCAATTTACCAATTGATCCCTCGAAGCCCTAGCGAAGTGGGACAAATTCACCGATCAAAAATAAATTGATTTATTTAAACTGTACCTGCAAAGACATGTTAAGTACCGCAGCTAACCGCTTGAGGAATGAAAGCGATGGTACAGTTTTTGCATTTTCTACCCGGGAAACAACAGACTGTTTTGTCTTTAGTTTTTTCGCTAACTGTGTTTGCGTCAAACCTTTCTCGATCCTTGCCTTAATCAAAGCTCGAGCAATCTGGTACTCAAGCTCTGTTTCTTTTAACGCTTCTTTAAAACCTGGTTTTTGCAGCAATTCTTTTTCAAAATCTTCCCATTTAAGATGATTTACTGTCATATAATCCTCCTTTTATTTCCATAATATAGCAAAATTGTTATAATTGCAAGTGTTAACTTCGAAATAGATGATCTGCTAACCTCTTCTCGGCTATTTTTATTTCTTTGTCTAGAGTTTTATTTTTTTTCTTTTTGAAACCATGCAAAAGCAAAAAAGTTTTACCTGTTATTGCTACATAGAAAATTCTTATACTATCTGCTCCTAATACGCGAAGTTCCCACAATCGTGTGCCAATTAATTTTTTAATATGAGGAGAACTTGTGTTTGTACCAAAATCTTTTAATAAATTAATAGTGTTGCGAACTTTTGATTGCGCTTTTAATTCTAAGCCATCAATGAATTCTTTTACTGGCGAATCTCCTTGTGAGGTTCTATATAACAAAATTTTCCACTTTTCGTCCATAAATTGAGTATACCAAAATCAAAAACATTGACAATCAGTGTATCAGATGCCAGACTTATTCTTAATGGAAGATTTTGATAGCCAACAACTAAATCCTCAACAAACACAACCATCTATGCAACCTCAAGCAACGAATAATATTTCTTGGCTCAAAACACTCTCCATAGGCTTTTCTCTTGTTTCCTTCTGCATCGCCATCGGTGTCGGCGGATATTTTTTGGGAATGCAAAAAACCAAACCAGTTTCCCAAAGTCAACAACTTACACCAACAATTTCCCAACCCTCACCCACCGCTGATCCAACGGCAAACCCCGATTTAATCGGGGCAAATTGGAAAACATATATTCATGGTAATTTAACTTTTAAATATCCCCCAGACTGGACTGCAAAGGATTTTAATTATGCCAATAGTGTCATTATAGAAAATATGAAAAGCTCAGTAAAAATGACAATATCTGAAGGTCAGTATCCTTATGGTTTTGAGGGTCCACAACCAGATGTAAAAAAGAATTTGTTAAAGGTAGTTGTAAATGGAAAGGAATATCAGGCAACAGAAAATATCATTGGAAATGAAAAAGCATATGTAGATTTGGAGTTAGATACAATTCAAAAACATCATATCTTATTTGGTACTGGTTATCCAGCAGATGATGATTTAAATATTTCTTTAGAAGATTACTATGCTTCAAAAGATACAATATTAAAAATCCTCTCCACCTTTCGATTTACTAATTGATCCGCCTCTGGAGGACAAATTCACCGATCAAAAATAGCTAATTTCTATAGACTTGATTGTGCTTGCCGATTGCTAAAAAACGAACTGTATTTTCTCCCAACCACTCATAAACAATCCGTACATCATTAGTTATGTTAAAAGCCCACTTTTCCTTCATTCGTCTCCGCAGAGGATGATTTTTTAGTCTCGTGTCGGATGGATTTTTCTTAAACCAAATAATTCTCTTTTCTATTTCTTTATCTAAATCCGGAGTTTTAAACAGCAGGTCTTCTAGATCTTTATCATGCGCTCCAGTTCTTTTAACCTTTACCATGTTTCTTTTTCTTTAATCTTTTACGGAGACCATGAAAATATTTGTGGACATCTTCTTCTGTTTTCCACGTTTTACTTTTATCTATTGGCTCCTTGGCTGCCTCTAATACTTGGTCTTCAAACCAAATGGGGAAGCCATTCTCAGTAATTTTATTTTTATCTTCATTATATAATTTTTCTCTTAAAGTATCTCTTACGAATTCACTAAAAGAGCTATAGCTACGGCTTCGAAGAAGCAGCTTTACATCTTGATACATACTCGTTGGCAACGAAATATTAATCGTTTTCATACAAATATTGTATCCTATACATACAAGAAATGTCAAGATGAAACATTTGCAATAGCGTGTTATAATAGATATATGCATTACCAAACAATACCTTCACAAGAAATTATTGAAAAAACTGCAAAAGCTCTACAGGCAAATGGGATTGCTGTTGTGATTGCCGAAAATAGAGCAGAAGCAAAAAAGAAAGCACTGGAACTTCTCCCACAAAATGCAGAAGTGATGAATATGACGTCTGTGACACTGGACACAATTGGTGTTGCAAAAATAATCAATGAATCTCCCGAATACAACTCTGTTCGCAACAAACTCATGGCCATGAAAAGAGAGACGCAAGGAGTAGAAATGCAAAAATTAGGTGCTGCACCAGAATGGGCGGTGGGAAGTGTTCATGCAGTAACAGAAGATGGACATGTGTTAATTGCATCAAATTCCGGTAGTCAACTTCCAGGCTATGTCTACGGATCGGCTCATGTGATTTGGGTTGTTGGCGCACAGAAGATTGTGAAAGATACCGATAGTGGAATAAAACGAATTTATGACTATACCCTGCCTTTAGAAAGTGAACGAGCCCACAAAGCTTATGGAGTTCCCGGAAGCGCAGTCAATAAACTTGTAATTATTAACAAAGAAGTAACCCCCAACCGCCTCACCATGATCCTTGTAAAAGAAGTCCTTGGATTTTAACTATTTCCCAAACCGACGTTCGCGGGAGACATAGTCAAGAATTGCTTCATTAAATGCTTTATTGCTAAAATCCGGCCAGTAGGTTTTGGTAAAGTATAATTCGCTGTATGTACTTTGCCATGGAAGATACCCACTTAACCTTTGTTCCCCTCCTGTTCGAATAATAAGATCAGGATCCGGCTGGCCACCGGTATAAAGTTTTGAACTAAAAACATCCTCGGTAACATCTGCCGTTTTGTCTGCAAGAATCTTCCTCACTGTACGCAGAATCTCTGCTCTCCCACCATAATTAAGCGCAAAATTGACGGTAATTTTTGTATTGTTTTTTGTTTCGGCAATGATTTTCTTTATGCCATCTTCAATATCTTTAGGAAACGCCGAAATATCTCCCAGTGTTTTAATACACACGTTGTTTTTTTTAAGTTTTTCAACCATTGATCCCGTAAACAGACGGCGAAAAAGATTCATAAGAGCCTCAACTTCTTTTTTCTCCCGATTCCAGTTTTCTGTGGAAAATGCCCAAAACGTTAGATATGCAATTCCTAAATCCGCTGCATGCGCAACAAGCGGTTCGATACGATTAAATCCATAGCGATGACCAATAAAAATGGGAATCCCCTTTTCTCTTGCCCAACGCCTGTTACCATCCATAATCATGGCAACATGCTGGGGTAAAAAAAGTTTCGATACAGCAAGTCTTGCCCATGGTGTATATTTCTTTTGGTTTTCTAAAACATCTGTAATAAATTTGTCGCGATCGACCCATGCGTACTCATACACAACATCGCTGTCTGGCGCTACTTTTCCATCATACTCGCCTGTTAGTATCGCGCAGTACTCGTTTTCGCAGTGCGTGCCGTATTTGGCAAAATAATTAAACGCGCCTTTCTTCGTGAGCGATACGTTGGTTATTCCCATTTCTCTTTTGAGTGAACGAGCTGCTGCTTCTTCATACGTTTCGTCGTGGGAATCCCGAAGGTGATGCACATGACTTATTGCGCTTACATCGAAGTACCCATCCCACAATTTGTGTTTTCGTTTTTGCAGCAATACCTCACCTTTTTTGTTTTGCAAAAGCACCACAAATGCCCGATGATGCAAACCACGACCCGCATGGCACATTTCTTTTTGGGCATATTCACCTTTAAAATTATCTTCGTTGTCAACGAGTAATAGCAATTGTCTATCTAACATAATTCTTAGAATAAGTGTTCTTGTATAACATATGCGCCTCTACTTGGCGTGTTGACAATAATCTTTTTTACTGCCTCTCCCACTTGTCGAATAAGACGCACAAGTATATCAACATCTTTTTTCTGACAAATCAAGTGCACGTCTTGTCCAGTATTTAAGGTGAAATAAACTGGCAGTCCTTCTCTTCTCCACTTTTGTACCAGTTTCATCATTAAAACCGTTCCTGGCAACCAATAGATAAGCGGTGGATTTTGTGTGAGCATCATGGCATGCAGTTCTAATGCTTCTGCTTCAATTAGCTCTCCAAATTTATCAAACTCTCTTACTTTTATGTACTCTTTTACCTTCTCGTTTTTCTTTGGCATATGGGAAACTCGCACAGGCAAAAATGGACTGGTTGCTGCTTTTTTTTGGCCTTCTGTTGTTGGAACATCTTTTCTGCCAGTACTCACAATAACAACAACATCGGCAATACTCCAGTAGTCAGAAGGAAATAGCTGGGCAGCATAGGACGTTTCGTTTGTATCACCAGAAAACCACTCAACAAAACCAGATGGAATAGATCGACAGGCAGAACCGGACCCAAGACGAGCTAAGATCGAAAGTTCTTTTTCTGAAAGATGCAACGAAGCAGCAAATGACGCGGCAACCGTGAGGGCTGCAAATCCCGATGCAGATGACGACAGTCCTGTACCGGAAGGGAAATCATTAAACGAAACAACTCTTGCTTTTTCTTGTATACCTGCTAATTTTCGAACTCGATCGAGATGTTTTATGACACGAGACACACTACTATCTTCTTGCCTAATATCATTAATTGTTATTTCGTCTTTTTGATACGCATCGGAAAATTCAACTGTTGTTGTTGTTAATAAGTTGCTCAAAGTCATCGAAATACTCCCGTTTTCAGGGATTCGCAAGGCTTGGTCAATCTTTCCCCAATATTTAGTAAACGCAATGTTTGACGGTGCTATCGCTGTTGCTTTCATGTTTCCAATTTTACTCCTTCGGCATTGATTTGTACATTGATAATTTCTCCACCTGCTTTCTCTATTGCTTTGGCAATTTTTTGTTTATTCTTAACCGGACAAAGAGCAATCATGCAGTCGCCCCCGCCTGCACCCGAAAGTTTTGCGCCAAATGCTCCCTCGCTCAGCGAGGCAGCTATCATAGCATTAAGCTTTGGACTGCCTACTCCCAACGCATTAAGATATTCCTGATTTTTATTCATAAGCTCTCCTACTGTCTCCCAATCCTTTTCCAAAAGTGCAATTTTTGCCAGCGTAACAAGCCTTCCTATCTCACTGTATATATTTTCTATAGCCTTTGAATCTTTCTTTGCTTTTTCTGAAACTTGCTGCATAAGTGTTACCGTATCTGCCTTACTACCGCTGTACCCAACAATTAATGGAAGTCCATTGATTTGTAACGGCTCTATTATTTTCCCTGCTTTGACAAAATAAAGAGTCCCTCCGTAGATTGCCGCTGCCACATCAAAACCCGAACCTTTTTTCTGAACATCCAAGACCGTTTTATATGCAAGCTTAAATAACTCTTTGTTTGAAAGATGAATGCCCAGAAGTTCAGAAAGACTTTTGAGCACACAAACCGTCACCGCTGATGAAGACCCAAAACCAAACTGAGATGAAAATTCAGAAGATGTTGTAACTTTTATCCCCTGATTAGATTTTATTGTTCGAGCTTGTCGAGAACTGTTGTCGTTCTGAACTTCTCGACTGCGCTTCGCTTCGCTCGAAGAATAAAAATTGGCTACTGCAATTTCAACAAATTTTGCGCCTCTTGGAATACCACCCTTCCCCACTTGACTCATCGCCTTTTGATAGTTAGTGATGTGCACATCCGGGGCATTGAGTTGGAAAACTGGCTCATCCAATAAATCAATCGTCGCCCTCATCCGTTGCGAAACCGCGGTAACCAAACACGGCCTACCATACACAACCGCATGCTCACCAAAAAGCATTAACTTTCCAGGAGCCGAAACAATAACTTTCTTCATAACTATCAAAATACTAATATACTAGTATAATAGTATTTATTACTATTCTTTACGTAAACCTTCTACTCCTAGTTTTGTTTGAAAACAGGATAATTTATTGCGGTTTGCTATTGCTTTAATTATTGATACATCTGAATGATATGCTAAAAGTATACCGGTACCTTTTGTTTTCCCACCACCGCCAGAAATTTTTGCGGCTCCTCCCGTATCTTCTATTTCTCTTATGATCTTATTCACGAATTCAGATACCACGCCAATGCGTTCGAGATTTTTTTCTCCTTCTCTTATGATACGTATAAACTTTCCTTCGTCTCCGTTTTTTATAACCTCAACAAGCTCTTGTGTAAGTTTTTCTTGATCGTCAAGGAACCTATCAACAATTTCTGGTTTTTCAAGCTTGAGTGATTGAACTGAACCCACCATTTCTCCTGTTGACTCAACAGGTTTTCCGCTGTCAATAAGCACAAAATTGCGCGAAAGGTTTTCTGGTATCGAAAACTGTAGCTGCTTGATGATTTTTTCATCCTGACTTATCTTTTGGAACCAAATAAGTCCCCCAAAACAGACAGCAGCGTTATCTCCACCAGAAGGATTGCCATGAAAAACTTTTTCGGCTTCAAAGGCAAGTTTGTTAACAAGTTCTACATCCCACTTTATTTTAAGGAATAAGAGAAGAGCAGCGATAAAGCTTGCTGAAATAGCAGCTGATGATCCCAAACCGCAACCGATTGGAATCTGTGATGAAATTGTCAGTGTATATGGAGGGATTTTTTTAATGTTGAGTTCTTTTATAATGATTGGTTCTATGATTTGCCGAAGAGGTAGATGTTCTTCACTATCTTTAGAATGATCAGAAGAGCCAACTGTCACAGAAAGTCTTCGATCAACTGCTGTAAGTAATGCCGGTTTGCCATAGACTGCAGCATGCTCACCAAGTAAGTGAATTTTTGCCGGGACAGAAACAGTAAAAGAAGACGTTTTCATAAAGGCTTTACTTTTATGCCATACTCAATCACATCATCTGGATTTTGTTTGCCGATGCGCCTTATAACAACGATTACTTTCTGACCGATCTCAACATCCCGATCAGAATCAGTAACTTGTGCGGTAATTCTTTGACCATCCAAAAGCTCTACAATTGCAACCTTGTATGGCACTTCATGCTCAAAACCATTTGGCGCCACAAACACATTGGTCCACGTCACTATTTTCCCTTTCTTTCCAGGATATATATGCAACTTTTTTGCCTCTCGCCAATTTTTTACTGGGCTATTCATTTTTGCAATATGTGAACAACAACTGTTGCCCCCGTTCCTCCAACATTATGTGTTAGTCCTACTTTTGCACCACTCACTTGCCGTTTACCCGAAACACCTCGCAATTGTTGCACAATTTCTACAATTTGCTTTATTCCTGTTGCGCCAACAGGGTGTCCACATGCTTTAAGTCCTCCTGACGGATTTACCGGAAGTTTTTTACCAAGCCTTGTTTGTCCGCTTTCGATAAACCGCCCACCCTCTCCTTTTGCGCAAAAGCCGAGGTCTTCCATGGCCATAATTTCGGCAATAGTAAAACAATCGTGTACTTCCATAACATCAATATTTTTTACACCAACTCCGGATTGTTTCCATGCTTTTTTTGCCGCAATGGTTGTTGCAGTTAACTCTGTTAAATTTTTTCGTTTGTCCAAACCAATGGTATCTGTTGCCACGGCCGAACCCGTAATAACAACACCCTTTTTTATTGGTTTTGAAGAAAGAACAACAGCTGCAGCACCATCTGAAATTGGTGATGCATCAAATAGTGTAAATGGATTACTAATCGTAGGACTTGTCAAAACCTTTTCTATGGATATTTCAAATTGAAAATGCGCGCGGTCATTCAGCGATGCATGAAAGTGATTTTTTACCGCAACTGCCGCCATTTGTTCTCGTGTCGTACCATATGTTTGCATGTGCATTCGTGCCATAAGCGCGTAGAGCCCTGGGAATGTGAGCCCTGCGCGCCTTTCGTCTTCGCTTCCTGCTCCGCTTAATGCTGTTGTAATAAGAGACGGCAAAACATCAGTCATTTTTTCAACGCCAACGACTAAGACATGTTCGTACATCCCAGAAAGGAGCGATTGTACTGCCATGTGGACTGCCAAACCGCCCGATGCACATGCTCCCTCAACGCGAAGTGCTGCAGCATTAATACCAAGTGCTGACGTAACTACTGCGCCAAGATGATCCTGTCCATACAGTTTTGAAGACAACATGTTAGCAACAAAGATAGCGCCTATTTTTTGCTTGTCTATTCTCGCATCGCTGATTGCCTGTCCTGCTGCCTCCATTGCCAAATCTTCTAATGATTTATTCCACAATTCTCCAAATCTTGTAAGTCCAACACCTGCAACGTGAATTTTCATATTCTGTAGGCCTTATATTCTTTATCTTCAATTTGTCCTACAACAGGATTTTTATTTCTCTTTTGATATGTTATAATCTCTTTTGTCGTTTTGAAAACAAATGCATCGCTGCCTGCACCTGACCCATAGGAACACAGAAATATATACTCTTCTGGTTTTGCAATATCCAACACCGCAGAAAGTCCAACAAGAGATGATGCAGAATATGGATTACCAATCCTATCAACAATAAATCCTGTTGCGACTTGTTCTTTGCTAAATCCCAGTCTTTTTGCCGCGATTTTAGGAAATTTGCCATTAGGCATATGAAAAACCGCGTGGGCAAAATCAGACGCATCCATTTTTACTTTCTCAAGCAATACTTTCGAGGCTCCAAGTACGTGATGAAAATATGCAGGTTCTCCAGTAAATCTTCCGCCATGCGATGGATACTGTTGCCCGTCTCTTCTCCAAAAATCAGGGGTATTTGAAGTGTACGAAACGAAATCAACTATTTCTGCAATAACATTTTTCTTCCCGAGGATAAAAGCACCAGCCGCGTGTGACGCGGTGTATTCAAGAATATCACCGGGTTTTGCCTGGGCTACATCGCTACCAATAATTAATCCATTTCTTGCTTTCTCTGTTTCAACCAAACCCCAAACAAATTGCATCCCGGCTGTTGCTGCTTTACACGCAAATTCTAAATCAGCAGCAAAATAATTATTGCTTACTCCCAATAATTCTCCGACAATTGTTGCTGTTGGCTTGACTACGTACGGATGTGATTCTGATCCAACAGTGATTGCGTGAATATCCTTTGGATCAATGTTGCCGTTTAGCAAAGCCTGACGGCTTGCTTCAACAGCCAACGTTGCTGTATCTTCGTCCAGAGAAGCAACTGCTTTTTCGTACACCTGTAGCGCTTTTGTTATTTCATCACCGTTCTTTTTGTGCGATCTTGCAATGTCGGCAAGTTTTATACGATATTTTGGAATATATGTGCCGTACGAAACAATACCTGTCATATTTTTCCCCTTCCCAATTTTTCGTGTGCTTTTCCCAAACTTCCTTCTGCCAGACTTGCCAGCAATGATATTTCCCCAGCCAAAACTGCACCTGCCACTATTTCTGCAAATTTCTGGCTATTTTTTCCACTGTTTCCTCCAGCAACACCCAATAGTGATAGTGCTTCTTTCTGCGTTGCTAACTCTGTTCCGCCGCCAACGGTTCCAAGCATGAGCGATGGAAGATAGATCGAACAGTAGAGGTCGCCATTTTCTAAAACTTTTGTTGTCGTCACACCCATACTTCCTTCCACCACATGCGCCGGGTCTTGCCCTGTTGCCAAAAACATTGCAGCAACAATATTGGCAAATTGCGCATTAAAACCCAGTGATCCGCTCATCGCACTCCCAAGCATACATTTTGCCAACCAGACATCAAAGATTTTTTGCGGGGTTGTTTTGAGAACATCTGTGACAACTTCTTTTGATAAAACAATATCTGCCCAGGCCTTAAACCCTCGATTTTCGATAAAATTAAGAAACGATGCCTTTTTGTCGACATCGAAATTGCCGGCCACTGCCAAACACGCAACCCCTGTTTCTTTTGCGATAACTTCTGTTATTTTTTCTGTTGCGATGGTTACCATATTCATACCCATGGCATCTTGGGTGTCAAAAGAGAATCGAACGAATACGTAATCTCCAACGCTACTGACTTTTGCTTTTTTGAAGACAAGATGAGATGATGTTGCCTGCGCAATTTTTTTTAGTTTTTCTTGATGATCTTTCATCCATTCGTAGAGTTCTCTACTTTTTTTGAGTGAACTCGTATAGAACACAGGCCCTCTTGTTGTCCCCACCCGATAGGCGTACACATTTGCTCCTTTTGATACTGTGATTGCCTTGCATCCCCGGCTGACTGATGCCACCAGCGCCCCTTCCGTGGTTGCTAGGGGGATATAAAAATCTATTGTTCGAGCCTGTCGAGAACTATTCTCGTCTTGAACTTCTCGACTCCGCTTCGCTTCGCTCGAAGAATAATCGCTTACAATTCTAAGCGGACCAGCGATCCCAAGAGGAATGTGAACTGAACCGATAAGGTTTTCGCAGTTTTTTGAGGAAACAATACTTTCATCAAATGCATACGAACTGATATTTTTCAGTTTAAGTTTTAACTCTTTTTCTAGACCCTCTCTTCGTTCTGTGGCATTTTTAAATGATCGTACATCCATAATCTTTAAAATCTCAAATTCGAAATCACAAATCTCAAATAAATTTCAATGTTCAAAATTCTAAATTCCAACTTGTTTGTTATTTGGAAATTGTAATTTTGTGCTTATTTGCTATTTGGTGCTTGTAATTTGGAATTTTTGCAACTCTGATAAAAGTTGCCTTAAGCCTTATATTATAGTCGGAAAAATCCCCCCAATCATTCGGTGTCCTTTGCTATTTGTAAAACGCCACTGTATAATAATGCTATGGTAACACTGATTGATAAGATTCTCCAGGGAGATAAAAGTGCCACTGTTGCATTCTACAAACTCTACAGTCCGAAGATTCTCTCGTACCTCTCCAAAAAATTGCCACGACAGGAAGACGCGCAGGAAGTATTACACGATGTTTTTTTGGAAGCGCTAGATGCGCTCCCCCTTTTGAGAAATAGAGATAATGTACTCTCGTGGCTCTATAGCATTGCGCACAACGAAACCGTTGATTTTTACCGTAAAAAGAAAATAAAATCGATTCTTTTATCGCAAGTTCCCTTTTTGCAATTGGTAGCAAGTGAAATAACAGAACCGGAATTTCAGTACGAAAAAGATAAAATTCGAGACAGAATCGAAAAAACATTTATGTGTCTTTCAACGCGCCACCAAAAAATCCTTCGCCTCCACTATGAAAATGGTATACAAGTAAAATCACTCGCCCCTCTTTTCCATCTTTCGTTTAAAGCAACCGAATCTTTGCTTTTTCGCGCGCGTCAAAATTTTATCCGCACCTATGGACGAATCTCAGTTCCTTTTGGAGCTTGAAAACAGGGCCAAAGAGCAAGAAGCATTAATGCAAAAACTCGTTTTGCCAAACGCTGTTTTCTCATTAAGCCTTTGGCTGGGACGCCACCCCTGGCGATTTATGATTCCCTTTTCTTTCATACTTACGCTTCTGTTACGATTTGTATTCGGGCATGGCTACAGCGAATTTATTTTGTGGATTTTTGGCGGACTATGAAAAAAAGTACATTTTTTATTTTTATTACCTATATTTGGACAAAAGTGCTTTTGGGGTTAGTGGTTCACCCGTATAAATCGGTACGCGAAGTAACCAGGCACAAAGTGCTTTTACCCGTTGTCCTCTCGCCCCTTTATGCGCTTTTAGGATTGTTTGTTGTGGGACGTGTTGTATCGTTTCTTTTTGACGTTGGTGGATTCAAACGCGAACTCATTGCCTTGATACTGAGTACCGGACTCTTATCAATACTTCTTTGGCAATTCTTGCTTCTCTATCTGCTCTTAAGTTTTCTCCTCGCCTTCCGAAAATCGTAAGGAAAAGTTATCTTGAAGAGATGAATTTAATTTCCAGATGAGAATTTAGAGCTTGGGCTAGTTTTTTAAGAAAAGCAACCGATGGATTGGCTCTCCCGTTCTCAAGCCTTGAGATGACTGATTGTTTGGTGCCAATCTTTTTAGCCAAAACTTTTTGGGTAACTCCCCTTTTCCTCCTTGCTTGAATAAGGGCATTTATCACAGCGAACTCTGGCTGTAAACGGTCGTATTCAGCCTTAATTTTAGGATTTTTTAAAGACTCTTTTAAGAATTCGTCAAAATCCAAATGGTGTCTGTCCTCTGGTTTAATCATTTTCATCATATAGCATATATGCTATATTACTTCTCTTATTCTGTCAATAGCTATTTTTAGTTCTTTTGTTGGTATTTTTTGAGTCTTTTTCTTAAAAGCATGCAGCAAGTAATATTCATTATTCTGGATTGTGTAGAAAATTCTTATCGCCACAACTCCCGATATTCTTAACTCATACAGTTTATTTTGCAATTTTTTAATATATGGAGGCTTTAAAAAAGGACCACCATTTCTCAGAAGTGAAATTGCGGTAAGAATTTTAGCGTATGTTGCTTCGTCTTGGTCTTTAATAAAATCTTCAACAGGACGATCTCCTCTTGCAGTCTGAAAAAAGTTTACATTCCAAGACTTTACTACTCTTTCATCCATGCTTCTATCCTAGCACACACTGACTAAGCCGATAATCTAGGAATTCTGAACATTAGTCAACTACTTGTTCCCAGGGGAAAAGGTATTATTTTATTCCTATTTTCCAAATTCCTTTTTCTCGAAAAGCGGGGATGGTTTGCCTTTTCGCAGCATTTAAGACCGTTGGTACTGGTTTTCCTAATTTGCCTGCATATTCCGTTAACGTAATTATCGTCTCGCTCCGAAGGTACGCAAGCCGTTTGTGTAAAGATTCCGCAAGCGCGCAGGCAAAAAGCATTTCCATAGACTTTGTATTTTTATCGTCTCTATACTGGTCGAAAGCCCGATAATATTCTTTTTTTTCTTTATCCCGAATAATAATTTCCGGAAACTCTAGACCAAACAATTGATAATTAACTAGAACTCTGCCGATTCTCCCATTACCATCGTTAAATGGGTGAATTGTTTCAAAATCCAAATGGAATTTTGCTATTTTTTCTAAAAAGTATGTTTCGTGATCGCTGGAATATGCAAGAAATATTTGCTTAATCATGCGCTCAATATGCTCGGGAGATGGAGCAATATGTGTTCCAACTCTAACGTATTCGTGTTTTTTGCGAAACCTCCCCACAATAGCCTCGTCGATATTCCCAAGAAGCATGTTATGAAAAAGCAGCAACATTGCTTCGGTTAATGGCTCAAATGGCTTTCCCTGAATATAATTGATAACACGGGCAAGATTTTTTGCTTCAAATACTTCCCGTAAACTAATATCCCGAGACACTTCCATTTCGAGAAGAATTTTTTCGGTTTCTTTTAATGTCAGCGTTGAATTCTCTATTGCGTTCGAATTGTAGACGCTTTCGGGAATTTCTGCTTCGTCGATAATTCGCAAAAGTGATTCTTTGCCAAGCCGCAAACGATCGTATTCTTTTTTTAGAATTTTGATTCTATTTCTTATGTTGACTGCAAGTGCCATAGACAGCTAGTCTAGCATATTCACGGTTTTTTGTCAAATTACCGTGAATTTGTGCCATAATGCGGTAGTAATTCACGGTGTTTATGCAAAAGCAATTATTAAGTTTTCTTCCTCGCCTTCCGAAAATCGTAAATTGTCAAGCCAAAATTGGTTGCAAGAGGCGCGCGGACTGAAAAGATATTTAGCTCATGACATTGCTTGTATAAAAGTGTTATAATTCAAATATGAATAAACAAAATGGAAACAAAAAAATAAAACCTGAATCAATAAAAGGTGAAATAAATTTTCCAAATAAAAAAACTGTTAAGGTAAATACTAACGCCGTTGATAATAGTGGCAAACAAGCATCTCCTGAAGAAATTGTCAAAAGCTTAAAAAAAGCAGCTAGAGAAGAAGTATTTCCTCCTGTAATGTCTTCGTAAAATGGATACTGTTAAAAAAGCGCAGCCAAAACAAAATATAATTCTTGACAGCAACATTATTCAATATTCTGCCGATAAAAATGCCTCTATAGTATTCATTCCCTATCTACTAGAACTTTTGCAAAGAGGATTTGGTTTTTCAATTTCAGATATTACGATTTATGAACTTTTAAAGGGTACAAACGCAAAGAATGAAACTGAAATGCTGTGTATATTAAATATATTCCAAAGATACTACCTTACTGATAAATGTACTTATCTCATCAGCACAACTGGAAACATTATATAAAATGGAAGGCATAGAGCCTAAGCAAATTGAACATGGTGATAAATTCATTGCTGCTACCTCTATTTTAACTGGTTCATTAATACTAACTGCAAACTCAAGAGACTTTCCTTCTCCTTATTTCCAAGAAGCAGAAAGAAAACCGCTCATTTATAAAGAAAAAAGAGGTAAGTCGAAATGTATTCTTACTACAATATTAATCCCTGATATTATTATGGTTAACCAACGATTTACAGATAGACCAAAAGACTAGCATAATATCCCTAGGTGTCAATGTAACCCACCTCCCAGGTTGATAACCCTTACATTAAATAAAGAAAATTGTTGTAGAGTAAGTCAGACAGGTTTTGGTCCTTCAGCATCCCGAGGAAAATTGAAGCGTTCCCTACATTTCTCCCAAAGAGCGGTGCTTCCTGTTAACGCTTGGGAATAGCGTTCAAGAAAATCACCAACTTGCTCTATTTCTACAAGACCACCCTCAAGCAGACGGATATCGTTTACGTGCGCACCTGATTTGGCTGCAGCCGAGTAGCGAGATGCCTTGACGCTTTGTCGCACCTCAGTCCAATACTCTCCCAACGCCTCGCTCCACTCCACTGACCCAGTTTCTGCAGGAGCAAGGGCCTGTGCACGGCGGGCGTAACGCGGGAGCAGCTCCTGGAGGCGCCGGATGTAGTCCATCGCGTCCCGTTCCTCTTGTTCAGGTGTAACGCTAAAATCGTGGTTAAATCCTAAAGATACTCTATCTCCTTCAGTTGTCATCTTTCTGCTCCTTTTGTAAACTTCGGCAGAATTATATCACAAAATTTTGAGCTTTGCCTAACTAATTTTCGCTGCTTGTTTTAAGTCGGAGATTTTATCAGTTTTTTCCCAGGGGAATCCGGGTCTGCCAAAATGTCCATAGACAGCGGTCTGGCGGTAAATCGGGCGTTTCAGATCAAGCGTTTTTATAATACCGGCAGGCGTCATATCAAAAACCTTTCGAATTGCCATTTCTATTTTTTTGTCGCTCACCTTCCCTGTCCCAAATGTGGTTACATGGACAGAAACAGGCTCAGGATACCCAATCGCATACGCTAATTGCACTTCGCATTTGTCCGAAAGTTTGCTTGCCACAACATTTTTTGCAATATAGCGCGCCATATAGGCACCGCTTCTATCCTGTTTGTTTGGCACCTTACCAGAAAATGCTCCGCCGCCGTGCCTGGCCATACCGCCATAGGTATCAACAATTATTTTTCGTCCTGTGACACCTGTGTCTCCCTGTGGACCACCGGTCACAAACTTACCTGTTTCGTTAATATATATTTTGGCGTTTTTGTTAAGCAGTTTACCGCAGACCGGATTTATAACGTGCTTTATAATGTCTGCGCGGATTCTTTTGTATGGAATCCCGTCGTCGTGTTGTGCGGCAACGACCACAGTTTCTATACCAACCGGTTTGTCATTTTCGTAGTTAACAGAAACCTGTGTTTTTCCGTCTGGCCGAAGGTAAGGAATTATTTTCTTTTTCCGCACCTCAGCAAGTCGTCTTGCCATTTTGTGAGCCAACATAATTGGAAGCGGCATAAGTTCGGGAGTTTCACGACAGGCAAATCCCACCATCATGCCCTGATCTCCTGCTCCCTGCTCCTTGTGAAGGGCTTTTTGGGGATCTTCACCTTGGGCGATATCGCTGCTCTGTTCGTGGATAACGTTTACAACAGCGCAGCTTTTGTAATCTATGCCATAATCTGCATTTGTGTACCCAATATCTTTGAGCACATTTCTGACAATTTTTTGCACATCAACGTAGGTTTTGGTGGTGATTTCTCCTCCAACTAACACCAGACCGGTTGTGGTAAACACCTCACAGCAGCAAGCACCATTAGGATCATCTTTGAGTACTGCATCCAAAACACTATCCGCTACCTGATCGCAAATTTTATCCGGATGACCCTCGGTTACGGACTCTGATGTAAATGTATAATTTGTCATACTTCGATAAATCGTAGATTACACTACCAACTTTTTTTTGTCAATAATGAAAAATACGAAGTTTTTGGCAACTCATAAACGAGTGTCATACGAGCATTTCCTGAAGAATCAGTAAGTAATTGACTGGTAGGAATTGGAATTAACAACGTATGAGATGTTTTTCGGAGTGCAATATTCACACGAACGATATCGCTTTTTTCTTCATCTTTATCTACTAAACCATATGTATGTTGAAATTGATAATCTTTACCTTCCCACTGATCAAAGAGGCCTTCTGCAACATCATCATGCATATAAACTCCATTGATAAAAAGTACTCCACCATCTCTTAAAGCTGCATGTAATTTTCTGATAAGTAAGAAAGGATGCGGCAGATGTTCTGCAACATTATGCGCAAATGCAACATCAAAATTACCTCCATCAACCAACGAATTATCAAATTCACTTAATCCACCTTGGACATTTACGTATTGAGGATATTCAGAAAGTTCTTCTTTTGCCATAGGAGAGAGCTCCTTAATCTCATAGCCAACATATCGCTCTATCCCCGAAACGAGATTAATTGCTAAATTGGCTGCAACTTGTTTTACTCCTCCACCAAATTCCAGGACGCGGGCATTATTGGTTTTGCCAAATGTCTCCAACCACTGCACAAAATCTTTTTCTTCCAAAGATGGAAAAGCAAAACATAATTCCCCCAATCCACTCGTTTCTCGAGTATAGTGAGTAATACCCACCGCATCTCTCTCTTGGTCTCTAATAAGCTCTGCAATACTTCCCATAGATTATTCCTTAATTAACGGTCCAAGCGGAACTTGGTACACCATTAAAACTTCTGCAATATCGCGTCCTTCGTATTCTTCTACAGGTTGCGGTTTTCCTTCTTCCGGATTTATCGCAACATTACCAACACGTAAATAGAAGTGATCTCGCCCGTTTCTTTTTCGACCAATAACAAGATATGGTGTGTCTGGATCATATCCATCTTTTTGCACAGTTGTTGTTATTTCTTTTACCCCTGGAATTCCCTCGATATCCCATGGGGTAACAAGTCCACCGGCAGCTACTATTTGATATCCGTCATAACCCAGCATGGAAAGACACTCTTGTCCACAATCTTCCTGAGATGCAGGACGCAAGGCAATGGCAAATTCGTTTTCCAACCCAAACCGAACCATTCCATTATTAACAGCAGCTAATCCTGCTTGCAAAGCGCGTTGTACTTTTGCAAGCTGTTCTGGATTTTCAAGTCCACCTGCTATTCGTACACACCCTGCATTCTTGTCCCAGGAGATTCCTATTCTGTTAAATCCAAAACTTTGGGCGAAATAGAAATCTCTTCCTGGGATTAAGTCATGATCGAGTAAAGATTTTTCAAGAGATCTCACAATAATTTCTGCTGTAATATTTGGTTGCGCCGGTTGGATAAAAAATACGGGTGAACAACCGTCTGGATATAAACTATTTGCAAGATCACTTTGTGGGTGGTCTGGTAAATTAGGATGCAAAACAACAAACTTCTCAAATGAACCAGGAGCCTGCGAACAAGCAAGAGCTAAATCACGTGTATTTCGCGCTATTGCTTTATTTTCTCGATCAAACTGCTCTTTTGTGGGAGGAATAACGCCCAACAGGGTTTCCACAACAGAAGGGTTGACCGTTCCTATTCCACGTCTTCTTATCTTATGCAATTGCTCCAGTAGAGACTCATCGTAGGTAAATAAAATACCGGCAAGCTCTTGATTGAGTGCATACGATTTTGTTCCACTCTCAACTCCAATAACACGCAAACCTGTTTTTTTTATTAAGCTCGCAAGCGGCAAATTTGAATCCGTAGGAATTGTATTGTCTAAAATAATAAGTGGATTAACTTCTTTAAGAACAGGGAGTGCAAGAAATCTTTCCGCATCCAAAATTGCCATTTCTGTCCCATTCGAAACAGTTTCAAAAACCAAGATTTTTGGACGCTCACGCTCTATTGCAGCTGTGATACTTGCAAGAGAACCAATATCGACACCTACTGTTTTTACCCCTCTTTCCCGTAAGTCTCCCGTAATATATTCATTTGTTTTGCTGTAGGATTGAAATGCATGCAACACCTTATCCCCTGCGGTTGGATGTCCAACTTCAATGGCAGCAACAATAGCGGCCATGCCGGTATTTGTAAGTAATACATGCCCCAACTCCGCACCCACAAGCCCTGCAAGCTGATCTTCAACCTGAGCAAGAGCTGGAAAACCATCACGATAGTAAAGCTCATTTTTATCGTATCGATAAGCATTTTTTGCCTCAAGAGCTACATCAAATGCCTGAGCTGATTCATAAGCAAATGGGGGCACTCTTCCTAATAATGACTCTTGTCTTGTTGCCATAAAAAAACCTCTCATATAAGAGAGGTTCTATTTTCTCGCCTTTCGAGCGGACACATCTTTCCCTTATAGGGTTGGATTGAGCACCGTTGCTTTATGTAGTCCTTCGACTTCGCTCAGGACGACCTTCGGTCGGTTGCTGGATGGATCATTGGGCCAATTCCCTCCCCATCACTCTTTATGCAAACTGCATTCTATTATAGAAGATGCAGTTTATTTGTCAATAGTCAATTTTTTAACGCGTACTGTCCCATCTTCTTTGTCTTCTATCTTGTATCCTAATTTATGAATCTTATGGCGCAGTTGGTCTGCAAGGCTAAATCTTTTTTGTTTTCGTAAGGCTTCTCGCTCTTTTACAAGCTCCATGATACTATCTGGAATTTTTTCTTCTGGTTTCTTGAATCCTTTTTCGTGAACGTGCCAAAGGTTGAGTTCTAAAATCTTATCAAACTTCAAAAGTGACTCTGCTTTGGCGCCGGTTGGATAGTCTGATTTAACAAGTTCCCAAACAATGGCGAGGGCTTGAGGCATATTGAGATTGTCATTGATCGCAGTAAAAAATTTTCCTTCAAACTCTGCGCAGCCAATCTTTGGCTTATCCCACGTTGCAACCTCTTCATACAGTCGAAAGAGCGCTGTCTGTGCTGCCTCCAATGCTTCCCACGTAAAATTCATCTCCTGTCGGTAATGTGTTTGTAAATACAAATAACGAAGACTTAACGGGTGAAACCCTTTTTTTTCTATATCTTTTAGCGTATAAAAATTATTGAGAGACTTGCTCATTTTCTTACCATCTACAAAAAGATGCGCGCCATGAACAAAATAATGTACAAATTTTTTGCCAGTTTTTCCTATCGACTGAGCTATTTCATTCTCATGGTGGGGGAAAATTAAATCTACTCCCCCAACGTGAATATCAAACGTATCGCCCAATGTTTCCTGACTCATCACCGAACATTCTATGTGCCATCCTGGCCTTCCCCATCCCAATTCACTCGGAAAACTACCAATTTCCCCTTGAGGAACAGCCTTCCACAAAGCAAAATCGTCAACATTTTCTTTTGTGTACTCATCAGACAAAACGCGAGTGCCAGTCTTAAGCTCTCTCTTTTTAATGTTCGACAATTTTCCATAATCTGGAAACTTTGAAATATCAAAATACACTGACCCGTCTTTTTCTTTATACGCAAATCCTTTCTCCATAAGTACTGTAATATAAGAGGCTATCTGGGGAATATAATTCGTAGCACGAGGTTGTTCTCCCATTTTCCATGGGATATTGAGCTTGTGCACGTCGTTGAGAAAATACTGCGTAAATTCTTTTGCTACTTGTTCAATCGAGACCTTCTTCTCTTTTGCCCGCTTGATAATTTTATCGTCGATATCGGTAATGTTTTGGATAGATTTCACCTGATAACCATCGTATGTGAGCACTCGAAACAAAATATCTGACAAAACAAAAGTTCGCAAATTCCCAATATGCATGTAGTCGTACACTGTGGGACCACAACTGTACATCCCTACTTGATGAGGCTTTATTGATTTAAAATCTTGGATTGAATGAGAAAGAGTGTTGTATATTCGTAACATATTAAGCGTGAAACGCAAAGCGAAAAGCGAAAAATAAATTATTTTTGAATTTTGAACTGTAATTTTGCACTTTGCGCTTTGAATTTTGAACTTTTTTTACCCTGCTCCCATTGGTGCTTCTGTTTTTTTTGCTTCTTGCGGTAAGGGTTTTGCTTTTTCTTTTTTCTTCTGTGTTTCTTGTAAGTCTTCCATTCCAAGTCTCTCAACACGCTCTGCTGCTCTTTCTTGATCTTCCTGCGCTTCCTCCGGTCGCTTTTGGGCTGTGGTAAGTTTTTGATAATATTCCCCATGCAATTGCTGCCTTAAGGAAATCATTTTTTGCAATTCTTCAGGCGTTTTTTCTGGGTTGGCTGCTGTCATATTGGTGGCTAGCTGTTGCTGTGGATTATTTGTTTGCTCTGGTTTTGGTTTTTGACTTGAAGAAGCACCGTATAATTCCTTAACAAAATCAGCATTTTCCTTCTTTGTCTTTTCTGCCATTTCCGGGGGTGTTTTCTGTTGTCCTTCTTTCACTTCAAACCCAATTTGCGAAGCAATAGCTTTTGCTGTAGCTTTTGGCGCCTGCGCCACGGTTTGTCCAACCTGCTTACCAAGGTCACCTAATTGCTGTTTGATATCGCCCAAAACGCCAGTGCTCATTGAATTATTCCTAAACTTTCTTTTGTGTCATCACTCATTTTATCAGGATTCCACGCCGGTTCCCAGACTAAATTTATTTTGACATTTTTGACTCCTTCTATTTTTTTGACTGCTTCAGGAACCCATTCTTCAAAAACGATTGACAGTGGACAGCCGGGACTAGTAAGCGTCATCACAACTTCTACCGAACCTTTTTTCTCGTCAATTATCGTATCATACACAAGACCCAAATCAACAATATTAATATTGAGCTCCGGATCGATAACCTCCTTGAGGTACTCAAGCACTAATTCTTTGGTAATCATAATAGGAAATCAATAATAGTATAATAAGTATACCATACGATGGAAGGAAAAATTTTCGTTTCTACCACTTTAATGATATGAATCATTGAAGTGGTAGATATTAAAACGGTTTCCTTTTCTTTCTTTTTTCTTTCTCGTACTTACCTCTCCAATATGACCAATCGCTTCCTTTTGATGGTGGAATTTTTGCCAGCATGTCTTCCATTTTCTGCCAAAATTCGTCTAACTTTTCATTTCGCAATATTTTCTCCACCACATGCTTATACCCTTTTCCGGAATATTTTAAATTTACGCTCACCGACGCGATTGTTGCAGGAGTAACCCGAAGCATACTTTTAATCGATGGGTATGTATACCCTTTTGCTAAAAGAACAGCTATAGAAAGCCGTTTTGCGAGCATGATTTTTTCTACAGGAGAAAGAAAATCCTCTAAAAAATCTTCAATCTCATCAGAGTTTTTGAGGTCCGCAATCGTCTCTTTAAAAATTGCAAATATTCGCTTTTCAACATCTTTATGCACTGGATACCGCGAAACCTGCGTCATATATACTTTAATGATATGAATCATTGAAGTGATTGTCAATTGGGAAAATTATAGGTTCACACTATAGGTAGATTCTTTGCTTAAATTTTGGTATAATTTCGTTATGGAAAGACCCGGACCTAGGCTTGCAGATACACACCAAAGAACTGGCAGAGTAGAAAGGGAAGCACCAACTGATCCCCAGGAAGCATATGCTTGTCTTGTCACAGCCTGTCACTTGGAGCTTGGTGCACTTACTTATTTATTGCTTAATACAAACCAGCCGGGAAAGACCTCTCTTGAGCTAGCAAGAGAGATATATCCTACAGCTAATAAAAAATCTTTAAGAGCAGCTACAGGAACTATTGATGGTTATTTAAATGATGTTTTTATTGATGTTGCCTTAGTAGCTAAAGAATCCTTTCTTGATACTGCAACAGGAGAGACAAACTCATCTTATTCAGTAACGCCATTTGGCAAAACTTTACAAGGTGCAGGTTATTATTTAATAGCAGAATTAACAGCACTAAATAATCGACATAATACAGAAATTGCTCTTCCCCAAGTATTAGGAAAAGTTGCGAAAGGACAACACAGGAAAGGAGGGGAAAAATCTAAACTTCCAGCTACACATCGCACCCCATATTTCCGAGCACAAATTATTACAATGCTTCAAGGACTTCCTGAGGGACAAACACTTACAACAGCAAAGATTGCAAAACAGGTAAATATAGGTGGAACAGCTATAGTACATCACTTAAAAGAATTGTTAAATGCGGGATTAGTTATTTATGATAGCGCAAGTAATGAAAAAAAAGGACAAGTTGGATACATTCTCGTAGCAGGGCACACACTCCCCAAAAACATACATGAACTTAAATCAAGACATATTTCTAGCGATGTATTGAACCTCATTTACCAATATATGTCAAATATTATAAATACTAATACCTTAGCTGTCTTTGACGCACATACATTAGCCGAACAATTATATTCAGCTCATGTACAAAACCGTTCAAGCGAAGGAAAAAATCCTATTAGTAAAGCAAGTTTTAAACAAATAATGTCAGAATTTCTCTCAAAACTTAAAGCAGAAGGTATATTCGAAACTGTTTCATTTACGCATTCGCATAAGTCCGATGCACAATTAACACCCTTAGGAAGAGATGTAGCTGCTATCCTAACTAGATTAAGACAAGCGTGTGACGATCCTATGCTTTTAAGAGAAATGGATCGAGATTTCCAGGCAACATTTTCTACATTCTTAAAAGCAAATGCACCAGTCCTTTTGCAAAGACAAGCAGAGCATGGGAAAACTTATGGGTTAACAGATAAACATATAAAAGATATTATTCATCTGTTAATGACTGTCCCCACAGGGATGAGAACGAGAGATATTTTTTCACAGATGCAAATAGAGGCTTCAGGAATTATTCTTAAGGAATTGAGAGAAAATGGAATATTAATCCAAGAATGGGCACCGTCTCAGGCTTGGCGAAATAAGGTTAAAGAAAGAGGCAAAGCTTCTATTTATAGATTATCGCCGAGGGCAACAGAAATCTTAAATATGAATCCAGACATTGCTTATGAGCATTTAAAGGCATTGATGGAAGCAGCTTAAATATGTTCATCAGCAAAAAATTAGTATTCGCTTCGGCCTTCCACTACCCGTTGTAAAAAATACTCATGGAATTTTGGGGTTGTTAATTCTGGATGAAACGAGCAAGCCAGATAATAGCTGCTCCCTTTTTTTTCTTCACAGGCAAGTATTTCTTTTCCATCTTTGGCAAGAATCGTAACGCTTCGCCCTACTTTTTTTATTCGTGGTGCACGAATAAATATCGCATGAATATTCCCAAGCGTTGTTTTGATATCTTTTTCGAAAGATTCTGTTTGTCTCCCATACGCATTTCTGTCCACTTCGATATCCATAAGTTCTAAAGTCTTTTGATCTTTTTCTTTATGGAAAACATTTTTTGCAAGGATAATGGCTCCAGCACACGTCCCAAATATGTGTCTTATTTTCTTCATGTCTTCCCACATACCCTCTCTTTCACAAAGTTTGTAAAGCGTCGTGCTTTCTCCACCTGGGATAATAAGGGCATCCAAACCCACCAGAGATTCTTTTGTGCGAACTGAAACAATTTCAATGGGTAAGTGGAGATTTTTTGCAGCAAGTTTTGTTGCTGTAATATGTTCAATAACATCCCCATGAAAAGATAAGACACCAATTTTTTTAGACTTCATGTATTTTTTATGCGGTTTAGATACCTCGCGTGGCCATTTTTGTCTCTAAAGTAGAAATTTCCAGTCCCTTCATTGGCAACCCCAGGTTTTCGCTGGCCTTTGCAATTTTTGCAGCATCAGTGTAATGGGCAACGCTATCGACAATCGCTTTTGCCATTTTTGCCGGATCACTGCTCTTAAAAATTCCAGACCCAACAAAAACACCATCAACCCCTAATTGCATGCAAAGGGCCCCGTCCGCTGGCGTTGCAATGCCACCTGCTGCAAAATTAACAACAGGGAGTCTTCCAAGTTCTGCTGTTTTTATAACTAAATTGACTGGGACACGATAGTTAAGGGCAATTTCTTCTAGTTTTTTCATTTTCTTTTCTGCGAGAAGTTTTTTTATTTCATCTATCCCGTGCTCTACTGCGCGAATGTGGCGGACTGCCTCAACAATATTGCCGCTTCCTGCTTCTCCTTTTGTCCGAATCATTGCAGCTCCTTCTGTTATTCTTCGCAGTGCTTCTCCCAAGTCCCTGGCGCCACACACGAAAGGCACAGTGAATTTTGTTTTATCAACGTGGTATTGTTCGTCGGCCGGAGTAAGCACTTCGCTTTCATCAATAAAATCAACTTCTAAGGCTTCTAAAACCTGCGCTTCAACAAAATGCCCGATCCGGCATTTTGCCATAACAGGAATGGTGACTGCTTTTTGAATCTCTTTAATTTTATCAGGATCAGACATTCTGGCCACGCCCCCGTCTGCGCGAATATCTGCTGGCACACGCTCCAATGCCATCACCGCCACTGCTCCTGCTTTTTCGGCGATTGTCGCCTGCTTGGCATTGACCACATCCATGATCACCCCACCTTTGAGCATTTGCGCAAGCCCAGATTTAATCGTAAAAGTCCCCTTTGTAGCCATAACTATATGTTTTAACCAGGTAGATTATAGCACGAGAAGGCAAGATTTATAACTTACGGAAAAGTGAGATTGTTAAAACAGCAGCAATAGTTGTCAAAGCAATAGCAATAATTTGTAACGGGTTTATCTCCATAGACCTATACTCATTTATTTCTTAACAAAAGAATATACATGATAATCAAGAAAAGACTTGTAACAATTGCTGCAAAATAAAACGTATTTTCTGCATTCCACACTATCATAGTTTTATCCTCCTTACCAGGAATACTGCACCACCAAGAGAAGACATACTAAGCATAATTGCTACCGTTCCTAAAATAATCGTGTTTAATAAACTTTCTGACTTAACGAAAAATGGTGAAATAATTCCCGCCGAAAACCAAGCGGCAGCAACAGTATTGAAAAACTCAGATAGTACCTTAAGCTGACTCGGCTTTAGCTTTCTCACCTACAACAATGGTAGCTTTCACAAGTTTCCTTGTCAAGGCCAACACTTTTAGAGACTAGTTTGGGACGCCGCATGAAAAAGCATTTCATACTATAGGTTGACTTTTGAATTAAAATTTCATATAATTACTCTCATGAAAGAGTACTGTGAACGATATCTACCTGAATCTGTAAAAAGACATTTTCCTCTAGATGTCCAATCTTGGGATACCTTTTCTGATATTTTACAAGTTGAAACATTCCCCCCCCAGTAGAAGCTATTCCAAGCATGCGTGTGGTTAAAGGAAAGTTTAATGTAGTACAAGGAGATACTACCGTGCGAGAATATAATGTTCTGTTTAATACCGTGGTAAAAGGAAGAGTTGTAAGATATCATCACACATGTGAAACTGTTGATTATGAAAGTGGGACACTCTTACGGGTTGGTGGTTCTATATATAGATCTATAGATATGAAAAATGCTGATGAACATGCACGGTTAATAGAATTGCATACCCTAAGAACATTTTTAACCGCATACACTATGTTGCAAACACTTAAGGAAAAATTACCAAATGTACCTGCAACTATCAAAGATAGAAATATGGTTTTCACTGAAGTAGATTCTCAAGAGTTACTAGAAAGAGCATCTGTTGTAGGAGCTACTCCTTGGTAAAAACAAATTAGTATTCGCTTCTTCCTTCCATTGCGCGCTGGAGGGTTGTTTCGTCGGCGTATTCAATATCTGCACCGGTGGGCAGCCCGCGTCCTATCCGCGTAACTTTTAACTTTGAACCTTGAACTTTTAACTGTTTGGCGATGTACATTGCCGTTGCCTCCCCTTCCATCGTGGGGTTGGTCGCCAAAATCACTTCCTTAATCCCTAATCCTTCATCCTTAATCCTTGCGATAAGTTGTTTGATATATATCTCATCCGGTCCAATGTTGTTGAGCGGGTCAATTTTCCCATGCAGCACATGGTAGACGCCATGATATTTTCCGTTTTTTTCAAGTGCCAAGACGTCAAGCGGCTGCTCGACAACACAGATAACTGATTGATCTCGCTGTTGTTCCGAACAAATACTACATGGATCATGCTCGTCAATAGTAAAACAGACCGAACATAAAACGGTATCTTTTTTAAGATTCTGTAACGAGCTGGCAAACCGATCGAGTTCGCCTTGCGGAACATGTAAAAGGTAAAATGTTAAACGCTGTGCTGTCTTAGGACCAACACCGGGCAAGCGCTCAAACGACTCGATAAGATTCTGAATTGCTCTGGGAATTTTCATTTTTGGAGCTCTCCTGCTAGTATCTCCGCAACTGATAGAACAGTAAGTTTTGGAAATTGTTTCTCTTTGGGAACTGCTACTGTATTGGTAACAAAGATTTTCTGAACAACAGAATTTTGTAATACTTTTGGCGCATCTTGCGAAAAAATAGGATGCGTGGCAAAAACAAATACTTCCTTGGCTCCTCGTTTTACCAGAAGATTTGTCGCAGTCACGATTGTTTTTCCACTGGAGATCATGTCGTCAACAATAATTGCCCGTTTTCTTATTGGTCCTTCTATTTTTTCGGCAGTAACTTCACCCGTTTCCAAATCACGATTCTTTTTAATCACACAATAAGGCATTTGATTAAGTGCATTGGAAAGGAGTTTAATGCGCCGAATGCCGCCCATATCCGGAGTCACTAAAACAGTATCCGAAATACTCCAAGAATGATTTCGAATCTCCTGCGCAAAAAGTGGCAGTGCAGACAAATGGACAACAGGAATGCGAAATATCTCCCGTATTTTAATAGAGTGCGGATCAAAAATAAGTAACCTGTCAACACCGACTGCCTCAAGCATTGTTCGTATAACAGCCAGCGACACTGCCTCGCCTGATCGAAAAATATGGTCTTGGCGCTCATACCCCAGATATGGACAGATAACAGTGACCGACTTTGCCCCGCTTCTTTTTGCCGCGTCAACCAGCAGAAAAAGCTCCATGTAGTTTTGATCAACCGGTGGCGACGCCGGCTGGACAATGCAAACGTTCTCATCTAAAACAGCATCTAGTATTCGAATTCGTTTCTCTCCATCTGGGAAGACATGTATTTCCAAAGGAGAAACAGTGGTGCCAAGCTCACTTGCAATATGCCCGGCCAGTAATGGATTGGCAGTCCCGCTGAAAATTTTCATTATAAAATGAGGTCGTTGCTTATTGATTCTCCTGTTTCGGTACGCTTGATTGCTTCGGCTAGTAATGGAGCAATTGGGACAACGGTTATTTTTTTGTTTTTTAAAACCTCAGGCCGTTGCATGACAGTATCGGTAACAAAAACTTCCTCGATGATTGAGTTATTAATACTCTCAAGAGATGATCCAGAAAACAAGCCATGCGTTACCGCGGCCCTAATACTTTTTGCACCATTGTTTTTAAGATACTGCGCGGCGTTTATGAGTGTTGCGCCAGTATCAATCATATCGTCAACCAACAATATATTTTTGTCTTTTACATCACCCATCATGCCGAGAGCTTCTGAAGCATTGTTCATAGCAATATCTCGTTCCTTATAGACCAGGGCCAGCCCTTTTGCCCCAAGTAATTTTGCGTATCCGGTGGCCCGTTTCATGCCACCTTTATCAGGAGACGCAACAATAAGGTTTGCTAACTTCTTCTCTTTGAGAACCGGAATCAATGAATAGCTCCCATAGACATTGTCCCAGGGACAATGCACAAATCCTTCTTGCTGTTCGGAGTGAATATCAACAGTCAAAATTCTATCGGCACCCGCGTGCTCAATTGTTGAGGCAACAAGTGATGCACTGATAGGAACTCTTGCTATTTCTTTCCTGTCTTGCCTGGCATAACCAAAATAGGGAATGACTGCAATAACTTCGCTTGCTGATCCGCGCTTGGCAGCATCAATCATCAGCAAAAGCTCCATAATTGTATCGTTTACGGGAGTCGAGGTGGGTTGGATAATATACACGTGGCGGCGTCGCATGTTATGGGGAATCCGCACGCGTATTTCACCATTGGAAAAAAGGCTAATCGGTTCGCAAATTTGCGTTTTAAGTAACTTGCCAATTTCGCAAGCCAAAGAGGGATTGGACGTCCCCGTTAGCAAAACAAAATTATCGCTCATTTTCCTCCTCCTAATAACCCTTGCAATCCTCCGCCCATTTGCGAAAGCTTGCGCGCCGCAACTTCCTGCGATTTTTTGACTGCTTCGTTGACTGCTTCTTTTACATCCTCGTCTGATCTGCCGTTTGAGGCAAATTCTCTTATTTTTTGATCACCCGAAATAACAATCCGAACGCCATTTTTTTCCACAACTACTTCTTCTCCCTGCAGTTGTTTTTGAATTTCCATTGCCTGATCGCGCATTTTTTTGAGTTCCCCTAATTGTCCAAATGGATTAAACATAGTTCACCTCCTCACACGGTAATGCAAAACGTAAAGTGAAAAGCGTAAAACAACAACGTAAAGTTTAAAGTATTTTACATTTTGCACTGTTATTTTGCATTTTTCGTTTTACATTTTACGTTTGCTTAAGAACTACTGATATTTTTAACGTTTTCCCTACTATCTCTTCGCAAGCTTTTTCTAAAATTTCTCTCGTCTTCTTCTCCTCTAACTTCTCTTTATGAAACTTGTATTTTGTTTCAATAACAAGTTCCTTACCATCATAGCGCGAAAGGGTACATCCGCGCAATACCCCAGCAACAGAGTGGTTATGCTGCTTTACTTTTTCGATAAGCTGCTGCCAAATTCTATCCATCTCGGTCGCGCGGGGAGCCTTGGCATGAGAATAACTCTTCGCTAGATCCCGCTTAGCGGGACGTACCCCGAGGTCCGCCGACTGACGGACCGCAGGGGCGCTTGCGTTCGAAGAGTTTTCGAACTGACGAGGCGACCTCAGCGCGACCGCATCTCCGACGCTCCACTCCACAATCACCAATTCAAGCGGCAGCTGCGGCAGCACTGCATATTTTAATTCCTGATGTGCTTTTGCCAAAAGCTCCACCAATTTTCTAATTTCTTCTACTGTAAGCGCTGATGTTGTACCTGGCGACGGAATAATTTTAAACTGGAAAAGTAACAACTCATGCAATGTATTGATTAATTGTTCTATAAAATATTTCATATCCACACCTTGTTCAACCATCTTTCCAATCAACCGCAATCCCCCTTTCGCATCTTTCTTTGCCAAAAACTCCAGCATATTGGAAATTTGAAATTGGATATTGGAAATTTGAAATTTCTGTTCTATTAATTCTTTCGTTATCTTTTTCCCGCCTTGCCCTGAGCCTGTCGAATGGGAAACAAGCTCCTCCAAAATCTTCGCCCCATCGCGAAAACTCCCATCCGAAAGCTTTGCAATTATCTCAAGCGCTTCATCCTCGGCTTTCAAGGCCTCGCCTTGCAAAATACGCTTTAGTGAATGGACAAGTTCCTCGTTTGTTGCACGGGTAAAAACAATATGAAAGCAGCGCGATACAATTGTTGCCGGCACTTTCTGTGGCTCTGTGGTACACAAGATAAAAAGCGCATGAGGAGGAGGTTCTTCAAGTGTCTTTAAAAGCGCATTGAATGCTTCGGTTGTTAACATGTGCACCTCGTCGATAATGTACACTTTCTTTTTTGCCGACGCTGGAGAAAGTCGTATTTTTTCCCGAAGATCTCGTATTTCGTCAATGCCGCGATTGGATGCTCCATCAATTTCTAACACATCAAGATTTGTCCCATTTGTTATTGAGATACACTGATCGCACTTATTGCATGGTTCTATAACTTCGTTTTGCTTTTTGCGTTTTGCTTTTTGCTGACAATTAACTGCCTTGGCCACAATCCGAGCAGCAGAAGTTTTTCCCAAACCTTTTGGCCCGGTAAAAAGGAACGCATGAGGTACAGAGACACTGGATAAAACAGCATACAATGTTTCGCGAACTTTTTGATTATCTAATTCTGCAATCGTCTGAGGCCGATATTTCCGGTAGTAAACCATAACTATTCCTCATGATGAATCCCAAGCAAATGCATGAGTCCATGCGTTACCAATTCATCAATTTTATCATCAACCAATACTTCTTCTTCGGCTGCTTCTCGAATTACTTCTGGATACGAAATAACAATATCTCCAAGTCGCAAAACATCACTGGGCATAACGCTTGCATCGCCTTCGCTTAAAGAAAACGACAACACATTGGTTGTTGCATCTTTCCCTCTATATTTTTTGTTGAGATCTCGCATTTTCCGATCTCCAACCACCGCAACCGATACTTCAACATCGCGTAGAATTTCTTGTTTCTCCAACAATTGCGAAAGTGTTGCGATGACACGTTTTCTATTGACTTTATATCGACTCTCAACAAAAACAGGAATAGTTTTATTGGCCATATCCTCGTGCCTTGGCGCGCCTTGCATCTTCCTTTTTTTGCTTACGAGCCAAAGAAGGCTTAAGATAAAACTCGCGCCTTTTTGCTTCTTGCAAAATTCCCTCGGTTAATACTTTGCGGGAAAATTTTCGAATAACCGCATCATCGGAGTCTCCTGGCATTTTTTTTACAACAACCATACAAACACCTCCTCCAAAAAATCCCAATGTCTAAATTCCAAGCTCCAAATAAATCTCAATTTTCCAAAATCCCAAACTATTTGTTATTTGGAATTTGCACTTTGATACTTATTTGGTATTTGGTGCTTGTGATTTGGAATTTACTACTATATGATATCACATCTTCGTGGTTTTTGTAACCGGTGCCATGAGATGCATGTGGAGATGATCAATAAGCTGCGCCCCGCCACCATTGATCGAAATTCTGTATCCTTTACCATTGAGTCCTTCCTGTGCAATAATTTTTTGTGCAACCTTAAATAATTTTGCAAAAAGCCCAACTTCCGACACGGCGCCAGTATCCACAATGTGAATTTTCGGCACAACCAGGACATGGAATTTCCTAACCGGATGAATATCTTTAAATACCATCACCTCGTCGTCTTGGTACAGAAACGTCCCGGGTATTTCTTTCTTTGCAATTTTACAAAAAATACAACTCTCCATAGTAAAATTACACTTTCTCTAGTACTTGAATTATTTGTTCTAGAGAAAGTGATGTTGGTCGCATTTTTGGATTTTTTACTGTTCCATTGAGCAGCATTTTTTTCGATACATGCAAAAACCACGTCGCATCCGGATCCATCTTTCGTAACTTTTCGTATGCTAATGTTAGGTCTATCTCGTTCTTAAAAGTTTTGAGCTTTGAGCTGTTGTTTTGCACTTTGAACTTTGCGTTTTGAGCTTGTGATGGCCGCGCCTTTATCCTAATGTACCCTTTCCTAGGGTCTTTGCGAACAACTAAAACGAATCCCATTTTCTGCGCCAAAGAAAGCACTGTGTCGTTGATTGTCTCAAACCCCATACCGGTTCCCCATTTTGTTGTAAACTTTATCCCTTTTTCTGCAATCTCTTTTTCCGCCCAAATCCTATTTTCAAAATTATGCAGAACACAATCGAGTAGCTGCATCCCAAACTCCACATAGTAGCTATCCTCTCCTGGTTTTTCAAGTTTTAATCCCTCTAATATTCCCAACATGGAAAACTCGTGATAATCAGCTGCCGGATTTGCCCAAAATACTTCGCCAAAATGATCAATATCCACCACCACCCGTACAATTCGCTCAACCGCCTGCATTTTAAGCTTATGTCTCTCTGATTCTCTGTCTTCTGCTATCTGTCCTTTGTCCTCTGTCTTCTGTTCTCTGACATAATCAAATGTCAAACTCGCCCCGCACACCGCGTTTGACGCGGTCTGGTGATGATCAAGCGGTCCAAGTCCTGTATCTACATGAATCACCTCATCCTGCCCCATCTTTTCTATCGGATACTTGATACTCCCCAGCCGTTCTCCTGCCGGTACAAATTTTACCTCCGCATTCTCCCAATTACGCAAAAAGCGCTTAATAAGCCAAACACTCGTTATCGCATCCCAATCAGGAGAATTATGTGTCACCACAATTTTCATATTTTTAAGTATACCACACCTTGCTCTCCTGGTATTGTGGCGGGGGCGTTTTTTTACTAATTTCCTCTTATTTCTCTTGACGACTTATAAAGATACAATATTTCGTATAAGCATGCTCTTAACATTTCTCTATCTTGAATATAAAGAAATGGCTCTGCCACGGCACGTCCATGCATGTTATTTTGACGTTCAAAATGCACACGATCCGCATGAGAAAATTCGAGTTTCTCTATAATACTCCGAAAAATCTCAGGCAAGTTTCTCGTAATTCTTAATTCCGAGGCGTTGGTTGCTCGTGCAAGTGCTCTCCCTAAATTTTCATCCATAATGAGCTTGTTCTTTCTTACTATTTCCTGGCTTAGATAACTTCTATTAAATAAAAACCGAAGGGCAGATCCAAGAATAAAAATTTCATCCTTTTTCAATGTATATTTTCCTTCCACAACTTCACTTTTATTTTCTGGCTGTTGAGTTAGTTGTTGAGCAGAGGCCGATATAAACGGTTCTGCAAGCACTGCATTTCTATTTCCGAAACCAATTGGTGTAGGTTTTTGCCTAGGTCCTCTTGGTTTACCGGGACGTTTTAGTTTTTCTCTCGGAACAAAAGGAACCTCTCTCCTCCACGAATTCCCAGTAACAATACTACTACCTACATCTGAAAAGACAACGATTGGAGCATTAGGAGGTTGAGGATTTTCTGCTGGGACAGGAGGATCGCTTAAAGCTTTTGGATGCAACTCTTGTTCACCGGACTCCTTCCCAATTACCGATTTACCATTATCTGTTTTTTCTTCGACAGATGCAGGCTGGTGATTCTCAGAAACCCTTTGCTCAAGAGATAGTAGTCCTGTTTTCTCACGAAGTTCTGTAAAAAGAATATCTCCCTCAATTACCGCTGCCCACTCTAAAGGAGAAAGCTGTGAATAATACTTGTTACTTCGAAGCCATGCTACCACATGCGACATGTAAGGAAACTCTACTATTTCTGGGTTTGCGTCTATTTTTCTCAATTTATCAGCAATCGTAATGCAGGCGCGATGCGCATCTTGGACTTTTGACTGTATTACCTTTTTTCGTTCTTCCTGGTCGACTTTTCCATTATGGATTGTCCCCATAAGAACATCTGCATAGACATAGGGAACAGCATCTGCTACGTCTTCGTAGACAAACCAGCTCTCGTCTGGCTTAACTGCAAACATTGCCCGGGCAAGAACTGCTTGTCTCCAACCTAAATCCCTTGGATGACGCTCATGCACCAATCCCAAGATAGGAAAAACTCTTCCATTTTCGGCATAGACTCTCCATGGACATGCTACAGGAGATATACTCTTTTCTTGAGGGGTTACTCTTCCTTGTTCACGTATTCCCATTATAATAATTTGGGTAGAGCACTTCGTTTATATGTCAACAAAAAAAATCAATAGCCCATTCATACCAAACTTCCGATCCACTTTTCTTTCTCATTGGATTTTGCCAAAAACATAGTTATGGTGAAACGCAGCAATAAGTGAGACTATATCCTTTCTCATTATTATAACGAGTATACGATGTGATTCTTGCCAACATAGCATAATCCTCAGGAACTTATATCATTACTATAATCTAAAAGTCAACACTATCTCTGTCTAAACGATACATTTGTCATTCCAAACAAAGTGGTGCTATGATAAAGGCATGCGGTATACCCACAATATTAAAACATTGCGGAAAAGAAAACATGTCTTAACAATTTCTCTTACTTTTACCGTCTTTTTATTACTTTTGATTCTCGTTTTGGGTTTTACCACCCTTGATGCCAAACAATTTTTCTTTGGTTTTGGAGAAAGCTTAACAAGAGTTTCCATGGCATATATCGTTGCGGTTTTCCTTGCTATGATTTTGACAATCTTTGTTTCTGCTTCTCATAAAATTGAAGCCGTTAGTCTTCCGATCCTAGACGTTTTACAAAGCTTTCCTTCGTTTGCTCTTTTTCCCCTTTTTGTTGTCTGGTTTGGAAAAACTGCGATTGTTACGATTTTCATCTTAATTATTACCATGATATGGCCAATTCTTTTTACTCTTTTAACTGCCCAAAAACAGATAAAACAAGATGTTAATGAGGCAGCAAAAATTTTTGGTGCGACAGGATGGAAATATTTTTACTATGTTCTCTTACCACTTCTTTTCCCCGCTATTATCACAGGCTCCATTGTCTCCTGGGGCGAAGCGTGGGAAGCAATTATTGCCGCTGAAATTATTGTGGGAGTTCCGGGCGTTGGCACCTATCTTGCCCAAGCTGGAACCAACAATCAAACGCATATCTTGGTTATTGGCATTTTGCTTTTACTCTTACTCCTTTTTATTCTCAATAAATACATTTGGCTGTCTTTGCTTAATTCCAGTACAAGATATCAACAAGAATAATGCTAAACGTCCAAAATCTAACCAAAATATTTACGCTTGACAAGCAAAAAATAACAGCGATAGAAAATGTCAATTTTACCGTAGAAACAGGTGAATTTTTTACGTTGTTGGGGCCTTCCGGTTGTGGCAAATCAACCTTATTGCGCATTCTAGCCAATGTAGAAAAACCAACAAGTGGAAAAATAGAATGGACGGACCATCCAAACATTGGTTTTGTTTTTCAAAATTATGCGCTCTTTCCCTACTTAACGACCTTTGAAAACATTGCCTTTGGTTTGAAAATGCAAGGAGTCAATGCCCGCAAAAGACACGAAACTGTTAAAGAATTAATTAAAGAAATGGGCCTGGAAGGCTTTGAAGACAAACATCCCAAAGAACTTTCTGGTGGCATGAAACAACGAGTCGGCATAGCCAGAAGTTTAGCCATTGATCCCAACGTACTTTTGTTGGATGAACCATTCTCTTCCCTTGATGAATTTACCGCAGAATCACTTCGAAAATTACTTTTGTCTATTTGGCACAAACGAAACATGACGATTATTTTAATAACGCATTTAATTCGTGAAGCGCTAGAGCTTTCCGACAGAATAACAGTCATGACACATTCGCCAGGAACCATAGAAAAGATACTGGATAATACACTGAAAAGGCCAAGAAATGTCAGGTCTCCAGACTTTTTTGCTATGGAGGATAGATTAGTAAAATTAATTAAGGATTAGCGGGCTATTCCAGTACCTTTATTAACGACTTTAATTTTGGAGTAGGAAGATCTTTTAAGCGCTCTAAAAGCGGACGTACCTCCATTGGACTTTGGGCTATAATAGCTTTACGATTACCCAGAGCAAAAGCGCGTAATTTTTTTTTAAAAGAAGGAATAATATCTCTATCTAAATCTGGAGCTTTATCTCCCATCTGTCGCCTTTCATAAATAATTGGATCAACAATATTATTTATAAGTTCTATATCAGCAGTCCGAAATTGTACTCCATGCTTCTCAAAAATATCAGGCCTACCTCTCATAAAAACTCCCAAGCCGAATGCGTCTTGATGAGTAAAAACAGGCGGTATTTTCACTCTTTGCCTTTCCGCCTTGCTTACTAATGTTCTGTGTTGAACATCAATAAGATGCGCAATTACTTTTTTATGTGCAAACGCTATTCTACTTGGCTGTACAGAGGCTATTTGTGCAATCCCTAAAAGAGACATGTCTTCATTTTGCATGAGCCTAATAATCTTTGCTATCTCTGTATCGACAGTTTCAAAACCACCTGTTTGGGTAAAGCGCCGAATCTGTTCTATGCTTTCTCGTCTTCTTTGTTCTCGAACTGTAGAGCGTCTTTTACCAACGTGGTAATCTAAACGAAGAGCAGTCTCTTTCTCGCGTTCTTCTCTAAAGCCTGGTCTAGAAAATACGGTCCTTCCAAAAAAAAGCTCTTCTCTCAAAAGTGACAACTGATCTGCAGGCAGTAAATATTTTTCCGCTATCTCTGTCTCTTTTCCACCCTTAGCAAGATTCCATGCTTGGGCTTGGAGATGACGAGGTAACCTTGCGATAGTTCTTGCAATTTGTGGAAACCGAACAACTGCCGGCTGGAGCCATCGATCAAACCTATCTTCTGCGGCATTTCGAATCTTTGGAGTAACACCTAAAATACGAAGTCCCATTGCTACCATATCGCTGGCATGACTTTGCGAAACTCCAAGCTCTTGTGCAATTGCACTTGTTGCCATTCCCTGAAATAAGTGCGCTTCCATTGCCCAAAGCACCTTTGGCTCAACAACACAAAGCCTGTCTAAAAGTGGACGGAAATCACTCTTTTGATATCTTAAAATTAGTGCCTCGTTATCTTCTATAAACTTTTCGATATCTGGATTCCGTAAGGGAATGGCCACAGAATTTTGGTCTACATCTCCAACAAAATATGATCGTACTGGCATTTCGGAGGGCTGCAGGAGAAATTCTCCTTCTGGTAAACGAGGTAAAACTGGATACGGTCGAAAACAACGAAGAGCAGCGGAAAAAATTGCAACATTCGCTGGAATATCAGGATCTTGCAACGAATGGCTTGGGTCAGTAAAAAACTCAAGTGATTCACGAACAGCGTCTTCTCCAACAAGATATGTCAAATCTTCTGCATACCTTGGGTATCGCTGTCCTATCCCTACAAGGTACGATCGTTCTGCTTATAGCCTATTACCGATTCTCTCTCTGAGTGCAACAAAATCAGCTCTTCTTGTTCGTGAATTACTTTCTGCTAAAACCATGCCAGCATTATACCACTATAAGTCACTTTTTGCATCGGCATGAGATCTGCACTTGACAAAGAGAGAAAAATATACCTACTATAGATACATGGATCCAAAACTTAAAGAAGCATATGATCGGGTGATGGCAACACCTGTGCCACCTCCTTTGACTACACCAAAACCAGCAAATCCTCAACCAACCGTTGTTTCTCCCACTGCTGTTGCCTCTCAAGAGCCAATGCAAGCAACAACGCCCATAGCGTCAACAACACTATCTGCGACGCCTGCAAATACTCCTACGCAATCAAAGCAAACAGTAGGTTTTGCCGTAGCAATGCCAAAACACAGTTCCAGTGGGTTAAAAATGTTACCCGTTCTTATTGGAATAGGAGGAGTTATCTTCTTTATCGTCTACGCAGTTTTTTGGATCAAATTCTTCAACGTCAAAATCCCCTTTTTACCGTTTTAATGCCAATCTCTCAAATTAGAGAGACATGTATCGATTGTATAAGTCGTGCAACAACGAAACCAATTCTTCTCTATTCAAATGTCTAAGTAATGCAAGAAGTGTGCATGCATCTCGAGAATTCCGTGCCAAAAATGCTTCTCGATCGCCTGCTGCAAAATCGAGTAAGTCTTGAAAAAGTTCAGGCAAAACCTCAATTTCTAAATCAAGGGCTTTTGCTCCCATCTTCTGTCTTTCTCTTCTAATCGGATCTGCAATATCATTAATAATTTTTAATGTAGTCGCATTGATAGCAACTCTATGTCTTTGCAATATAGGCATATATATTGGTGCGCGCAAAATTACTGCTAACCCCAGAATCTTATGATTATCCAATACTTGCTTGCTTCCTTCTTCTTTTCCTGGAAAAATTTGCTGCTCTTTAGGAAGGGAACCTCCTGTGGGTTTCTCTTGTGGACTCTGATTACTCGCCCGTTTTGCGCGTTCCCAGGCGTTCTTGTATGCCTTGCCTTGTGGGGAGCGCTCCCAGCCTTTAACTCGCTGAAGATGGACGCCAGGGTGCTTCTCCCGCCAACGCCTTTGGCCCTCCCTGTTTTGAAGCTTACGCAGTTCAATGAGCGCAGGGTCTTGCGCTCGACGCTGCTTTTGGCGCTCGTAGGCTTCCTTTTGTTGGTTGCGAAGGCGCTCTAACTTCTGAAGCCTAGCAACCTCCTCTTCCATGGGAAAGTGGCCAGGGGCATGTGCGGGGTAAAATAGAGTTTCTTCTACTAAAGATGGCAGTTCTCTTAGTGGTTCTTGCCTTTCAATTGCAGACACATCTTGTTCTGCTTCTGACTTTTCCTCTAATTTTGTCTGAGGAGCAACCGGTAACAAATTTTTTCTTTCGGCAGCAACTGCTCTGCCTGCAACAGAAAGTTTGGGATTTGGCTCTCCAAGAAACTCACAAAATTCAATAAATACTTCAGGAGACATTCTCGGATATCGACTGCTCATATCAACACCACGTTGCGCAAGAAACTCATGAGCTTTTTCCGCTAGCTCTCTGCTTAGAGCTGCTCTTCCTACTACCTTAAGCGCATCGGCTATGAAAAATCCTTTTTGTTCTTCGTGAAGAGAAACATATGCTTGAGCTCGTTCTTGTAAGCTTGTATCTTCTGGCTCATCAACAAATCGTACCCTTGCCGCAAGATGGTATCTGGCACTTTTTTTTGACCCAAGACCAATGATAATAGGAACATCTATCCCCTCTTTTCGAAAAGACTTTCGAAGGTTCGTGACAACCTGCGACGCAGGATACGCTCCTCCTGTATGTTCATCTGCTTGACTTACAACAGTAGCTATCTCCTGGTTTAAAGGATCTCTATCGGAATTTTCAGCAAGAAAAAGTATTACTTCCCATTTTCCTTTACTAGATATTGGTATTCGCGTTTCGTCAACCCAAAGTCTTCCTGTCCTACGATTAATACGTAGCTCAGGAAGCAAAAAACCAGCTTCGGGCAAAGTTGTGGTATCAATTTGCTGCGGCATCGGGCGAGGTGGTCCTTCTGCGATTGTCCTCATGGCCGCATTTTACACTTTTGAGGCCAATAAATGCAAGGTTTTATCGAGTGACAAAAGTTCTGTTTTCTCTTCTCCTCTTTTTTTCCATTCAATTTTGTCGCCAGTTTTCTCAGAGACAACTAATCGGACAGGAATTCCTATTAAATCCGCATCTGCGAATTTTGCTCCGGCCGACACATCCTCACGATCATCAAACAAAACCTCTATTCCCGCTTTCCGCAATTTTTTATAGATCTCTTCCGCTTTTTCCTTAATCCCTAATCCTTCATCCTTAATCCTTATTAAATAAACCGCAAACGGCGCCACCGACTCTGGCCACATCATACCCTTTTCATCAAAATGTTTTTCCACAACCGCAGCCAATGTTCTTGCCAATCCAATACCATAACACCCCATATAGTATGGCCGCTTGCGACCGCCCACATCGGTAAATGCCGCATCTCTCATTTTGGATGAATAGTGGAATCCAAGCTGAAAAATATTCCCCACTTCAATCCCCTTCTTGGCAAGCAATTTTTTCCCGTCGGTTGCTTGATACCCTTCTTGGGCCTTCGCAATATCGCCTTCGATGTCTGATTTGTAGTCGCGGTCGATATTAACATTCAGCAAATCCCGATGCTTAGAATTCGCCCCTGTATAGGCATTTTTTATTGTCCGAAGGGACAGATCTCCCACAACTTTTACTTTTTTACTAAGATTTATTGGCGAAATAAATCCTGGCTCTGATCCAATTGCGCGAATTTCCTCAACTGTTGCATGACGAAGCGCGTAGGCGTGCACGAGATGTGCAAGTTTTACCTCATTTACTTCCAAATCTCCCCGAATAACACCCAAAATCATGTTTCCTTTTTCATCAACCATCATCAAGTCTTTCATCTGCTGCCACAAAGGTTTTTTGTGCAAATTTACGCCATCCTCCATTGTTGTTCCACGAACTGCTTCTACTTCTTCTAATGGCATTTCTTTTTCATCACTATTTTTTTTATCATGAACAAAAACCGCCACATCTTCGTGTGCTGCATAACTGCCGTCCTCTGTTGTTAAAAACTTACTTTCCCCTGCCTCTGATTCCACAATAAATTCGTGGCAATACTCGCCACCGATATAGCCATTGTCTGATTCAACAATAATGGTTTTTAGTCCTAATCGCTCGAAAATCTTGCTGTAAACTCCTTTCATTTTTTCGTACTCTTCCTTAAAATCTTCTTCTGTCGCATGGAAGGAATAGCCATCTTTCATTACAAATTCTCGAAGACGTAACAGCCCACCACGTGCACGTAATTCGTCTCGAAATTTTGTGGAAAATTGGTACAGATGAAACGGTAAATCTTTGTAACTTATTTGGAATTTCCTTACTAAATCAACCAACATTTCCTCGGCCGTCCCACCCAAGACAAATTCCATATCGTTTCTGTCCTTAATTTTCATCAATTCAAAACCTACTGAACTGGTCCGATTTGTCTCCTTCCACAAATCTATTGGGTGCAACACTGGTGCAATCATTTCTTGTGCGCCGGCGTTGTCCATTTCTTCTTTAATGATTTGCTGAACTTTTTGTTGGACACGAAGACCAAGAGGCAATAAGTAATATCGTCCTGCAGTGCTTTCCCGAATAAATCCAGCCTGATACAACAATTTGTGAGAAGTAAGCGTTGCATCCTTCGGCGCTTCTTTCATTGTCTTACCAAATAATTTCGAATATTTCATATTTTTAGTATAGCATATGAGCTTTTGGTTGTATTGGGCATGTACACGCCCAACCAACCAATAAAAGAGCTATCGTTTTCTACCGAATGCGTCGGTCGAAACAACGATGTCGATACCGCTGGTAAGATTTTGCTTACCAGTTCCATCTCTGGTAATTTCCACTTCTCGAGCTAAGCGATGCCGCATTCCCTGCAGTAATTTTGCATCACTGCAGTCAAAGACCACTTTTCGCGACACTTCTATTCCGAAATACACGTCGTGGTCAAAATCGACACCAACCTTACCAACTGCTGTATCATACTTATCGGCTGTATCAGCAAACTCACCGAGTAAAAATCGTTGACTCTTCCCTTCCTGAACAACAGATTCATTACTAATGCCACGCCTGGCAAGCAATCTCGATACACCTGTCCCCATAAGCTCTACTTTTGTTGTCATATATATTTTCACCTCCTTTCTGGCGATTACAAAAAACCGCCCGTGTAAATCCCGATTTAATCGAAACTTACAAGGACGGTCAATTACCGCGGTACCACCTTGCTTCAAGTTTCTTGCCAATAAAAATCCCGCCATCGCGGGAGTAAACGTAAACAAGAAACTTCTTATTTAAGTGCTCCGTTACCGACACACTTTGCTAATCCCGACTTGTTCAAAAAGGGCTAAATTAGTGCGACAGTGAAAGCATTGCCAATATTTTTTCAGTTTCTGTGGATATCTCGGAACGGAGAATAATTTCTTCGTTTGTCAGTGTGTGTAATATTCTTG
>Ga0209515_10001286_pt1 | contig 42631 bp, 32 predicted proteins | sample Subgroupgradi54m_FD_187454 | JGI IMG/M metagenome (GOLD analysis project Ga0209515, IMG submission 187454) | Subsurface groundwater microbial communities from S. Glens Falls, New York, USA - GMW60B uncontaminated upgradient, 5.4 m (SPAdes)... ... | reverse complement strand
CACGGCCTCGCCCAGACGCTTGAGCAGCACCAGCCGCAGGCGCCCGTCCAGCACCTTCTTGTCCACCGCCATCAGTTCCAGAAAACGCGCAGCGGAAAGTGTGCCGGGAGCGCGCACCGGCAGTCGCGCCCGGCGGATCAGCTTTTCAATACGCGCGACATCGGCGGCGGACAGCCACTTGAGTCGGCGCGACAGATCGGACGCCATCACCATGCCCGCGGCGATGGCCTCACCGTGCAGCCAATTCCCGTATCCCACACCGGTTTCGATCGCATGACCGAAACTGTGTCCCAGGTTAAGCGTGGCGCGCACGCCGGATTCGCGTTCATCCGCTGCCACCACCTCGGCCTTGTTCCGGCACGAACGGTGAATCGCATAGGCCAGCGCCTCGGGGTCGCGCGCGAGCAACTTGTCCAGATTAATCTCGAGCCAGGAAAAAAACTCGGGGTCGCGGATCAGTCCGTACTTGATGACTTCGGCCAGTCCCGACGAGAGTTCGCGGTCCGGCAGGGTATTGAGCGTGTCGGTGTCGATGATCACGGCACGGGGCTGGTAGAACGCGCCGATCATGTTCTTGCCGAGCGGGTGATTGACACCGGTCTTGCCGCCGACCGAGGAGTCCACCTGTGCCAACAACGTCGTGGGCACCTGGATGAAAGGCACGCCACGCTGATAGCTGGCCGCGGCAAATCCGGCCATGTCGCCAATAACACCCCCGCCCAGCGCAATGATGGTGGTGCGCCGGTCACAATGCGCCAAAAGCAGCGCATCGAAAATACGGTTCAACACCTCGAGCGATTTGTATTGCTCGCCATCGGGCAGCACCACCTCGACCGGGTTCAGGGAAACAACGTGTGTGCGCAGCCTGGCGAGATACAGCGGCGCCACGGTCTCGTTGGTGACAATGGCCACCCGGGTTCCCGGGATATGCCGCGAAAGCAGTTCCGGCCGGCCGAGCAGGCCGGCACCGATATAGATCGGGTAGCTTCTGTCCCCAAGATCAAGAGGCAGCGTTTTCATCGGCTTGCAAGGCTTCCAGTTTACGGGCGATCTCGCGCGCCACGCTCGCCGGCGAACGGTGCGATGTCTCAACCACGATATCCGCTGTCTGCCGGTATATAGGTTCGCGCGACTTGAGGATTTCCTCCAGTGTCTTGCCGCGGTCCGTGGTTTGCAGCAACGGGCGGTGACGATCGCGACGCGTGCGTTGCAACAGGGTATCGAGCGGCGCATGCATGTATACCACCACGCCACGGCTGCGCAGGGCACGGCGGTTGTCGTCGGACAGGATGGCGCCGCCGCCGGTAGCGAGCACCAGATTGGATTTGCGTGTCAAATCGTCGAGGACCGACGACTCGCGGCCGCGGAAACCGGCCTCGCCCTCGATTTCAAAAATCAGTGGAATGCTCGCCCCGGTGCGTTGCTCGATCTCGTGATCGGAGTCCTGAAACTCCTTGTCCAGCAACTCGGCGAGATGGCGTCCGATGGTGGATTTACCCGCGCCCATGGGACCAATCAGAAAGATATTGTCTGCCCGACTCATGGCCGCAGGTATGCCAGCATCGCGGCCATAAATCAAGCGGGCCGACCGCCTGAAGGCGGTCGGCCCGGTCACATCGACTCTCAGCGCAGGCTGAGGTTATCGGAGAGAATCCTCGGCGTCAGAAAAATAAGCAATTCGGTCTTGTTATCCTTGACCTCCTTGCTCTTGAACAACCAGCCCAGAAGTGGAATATCGCCGAAGAACGGAACCTTGGTAATGGTGTCGTTCTTGTCTTGCTCGTAGATGCCGCCGATGACCACGGTCTCGCCGTTGTCGAGGAGCACCTGGGTCTTGATCTCCTTGATGTTCAGCGTGCCAGCGATGGCGTCGACAAAATTATCCTTGGTAATATCGACATCCAGATTGATGCGATCGTCCGGCGTAATCTGGGGTGTCACTTCCAGCTTGAGGGTGGCTTTCTTCGTCACCACGGAACCCACGCCCAGGACGCTGGTCGTGAACACCCGCTCCTGGCCTTGTTCGATTCTCGCCTGCTTCTGATTGGCCGTGATCACCCGCGGGCTGGAGATGATCTTGCCCCTGCCTTCCTGTTCCAGCGCGGAGAGCTCGAGATTCAGCAAGCCTCCGTTCGATCCCAGTTTGGCGAAGGTGAGGCCGATCGATCCCGCGACGGAACTGCCAATGCCGCCGGAAGGCAGATTGACATTGAGGCCGTTGGTATTCGAGGACATCGTGCCTGCGGCGACAATCGAAGAACTGTCCGCAATCGAGCCGGAACCAGCACCTGAGCGACTGCTGGGCGAGTTATCGGTGTATTTGACGCCAAAGCGCGCACCGAGGGACTTGCTGAAATTATCCGTGGCTTCCACCAGGCGAGACTCGATCATAACCTGACGCACCGGCTGATCCAGCTGGGAGATCAGCTTGCGTACTTCGCGGATCTTGCCAGGCGTATCCTGGATCAACAGCGAGTTCGTGCGCTTGTCCACGGTAACCTGCCCGCGGGGCGACAGCAGCGTGTTGGACGATGTCGCGATCTGCGTGGTTGCACCGGTTGCCGTGCTTCCGAAAACCGGATGTTCCAGCGCGGTGGCGCTGCCCACCGGCTTGATGGATTTGATGAGGTTCGCAATATCTTCGGCCTTGGCATAATTGATCTGGATGAGTTCCGAAACCAGCGGTTCCAGCTCGATCACCGACTTGGTCGCTTCCAGATTGGCCTTTTCCTTGGCCGCCACCTCGGGCGCGGGCGCCACGGTCAGCACGTTACCTTTACGTCGCATCGCCAGGTTCTTGCTGTCAATGATAAGGTCGAGCGCCTGGTCCCACGGCACATCTTTCAGACGCAGGGTGAGAGAACCCTTGACCGTGTCGCTCACGACGAAATTGAGGCCGGTGAAATCGGCGAGTACCTGCAGCGCGGCGCGCACATCGATGTTCTGGAAATTGAGCGAGAGTTTTTCGCCCGAATAGCCGAACTCGTCGACTTTCTTTTCATCCGGCTTTTCAATCACTGGCTTGACGCTGATCGTGAAGACACTGCCGGTCTGGTAGGCCAGTTGCTCGTACTTTCCCTTGGGCGTGATGACCATGCGCGTGTTCTTGCCCTGGGAATAGGTGTCGACCGTCTGCACCGGCGTGGCAAAATCAACTACATCGAGACGGCGTTGCAGTTCGGAAGCCACCGATGTATTCAGAAAATCGACCATGATCTCGCCGGCCTGTTCGCGAATATCAATGCCAACAGCGGCATCGGATAGATTGATGATGATTTTTCCGTCTCCCTGCGGCCCGCGGCGGAAATCAATCGCCTTGAGACTGTATTTCCCGGTCTTGTGGCTGCTCGCGAAATGCGTGGTCTTGGGCTCCACCGCACCGGCGATGGTGGTCACCGGCGCCTCCACGATCAATACGAAATTATTGCCTTCGATATTCGTCGAGTACGCCACCGGCTTGATCAGACTCAGCACGATGCGCGAACGGTCATCCGCCTCAATGGCGGTCACGCTGGTGACGGCCGCTTCCTTGACCGCGATACTCTTTTTGGCGAGCCCGACCCGGGTCTTGGGGAAATCCAGCGATATCCGCGCCGGATTGGTGATGGTAAAGGCATTCGGCTCCATAGGCGGTTTTGCCATCTTCAAGGTGACCTGAATCCGGTCGCCAGGCAATTTGGCATAGAGAATGTCCTCGATGACATTTTTTTCATCCACAGCCGGCGGTGCCGCAGCCGCGGTTTTCTCGGCGGGCTGTTCCACGACCTTCGAGGTCATTTCAGCGGGAGAAGACGGCAAAGGAGCTGGCACAGCGGGAGTTTCAGCCGTGGCCGGTACTGGTAAAACTGGTGTCGAGGTTGACGCAGCGGGCGCGGCGGCGGAGGCCACCACGCGATACCCATATTCGGCTTTCTGAACGTCGAGCTGACCGGGTTCGGTCATCAGCAAATCCACCACCACGGACGTGCCGTTATCGGCGAGATAAGGATAAACCCCTTTTACCTTGTCCAGGCCCTGCAATTCCGCAAGCGACGTCCCCATGCTGCTGTCCGGAAAACTGATGCGCAGCCGCTGTCCGTCTTCCAGCACCTGAGTCTTGTAGGTAGATTCACCGGCAAGCTTGACCTGTAAGACTGATGCCTCGCTGCCCGGTTCCCAGGCGATGGACTGTATCTCCGCACCCAGTGCCGTGGAGGTCATTCCGACCATGGCCACCACAGACAGGTATTTGCCGGCCGCGACGGCGACGTTGCGCAAGAGTTGTGATGCGCGCCATCCTTGGCGCGCACCCTGCGGGCGCGCTTCACGCGTCCAATTTTGTTCCTGACAAAATTGTGTGTGCTGTTTCATATCATCCCGCCTTGTTTGTTCCTGTTCATTCCACCAGCGCCAGGTTGGCTTCACGCTCGACCCAATCGCCCATGTTGCCCTGGATCAATTCGATCAGGTCAATCTTTTCCTCGCTGATCTTGCTGATCATGCCGGAGTTCTGCCCCAGATGATCACCTTTTTGTGCACGATGGACGGTTCCATCCGGCGCCTGAATAACAGCCCATGTCTGCTTGCCGCGCGAAAGTGTACCGACCATCTTCAGCGAATCCAGAGGATAGTCCTCCAGCGGTTCCTTGCGCCGGTTCGGATCCGGGCGCGGTCCGCTGGCGTTCTTCTGACTCTGCGGATTGAGATTAAAAGAGGCAAAGGGATCCGCCAGATTGGCGGAATTATAAATAAAGGTTTCCTGCATTTTGATTTCCGGAAGCGGCTCGACCTTCGGCTTCTTGTCGGCGTAGGCGTTCTTGACGAAATCGCGCAAATCCTCCAGGCCATCGCTGCTGCACCCGCTCAGCACAAGGCTGAGTAGACCAGTGACTAACAGTAATTTTGCATATCTCATGACTATTTCTTGCGTGCCCGGGGAGCTGCCTTGTCTTGTTTCTTAGCACTACCCTCTTCCATATAACGATAGGTTTTCGCCTTCGCCGACATGGTCAACTTATTGTCCTTGCTGGCGGAGATGGCGATATCACCAAAGGTGACGATGCGAGGAAGCGCGGCGACATCGCTTACGAACTGCGCCAGCTCGTGATATGTGCCCCGGACCTCGACGCTGATCGGCATCTCGGCATAGAAGTCCTTGGGTAGCTCCTTCTCCGGACGGAACAAGGTGAATTCAAGTCCCCGGCCCAATCCCGCCTGGGTGATATCCACCAGCAGGTCAGGAACTTCCGTGGTATTCGGCAATTGCCGCAACAGGCTGCCGAAGGTTTGTTCCATTTCCTCCATTTGTTCCTTGTACGCCGGCAAATTGATCGCCAAGGCCTTCTTGTTCATGTAGGTCTCGCGCAGACCTTCTTCTTTCTTCTGCGCCTCGCTGTACTGCTCGAGTTCACCCTGAATGAGAAACCAGAAGCCGGCGAAAAGCACAATGACGCAAACGACCAGAATCCCGCCGATCTTGATCGGCACCGGCCAGGAACCGAGATTGTTGATATCGATATTTTTCAGATCGTCGAGAGTCATGTGCCGGCATCCGTAAGTTTCTTCTGCAGCTTGGCGGCCTGTTTGACCTTTAGTGAAAAGTTGCTGACACGCTCGCTTCCTTGAGCTTTCACCGTGATGACCTCGAGCTCCGGATCGGCGAACCAGTCAGAAGAAGCCAGGTTGCGCATGAGCGCCGATACACGGGCATTCGACTGCGCCACGCCCTGCAACGCGATAATGCTGCCGGAATGCTTCAGGGACGAGAAATAAATTCCGTCCGGGAGCTTGCGCGCCAGCTCATCGAACAGATGCACCACCTGGGCGCGGGCGCCCTGCAACTGGTAAATGACGTTCATGCGTGCGATCAAGTCGGCCCGCTGCTTCTTGAGTTCGGCAATCTCCTTGATCTCTTTCTCGACCTTGGCGATCTCCTGGTTCAAAAAATCATTACGCTTTACCTGATTTTCTATCAGGGCGCTGACATGCACGTGCGCATAAAAAATTATCACACCCATCAGGATCCACGCGCCCACGGCGATGGTGAGCAGTTGCCGGTCCTGCTCCTTGCGGCGCATTTCGCGCCACGGTAATAGGTTAACGCGCGTCGTCATTCGTCGAAACTCCGCATCGCGAGTCCGCAACTGATCATGAGCGAAGGCGCGTCATTAGCAAGAAGTTGCGGCTTGATGCGCGAAGCCAGCGACATGCTGGCAAAAGGATTGGCCACCATGGCCGGCACGCCGATGCGCGCCGCCACCAGTTCGTCGATACCCGCGACCTGCGCGCAACCGCCGGCGAGCAGCAGCTGGTCCACGCTGTTGAACGGCGTCGAGGAATAGAAGAACTGCAGCGCGCGCATGATCTCCTGGCACATGGCCTCCATGAATGGGCGCAGTACATCGGTCTGGTAATTGTCCGGCAGGCCACCCTGTTTCTTGGCCAATCCCGCTTCTTCATAGGAGAGGCCGTAGCGACGCTGGATTTCTTCCGTCAGCTGCCGGCCGCCGAAAGCATGATCACGTGTGTAAACCGAGCGGTTGTTGTGCACCACGTTGATGGTGGTCGCCGTGGCACCGATATCCAGAACCGCGATGGTCTTCTCCATGCCGCCTCCCGGCATGTGGCTGGTGATGAGCGAAAAGGCATTCTCCATCGCGTAGGTTTCAACATCCACGACCATGGGTGTCAGTCCCGGCGCCTGGATGACAGCCAGATAGTCGTCCACGATTTCCTTGCGGCAGGCGGCCATCAGCACGTCCACGTCGTCCGGGCTATTTTCCGACGGGCCCAGAATCTGGAAATCGAGATTAATTTCGTTCAGGGGATAGGGAATGTAATGATCCGCTTCCATCTCCACCTGCATCTGGCGATCCTGATCGCTCAGGCTGGCCGACATCTTGATGGTCTTGGTAATGACATGGGCAGCGGGAACCGCTACCGCGGCATACTTGCAACGTGTGCCGGATTTCTTGATGGCACGCTCAACGACTTGAGCCACCTGCTCAACTTCCGTGATCGCGTGCTCGACAACCGCATTCTGAGGCAGGGGTTCGACGGCGTAGCGCTCCACGCGCAGGTGCTCGCCTGACTTGCTCAGTTCGAGAACCTTCACGGCCGAGGAGCTGATATCGATCCCTATCAGTGGCGGCTTTTTCTTGGCAAATAAACCAGAAAGCCCTGTCACCTAATTTCCCTCTTAGAAATCCATTAGTTATGATTAATACATATAATGTAGATTAAATACTAAAACCAAATATAGTCCATAGAAATCAGAAATGACAAATAGGCGTATTTAGCCTGTTTTCGTGGGTTCCCCCGCTGAATTTCACGGCACGGCGAGGGCGAAAAACCTGAAATACCGTGTCTGACGGAGGGTGGTTTATACTGGCCGGCGCACCGAAATACGACTCTCCCCGACTAACCCCAAAAGCCTCGCCCACACCCTATGAATGATTCTGGGAGTTTTTTCTCCCGCTGGACCCGCCAGCATCTGCCCGCCAAACGCTGGCAACTGGCTCTGATCGGACTGTTCGGGTTGTTCGCCAGCGGCGTGGTGATGCTCACGCTGATCGCTCTCATCCTGACACCAAGCTTGCCCGCGCTTGACAACCTTTCGGGGGCGCAGTTGAAAGTGCCGATGCGGGTCTATACGTCTGACGGTCAGCTGATCGCCGAATTCGGCGAGGAAAAACGCATTCCCGTGCGCATCGGCGAAGTGCCGGATTTGCTCATCAAGTCGGTGCTCGCAGCCGAGGACCGTTCCTTCTTCTATCACCACGGCGTGGACTTCGCCGGCATCCTGCGCGCGACCTTGCACAACCTGCGCACCCAAAGTGCGGGACAGGGCGCCAGCACCATTACCATGCAGGTGGCGCGCAACTTTTTTCTCAGCCCCGAAAAAACCTATTCGCGCAAAATCAAGGAAATCCTGTTGGCGTTCAAGATCGAACGTGAATTGAGTAAAGAACAAATTCTCGAGCTCTACTTCAACAAGATATTTCTCGGCCATCGCGCCTACGGCTTCGCCGCCGCGGCTCAGGTTTATTACGGGAAAACACTCAAGGAATTGACGCTCCCGGAAATGGCGATGCTCGCCGGGCTGCCGAAAGCGCCGTCGCGCGACAACCCCCTGACCAATCCCGAGAACGCCACCGAACGGCGCAATGCCATCCTGCGCCAGATGCAAAATCTTGGCTTCATCGACGAGGCGGCATACACCCAGGCGGTCAACACGCCGCTCGCCGCCAGCAAGCATGCCTACAAGTTTAATGTCGAGGCTCCTTACGTGGCCGAGATGGTGCGCCAGTACATGATCCAGGCTTATGACGAAAAAACCTACGCCGGCGGATTTCATGTCTACACCACGATCAACATCAATGACCAGCAGGCCGCGGTCAAGGCCCTGCGCAATGGATTGCTCGAGTACGATCATCGTCATGGTTACCGCGGGCCCGCCGGTCACGTAACGGTCCGCGGCGAGCCCGACAAGGAACATCTCGACGACGCGCTCAAGGACTACCGGGTCGTGGGCGACCTGCTTCCGGGCGTTGTGTTCAAGGTCGACGAGAAAAGCGCGCAGGTCTACACCCAGGACGGCACCATCGCCGAAATCAGCTGGCCGGGGCTGTCGTGGGCCCGTGCCTACATCGATGAAAACACCCTGGGGGCGGCACCCAAGAAGGCCGCGGACGTGCTGAAGCCCGGGGATATCATTTACCTCGAGGCGATCGAAAACCCGGCGCTGCAACAGGAGACCGGACCGTGGCGACTCGCCGGAATTCCGGAGGTCAGCGGCGCGCTCGTGTCGCTGCGTCCGTCCGATGGCGCGGTGCTGGCGCTCACCGGCGGATTCGATTTTTACCAGAGCGGCTTCAACCGCGTGACCCAAGCCGAGCGCCAGCCGGGTTCGAGCATCAAACCCTTCATCTTCAGCGCCGCACTGGACAAGGGATTCACCGCCGCGAGCACCGTGAGCGGGGCGCCGATCGTCATGGAAGGTGAGTCTCCCGAAGATGAATGGCGTCCGGAGGATTACAGCAAAAAGTTCTTCGGGCCGACACGGCTGCGCAAGGCGCTGGCGCAATCGCTCAATCTCGTCGCCGTGCGCCTGCTGCGCGCCATCGGCGTCGCCTATGCCGCCGAGTATCTGGAACGCTTCGGTTTCGAGCCCGCCAAACTGCCGCGCAATCTCTCGCTCGCGTTGGGAACGGCCTCGGCTACGCCAATGCAGATGGTGAACGCGTTTACCGTGTTCGCCAACGGCGGTTATCGCGTCACACCGTACTTCATCGCGCGCATCGAGGACGCCAATCACAACGTTCTCGAGCAGGCCAAGCCGGCAATTCCTTGCCGTGAGTGCGACGCTCCGGCCAGCGCCGTTACACCGGGAACACCGGCACCGGTGCCTGCGCCCACTAATCCCTCCACGGACAAGGACAAGCCAGCCGTGGCGCCGCGCGTGCTGAGCCCCGAAGTGAGTTTCCTCATGACCAGCATGATGCAGGACGTGATCCGCGAGGGAACCGGCAGAGGGGCGCTCGTGCTCGGGCGCAAGGACCTCGCTGGCAAGACCGGCACCACGAACGATTATCGCGACGCCTGGTTTTCCGGGTTCAACGCCGACATGGCCACCACGGCGTGGATCGGCTTCGATCAGCCGGCCTCGCTCGGCCGCGGCGAGACCGGCGGGCGCGCGGCACTGCCCATATGGATCGACTTCATGCGCACCGCGCTGCAGGGCATTCCCGAAAAACCGCTGACGCCACCGCAGAACGTGGTGCGCATCACCGTCAACAGCGAAACCGGAAAGCCGACGACGGCCGACGACCCGCAGGCGATGGAGGAATATTTCATCCAGGGCACGGAAACGCCGCATGAGCTGCCCGGCGTTGATGGAGAACCAGGCCCCACGACCGCACCGGACCAAACGCCGGATAACGTGCGCGAGAAACTGTTCTGATGGGCACCAAACCCCGCTCTCCTCAGGTCGGGCACCGGTCCAAGTTCCAAGCACCGGGCACGGACGAGTTGCGCCGGCAAATCGCCGCGGATGCCGCGCGCATCATGGCGGAAGAGGGCGTACGCGACTTTCACGCCGCCAAGCGCAAGGCCGCCGCGCGTCTCGGTCTGCCCGAGACCAAACATCTGCCGGGCAACGACGAGGTGGATTCCGCGCTGCAGGAATACCTGCGGCTGTTTCACGCCGGACGTCTCACGCAGAGCCTGCGCCGTCTGCGCGGGCTCGCCGCCGAGGCTATGCGCTTCCTCGCCAAATTCGAGCCGCGCCTGGTGGGTCCGGTGCTGAGCGGCACCGTGACCTCGGCCAGCGCGATCCAACTGCATGTCACCGCCGACTCGCCGGAGGAAATCGGTTTCTGGCTGCAGGAACACAACATTCCCTACGAGCAGGCGGAGCGACGTTTGCGCTTCGGCGGCGAACGCCACGAAACCTTCCCGGCTTACCTTTTCACCGCCGACGGCGTGGCCGTGGAATTGTGCGTGTTCGACCGGCGTGAAGCGCGCGAGACTCCGCTCAGCCCGGTGGACGGCAAACCGATGAAGCGCGCGAACCTGCGCGAAGTGGAAAACCTGGTGCACGGCGCGGGCGAACCGTAACCACAACGACTTCGCGGTGCAGCTTCTCGTCCTGCGACCGGACCGGTAGAATCGGCGTCCGTTACGTATTCCCGGATATCCATTGAAACACCATATTGAAAATCTGATCGCCTCGGCGCTCGCGGGCCTCGAGGCCACCGGCGCGCTGCCGCCGGCTCACGGCGCGGCGATCACGGTGGACCACACCAAATCCAAGGAGCACGGCGACTACGCGTGCAACATCGCCTTGGTGCTGGCCAAGCCGGCGCGCGCCAAACCGCGCGAGCTGGCCGAAAAAATACTCAAAGCCCTGCCGGCTTCCGACCAGGTCATCAAGATCGAGATCGCCGGGCCCGGCTTCATCAATTTTTTCCTGCGACCCGACGCCAACCACGGCGTCATCCGTGACATCATGGACAAGCGCGAGTCCTTCGGCCGCAGCCAGCTTGGCGCCGGCCGCAAGCTACAGGTGGAGTTCGTCTCGGCCAATCCCACCGGCCCGCTGCATGTCGGCCACGGACGCGGCGCGGCCTATGGCGCGACGCTGGCCAATCTGCTCGATGCCGTCGGCTTCCAGGTGCACCGCGAGTACTACATCAACGACGCCGGCCGGCAGATGGACATCCTCGCCACCAGCGTGTGGCTGCGCTATCTCGAACTGTGCGGCGAAAAATTCGGCTTCCCCGTCAACGGCTACAAGGGCGATTACGTCTACGACATCGGCGCGACCCTGCACCGCGAGAACGGCGACAAGTATCGACACGCGTCCGCGAAGGTATTCGAGAACGTGCCGCCCGACGAACCGAAGGGCGGCGACAAGGAGACGCATATCGACGCGCTCATCGAGCGCGCCAAATCGCTGCTCGGCGCGGCGACCTATCGTCAGGTGTTCGACCTCGGCCTCAATGTCATTCTCGATGACATCCGCAAGGATCTGGAAGAATTCGGCGTCAGCTACGACCAGTGGTTCTCTGAACGCGCACTCGTCGAAGATGGTGCTGCCGAGCGCGCCATCGAACGCCTGAAAAAAAGCGGGCATGTTTACGAAAAGGAAGGCGCGCTGTGGTTCCGCTCCACCGACTACGGCGACGAGAAGGACCGCGTGGTGGTGCGCGAGAACGGCCAGAAGACCTATTTCGCCCACGATATCGCTTACCACATGGACAAGCTCGAGCGCGGTTACGATCAGGTGATCGATATCTGGGGCGCGGATCACCACGGTTACGTCCCGCGCGTCAAGGCGGCCTTGGCGGCGATCGGCGATGACCCGGAGCGGCTGCACGTGCTGCTGGTGCAATTCGCCATCCTTTATAAAGGCGGTGAGCGCATGCAGATGTCCACCCGCAGCGGCGAGTTCGTCACGCTGCGCGAGTTGCGGCACGAAGTGGGCAACGATGCCGCGCGGTTTTTCTACGTGCTGCGCAAGTGCGAACAGCACATGGACTTCGACCTCGATCTGGCGAAGTCGCAGTCCAACGACAACCCGGTGTTTTACGTGCAGTACGCGCACGCGCGTATCCACAGCGTGTTGCGGCAAATGAAGGAGAAGGGATTTGCTCACGATCCGGCGAACGGCGACCGGAACCTGGCGCGACTCACGGAACCGCATGAACGGGCGCTCATCGAACGGCTCGCGCGCTACCCGGAAGTGCTGGAGGCAGCCGCGACAGCCTACGAACCGCATCAGATCGCCTACTACTTGCGCGAGCTCGCCTACGACTTCCACACCTATTACGGTGCACACACGTTTCTGGTGGACGACGCCGCGGTGCGCGACGCTCGCCTCAACCTGATCGTGGCGACACGTCAGGTCATCGCCAACGGGCTGAAGCTTCTGGGTGTGTCGGCCCCGGAGACGATGTAAATTAGACGCATGGCTCAAGCACGCAGAAGATCTTCGAGAAGCCGTTTTCGAAAACCCGGCTGGCTGTTGCTCCTCGTCGGCATCGGCATCGGCGTGGCCGGGGTGATGCTGTGGCAGATGTACTCCCACCGCGGCGACGGCCGCAGCGGGCTCGGGAACTTCTTTTCCAGTTTCAGCAGGCCGGCGGAAAAACCCGCCAGGAAAGAACCGGAACCCGCGAAACCTCCCAAGCCGAAATTCGATTTCTACACCATCCTCCCGGAAACCGAGACCGTGCTGCCCGAGCGGCGCGCGCGCGCCAAACCGGTCAAAGCCAAACCGGAGGAGGGCGTGAGTTACATTCTGCAGGCGGGTTCCTTCGCGGGCTTTGAAGAAGCCGACCAGATGAAGGCCAAACTCGCGCTCGCGGGGCTGGTGGCGCATATCCAGAAAATCATCATCGAGGGCAAGGGCGAGTATCACCGCGTGCGCCTCGGCCCCTACGAAAAAATCGAGCAGCTCGACGCCACCGCCGCTCAGATGCAGAAGATGGGCATCAAGGCGATTCGTCTGAAAGTCAAAAAGGGCGAGATCGGCTAACTTATTGTTCATCACCATCAAGGCAGTTCACTCAGGCTTCTTGATTCTATTTTTTCGTTGAAATGCCGGCCTAACATAACGGCGATTCAACTATCCACCGCTATTTTTCGCGTCGCTCTGTATACTGGGAAAATCAACGCGCCATCCTAACTACACCGATAATATTGCGTCCTTCACAAAGTCCGCTGAGGAGGAACCATGAAACGCATTGCCGGATATTTCCTGTTGGTGATCTTGCTCTCCCTTCCTGCCCAGGCCATCGGGCCGCTCGCATTCATGGCCAAGGATCTCGTGAAGGGTATCGTCAAGAACTTCGTCGAAGGACAGATCGACAAAATGCTCTCAAGTGCCGGACCGTGCGGCTTGCCAATCGCAGGCGCGGGCGCGGGCGGGTTAGCCGGCATGCTGGGCGGGCGCGGGGCAATGCCCGGCCTTCGATCGATACCGGGTGGAGGCAGGATGTCTCTCTCGGGGACTGCCGGCGCGGCCCGGGGGGCGCTTCCTTCCATGCCCGGTATGGGTGGCGGCATGGCGATTCCGCCGGGCATGGAAGGGATGATGAAAGACCAGATGGCACAGGCTCAGGCGATGATGGCGAAAGAACAGGCCGAGCACGGCGCCGACGTTCAGGACAAAGAAGGCGTCGGGTCGCCGGGCGCCGCACCGGACATGGCGACAGCCATGCAGGCCATGCAGGAGGGCGAACCTCTGACCAGCGCCGAAGTCGATGAGCTGGCAACGCTGCTGGAACAGATGAGCACAGCGATGCCTTCCGCCACGCCCCAGTGCAAACCGGGAGAATTGAAGACGGTACTCCATCAGGCCTCGGACTCGCCCATGACCGGCGGGGTGCTGCGCATGATGCTGGGATCGATGCGCGACATGCAGAAAAAACTCGACGAAGCGCGCGCCACGTTCGCGAAGATGCCCGAAGCGGAGCGCAGCGAATACGTGGAAACCATGGCCGCCGAGTTTCGCGGCTGGGACAAGGACAATAAGCAGGCCTTGCTCGGGATGGTGGAGACCAACTTTCTCGGCATGCCCGACACGATGAAGACGCAGTTACTCGCACGATTGAAGCAGGCGAAATAAAGCGCTGGTTTCGGGCTGGGTAGTCATATAGATCGAAATGGCAAAACGGATTCCCGTGCCAGCTTTTAATGACAAACTCAAAGCCGCCGTAAAACATCTCACCCGCGTTGATCGCACCATGGCGCGATTGATCCGCGACATCGGTCCGTGCACACTTCGGCCCCTTCGCCGGTCACCTTATGAAAGCTTGACGCGCGCCATCGCACACCAACAACTCCACGGCCGCGCCGCCGAAACCATCCTCGGCCGCTTCGTCGCGCTCTATCCGGGCAAGCGCTTCCCTGAACCACACGAGGTAATTGCTACGCATTTTGCGCGACTGCGCTCGGTCGGTTTCTCGCGCAACAAAGTCACCGCCATCCGCGACATCGCCGCCAAGGCGCGTCAAGGAATTGTCCCGACCCGCGCGCAGGCACGGCGCCTCGACGACGAAGAATTGATTCTCCGTCTCGTCGAGATTTACGGTGTCGGACGTTGGACGGTCGAGATGCTGCTGATCTTCACACTCGGTAGGTTGGATGTACTGCCGGTCGACGACTTCGGTATCCAGAGCGGTTTCAGGGCCGCCTATCAACTCCGCCGCAAACCCACCCAAGCCGATTTTCAGAAAGTGACCGAGTGCTGGCAGCCGTTCCGCTCGGTCGGTTCGTGGTACCTATGGCGTCATGCCGACGGATTGAAGAAACGTTAGTCATCACGCTTCCAGCCCCTTGATTGGATGAGCAGGTATTCGGATTTGGCGAGCTAAAACAGGTCCGGCGCGTCGTCATTGATAATCCCCGCGCCGCCCATCAACAAAAAAACAACTATACGTAGCCCATCATTGTTCTCCGACTAAGCTGGTTTTTTAAAGCTCGCGAAGCGCTTTTTCGAAGTCGATCACAAGGAAGTCCTTGAAGTCGCGGCCCGCCGCATGCCAGAAATCTCGTTCAAGCACGGTAGCGGCCATCGGAAATTCGTCGGGCGGACCAACACTGTAACGTGGAAAGACGATATTTCCAGTGGGAAAAGGGCCGAGCGAGCGTCCGTAAGCGTCAACGCCGCCATACATCGCTATAGGTAATTCTGGGCCGTGATTTCGAATTTCGAATTCGAGTCCATACTCGATATCCGGTGCGCCCGCTGCCTGTCGAAAACGCTCGGCAGCGCACAGCGCATTACCCACCAAACACATGAGCCATGAAGGGTATAGGCGAAGCGGGTTATTCTCGGATTTCCTCACTTGCATGGTGTACTCAATCAATCCATCGCAATGGACTTCCAACAGTACCGCTGCATTATTGTGTTCATCAACGCTGCGGCTTCCGCGCAAGATTGGCCGCCATCCGTGTCCAGAGGAATAAATAGACAACTCGACTGGCCCCTTTCCCCCTACAGTGCCAAATAGGGTCGTTAGGGGTGGCTGCACGGCAGGATTATTGTGGACCCGCTCAATGTAGAGCGGCGTGAGCGGAACGACTGTTACTCGAGCTCCAAAAGCATGATCACTAGAGCCTTCGAATTGTTTGAAGTTGGTGTCGAAGCTGTCGCGCCGAACTTCAAACGTCTTCTCGATGGCTTACAAGTCCGCGTTGAACTTGTAACGTTAAATCCTGAATCTCGCGCATCGTCATTCTCTCAGTCCGATCAGCACGACGAATATAACATTCCTTGGTTACTGCATGCCGGTGGGGAGCCATGCGCGAGCGCGGGACTTTAAATATCACCACGCCGGACCCATCGCTTTCGGTGGGCACGCCTATTACTTCAAGTAGCGGGATCTGCGGTTCGATACAATCGCGGCATTGCAAACGCAAGCGTTCGGCCAATTCTACACAACGGGGTAACGCACAAATAGCAGCGGCACGAGCGGGTTTATCATCGGTTTCAGCGACGCCGACAACCAGTGTCCCACCATATGCGTTGGAGAATGAAATTACTTCTTCGAGAAGCTCATTGCGAGCTCGATCACCGATGCGGTCTTGGCTATCAAACCACGGGTCACGCCCATTTTTTGCCGGAAGAGTTTCTTTAAACTCAACTTCAGCGCCTTCAAGTTCTGCCTCGGCGATCAGTAAATTAACGTCGTCCCGTGTTATGTCGGTAAGTTTTTTGCCGAACACGATTGCACCCCAGAACTTGACGAATTGAACAACACATCAAAGAACCTATTGTCACGCCGAAACAGTTCACGGCCCATAATTCAGAAAATCAGAGTCAATTAAGTTCAGGCTAGATTGATCTTCTCACCCCAATCTAAGGCTCATGCTCATACCAGACAGGAAACCACTTTAATCCTCTAAATACGTATATCCCTTCAAGCCTTCCGACAGCTCGGCCAGATAAGTCTCGCGGTTTTTTGCGCTGAGTGACGTGGCGCGCTCCGCTCCCTATACAGGGGTAAGCGCCTTAAGAATCCATACCTTCTCACGATTCGGCAGAACAGTACACGCCTTTACTGCAGCAAGAACTTGGTCGCGCACATCATTTGAAATCATTCCCTTGATTCGATCCATGTCGCTCAACAGTTGCTTGTTGATGTCGTCTACGCTGAATTCAGACTTGCCTTCGTGACAAGCTATAAACGAGTCATGATCCAGAAAATCGTGGCTCGCGACATCGAGCCTGGCCTGACAACGAAACAGATGGGTACGCTCTTTGATGAAATCACTCACTTCAGAGTTGATAACGAAAAACAGCGGGAGAGGATCAATACAACCAAGCAAAAGGTACTTATCCTTAGGCTTGGGAACGGTGAATTCGCAGAAGAGATACACAACCCGCCCGGGCTGGAGTTTCTCTTTGATGGTTTTGAGTTTTACGTCTGATGGGAAGTGATCGCCAAGAATCACGGATCATCCCGGATACGGATCTTGCAGGTGCTTAATTAATTTCTCTCCGCCAGGGAACATCCTGGCGATCTGCTCTATGTCAATGAAGTCATTTTCATCGGCCGCCTTATAGGCATCGTCGTGACTGCGCTTCTTAAGCTCTGCACCGGATAGTGGGCCATACGTTTTTATCGATTCATCAAGGCATTCAATATCTGACTCACTAAAAAACGTTGAATCGGCATCCCGTAAAGGTGAAAGCTCGTAATTATCTTTTACCGTAAACGCGTGCCGAGCATGTTCGGCAAAGCTATGTATGCCATCGCCCCGGATGTCTTTGATAATGTCGTAGGTTCCGCTCGGAACAGGGCCGCTCTTCATCGCAACATAGGAATCGCCACAGATGAAACGGCCATTCCGCTCCAGGTGTGCTTTGTCAGCAAAATAGAGCAGCTTTAAAACGTGATAGATATCGCGTTTCGGCGCCCGGAAGGCGATATAGAGAATTACTTCAACTGCCTTTTCCGGATCGAATTTGAATGGATTCTGTTTTGCCATTCCGTGTCCCGGTGGGTTTGCTAAGGATAACAAGCTAAAAGTATAGTCTCACAGGGAGGGACTATTGTATCGCAACCCGGGTACTGCATGAAAACATACGGGAAACAGCTTTAATCCTCTAGGTAGGTATATCCCTTCAGCCCTTCCGACAGCTCAGCGAGATAGGTCTCGCGGTTTTTGGCGCTGAGTGATTTCGCACGCTCGATCTTCGTGCGATAGGAGGCGAGCAGGTCGTCGGCGTTGAAGTGCACGTAACGCAGCACCGAATCCACCGTGTCGCCTTGCTGCGCTTGTGACAATTGATGGCCACCGTCCGGTTTCAGTTCGACGTGAATCGAATCGGTATCGCCGAACAGATTGTGCATGTCGCCGAGAATCTCCTGATAGGCGCCGACCAGAAAAATGCCCAAGAGGTAAGGTTCGTTCTCGCGCAGCGGATGCAACGGCAGCGTGGAATCGATGCCCTCGCCGTCCACGTACAGGTCGATACTCCCGTCGGAATCGCAGGTGATGTCCTGCATCACGCCGCGGCGCGTGGGCGGCTCGTTCAGGCGATTGAGCGGCACCACCGGGAAGATCTGGTCAATGGCCCAGTGGTCGGGCATGGACTGGAACAAGGAGAAATTGCAAAAATACTTGTCCGCGAGTTTCTCGTTCAGCTCATCGAGTATCTCGCGGTGCGTGCGGCTCGCTGGTTGCAACAGCTCGCGCACCTTCCAGCAGATGGCGAAATAAATCTGCTCAGCGCGTGCGCGTTGTGCCAACGTCAGCACCCCGTGGCTGAACATGCCCTGCGCCTCGGTCAGGCGGTAGGCGGCGTCGTGATAGGCCTCGACGACGGAGCGGTCTGAAAGTGTCGCTAGTGTCTGCCACAGGTCGCGGATGATCGCGGGTTCGCTGTCGGTCGCCTTCGGCACCGAATCCGCACCTGGGGCGGATTCGGTATCCACGACATTCGTGATAAGCACGGCATGATGCGCGGTCATGGCGCGGCCGGATTCGGTGACGATGTCGGGTTGCGATAGTTTCTTCTCGGCACAGATTTCGGTGATGGCATGCACGATGTTGTGAGCGTACTCATCGACCGAGTAATTCATCGAGCAGAAGCTGCGCGAGCGCGTGCCTTCGTAGTCCACGCCCAGCCCGCCGCCGACGTTGAGTACCTTGATGTCCGCGCCGTTGGCGCGGAACTCGGCGTAGTAGCGCGCTGCCTCGCGCATGCCGAGTTGAATGTCCTGGATGTTGGCGATTTGCGAACCCATGTGGAAGTGCATCATCTGCAACGAAGACAAAAGATTGGTCGCGCGCAGACGTGCGATCGCATCGAGTACCTGGCTCGCGGATAGGCCGAATTTTGATTTATCGCCGCCGGTGTTCTGCCACTTTCCGGCGCCGATCGAGGCCAGGCGCATGCGCAGCCCGATTAACGGGGTAATGCCAAGTGCCTGTGATTCCCGGATGACGAGCTCGAGTTCGGTTGGCTTCTCGACAACTATATACACGCGATGACCCAGCTCCTTGCCGATCAGCGCGAGGCGGATGTACTCGCGGTCCTTGTAGCCGTTGCACACCACCACGCCGCCGTCCTGGCGCGACAACGCCAGCACCGCCAGCAGTTCGGGTTTGGACCCGGCCTCGAGCCCGACACGGCCGTCGTCGCGCGCGAGGATTTTCTCGACCACGCTTTTCTGCTGGTTGACCTTGATCGGGTAGACCGAGGTGTAATGGCCGCTATAACTGTCAGCCTGCATGGCGCGGTCGAAGGCGCCGCACAGAGTTTCGACGCGGTGACGCAGGATGTCGGAGAAACGCACCAGCACCGGCAGCGACAGGCCCGCGGCCTTGATCTCGCGGGAAAGCTCGAACATGTCGATGCCGGGATGCTCGGCGCGGGCGTCCGGGCGGCAGACGAGGTGGCCCTTGCCGTTGATGTCGAAGTAGCCGCCGCTCCAGTGGGCGATGTTGTAGGTGTCGCGCGCCTTTTGTATGGACCAGTCGATCATGCGGCAAGTATCGAGTAGCGGTTGGCAAGTATCAAGTAGCCGGCCGCGCGCTTGGCGTATAAAATCCCGCCTCCTACAGGCACTCAAGCACACACATATGCCGCTCGACAAGAATTGGTACACCGAGGAATGGGCCGGCCAGGGTTCGGCCATTTCGCTCAAGATCAAAAGCAAGGTGCACGACGAACAAAGCACTTACCAGCGCATCGAGATCTACGAGACCGAAACCTTCGGCACGCTCATGACGCTCGACGGCCTGGTCATGGTCACCGACCGCGACAATTTCGTATATCACGAGATGATGTCGCACCCGGCGCTGTTCACCCATCCCGATCCGCAACGGGTGCTGGTCATCGGCGGCGGCGACTGCGGCACGCTGCATGAAGTCCTGAAGCACAAAACGGTGACGCTGGCCGAACAGGTCGAGCTGGACGAACGCGTCACGCGCGTGTCGGAAAAATATTTCCCCGAATTGTGCGAATCGAATAACGATCCGCGCGCGCGGCTGCACTTTGCCGACGGGATCAAATGGGTGGCGGACGCCAAACCCGAAACCTACGACGTCATCATCATCGATTCGACCGACCCGGTGGGACCGGCGGCCGGCCTTTTCTCCGAGGCCTTTTATAAAAACTGTTTCCGGGCGCTGCGGCCACGCGGCGTTGTCGTAGGCCAGAGCGAATCGCCGCTGTTTCACACCGAACTGATCCTGTCGGTGCAAAAGTCTTTCAAGGCGGCTGGCTTCCGTGATGTCGCGACGCTTTTCTTCCCGCAGTGCACCTATCCGTCCGGATGGTGGAGCGCCACCATGGCGGGCAAGGACATGGCGCTCGCGAACTTCCGCATTCAGGACGCCGCCGCCAAGGCGTTCGCCACGCGCTATTACAACCGCGACATCCATGCCGCGGCGCTCGCCAGTCCGGAATTCCTGCGGACACGTTAAACACAGATACATTATCTGCCCGGCCTGGAATTGAACCCCAACGCTGTTCAGCGTATAAACGCTCCGACGTTACACTCACTGAAAACCTCTCAGGTATCGGAATCTCCATGGAACCCAAAATTGCCCAGAAAGGCCCCTATGTCCTCGACCTCAAGCCCGGTACCTATTGGTGGTGCGCCTGCGGCCAATCCAAGACCCAGCCTTTCTGTGACGGTTCGCACAAGGGCAGCGGTATCGAACCCGTCAAGTTCGATCTGGCCGAGGCGACTCAGGTGGCCATGTGCGGCTGCAAACACTCCTTCAAAAAACCTTTTTGCGACGGCTCGCACAAAAAGTTCTGATCGCCTGATGCCGCGAGTCGCGCACGGGAGATTACCGGCGCTGCCCATGACCGGATGCGGCAGGCAGCGCGCTCACGCATGAAGAAATTCACGCTGGTTCTCGGTTTCACGCTGATCGCGCTGGTGGCGCTGGCGGCAGTGGGATTGCCGTACTGGTTCGGCATGGAAGCGGAAAAAACCTACGGCGCCGTGCTCGAACAATTGTCGGGCAGCAGCGGTCTGCAATTCACGGGCAAAAATTATGCGCGCGGCTGGCTGAGTTCCACGGCCGAGACCGTCATCCGTCATCCGCAAATCCCTCTCGAGTTCACCGCCCGGCACCGCATCAGCCACGGACCGCTGCCGTTCGACCGGATGCTGGAAGGCGATTGGCGCCTCACGCCGGTGCAGGCGCGCATCGCCAGTCAGATCACCCTGGCCGCGGCCGGAAAACAACAACCCCTGAATCTGCCACCGCTCACCGCCGAAACCACCTTCCGCCTGAATGGCGGCGGCACGGCGCACGCCGAAATGTCCCCGATCAAGACCACCAGTCCCAAAGGCGATACCATCGATTGGCGCGGCATGAGCGCGGACATGACGTTCGACCGGGCGTGGCGCAAGATCCGGTTCGACGCGCTGATGCCGTCGCTGACCGTGACCACGGCCGGGCAGCAGGGCGACATGACGCTGTCCAAGCTGTCCCTGCATTCCGACACGCAGGAAGGCATCGCGGGTTATTCCTTCGGTGACGCCAGCCTGAACATCGGGCAACTCGAATTCGGCAATGCCGCCGGGCGCGTCGGCCTGAAGGGGTTCGCGCTCTCGTCCACGGCGCGCCCCGCGGGTGACAACGTCAGCCTGGTCATCCGTTACACGCTCGATGAAGTTCAGGTCGCGGAGGAGCGCCTTGGGCCCGGGCAACTGGTGATCGAGGCGCGTAACCTGGATGCGGCGGCGCTGGTGAAATTCAAGAACGAGATCGACGCCCTCACCCGCGGCAATCTGCCTCCCGCGCAAGCGGGCATGATCGTGGCCGGGAAGGCCATGGAGTTCATCGCGGTGCTGTCCAAAAAGGCCCCGGAAGTGGAAATCATGCAACTGAGCTTCAAGACCCGGGAAGGCGAGATTAGCGGCAAGGGGAAGTTTGTTCTTGACGGCCGGAAACGCGACATCGCCCAGAATCCGATGCAAATGCTGACGGCCTTCGCCGGCGACCTCGAGCTGGCCATTCCCGCCGCGGTGCTCAAGCGCCTGCTCACGCCGCAGATCCGCCAGGACATCGCGGCCTATCGCCAAAGCGGCGCGCTGACGGCGGATGACGTGGCCCATCTCAGCACCGAGGCCATGGCGGAAATCGTCGACCGAGTGTTCCCACAATACCTGGCACGGAACGATTTCACCCGTCTGCTGGTCGAGGAAAGCGGTGTCTATAAACTCAAGCTCACCATCCGCCAGGGACAGTTGCTGATCAACGGCAAGCCGTGGCATGTCCCGACCCATGTGGCGGTGGCCGGCCAGGGAACCACTGATAATGTCTTCCGCTCGCCTTGAGTCCGTTCGAACTTCGACAGGCCTGTCCTGAGCTAAGTCGAGGGGCTCGGTACGAACGGAATTGATCAGGGCTTTCTCAGCAAAAAAAAACGGGCGCCAGAGGCGCCCGTCAACTCTCACAGAAGGAATTTATTCTTCAAATACGATACGCCGACTCCCCATGAGACGTCGTGTCCAGACCTTCACGCTCTTCTTCCGTGGTGACACGCAGGCCCACTATCAAGTCGGCGACTTTGTAGGCGATGAATGCCACCACCGCCGTCCATACTACCGTCACACCGACAGCCTTGGCCTGGATAATGAACTGGTCCATGATCGCGCCATAGCCAGGCTTCATCTCGAACCAGTTGTTATAGAAACCAGGTCCGCCCAGCGACGGTGAATTGAACACACCGGTCATCAACGCACCGAAGATGCCGCCAACGGCATGCACACCGAATACATCCAGTGAATCGTCGGCCTTGAGCCAGCCCTTGAGCTGGTTGACACCCCAGAGGCAGATGAGACCGGCGCCGGTGCCGATGACAAAGGCGCCCGGGATGCCGACATTGCCGGCCGCCGGCGTGATCGCCACGAGGCCAGCGACGGCGCCGGAGGCGGCACCCAGCATCGACGGCTTGCTCTTGAAGACCCACTCACCGAACATCCACGACAGCACCGCGCAGGCGGTGGCGAGGTAGGTATTCATGAAAGCGAGCGATGCGGAGCCGTTCGCTTCGAGCGCGGAACCCGCGTTGAAGCCGAACCAGCCGACCCACAGCAACGAAGCGCCGATCATGGTCATGGTCACGTTGTGCGGCGCCATGTGCTCCTTGCCGAACCCGGTGCGCTTGCCGATGACATAGGCACCGACCAGACCCGCGACACCGGCATTGATGTGCACCACCGTGCCGCCCGCAAAGTCGAGCGCGCCCCACTGCCAGAGCAATCCGGCCTTGGCGTTCATCGCGTCGACCGTATTCGCCGCAGTGTAGGCATCCGGACCCATCCAGAACCACACCATGTGCGAGATCGGTATGTAGGCGAAGGTGAACCAGATCACCATGAAGATAAGCACGGCGGAGAACTTCACGCGCTCCACGAACGCGCCCAGGATCAGCGCGCAGGTAATGGCGGCAAAGGTCGCCTGGAAGGCCACAAACACGAGCTCGTAGAGCGGGGTGTTCTTGCTGAAAGTGGCGGCCATGGAGAAGCTGCCGTCAGCCGCAACGAATGTGCCCTTCAGGAATAGCCGGTCGAGACCGCCGAAGAATGGAGCGAGCGAGCCGCTGCCCTCGGTGAACGCAAGACTGTAGCCGTAGACGCACCACAGCACCGTGATCAGCGAAAACACCACGAACACCTGCATCAGCACCGACAGCGTGTTCTTCGAGCGCACCATGCCGCCGTAGAACAGCGCCAGCGCCGGCACGCTCATCATCAGCACCAGCGCCGTGGAAATCAGCATCCACGACACGTCGCCTTTGTTCGGTGTGGGCGCAGGTGCCGCAGCGATCGGAGCCGCAGCGGCCGTTGCCGCAGGAGCGGCGGCGGGAGCAGCGGTATTGTCAGCAACGGCGAGCAACGGCACGCCCAACAGCAGCACGACGCTCAGGGCGCCGAACAGCTTTTTCAGATTGAATAACTTAAACATGGAATTTTCTCCTGTATCAAAGCGCATCTTTGCCGGTTTCACCGGTGCGGATACGGACGACCTGTTCGAGGTCAGTGACAAAGATTTTTCCGTCACCGATCTTGTCGGTGCGCGCGGCCTTCGTGATCGCTTCGATCACCCGGTCGAGCATTTTGGAATCGATCGCCACCTCGATCTTGACCTTGGGCAGGAAATCCACGACATACTCTGCGCCACGGTAGAGCTCGGTGTGGCCCTTCTGACGGCCGAAGCCTTTGACCTCGGTGACGGTGACGCCCTGCACGCCGACTTCGGCGAGCGCGTCGCGCACATCGTCGAGCTTGAAGGGTTTGATAATGGCAGTAACGAATTTCATTTTGCCTCCTTAAAGGCGCGGGCGGTAATCCCTACCGCCCGCGGATTTACTATTGATTTAGAACTTGTACACAACCTCGAGAGCGAGCATGTTCTGCTTGTCCGTGGTCCTGCCGTCCTCGGTGTACACCTTCTTGTCGGACTTCTCCGTACGATACTCGGCGCGCAGCTCCGAGTTCTTCGCCAACGCATAACCGGCGGTGAGCGTGGTCTCCTTGAGCGTCTGGGAGGTCGCCCCGGCCGCGCAGGTGGTGCGGAAGCAGTTCTTGTCCTTGAACTTCTCGGTGCGCAGCGAGCCGCGCCACTTGTCGGTAAACGCGTAGTTCGCATAGCCGGCGAGGCCGTCCCACTTGGCCGTTTTATTGGTCGCGGTCGCCTTCTCCTGCTCGGCCTTGTCGTAGTTCAGCACGAAGGTCAGGGCGTCGGTGGCGTTGAATGTCGCTACCAGGTCGAGAAGCTTGCGCGTACCGATGGTATTGGAGGTTGAGCTGTACTCCTCACCAACGTGATACATGGCGCTCAAGGCGAACTGCTTGACGGGAGTGAGTGCCACCCCGAGTTCGACGGTCTTGCCGTCGGCACAGGAACCGCCCGTGGTGCAGTTGGTTGCGGCGGATTCCTTCAGCACGTCCCAGCCGTTGTTATAGCCAACGGTGAATTTCATGGTGTCGCCCGGTGCATAGTTCCCGCGCAAGCCGGTATGGGTGACTGGAATGGCGTTGGTGTACAGCAATGAACGCGAGACGTTGGTGTTGAGCGACGCCTGGGCCACTTCCGCACCGGCGAGCGTGACGAATTTGCCGGCCATCACCGTCATGCCGCCGCCAGCGTACTGGGCATAGGCCTGCAGTACGTCAAAGTTCGTGGTGCTCCAGCCCTTCGAGGCGTTGAAGGCCGGGTCTTCACCGGCCATCATCTCAACCATCCCGCCGATGCCGCTCGCGGGCAGCGAGGAGATAGCCACATCCGCTGCATTCAGATTGAAGGCGTTCTTCTCGGTGGTATAGGCCTGGAACAGCGGTGTATCGGTCGAGAAGTTGGTGTAAGTCACGTCGATGTAGCCACTGACGTCGATCCCGGAGGCTTTGAGCACCTCTCCCAGGGTCGGGGTCTTGTCGGCCGCCATCGCGGCGCCCGCGCAGGCGGACAAAGATGCAGCCAGAATGGTTTTACGGAAATTCATAATCTTTCTCCTGAAGTAAACGGCTTACGGTCCTTTGCACCGCGGCCGGATGTTAAAAAATAGAAAACTACCCCTGTGTTTCTCAATTGACGTGCGCTTAAAAGCAGATTCTGTGCCAGAGTGTTTTTCTCTTTCGTAACAGTGAGTTGTGAGATACATGGGGACACCGAACAGCTGTTTATGCACCAAGATAGAATCCGGTTTTAACTGCATGCACCGTTTGTGTGCGGAAAGGCGGGGCCAATGCCGAACGGAACCACGGTGGGCGGCTTGATATAATGCCGAGCCATGATCGACACCAAAATCCTCGACCAATTCGTCTCGGCGCTGTCCCGGGTGCTGCCCCACGGCCCGAAAGACGTGGAAAAAAATGTGCGTGCGGCGTTGCAAGGCGTGTTCGACCGTCTGAACCTGGTCACGCGTGAAGAGCTTGAAGTACAGGAAGAGGTGCTGGCGCGCACCCGCGCGCGGCTGCAGGAACTCGAAAAACGGATTGCCGAGCTGGAAGAAAAACTGAAAAAGAAATAGACAGGATTAGCAGGATCAAATATTTCCGATACCGATTCAAGATCAATTCTGTAAACTCCCTGAAGTCCCGCTAATCCTGTCCATCTAGTCCCAGGGATGACCATGTCACTCGCCGTTGTTCACAGCCGCGCCCAGGTGGGCATGGAAGCGCCGCCGGTCACGGTGGAGGTGCATCTCGCCAACGGCCTGCCGAATCTCTCCATCGTCGGCCTGCCGGAAACCGCCGTCATGGAAAGCAAGGACCGGGTGCGGGCGGCGCTGCAAAACGCACGTTTCGAATTTCCGGCGCGGCGTATCACCATCAATCTGGCGCCGGCTGATCTGCCGAAGGAGGGCGGGCGTTTCGACCTCCCCATCGCCATCGGCATCCTCGCCGCCTCCGGACAGGTCTCGAACAAAAACCTCGACCAATACGAATTCATCGGTGAACTCGCGCTGACCGGCAAACTGCGGCCGGTGCTGGGTGCGCTCACCGTGGCGCTCCAGGCGCGTCAAGCCGGACGCACATTGATCCTGCCCACGGCCAACGCCGCCGAGGCGGCGCTGGCGGGCGGAGCGGATATCCGGGGCGCGAAACACCTGCTCGAGGTGACGGCACATCTCAACGGTGAAAAGCCGCTCGCACGCCAGGAACCGGAAATGCATCCGCCCGAATCCTCCGAGGTGCCCGATCTGCACGACATCAAGGGCCAGCATCAGGCGCGGCGCGCGCTGGAGATCGCCGCCGCCGGCGGCCACAGCCTGCTGATGATCGGCCCGCCGGGCGCGGGCAAAACCATGCTGGCCTCGCGCCTGCCCGGCATTCTCCCGCGCCTGGGTGACGAGGAAGCGCTCGAGGCCGCCGCCATCCAGTCGCTGCATAAAAAATTTTCCCTGAGCCAATGGAAGCGGCGGCCGTTTCGCGCGCCGCATCACACCGCCTCCGGCGTGGCACTCGTCGGCGGCGGCAGTCATCCACGGCCGGGCGAGATTTCACTCGCACATCATGGCGTGCTGTTTCTGGATGAGCTGCCGGAATTCGACCGTCGCGTGCTTGAGGTGCTGCGCGAGCCGCTGGAGTCGGGTGCCATCACCATCTCGCGCGCCGCGCGGCAGGCGGAATTTCCCGCCCGGTTCCAGCTGGTCGCGGCCATGAATCCCTGCATGTGTGGGTTTTACGGAGACCCCTCTGGACGTTGCCGTTGCACACCCGACAAAGTGAATCAATATCGCTCTCGAATCTCCGGACCATTACTCGATCGCATCGACATGCATATCGAAGTGCCAGCAGTACCGCGCTGGGTGTTGCTGGATCAAAAAACAGGCGGAGGAGAATCGTCCAGTATGGTGCGGGAACGAGTGGAAGCCGCGCGAGCACGACAACGCCAACGCAACGGCTGCACCAATGCTGCGCTCAATAACCAACAAATCGTGGAATCATGTCAGCTGAATGAAGAAGGACGACGCTTACTGGAACAGGCGATCGATCGTCTGGGTCTCTCGGCGCGCGCGTATCATCGCGTGCTGAAGGTGGCTCGCACCATCGCCGATCTGGCGGTGGAAGAAAATATCCGTCCGGCGCATGTGGCGGAGGCGGTGCAGTATCGGTGCTTGGATCGGGCGAACGCCTTAGCCTGATTTTTAGTACAACACAGCACTAAAAATAGCATTGCTTGGGCAATGACAGTGTTGTTGATCCAATCGTGTCTGATCCTGATGTTTTTCAATGCCTAGCGTGTATCGCTGCTGTTGCATGCAGATGTAATAAACTGGGTTCTTCGTACTAACTTTATCAACTCTAACCAATCATTGTCCGCCTAGCGGCTCATCCACTACCACGGTTACCGAAAAATCCCGGTTACGTAGAACGCACTTGCCAGGCGCCACCGCTATAAACATGACTGGATACATATCTGGACCGCGTCCTGTGTCCTGGACTGGCACACGGTCGATCACACCTTTGGGCTCACAGATGAGGGATTTCACAGGATATTTCTCATCATCGAGGAAAACTAGAAATTTGCTACCGTCGGCTACCGCCGTAAATACTCCGCTCTTGCTCTTCAACGTAATTTGAGCGTTGTCCTTGTACCATTGCACGTCCGCCGATACTTTTTCAGGACTCAACCGACCTGACGGGGTGGTTCGACCAGCGCCCTCTTTCATTGCCCTGTCTGCCTTCTCGTAATCTCCACGGCTGAGCGGGGGAGAAGGCGCGACGGACTGAGATTGAGCTGATGGTGCTGGCCTCGCCGAAGGTATCGGGAGACAGCCAGGGCGCGGCTTGAGCAGCGGGTTACAGTCAAGTGCGGGAGTTGCGGGAAGATCTCCTGCGGTGACCCCGTTTGCGCCAAATAGGCAGAATCCAATGATCATCGCTAAACTGCGAGCGGTGGACAATTTGATAGGCAGCAGTTCCATAGAATCCTCTCGTGTACCTAGTTTTGCCAAGTGATGTCAGTCGAAAAAAGCGCCGGCTGAATAATCGGAGCCATGGTAGGGCTGGCGTTATACAGCGCGTCCATCAATTGTTGCCACGCCTGCGGCGGGGTATTTGTTGCACCGCCGCAGATATGACCGGGATCGCGGCACGCTTGCCACTCGGTTAAGGCCCCTTTAAACGACCTTGGAATGCTTCCGTTTAATGTCGCAAGCGTGACCCACTGAAGCGCATTGATCGGTCGCGCCGGAGACACATTCTTGTAGATCTGCGGTACCGGTCCAACACTGGCTGGATTGCCCCAAGATATGTATTGGACATTGCTCTGGCTCCAGCCGTTGTTACAAGAGGAGGTTGAAGCCGGAGGACATCCTCCAGCATCACCATAGTTAATATATTTCACGTTTGGTGTTTGTGCGTAGGAATCCACCCAAGCTATCGTGTTCGCTGGCGAGTTCCAATTTAACTCTATATCGCTTGCCCCAACGACACTAAGACGATCAGTCCAGTTGGGCGAGCTGGAAATGAAGTCATTTAACCTGGCGATCATCTGGGCCCAGGCTTGGGCGTGCCCAGGTGTTGTGTCTCTTCCTAAATTGCTGGTACCGACCGCGACTGTAATAACGCCATGGCCGGGATTGCCGTTACAAACATAGTATCCGCTCAAAAACGCTCGAACCGCCGATTCAATATCCGAGATGGTGGCGAAGGTACGATCGGTTCGAAATATACTTGCCCCATAGTCTTGCCCATCGTATCTGGGCTGTCCAAAATCGAGAATTGTGACTCCTCGCTGATTCGTCTGGCTACACCCTAGATTGTATAGTGTGTTGACATCCACAGTTCGCATGTACCGCGATGTACTCTGCGGATGCATACGATATGCGTGGTACTGGCCGTTGCTGTTTACACCATACCCGGTAATTTGTCCGGAGTCGTTGATGCCGAAAGCGCCCGCCATGTTCCAACCGGCGGCGAGAACTTCAGGGAATGTGTTTATGTCGCGCATTGCGCCATCGTAGAAGAACGAGCCGAAAAGAGTGGTAGGGTCGTTAGGATCGCCTGCTTGTCCTACGATTAGCCCGTCGTCATTAATACCGTCGGCTACACTGCTGGCTACTCCTGGAGGGTTGATATCGCGCATATTTCCTCCATCGTACACAAATGCGTGAAAGGTAACGTCACCTCCGATCTTACTGCCTCCGACTATCTGGCCACGGTTATTGACCGCGTTCGCCACTGAATAGGATCCCCCGAGGGAGCCAAGATCATGCCAGCTACCGTCATAAAATGCGGCGTGAATGATGAGTGGGGGGGTATCGCATACGAGCACCGGCGGGTAATCAGAACCACGCGGATCCGGTTCATAATGCGAATATGGACCTAATGGCGTGGTACCACTCCACCCGACGATCAGTCCGTTGTCGTTGATGCCCGTAGCAGCGCTCCACGGGTAAAAACTTGGCAGTGAACCAAGATCATAGACACCACCACCCCAGAGAAGCGCGCGGTTACCGCCATTGCCATAGTAGTAGTCGGGGCAACCATCCGGTGGAAGATTATCGGGTGGAGGAATTGCATAAGTCCCAAGACCAACTGCCAACCCGCCGAAGTTGATACTACTGGCGGAGCTATAACCGTTTGAATATACCCCCGATGGGTCAAGGTCGATCATGCCTTGCGACGGATCGTAAAACATTGCATGCCACAGACCTTCGGAATTGCGGCCGCTATCTCCGACGATCTGCCCTCGTGCGTTGATACCGTAACCCTCGCTATCTGTCGTGCCTGGAAGCGTGCCGATAAACTTCGAGTTATGAATGCCATCGAAAAGAAACGCGTGCAACCTGTTCTGTAGGTAAGTCGTACCGGTCACTTGGCCTCTCGCATTGATGGCGGCCCCTACGCTGTAAGCCGGACTTTGCCCATCGAGGTCTTCAATTGTCCAATCGGTTGCTGATGCACAAATGCTAAACCAGAAACACGAACCCAAGATGAATTGCCATACGCAGCGCACGGACAGTGTCCATGTTGTTTTCGCTGGATGTCTCATTTCACTTCTCAACGTGTTCATGATCATCCTGTTCTGTTCAATATGTCGCATTGTTTTGGTTTGGCTGAATTGCGTCACATTTACCCCCGACTGAAACTCATTCAATGAAATCAAACAACGAAGAAATTTTTTTATAGGCACGGTCCTAGCGTGCACCAGTGCTTACGCCAAGAATCGTGTAATCCTTGATCAGTGATGATGTATCGAGGTGAGTCAGCGAACCGCAGGGGGACATAAGCCTTGTTCCCGACCTTCGAGATTCACGCAGCGCACCAGAGTCCCTGCACGAATCCTTATGCCAGAAGACAAGCTTGTTATTGCTTATAGAAGGCTATAGGCCGCGTTTGGGAAGGCGTCAATGTTTCGAAGAGCGGAAACCGTAGAAGGTAAACCTGAAGGCGGTATCAAGTTCATGAATATTCATCTATTTCAGCATTTCATTAAATACCGAACAAAGGGCAAGAAATTTACCGAACAGCGCCCGATGTCTTGCCCACGAAACCGTCGTTCCGCGTTCCCAAGCTCTCTACGTTCCTTCATCGACGCCCAGTCGTAACGCAGCTTCCTCAGTCTTCCAGCCCATCTTTCGATGCAGGTGCAAAATACTCACTTAGGAAGCCTGCTGGGCTCCAGAAAGGGGTTATATCCCAGGAACCTGAGAATAGCTGGCATGGCCCGTATCGGAGGGGCTGTCCTGTTCTTTTCCCAGTTGAGAACCGTAAAGGGGCTAACGCCCAGGAGTTTCGCGGCCTGCTTCTGGGTGAGCTGTCGGATACGGCGACAGCGCTTGATGTGCTCGCCGAAGGTCTGGGGTATCTCGGGAAAAGGCTTAGGTCTCAAGGCTTTTAGCCGGATGGGCACGTATGGCAAAAAGGCAACGCGTCCCTGTCCCTGCGGCTACTACGGCGATCCGTCCGGGCGCTGCCGTTGCACGCCGGACAAGGTGAACAATTATCGCGCGCGCATTTCGGGGCCGCTGCTGGATCGCATCGACATGCACATTGAAGTTCCGCCGGTGCCGCGGGAGCTGTTGCTGGACCAGACGGCGCGTGCCGGAGAATCATCCGCGCAAGTGCAGGAGCGAGTGGAAACGGCGCGCGCACGGCAGATCACGCGCAGCGGCTGCGCCAATGCGTCGCTCAACAACAAACAGATCGAAGAATCTTGCCGGTTGGATGAAGCAGGACGGCGGTTGCTCGAGCAGGCGATCGACCGGCTGGGTTTTTCCGCGCGCGCGTATCACCGCGTGCTCAAGGTGGCGCGCACCATCGCCGATCTGGCGGCGGAGGAGATGATCCGTTCGGCGCATGTGGCGGAGGCGGTGCAGTATCGGTGTCTTGATCGTGGCGGCGCACTTTCCTGAGATACACATTACTTCTCAGGTAACAAAAAAGCGGCCTTGCGGCCGCTTTTTTGTTACTAAAAACAGACGAGGCTCACTTGCTCTGCGACACCATGTAATCCACAGCAGCCTTCACATCTTCATCCTTGGCGCCCATGTTGCCGCCCTTGGGGGGCATCATGCCGGCCTTGCCCTGGAAGCCCTTGATCGCATGCGTGTGCAGCGTGTCGGCGCCCTGGGCAATGCGCGGCGCCCAAGCAGCCTTGTCACCCAGCTTCGGCGCACCGGCGACGCCCGCGGCGTGGCAGGCCATGCAGGTGGCGTCATAGATCTTCTTGCCATGGTTTTCATCCGCGGCATTCGCGGCAGGAATGATGGCGTCCATCACCGGATTGGAAGAGGCGGTGGCCAGCTTCGCCACTTGCGCCGCGCCGACAGTCAGCTCACCGACCGGCTTGATGCGCTCGGCGACCGCTTTGGCATCGACCGTGGATTCGATGGTCTTCGATGGCTTACCACCGATGATTTGCGCGACGACGAAAAGGACAACCGTCAACGCCACCAGCGCGACAATAAGACCCGCGAAAGATTTCAGAAATGCACGATCATTCATTGTTTGCCCTACCCGTTTCAATGTTTAAGTTTCACTCTGCCCGCCGAGTGGCGGAACCCTGAATTTGCTGTATTAGTATAACCTAATATTCACTATGAAAAAACACCCTCGAAAAACACTGCATGGACGCTGTTTTTTTCGACAGGTATTCTTGCTGACCAGTTCCAGCCTGGAAATGACCAAGATCAAGTGCCTTACTCCCGCCACACTCGAGACAAAACGGGGATGTTGCAGAGGTACGCTGACCATTGTCAGCGGCTGACGCGAAGCACTTCGTGGGCTGAGATTCCTACGTGTTATTATTGTCAAATACGCGCCCTTAGCTCAGCTGGATAGAGCGTCAGCCTCCGACGCTGAAGGTCAGAGGTTCGAATCCTCTAGGGCGCGCCACTAAACGAAAAGGGCCCTTCCGGGGCCCTTTTCGTTTAGTGGCCATGCTTCAGCTATCGGACCTCTCGACCCCGAGCAAGCGTTCGCTGCATGGGTTGAACCCCAGGGATGAGACGAACAAACCTCTAGGGCGTACTGAAAATATGCCATCGAAAAATGGCTTATTGCTTCTGAATTCACGCCAATACATGCCAGGCGGCACAGTAATTGCTCGACTACCCTTAATGAAAACAGGGGTAATAAGCACAGTGGACATCTCCGGTTTCAAACGCATGTCCCATCGTACGACTTTGAACGGACTCGAGGTTCATTCTTAATCCAATGAACGAAACTCGGAAAGAAAACCGCGAGCTGCATGAGGCAACTCTGCACCTGCTGAGCCTGCTCGCCACTTCGCGGCTCGAGGAAGACCTGCTGCAGAGGGGTCTCGAGACGCTGGCCGCGATCCTGCAGGCGCGCTATGGCGCCATCGGGCTCACGGACGAATCCGGAAAACTCCAGCAGTTCGTCTATACCGGCATCACCCCTGATGAAGCGGCACGTATCGGCCATCTGCCGCAAGGCTGCGGTTTGCTGGGCTTAACCACCCCGCTGTGTCTTGACGACCTATCCCAAGATTTACGATCCGCGGGATTTCCGCCTAATCACCCGCCGATGAAAAGTCTGCTGTCTGTTAATTTTTCGCACGACGGCAAGACATACGGACGGGTGTACCTGAGCGATAAGCATGACGGCTCCGCCTTCACGCAAGAAGACCAGCATTTGCTCACCCGTTTTGCGGATGCATTCGCGCAAATGCTAGCCTACCACCGCGGTCAAATTGAGCGTGATCGCAGCGCTAAATCTCTGTCGGAAATTTCCCAGGCGCTGTTGGCAATCACGGGCGAGGCTTTCTTTCGCGAGCTGGTGATGAATCTGGGGAAGTCGCTCGGAGTGGCTTTTGCGTTTATCGGCGAGGTCACTGACACGAGCTGCAGCGCGATCCGGACCGTAGCCGTTAATGCCGGTGGAAAGATTGTCGATAACTTTGTCTACGAGCTTCCCGGCACGCCCTGCGAAAACGTCGTCGGCAAGGATATCTGTTTCTACGCTCAGGGAGTGCAGCAGATGTTTCACGACGATCGCATGCTGGTCGAAATGGGAATCGAGAGCTACATCGGCAGTCCGCTGTTTAACTCCACGGGAAAGCCGATAGGAATTCTCGTGCTCCTCGACAACAAGCCGCTCACCGATCCAGAGCACGCCAAGGCGATACTGAAAATCTGCGCTGGGCGCGCGGCGGCGGAGCTCGATCGCCGACATCAGGAATTGGCGCTGCGCGAAAGCGAGGAGCGTTTCCGTCAGATGGCGGGAAACATCAAGGAAGTTTTCTGGATGACGGATCCCGGCGTCAACAAGATCATTTACGTCAGCCAGGCATATGAGGATATCTGGGGGCGCCGCTGCGAAGAGCTTTACAAGAACCCGCGCAGCTGGGTTGAGGCTATCCACCCCGAGGACCGCGAACGCGTGCTGCAAGCCGCGCTGAATCATTCGACGAGCGGCGAATTTGCTCTGGACTATCGCGTCTTGCGTCCCGACGGTTCGCTGCGCTGGATACGCGACCGCGGCTTTCCGGTCCGGGACAAGTCCGGAAACGTGTACCGCCTGACCGGCATTGCCGAGGATATCACCGAGCGCAAACAGGCCGAGGAAGAGATCCAGATGAAAGCGCGGCTTCTGGACAATACCAGCGAGTCGATTTTCGTCATCGATTTGGCTGGCAAAATACTGTATGTGAACGAATCCGCCTGGAAGTCGCGCGGCTACTCCCGTGACGAATTGATAAAATTGGATCTACGCACGCTCGATACACCGGAGTACGCCAAGCTCGTCCCGTCCCGAATACGGGAGATACTGGAAAAAGGCCAGCTCACCTTCGAGTCCGCACATTACCGCAAGGACGGGTCGGTCATGCCGGTTGAAATCAGCACGCGCGTGTTCGATTGGGGAGGAGAAAAGGTCTTTTTGTCCGCCATGCGCGACATCACCGTACGCGTGCGCGATGATGAGGCGCGACGCTCAACTCTCGAAGCCCTGCACGCGCTGCACACTATCACCGCCAACACGAAATTATCCTTCGAGAAAAAAATCCGGAAACTCCTGGTCATGGGCTGCCGGCGCTTCAACCTCCCGATCGGCATCCTCTCCCATATCGAGAACAACTGTTATGAAGTGATGGAGGTCATCGCTCCCGACAATTCCATCACCAAGGGCAGTGTCTATCCGCTCAACTTGACCTACTGCACCGTCACGCTGAAAACAGACGGCCCGGTGAGTTTCGAGCATGCCGCCAAGACCGAATGGAAATCCCACCCGTGCTACACCGAATTCAAGCTCGAGGCCTATCTGGCGGTCGCCGTTCACGTCGGTGGGAGGCCTTATGGCACGCTGAATTTCTCCAGCCCGGAACCACGCCAGCTATCGTTCACCGACACGGACAGCGAGATCCTGAAGCTCATGGCGCAATGGGTCGGAAGCGAACTGGAACGCCGCCAAGCCGAAGACGCCTTGCGCGCGAGCGAAGCAAGCCTGGTTTACGCTCAGCACATGGCCCACATCGGCAACTGGGAAAGGAACATCATCACCAATGAAGTGCGATGGTCCAAGGAAGTGGATCGCATCTTTGGCCTAAATCCACAGCAGTCAGATCCGTCTTTCGCGGTGTTTCTCAACGCGGTGCATCCGGACGATCGTCAACACGTCATCGACACCATCAACAAGGCCATCTCCGAAAAACGACCCTACCGCAACGACTTTCGCGTCGTGCATCCCGACGGCACGGAACGCATCGCGCACTCAGAGGCGGAGATTACCTTTGACAACAACGGGAGAGCCGTTTACCTGTTCGGAACCATCCAGGACGTCACCGAACGCCGACAGGTGCAGGAGCGATTGCATTATCTCGCCTACTACGATTCGCTCACCGGTCTGCCCAATCGCCAACAGGTCAACGACAATCTTGACCGTGCCATGCTGGAAGCCGCAACCCGTGAGCGCCTGGTCGCCGTCATGTTCCTCGATCTCGACCGCTTCAAGAACATCAACGACACCCTCGGGCATGACGTGGGCGACGCGCTGCTGAAAGAAGTCGCGGTGCGTCTGAAGGTCAGTTTGCGCCCTGGCGATTCCATCTCACGACTGGGCGGGGACGAATTCATCCTGATACTGGGCAATATTGCGCATATCAACGACGTGTCGCGCGTGGCGGAGAAAATTCTGGATCAATTCATACCGCCGTTTCGAATCGCCGGCCGGGATCTGTTCATCAGCCCCTCCGTCGGCATCACGCTTTATCCCTTCGACGACGACAATCCAGAGAATCTGTTGAGAAACGCCGACATCGCGATGTATCGCGCCAAGGAATTGGGGCGAAACAACTTTCAGTTCTACACCCCGGAGCTCAACGTTCGCGCGGCGCGGCGGCTGGAACTCGAAACCGGGCTGCGGCGCGCCCTGGAAAATGAGGAATTTATCCTGCACTACCAGCCGCTCGTGAACATGCAGACCGGAAAGATAACCGGCATGGAGGCGTTGCTGCGCTGGCAGCATCCGGAATTCGGCCTGATTCCACCCATGGATTTCATCCCGCTCGCGGAGGAGACCGGCCTGATCGTTCCGATCGGCGAATGGGTGCTGCGCACGGCCTGCGCCCAGATCAAGGCCTGGCACGCTACCGGTTTCCCGGCCATGCACGTAGCGGTGAACCTGTCCAGCGTTCAGCTGCAGCAGAAAAATTTCGCCGATACCGTCAAAAAGGCTCTCCGGGAAACCGGCCTGGAGCCCCAGTATCTCGATCTCGAACTGACCGAAAGTCTGCTGATGCATGACATGGAGGCGGTGGAGAAGATACTGAAGGAACTGAAGGCGCTGGGCGTGCTGTTCTCCCTGGACGACTTCGGCACCGGCTATTCCTCGCTGAGTTACCTCAAGCGTTTCCCGATCGATTTCCTGAAAATCGATCGCAGCTTCGTAAATGACATCAACCAGGACCGCTACGGCGCGGGCATCGTGCGCGCCATCATCGTCATGGCCCACACGCTCGGCATCAAGGTGATCGCCGAAGGCGTGGAATCCGCCGAACAGCTGAGGTTCCTGCGCGAGCAGGGATGCGACATCACTCAGGGTTACTTTTGCAGCGAGCCGCTCGCGACCGAGACGTTCACCGACCTGCTGAAGGACTGGCAGAAGATACGAATGGGAAAATGCAGCATCCAGAAAACGACAAAAAAAAACTGCAACAAACCGGCCAAGAATCCGAAGCGTCCAAGCGCCAAACGCTCCCGCCGCCCTTGAAGCCTGCCAACTAGCCCATGTTATTTCCTGCGCCAGCACCTCTGCGGAAGACAGGGCTTTCGCAAAAATAAAGCATTCACGGCTTCGCGCGCCGTGGCTGCGCGAGGTGAATGGCGCGCCCGGAAACGGCCAGCGCCGATTCGTGCAAGGCCTCGGAGAGTGTCGGGTGGGCGAACATGGTAAGCATGATGTCCTCACTGGAAGCACCGAACGACATCGCGAGCACCGCGGCAGCGACAAGCTCGGAGCACATCGGGCCGACCATGTGCACGCCGCGCACGCGGTCGGTGCGCGCATCGGCGAGAATCTTGATGAACCCGGCGGTCTCGCCCATGGCCTTGGCGCGACCGTTGGCGGCAAACGGGAAAACTCCGGCGCGGTAGGGCTCGTTCGCGCTTTTCAGCGCCTGTTCGGTCTTGCCCACCCAGGCGATCTCGGGCTGGGTGTAGATGATCGAAGGCACCAGGTCGTAATTCACCGTGGCGGCGTGGCCAGCGATACGCTCGGCCACCATGACACCTTCCTCCATCCCCTTGTGCGCCAGCATCGGCCCACGCACCACGTCGCCCACGGCATACACGTTGGGAAGATTCGTGCGACAGTGCTCGTCCACGTGCACGAGGCCCCACTCGTCAAGCAGCAGCCCGGTTTCCGCGGCGAACAGGCCGTCGGTGTTGGGCCGCCGTCCGACAGCGACGATGAGACGCTCCACGCTTTCCTCGTGTTCGCCGTCTTTGTCCTGATAGCGTACCGTGACCGCGTTCTTTTCCGCGTGGCTGTCGAGCACGCGCGCGCCAAGACGAATGTCGAGCCCCTGGGCAGTAAACTGCTTGAGCGCCTCGCGCGCGACCTGTTCATCGGCCATGGAAAGAAAAGTCTCCTGCGCCTCGAGCAGCACAACCTCCGCGCCGAGACGGCGCCACACGCTGCCGAGTTCGATCCCGACGACGCCGGCGCCGATGACGCCGAGACGCCGCGGCACGTTCTTGAACGCCAGCGCACTCTGCGAATCCACGATCCGCTGCCCGTCGAAGGGGGCACTCTTGAGGTTCACCGGCGTCGAGCCGCTTGCCAGGATCACGTGCTCGGCCTGCAGCTGTTGCGCGGATTTTCCCGACACCTCCACGATATTCTTTGCCAGGAGTTTCCCCCGTCCCGGAATCCAGGTCACGCCGTTGGCCTTGAACAGCGTAGCGATGCCGCGCGTGAGCTCGGACACCACCTTGTCCTTGTGCGCCATCATGGCCGCCAGGTCGAGGGAGAGTTCCTTGAACTTGAGGCCGTGCGCGGGGCCGTGATCGCGTGCCAGGATATAAAGCTCAGAGGTCTCGAGCAGCGCCTTGGAAGGAATGCAGCCGGCGTTGAGACAGGTGCCACCGAGGGCCGGACCGCCCTGGTTGTCGCGCCAATCGTCCACGCAGGCCGCCTTCAGGCCGAGCTGGGCCGCCCGGATCGCCGCGGTGTAGCCCGCCGGTCCGGCACCGATCACCACCACATCGAAACGGTCGGTCATGGTCACACTTCCAGCAGCAGCCGCGCCGGGTCTTCGAGCAGTTCCTTGATCATCACCAGGAACTGCACCGCCTCGCGCCCGTCGATCAGGCGGTGATCGTAGGAAAGCGCGAGGTACATGATCGGCCGGATCACGACCTGGCCCTTTTCCACCACCGGTCGTTCCTGGATCTTATGCATGCCGAGGATCGCGGCTTGCGGCGGGTTCAGGATCGGCGTGGACAGCAGCGAGCCGAACACGCCGCCGTTGGTGATCGTGAAGGTACCGCCGGTGATCTCCTCGAGCGTAAGCCGTCCGTTCTGCGCGCGTTCGCCGAAGTCGCGGATGCGCGATTCGATCTCGGCCATGGTGAGCCGGTCGGCGTCGCGCAGCACCGGCACCACCAGCCCGCGCGGCGTACCGACCGCAATGCCGATGTCGTAGAAGCCATGGTACACAATGTCGTGGCCGTCGATTGAGGCGTTGACCTCGGGAAAATGCCTGAGTGCCTCGATCGCGGCCTTGACGAAAAACGACATGAAGCCGAGACGCACGCCGTGCTCCTTCTCGAAGCGCTCGCGATGGCGCGTGCGCAGCTCCATCACCGGCTGCATGTTCACCTCGTTGAACGTCGTGAGGATCGCCGCAGTGCGCTGCGCCTCGACCAGTCGTTCGGCGATGCGCGCGCGCAGCCGCGTCATGGGCACGCGCTTCTCGGGGCGCTCGCCGGATTGCACGGGCGGTGCCGCGGGCTTCGGCACCGGCGCCACAGGCGCCGGTTTAGACTTGGCCACGGCCGGCACGGTAACGGTTTCGTTGATGTCGAGCTGTTTCTGCACGTCTTCCTTGAGTACACGCCCGCCCTTGCCGCTGCCCGACAGCTTGCGTGCATCCAGTCCGTGCTCTTCCATTAATCGTTTCGCCGCGGGCATAACCACCGCCGTTTTCGGGACGGTTTCGGCCGCGGTCTGGGACGGTTTCGGCGTCATCTTGGCGGATTTGTCCAAACGCCCCACTACCTCGCCGGATTTCACAGTGGCGCCGGCCGGCATGGCGATTTCGGCCAGCACACCGTCCACCGGGGCCGGGACTTCGAAAACCACCTTGTCAGTCTCGACCTCGGCGAGCAGCTCGCCGCGAGTGACCAACTCACCCGGCTGCTTGTGCCAGGTAAGGATCGTTCCTTCGGTCACCGATTCCGGAAAAACCGGAACCGTGATGTCAGTGCTCATCGCTTTCCATCCTCTGCTGGCGCCGAATCACTGGCCACCGGTCCCAGCGCTTGATCGAGCAACTCGCGCAGCTGGCTGATGTGCAACGGATAGCTGCCCACGGCCGGCGCCGCGGACGTCGGCCGGCCGGCATATTCGAGCGTCGCGCCCTTCGGGATCGAACGCCACAGGCGATGCTGGGTCTGGTACCAAGCGCCCTTGTTGCGCGTCTCTTCCTGGCACCAGATAAAGCGGTGCGCGGCGGGATAACGCTGAAATGCCTGCTTCAATTCCTCCTCCGGAAACGGATAGAGTTGCTCAAGTCGCAGAATCGCGACGTCGCGTCGCGCCAGCGTCTGCCGCCGCTCGACAAGATCATAATAGACCTTGCCGCTGCACAGGACGACCTCCTTCACGGCGACATCCTCGAGCGCCTCGGTCTCGAACAGCACCGGCCGGAAGCGGCCGAGCGTCAAATCCTCGAGACTGCTCACCGAAAGCCGGTGACGCAACAGGCTTTTCGGTGTCATGACCACCAGTGGCTTGCGGCACGACCACAGCATCTGGCGGCGCAACAGATGAAAAAGTTGCGCCGGCGTTGTTGGCACGCACACAAACATGTTCTGCTGGGCGCAGAGCTGGAGATACCGTTCGAGTCGCCCCGAGGAATGTTCCGGGCCCTGGCCCTCGTAGCCGTGCGGAAGGAACAACGTGAGGCCGCATAACCGGTTCCATTTCTGTTCGCCCGAGCTGATGAACTGGTCGATCACCACCTGCGCGTTGTTGGCGAAATCGCCGAACTGGGCCTCCCAGATGGTGAGCGTTTTGGGATCGGCCGTGGCATAGCCGTACTCGAAGGCGAGCACGGCTTCTTCCGAGAGCGGCGAATTGATGACGATGAAGCGCGGCTGGCCTTCGTAAAGATTGCGCAGCGGCACATAGCCCGTGCCGTCCTTCTGGTTGACCACCACCGCATGACGGTGAAAGAACGTACCGCGCCCCGAGTCCTGTCCGGAGACCCGCACGCCATAACCGTCCTTGAGCAGCGTCGCGTAGGCGAGGTTCTCGGCGAAGCCCCAATCCACCGGCAGTGCGCCAGCGGCCATTTTGCGCCGTGCCTCGTAGATCTTGATGACCTGGGGATGCAATTCGAGCCCTTCCGGAACGTGCAACATCTGCTCGGTGAGACCCCGGACCGTGTCGAGGGTCACGCGCGTGTCGGTGCCGGGCTCACAGCGGCCGTCTACGTAGGGGCTCCAGTCCGTACTGTAAGCGTATCCCGCCTTTTCCCGGGGCAGGATACGCGGCGCGGCACAAGCTCCGGATTCCAGCTGCTGCTGATATTGCCGATTCACTTCCGCGGCCTCGTCAGCGGTGGCGATCCGCGCCTGCGCCAGCCGTTGCGCGTAAAGCGCGAGCGTGGTCGGCAACCCGCGGATGCGCTGGTACATGAGCGGCTGCGTCACGGTCGGCTCGTCGGCCTCGGAATGACCGTGGCGACGATAACAGTAAAGATCGATCACCACGTCCTTATGGAACGTCATGCGATAGTCGAAGGCGATCTGGGTGACGAACAACACCGCTTCGGGGTCGTCGCCGTTCACGTGAAAGATCGGCGCGCCGACGACCTTGGCGATGTCGCTGCAGTAGAGCGTCGAGCGCGCATCCTGCTGGTGGCTGGTGGTGAACCCGATCTGGTTGTTGAGCACGATGTGCACCGTGCCCTTGGTCGAGTAGCCGCGCGACTGCGACATGTTGAACGTTTCCATCACCACGCCCTGACCGGCGAACGCGGCGTCGCCGTGAATCACGATGGGCAACACCCGGTTCCCGAGCCGGTCGCGGCGCCGTTCCTGGCGCGCGCGCACCGAGCCCTGCACCACCGGCCCGACGATTTCAAGATGCGACGGATTGAAAGCCAGCGCCACGTGCACCGGTCCGCCGGCGGTGCCGACGTCGGAGGAGAAACCCTGATGGTATTTCACGTCGCCGGTGCCACTGTGCTGCACCTTGCCTTCGAACTCGCGAAACAGGTCCGCCGGACTTTTGCCCAGGATATTGACGAGTACGTTCAGTCGTCCGCGATGCGCCATGCCGATGATGATTTCTTTCGTACCCAGGCCGCCGGCGCGCTGGATCAGTTCGTCCAGCATGGGAATCAGGCTTTCGGCGCCCTCCAGTGAAAAACGTTTCTGCCCCACGTACTTGGTGTGCAGATAGTGCTCCAGCCCCTCGGCCGCCGTCAGTCGTCCGAGCAGGTAGCGGCGCACTTCAGGCGGATAGTCCGGCACCCCGCGCACGCTCTCGAAGCTGCTCTGCACCCAGCGCTTTTCAGAAGTGTCGGTGATGTGCATGTATTCGGCACCGATGGTGCCGGCATAGGTGGCGCGCAACTGGGCAAGAATTTCGCGCAGGCTGGTCTGACGCGGCCCGACCAGAGATCCGGTTTCGAACACGGTATCGAGATCGGCCTCACCGAGGCCATAGTGGCGCAAATCGAGTTCAGGGATGTTGGGTGCCTCGCGGAGCCCGAGCGGATCGAGCCGGGCGATCTGATGCGCGCGAAAGCGATAAGCATTGATCAGCTGTAGTACCTTGACCTGCTTGTGCGTTGACTCGATCGGCTCCGCAGCTTGCGGCGGGCTTGGCGCGGCCGCGGGACGCATCTGGTGCGCGAGACGACGGAATTCATCGCGAATCCCGGAGTGCGGAATGTCCTGTGTTACGCCATCCACGCGCGGCAGGGTTTCGAAGTAGCGGCGCCAGGCGGGAGCCACGGC
>Ga0209515_10001284_pt1 | contig 42681 bp, 54 predicted proteins | sample Subgroupgradi54m_FD_187454 | JGI IMG/M metagenome (GOLD analysis project Ga0209515, IMG submission 187454) | Subsurface groundwater microbial communities from S. Glens Falls, New York, USA - GMW60B uncontaminated upgradient, 5.4 m (SPAdes)... ... | reverse complement strand
CAGAACAGATTCTTCCCGAAGACGACACGCCGGAGGAACTTCTTTATCTGCCGTTCCGACGGTATTTGTTTGAGATGGTACATGCTTTCCATGATAGCGAAGCCGTACCATCTGACTTACATTACCCGGTATCGATCACAAGTACGTAGCCAGGTACGTAATCAGGTTTGCATCCTGATGCCTGCGTGTTATCCACTCTCGCGCCTCCGGACACTCGAGTCGACTACTTCTTAAATTGTATCATAGATCAAGAACGGATTTAAAAAAACGGGAGAACACGATATAATCAATACAATGAAATTAACTTTTTACGGCGGCGTGGGCGAGGTGACGGGTTCGAACTACATGCTTGAATCCGGCGGCGACCCCTCGACGGGACTCGGGGCAAGCAAGATCATGATCGATTGCGGCCTGCACCAGGGGAGTCACTATGCCGAAAAGCGGAACTTCGAGCCCTTCCCCTACGACCCCACGGGAATAAAAGCGGTGTTCATCACGCATTCCCATCTTGACCACATTGGCCGCACGCCGAATCTAGTCAAGGCCGGTTTCCGCGGAACGATCTATTCCACCCCCCCGACGAAGGATTTTGCCGAACTCCTTCTTCTGGACTCGGAGCATATTTTAGCCAAAGAAGCGGAGCGTGAGCACAAGCCGCCGCTCTATACCGTGGGTGACGTGCAGCGCGTCATGTCCGCGTGGAGGAAACTTGATTACCACGCGCCGATCCAAGTGGGGAATTTCAAAGTTGAATTTTTCGATGCGGGGCATATTTTAGGATCGGCGATCGTCCGCGTTGAAGCGGAGGGGAAGGTGGTGGTGTTCTCGGGCGACCTCGGGAATTTCCCGCCGCCCATTATCAAGCCGACCGAGAAGCTCGACTATGCCGATTACTGCCTCATTGAATCAACGTATGGCGACCGGGTGCACGAGAACGTGGATAAGCGCCGCGAGATGCTTGAAGATGTGATTGAGGACACTGTGCTCGCGAAAGGAACGCTCTTGATCCCCACGTTCGCGATGGAGCGCACGCAGGAGATGCTGTATCATTTGCATCAATTGTTCGAAGAAGGCCGCGTGCCGCGCGTGCCGGTTTTCATAGATAGCCCCCTTGCGATCAAGCTCACCGCCGTCTATAAAAAATATGAGGATGATTTCAACAAAGAAACGCGCCATATTGCCGAATCAGGGGACGACATTTTGAATTTTCCGGGGCTCCGGCTCACGCTCACGACTGAACAGTCGAAAGAGATCAACGACGTGGCGCCGCCCAAGATCGTGATCGCGGGCTCCGGCATGTCGCAAGGCGGGCGCATCCTTCACCACGAGATACGCTATCTTCCCGACCCGAAGAGTACGATCCTGTTCGTGGGCTATCAGGCGGCGGGTTCGCTTGGGAGGCAGCTCCTCGATGGCGCGGACCATGTCAAGATCTTTGGCGAAGAAGTCGCCGTCCGTTGCAAGAGAAGGAACATTCCGGGGTACTCCGCACATGCCGACCAGCCGAGGCTTCTTGAATGGGTAAGTTCAATGCGGCAGTCGCTCAAAAAAGTATTTGTGGTTCAAGGAGAGCCACAGGCGAGCGAGGCGCTTGCTGGGAAGATCAGGGATAGCTTGGCGGTTCTTGCGGTTGTGCCGAAACCCGGCGAAACGGTGGATTTGTAATTAGTAATTAGTAATTAGTAATTGATAATTAGTAATTGGCAATTCGTAATTGGGTAATTGAACAATCGGATAGGTAACTAATCGCCCAATTGCTAATTACTGATTACCAATTACCAATTACTAATTATCAAAATACTGCTATAATCAAAAAATGGAAAAGAAGAACGGCAAAAGCTCGTTTTATCATTTGAAATATAAGATTTGCGTTTCGGGGTCAGCCGAGACCGATGGCTGTCCCCCAGAGGTTATCCGGCAAGCGGAACAGGTGGGGCGTATCATAGCGGAACGCAACATGATACTCGTGACGGGAGCCACGACAGGCATTCCTTTCTGGGCGGCGAAGAGCGCGAAGGAGGCGGGCGGGTTTGTCATCGGCCTATCGCCGGCGGCCTCCAAGCTCGCGCACATGAAGAGCTATAGGTTGCCGCTAGACTATCACGACATCATCATCTACACAGGCTTCGATTATTCCGGAAGGAACCTTCTTCTCACCCGCGCTGCCGACGCGATCATCACGATCAACGGCAGAATGGGGACCCTGAATGAATTCACGATCGGCTTCGAGGACAGGAAGCCGCAGGGGATCTTGGCGGGCAGCGGAGGGATGAGCGATGAACTGCCCGAGATTATTAAAAAAGCGCACCGGGGTCCCGGGAAAGTCGTCTATGAATCCGACCCAGTGAAGCTCATCGATAAGGTGGTCGCGCTCATTGAAGCCGAAGAAAAGAATCTTGACCTTAGCAATTACGTCCCCGCTCAAAGCGCGCGCGGGTAAAGGCCGAGAAAATTAAAAACCATTTTTTTTAACAATGCCGGAAAAAACAGCCGCAAAGAAGCCGAAAGCACCGAAAGCCGCGAAACCGATCGGCATGGTGACCCATTTTTACAGCAACATCGGAGTCGCCATCGTGAAGTTCAAGAAGGAGGTGGGAGTCGGTGCCCGCGTGCATTTCAAGGGTGTGACGACTGATTTTGATGAGACCATCACATCAATGCAGTACGACCACAAGCCGATTGAGACCGCCCCCAAGGGAAAGGAGATCGGCATCAAGGTGAAGGACAAGGTGAGGGAAGGCGACGAAGTGTTCGATGCGAGCTAAGGACTTTCTCAAGATCGCCGCCATCATCGCCGCGGCTACCGTTGGGGACGGTGTTTTCGCCTTGCCTTTCATTTTTTATAAATCCGGGTGGCTGCTTGGCCTACTGTATTTGGCCTTTCTCGCAACCATTGTTATTGTTGCCCACGTAATCTATCTCAGAGTGCTTGAGCAGGAAGACGAGAAGGAACGGCTCCTCGGTCTCGTAAAAATTTATTTTGGCAAGTGGGGTTTCGGCATCGGTTTCTTCGCAATCGTAGCCGGACTTCTTCTCGCCATCGTTGCTTTTCTCGTGCTGGGTGGCAGATTCGTGAGCCTTCTCCTGCCGTCGATTCCCCCGCTTTACGCACTGATAGCTTTTTGGGCGTTCACGACGATACCTATACTTCTACGGGATCGGCGAGTGGTGAAGCTTGAGCTCCTCGGCATTATCTGCACTTCGGTGATTATCGTCTTCGTATTTGTTTTCGCCTGGCCGCATGTCGGTTTTGGAGGAATAGAACCGATGAATCCAGGCAATGCATTTCTGCCGTTCGGGGTGATCCTCTTCTCTTTAGCTGGATGGACCGGCGTCGAGCCGGCATATGAGACGCGAAAAAAAGATGGTTCATGGGGCAAATCTCCGGCTGCGATGCTCGCGGCTGGCACTGTCTTTGCCGTGATTCTGTATGCGCTTTTCGTCATGGGGATTTTGGGGTCTGCCGCGACCGTCACACCCGATACGCTTTCGGGGCTCACGAATTGGCCAATGTGGCAGCGGAGCTTTCTTGCAATCCTCGGTTTCTTAGCGGTATGGACCATCTATATGCCGACATCGCGGGAGATAAAAAACTCTCTCGAGAGAGACCTTGGATGGAATCCAATCGCAACAAGGCTGCTCATTCTTTTCCTGCCGCTTACTCTCGTGCTCGCCGGATTCAATAATTTCATTGTCGTCGTGGGTCTCGTCGGAGGATTCTTTCTGAGCCTGCAGTATCTTTTTATAGTTCTCGTCGGCCGCCGCGCGCTCGCGCTTTCGTCGTGGAAGAAACTGTCTATGGACCTCCTCGCGCTCGTCTTCACCCTCGCCGCGGTTTACGAAGTGTATTATTTCGTAGTACAGTAATGAGGATTTTATTCCGCTTCCAATTGCCCTCGTAGTACAACGGATAGGACGCCTCCCTCCGAAGGAGGAGATTGAGGTTCAATTCCTCACGAGGGCACAACCGAAAAGCGGTCGGGGTAGTCGCCATGCACTGGCGACCTTGAGGCTATGAGAACGAGCTTCTATTGTTATGCTAAAATGGGAATATGAGTAGACAAGGGTTTTTTTCTATCGGGACTGCTGCGGTGATATTGGCTATATTAACTGCTTTTGGGATTTGGTATTACGAGGCTCAAAAGGCACCAATCGCGTCCTACAACGTTACGGGCAGTCAAGAGATTCGGCAAAAAGTTTGTGAACTTCCTTCCGGAGGCACCTACGTTAAGTTCAGCGAAGACGGTCGACATTGTGGTTATTCGGAAAGTTTAAGCACGGGCAAGATGGATTTTGTCATCGATGGAGTGCCAGGTCCCGTATACGACTATGTTGACTATTCGTCGTTGCAACTTAGTCGAGATGGACAACACTATGCCTACATTGCGAAAAACGGCACTCATTACTTTGCTGTTATCGATGGTCAAGAGGGGAACCCATACGAGAGCGTTGGGTTTATTATGCCCGGTTTTAGTATTGATGGGACTAAATTTTTCTATATTGCTCACCGAAATAAAAAATATATTTTAGTTAAGAACCGAGTTGAGATAGGGATATATGACGATATTAATACTCAAAGCTTTAGATTTAGTCCCGATGGCAATCATACCGCCTATGTGGCACGAGAGGGTGATCCCGAAGCAATGTATGGATTTATGTTCGTTGACGATAAAGAATATAGGATTAAAAACGGCACTTTTTCTTTCAGTATAGTTTTCAGTCCAGACAGCAATCACTTTGCTTATATTGCTTACGGTACGCAACGTAATTTATTTTTGGTACTTGACGGAAAAATCGTTGAGGAAATTGGTAATAACGTTAACCTTGCAAATCCGGAACTCATTTTTTCTCCCAATAGTAAAAAACTCGCATATCTTACGTACCACAATAGGGCCGGCATAGTAGAATATGACATCGCCAGTGGAGCTAAATCAGAAAACGGGCCGTATATTGAAGTAAGGTATCTGACTTTCAGTCCTGACGGAAAACGATTGGCCTATCAAGTGACGTCTAGGGCTGAAATAGGAGGCGATCAATCAGGAGGTGCCCAATCTGGCCAATACCTTATAGTTGTCGGAGATAAATTAGGCAGGCCATACGACGCCGTAGGCGCTCCAAGATTCAGCCCCGACAGTAAATCTGTTGCTTATCGGGCGGATAAAAATGGTTTTAGGGTCGGGGCGGCTAAGATTACCACCGTGTTCAACGATGAAGAAATGGGCGACTATGATTACCCATCGAGTTTTATTCCCTTGATGAATCCTCAGCCGCTCAGTTTTAGCTCCTTCGATATATTGAAATTGCCACCTGTTTTCAGTCCTGATGGGGAAAAGCTCGCTTACATAGCGGCCGATGGTTCGAAAGAATTCGTGATTCTGGGCGATCGGCGTGGCAGATCATACGATAGTATCTATGAAGTGTCATTCGATAATATTCTGTTTAGTCCCGACGGCAAAATCATTGCTTATGTGGCGTGGCGAGACAACAAGAAGTTTATTGTTGTGGGCGACGAAGAAGGTATTGGATACGACGACGTTTGGGGTGAAACATTAAAATTTTCTCCCGACAATTCGAAAATTTCCTTTGTCGCAAGAAGTGGCAAGGAAGTCTATTTTGTAGAACGGCCCTTGAAACAGAGATAGACTCAACGTAGCTTGAGACCCAGGTTCTTCAGCGGTGAATCGAGGGCGATCCTCAAGAATGCTTGTGGGGCTTGTCTCTAGAAGTTTGGAGACCTCGGAAGGGCACTATTTTCCCCTCCGAAGTTCTCGCGGTTCTTGGAGTCCCCGCCTTCGCGAGGATAAACTCCGCGATCCCCGCCCTCGCGAGGCCAACGTAAAGCCGACTTGACATTATTTCCCGGCGCGTTATGATTGATGGATGTGGAATGAGCTGGTACTGAATAAAGTACATGAAACAAGGATGCGCTTTGGCATTACCCAGGAAGAACTTGCGCAAAAGATCGGCGTGACGCGCCAGACGATCATTGCCATTGAGAAAGGAAATTACGTGCCTTCGGTTTTACTCGCGCTCCGGATCGCCAAATTTTTTAAAAGGCCGCTCGAAGACATTTTTTACATTAAACATGAAAAATAACCTTTTACAAGAGATTGTTGTCTCCATAGTACTAATCGTACTTCTCGTTTTATTCCTTAATCCCTTTGAGTTTTGGATGCCCCCTATTCTTTTGATGATGATGGTGCTGGGGTTTGTTGTGGTGTTCAGTGTATTTGCGAGCTTCATCTGGAGAGAAAACGCACGAGATGAACGAGAAGGTCTCCATAAAATGATGGCGGGTCGAATTGCCTTTCTTGCCGGTACAGCAATATTGGTAATCGCTATTATCGTACAAAGTTTTAGGCACGAACTTGATTTTTGGCTCGTGCTTACCTTAGGTATAATGATTTTGGCAAAAATTATCGGTCTGTTCTATGGTCGAACTAAACATTAAAAAGAAACGAGATTCTTAAATATGACAATCAAAATATACAAAACAACAACGTGCCCGTATTGCAAGCTGGAGGCTGCGTACCTAGAGTCCAAGGGAGTGAAATTTGAGGAAGTTTATGTTGATAAGGACCCGAAAGCTATCGAGGAAATGATGGCTGAATCAGGACAAATGGGAGTTCCATTTACCGTGATTACTAAAGATGACGGGTCAAAAGTGACCATCTTGGGATTTGATAAGCAGAAATTGGACAGTGTTCTTGGGGAATAAAGTGTAAAGTTATCCACAACGACGACGTAAAGCCAACTTGACATCAACTTTGCACGAATCTATCATTAAATAAATGGTCGAAGAACTACTCTCTGCATACTATGACAAAAGCCAAAGAACAAAAGAGCGCTAAAACATATCAGTGCGGGGAGTGTGGTCTTTCGTATAAAGACAAGGAAATCAGCGAGAAATGCCAAGCGTGGTGCAAAGAACACAAAAGTTGCAATCTCGAAATTATTAAACATTCAATAAAAAAATATGACAAACAATAATTCATCCCGAAAAAATCGAGGATCCTCGACAAAGTCGGGACAAAAAGGTCTTGCGATGCCTAAGGTAATCGCAATAGTTGCTCTCGTTGTGGTAGTTGCGGGAATTGGATATTTTGCTACGCGTACAAAGCCGTCACCAACTGCTATTACTCAAACGCCGGCTGGTGAAAAAACATTGCCAGACGGTACTGTCGTCAAAGCCGATGGTACTATGGTCAAGCCGGATGGCACCATGATCAAACCGGACGGAACCATGATAAAACCTGATGGGGCAATGATGGGTCAGATGGTGTATAACTTTACCGCACAGAATAATTCTCACGAGACGGGTACCGTTACCTTCTCTGAAGCATCAAAGGATACAACAAATGTAGTAATCGCCCTTAATGGCGCGCCGAAGGATGTGCCGCAGCCTGCGCATATTCACGTTGGTTCGTGCAAGACACTTGGCGCTCCTTCGCGTCCTTTGACGAATGTCGTTAACGGCAAATCAGAAACGATTCTTAACATATCATATGGCAACCTATGGAAGGAAGTTCCTTTCGCGGTGAACGTACACAAATCATCAGCAGAAGCAAACGTTTACACTGCGTGTGCTGATGTCATCAGTGATCACGCGATGATGAAGAAAGAAGGCGAAACGATGATGAAAAAAGAGGGCGGAGCGCCTGCCCCGAGCGGAGTCGAGGGGATGATGGCAAAATACACAGGAACAGTTCTTGCTGGCAAATCAGCGCCGCTTCTTGATTACAACAAAGCGGATTACGATGCGGCGATTGCCTCGGACAAGTTGGTGGTGCTTTACTTCTATGCCAACTGGTGCCCGATCTGTAAAAATGAAACTGCAAACGCGTTCTATCCTGCATTCAATGAACTTACAACCGATAAGGTGGTCGGAATTCGCGTCAATTACAAAGACAGCGACACGGATAAGGATGAAGAAAATCTGGCGCGCCAGTACGGCATTCCCTACCAGCACACGAAAGTGTTAGTGAGGAATGGCAAACAAATTCTCAAAGCGCCTGACGGATGGGATAAAGCGCGCTACCTCACGGAAATCAATAAAGCGCTCGCTCAATAAAAAACGGAATCTATGGATCAGAGTCAAGTCACGCCTTCCGAAAAACCACCGCGCGACTGGAGCGTTTTCTTCTCAAGCGTGTTCTTTGTACTGGGCTTCTCCCTCGTATTTTCGCTAGTCGGCGTCCTTTTACAGACGGTGCTTTCAAACGCTTCCTATACGGTCCAGGAATGGTTGGGCCGAATTGGCGGCGTCATCATTATCTTGTTCGGGTTTTTCCTGCTCGGCTTGTTCACACCGGCCTTTCTCAAGAGCGACCATAAAATCCTGGTCAAGCGTCGGTTCCGCTCCCACTATCTGACATCGTTCGTTTTCGGCGCGGCTTTTGCCGTGGGCTGGACTCCCTGCGTTTCGGCGGCCTTGGGTGCGATCTTGGCGCTTGCCACGACGGCGGCATCGAGCGCGTTTTTGCTGCTTTTCGCCTATACGCTGGGAATTGGAATCCCATTCCTTCTAGTTGGACTTTTCACCAATCAGGCCCAGGCGCTCATCAATCGTTTAGGTAAGAAACTCCAGTACTTCCAGTATTTCTTTGGCCTGGTTCTCATCGCCCTTGGCGTCCTTGTTTTTACGGGAACCCTTTCTCGCGTAGCAAACCTTCAGTTTCTCACGGATATTCTTCTCTCTCTAAATTTAGTGACCTCAATCGGCGGCGGTATCAGCTCGTTTACGATTTTCAATTTTGGCGTTTCTTTCCTTGCCGGAGTCGGATCATTCCTAAGCCCGTGCATTTTGCCGCTTATCCCAGGTTTTCTTTCTTACCTTGCGTCCACTGCGGTAAAGAAGGAAGCGTTATCGTAATTTAAAGTAGGGGCATGCCCAAGAATCTCATCATCGTTTTTACTGGCGTTATACTCATTCTTCTTTTCGGGTTTTGGACATGGAATACGAGAGAAAAAGATGTCCCGGTTGGAGAAACTTCTCTTGAGCAAAAATTTTCTCGAGACGGGCTGAAAACCGATACGTCCGTTGCTTCGATTGAACTTACAAAGGTGCTGGATGGCGGCCCCGGCAAAGATGGTATTCCCGCCATCACCAATCCAAAATTTGTCTCAGGAGAACAAGCCAAGAAATTTTTGACCGATGATATTTCCGGCATCCTGCTTTCTCGCGGGAAGACTGCAAAATTTTATTCCTACTCCATCCTTGTCTGGCATGAGGTAGTAAATGATACGATCGACGACGAAGCAGTGGTGGTGACATTTTGCCCCCTGTGCGCCTCCGCGATTGTCTTTGACGCGAATGTTGACGGCAAGAAAGAAACCTTCGGCGTATCAGGCAAATTGTATGAGTCCAACCTTCTCATGTATGACCATGACACGGAAAGTCTGTGGTCGCAAATTAAGGGTGAGGCGGTTGTGGGCAAAAAAACAGGCAAGAAGTTGACGCATGTACCATTCCAAGTTATTTCCTTTGGTGATGTCCGCAAACGTTTCCCGCAAGCAGAAATCTTAAGCACTGATACCGGTTTTAGTCGCGACTACACTTTTTATCCCTATGGAGACTACAATGAAAATGAAAATATTTATTTCCCGATATCTATAAAAGATACGCGGTTACCACTCAAAGAGCCGATGTATATTGTTAACGTTCTCGACTCTTCAATCGCGTTCAAACTTCTTGATTTGAAAGAGGGCGTTATAGCGCGCGTGCGTGTGGGAACAGAAGAAATTATGGCAGAGTCAAAAAGTGGAGATGTCATCGTCAAACGGGCGGATGGCACAGTGATTCCCGGATATTATGCGCTGTGGTTTTCTTGGGCAATACATCACCAGAAAGACGGCGTGGTGTGGACAAAAATTGATGTTATTAAACTTAAGTAAAAACTTTCTCATAATATGAATCCTCAAAAAATCACCATCTCCGTCGTGCTCATTGTTGCTGTTGTCGGCGGTATCATATATCTCAATTCGCAAAAAGCAGACAGAGGTAGCGGAAACGGAACTATTACTGTTACCCCTCGGCTTTCTCTTGATCGTGCGGCAGAGAAAGTTTCAAATTCTAAAGAGGAAATACCTTCAGAAAAGAAAGCTACTCCCAATGTTTCTTCTGTGGTTAAGAAACCCCTTCCTTCAGAGGAAAAATCAAATAGATATGAATTAGCAAAAGAGATTACCACTCCGGACGGCTTCATTAATACTGACGGGAAACCGGTAACCATTAACCAATATATCGGTAAAAAAGTAATCTTAGTTGATTTTTGGACATACAGTTGTATCAATTGCCAAAGGACCACACCGTACCTGAACGCCTGGTATGAGAAATACAAGGACAAAGGGTTCGTTATTATCGGGATTCACACTCCGGAGTTTGAGTTTGAAAAAGTTTACCAAAATGTTCTTGAGGCAACAAAGAGGCTAGAAATTAAGTATCCTGTGGTGCTGGATAATGACTACTCAACATGGAGCGCATACCAAAACCGATTTTGGCCAAGAAAGTATTTGATAGATATTGACGGCTACATTGTCTACGACCATATCGGAGAAGGACAGTATGAAGAGACGGAACAGAAAATCCAAGACGCCCTCAAAGAGCGCATGGCCGTTCTTGGGGAGAATGGAACGATTAATCAACCGCTGACACAAGAGACCCCTCTCCAAGGTGGTACAAAGAGCCCTGAGACCTACTTCGGCGCGAACAGAAACGAATTTCTCGGTAATGGCATTCCCGGAAAAACAGGCGAGCAGTCGTTTGCTGAGCCGATTACCGTAGAACCAAACAAGCTCTATCTCATCGGATCCTGGAATGTGAGTGGCGAGTATGCTGAAACTTCCGCCGCGGTCGGTTCGCCTCAGATCGGATCCGATAGAATCGATTACAGGTATCGCGCGAAGGGAGTTTATCTCGTGGCCGGTTCCCCAAATAAGCCGATCGAGGTCGAAGTTCTGCTTGATAGTGGGCCGATCGGCACCTCGATCAAGGGAGCGGATATCTTTTATAAAAACGGGAAAAGCTACGTGAGAATTCAGGAAAATAGGCTCTATCGAATAATTGATGACAAAAGCTCAGCAGAACATTTCCTCGAATTTATAATCTCAGATCCCGGACTTCAGGCATATACGTTTACGTTCGGCTAATAACGTTATGCAAAACAAAAACCAAATCGCGGTGTTCGCCGGAGGCTGCTTCTGGTGCACGGAAGCGGTGTTCGATGAACTTAAAGGCGTCGCCTCGGTGATGCCGGGTTATACAGGCGGTGGCGTTAAGAATCCAACTTACGAACAAGTGTGCGCCGGAAAGACCGGCCACGCAGAAGCAATAAAGATAGAGTACGATCCAGAGAAAATCTCCTACGACGACCTTCTTACGGTGTTTTTCGCGACGCACGACCCCACGACCCTGAACCGCCAGGGTAATGATGTGGGAACTCAATACCGCTCGGCAATTTTCTATGCGGACGAGAGTCAGAAAAAGGACGCCGAAACGTTCATTAAAAAACTCAACGAGTCAGGTCCGAAGGTCGTGACGGAACTCAAGCCGCTCGACGCGTTCTACGACGCCGAAGAATACCACAGGAAGTATTACCGGAATAATTCCCGCGCGCCGTACTGCCAAATCGTCATTAATCCGAAGCTCGAAAAACTGGAGAGCAAGTTCAACGAGCTTCTGAGGTCGTCGGAAAAGAATAAATAAATTCCATGCGCTCATTCCCGGGAGGGGCGGGCAGGCGAGGGAACGAACGAATGAAGGATCCCTGGTTTCAAATCCTGTTATGATAAACACATGAAAAAAGACAACGAGCTTCCAAAAGAACTCTACGAGGTCGCCCGCAAGAAGGGGACGGAGGCGCCGTTCACGGGGAAATACTGGAACAATCATGAGAAGGGGATGTACAAGTGTGCGATCTGCAACGCTCGACTTTTCTCGTCGGAAACGAAGTTCGATTCCGGAACCGGCTGGCCGAGCTTCACCGAACCCGCGAATCTTGCGAATATCGAACTAAAAGATGATTCGAGTTTCGGAACAAAACGAACTGAAGTGGTCTGCAAGAATTGCGGTGCGCACCTGGGCCACGTCTTTGACGATGGTCCGCAAGACAAAGGCGGCAAGAGGTATTGTATCAACTCGGTCTGTCTTGAACTCGAGAAAGAAAAGAAATAAGAATTGACGGCGGGCGTGTGTCGTGTTATCACGTAGGCAGCCGAGATTGGGGGGCTGGATGATTTCACAAAGCCTTATCGGGGCGATTATCTTCGACTGGGACGGATTGATCGCAAGGTCGGATGCCTTTTTTGAGCACGCCACGACCGAGATTTTGAGGCAGCGCGGGCTTCCCTTCGGACACGATTGGTATATGAGGCATTTCTTCGGGCGGATGCTCAGGGAAGGCCTCACGAGCTATCTTCAAGAGGCAGGACAGCCCGCTCTTTTCGAGGAACTGCTTGACGCCAAGAAAGCCTTCGACGTTCAGTACGACGAGTGGATAGATCCTTACGAAGACGCGATCGACCTTATCGCGCGTCTCCGCGGGAAGTATCCTCTCGCGATTGCAACGGGAACTCGAAGGGCCTTGCTTGATATCGGCCTCAAGAAGTTCGGTCTCGACGGCACCTTCGACGCGATTGTGACGTCAGAGGACTACGAGAAAGGGAAACCGGCTCCGGATTCACTCTTTATCGCTCGCGACAGGTTGAATCTGGCGCGCCACCTCTCCTTATTGCCGTGGGAGTTCCTTGTACTCGAAGACTCTCCCCATGGACTCACGGCGGCAAGAGAAGCCGGGATGATGTGCGTGGCCGTAACGCATTCCCACCCGGCTTACGAGCTCAGCGAAGCGGATCTTGTCTTGGACGATCTGCGCGATTTCGACCCAGATAACTGGAACGTCAAATGACCGCCAAAGCGAAGCAGTGCCGAGGCGGTCTTTATGTTTCCCCCGCAAGAATACCCCGCCCATGAGGGCGGAGATAAATTGTGGTGGGGGAACTAATACGTGGATCCTCGCCTCCCTGCCTGCCGGCAGGCAGGCGCGAGGATGAACTACCGCCGCCCTAGAGCGGCGGTAGTTCATTTTCGGCGACGCGAGTAGGAGTGCTATACTATTTTGAACACGATGATCGAAGTTGAAAAGAAATTCATACTGAGCGGGGACGGCAAAAATAAACTCATCAAAGGAGCCGAACTTACGGCCAAAAAGAAATTCACGGATGTTTATTATGACACTGCCGATTACGCCCTCACCAAAAAAGACATCTGGCTCCGCGCCCGCGATGGCAGGTATGAGCTCAAAGTCCCGCTTCGCTCTCAGAAGACCAGCTCTTGGGACCATTATGAAGAGATAGAAAACGAAGATGGCATCAAGAAGGAACTGAAGATTGCGACGAGTGAACCGCTGGAACTGGCTTTGCCGTCCACGGGCTATAAGCCGTTCGCGACGATTGTAACCACGAGAGCGAAATATAAGAAAGGCGAGTTTACCATTGATATTGACGCAGTGGATTACGGGTACGATATCGCCGAGATCGAACTTATGGTCAATAAAAAAGAAGAGGTGGAGGAGGCGACGAAGAAGATCGCCGCTTTCGCCGCCTCGTGTGGCCTCAAGATAGGAAGAGTGAGAGGAAAGGTAATTGAATATATCCGGAGGAAGAACGAGGAGCATTTCAAGGCGTTAGAGCTTGCCTGGGGCGTGAAGTTGTAAGCACCGCGCCTCGATCTTGAGAGGAGGGAAAGTCGTTTTAATTTGCGAAAAGAATTATAAATGTTACGATCGTTCAGATGAGAAAACTACTGTCGGTATTGGGTTTATGCGCGCTTCTTGTGCCCGCGTCGTCATTCGCGGCTTATCTCTCGGCCGGGAGAAGTCCATTTATAAACCCCTCGAAAGCGATTCAGGATAATGCCTATATCGCCGGAGGGAGCGTGACGGTCTCGGGCCCCATAAACGGCGACCTCCTCACGGCAGGAGGCACGCTTTTTATTTCAAGCAAGATAGCTCGTGACATCATGGCGGCCGGAGGGACAATTAACATCTCGGGCGCATCCGCCGAGGACGTTCGCGTTGCGGGAGGCACTTTAGTTATCGGAGGAAATTTTAGAGGTGAGCTTGTGGCGGTTGGCGGTCAGGTGACTGTCACGCCGGACGCAGAGATCACGAAAGATTCTTATATGGGCGGAGGGACGCTAGTTTTTAACGGGAATGAGGCGGGGAATCTGACGATGTCGGGCGGCGAGATCGACGTGAACGGTAATATCGCGAAAAATCTTACGATAAAAAGCACCGGGCAATTGACGATTGGTTCCGGCGCAATCATCAAAGGAAATCTAGAATACTCCGCACCTCTCGAGGCAACCATTGAGCCGGGTGCGCGCATCTCTGGCGCTACTCTATTCCATAAAGTGGAAGGACCGGCCGCAAATAATAATCTGGGCGCGGGATTTCTGCTCGGGCTGCTCAGCTTGTGGCTCTTGATCAAGCTGCTTCTCACTCTTACCATCACGTACCTCGTCTGGTATATCTGGAAAAAAGATTCAGTGAGCGTTGTCGGCGAAGCAAGGTCGCGTTTCGGCAAGTCTCTCCTCCGGGGATTCCTTTTCCTCGTCGCGATGCCGGTCGCGATCATCATGGTGCTCATGACAGTCCTGGGAACCTTGGTCGGCGTGCTCGGCATTATGATCTATGTAGCCGTCCTTATTCTCGCCGTTCCCGCCGCGGTACTGCTTACGGCGTCCATCATTCTCAAGAAGTGGGTAGACCTCAGGTGGTACGATATCCTCCTCGGCGCCGTGGTTATCTCTGTCGTGAGGATAATCCCCCTGATCGGCGGAATCGCGTTCTTTATTGTCTACCTCGCCGCGCTTGGCGCGTTGCTCAATGTCTTGAAGCCAAAGTTTCGCCGCAGCTAGAATTAGAACCCATCTCAAAAATAGTCTCTATTTTATCCCAAAGTCCTATTTTTGAGATGGGTTCTAGCAACCACCGGAAAAAGAAATAAGTAATAAAGTCGATAAACAAACTAAAAATAATAATATGGATAGCGTAGTGCATTTTGAGATTCCGGCAGACGATCTCCCGCGGGCAAAGAAGTTCTATAGAGAAACGTTCGGATGGCATGTCGAAGAGATGCCCACGATGAATTATGTTATGGCGACAACTACGGAAGTCGACAAAGAAAAGCATATGCCGAAGACCCCGGGCGCGATTAACGGCGGCATGCTCACGAGGAGCAATACCGTACCCGCGCCATCGCTTGCGATCAACGTGAAAGATCTTGATGCGGCGGTAGAGAAGGTGAAGAGCGCCGGAGGATCCATCGTGAAAGGGAAAGTGGCCGTGGGGAACATGGGCTTCATCGCTTATTTTAAAGACACGGAGGGCAACGTGCTCAGTTTGTGGCAGAACGCCGCTTAGTTGTGGCGGCCGGAACGATAGACGGTAGAATATAATAGAGACAGGTTGGCTCGTAGCGAGTGCTAAATTATTTTCCCAAATATGCGAATCATAGGGCATCTCGATATGGATGCTTTCTTTGCCTCGATAGAGGAGCGGGACAATCCGCGATTTAAGGGAAAGCCGATAGTGGTTGGCGCGGATCCGAAGGGTGGGTCCGGCCGGGGCGTCGTCTCAACCGCTAACTATAAAGCCCGCGAATACGGCATACGTTCCGCGCTTCCGATTTCAGCCGCCTGGGAGTTCTCCGAGGCCGCGCGACTCAAGGGTTTGCCGGGAGCGATATTCCTCGGCGTCAATATGAAGCTCTACGGAGAAGTGTCAGGACGCATTATGGAGATTCTCCGGAGGCACGTTCCACTCGTTGAAGAGGCGAGTGTTGACGAGGCATATTTTGATATTTCCTTTACCGGATCGTACGAGAAGGCGAAACGGCTTTGCGAGGAAATAAAGAGCGAAATAAAAGAACGCGAGTCCCTCACCGCGTCAATCGGTATAGGACCCAACAAGCTCATTGCGAAGATCGCGTCCGATATGCGGAAACCGGATGGACTCACGGCAGTGCGGGAAGAGCAGTCTGAAGCGTTTTTAGAGCCCCTTAGAATTCGCGCGATTCCGGGCGTCGGTCCAAAAGCGGAGGAGCGATTCAGGACGATCAAGATTTTCACCGTTAAGGACGCGAAGAAACTTTCACTCGAAGAGCTAAAAGGAATGATGGGGAAATGGGGGCTCGCGCTTTACGAACGGCTCCGGGCGCGGGACGATTCGCCGATAATTGAAGAGTGGGAAGCAAAATCCATCGGTGAACAGGAAACGTTTGAACGCGACACTAACGACCCGAATTTCCTCCGCGAGCGCCTCAAGCAACTTTGCGAGGACGTATACGCAAGATTCCTTCAGGGTCGTTTCAAGAGCTTCCGGACGGTCACAATCACGGTGCGCTTCGGTGATTTTACGACTAAGGCCCGCTCGAGCACCTTAAAAAATCCTAGCGGCGAGCTTCCGGTGCTCCAATTTGAAGCGCTCAAATTATTCATGCCGTTCTTCGACGCGCGCGAGAACCCTGGACGGAAGGCCATCCGCCTCGTCGGCGCGCGGATAGAGAAGCTCGAATTTGCCCCGCGCTCTTCCGCGTTATATCATCATTTCTAATGGATCCCGTTAGAAGCCGAGATCGCTTTCAAAGGGGATCAGATGACCATACTATGAAAAGTCGCTGCCATAAAATAAGCCTCTCTGGATCGCTGACGATCGCGATCTGCTTTTAACGGGATGGACGCAGGCCAAATCGCATCGCTCCTCACGCAACTGAAAGATGGCGCTCTCGGCAATCAGGAAATGCTTTTGCTCTTGAGCGGCTTGAACAGGAACGTCGGCGAATTGAACGGCATTCTTGAATCTCTGAATCTCGCATATCGAAATCTGCAGCCGCGCCCCAAAAGTAGTGCTTCCAAATGAGAGCCCATCTCAAACATATCTTCAGCCGCGATACGAGCCAATTTCGGTTGGCACAAGAAGCGACGATCCCCGCCGGAGTTTACCCTCGACCGCGATCGAGGGCGGGGACAGGCTCCGATGTATCCTCGGTATACTCCGAGGAGGAGCGACGCAGTGATCAGATGAAATTGGCCGTATCCCTTCGGGTTGGCGGGGCTGTTCTTCCCCCGCCACGTTGCACCATCGTCGCAGTGCATAAAGCACAGCTTCCTCGTTGCGCCTTGCGGGACAAGAACATCCCTCGCAACGCGGCTTGAAGCATATGTTTGAAATGGGGTCCGAAAAAAGAGAATTCACGAATAATACGGAGAGCGAAGTTGAGATCGAGCGGGAGCAGTTTGCGGAGAATCTCGGCCGCCTCGCTGGGAATCTCGCGGAACTTCCAGATGTGGATGAGATCACAAAGCCCGTTCCAATGGGATTGAAAGGAAGGATTGAGGCGCTTCGTGGTTATTTCAGGCAAACAGAAAATATACTTGCGTTTTCAGTCGTGGCGGGAAACGTGGGGGTCGGTTTGCTGGACACTTTCGCCTCCTCGCATCTCGCCCGCAATTACGAAATTCTCCGGAATGACCCTGCGCTGCAGGACGCGCTCAGGGCTCTTGGCGTGGATGCGGCCGTTGCCGCTTTTCGAAAGCAAGCCTTAAAATATGGCCCGAAAATTAGCCGAATTCTCAGAGAGGAATATGGATAAAAGCGAAAAGCTGAGAAGCCTTGAAGAGGAAATGGCATCCGACGGTTCTTTGCCGCTCCGGGGAATGGCCAACCTCGTCTTCGGCGAAGGAAACATCAATTGCGAAGTGATGTTCATCGGCGAGGCGCCGGGATTTCATGAAGACAGGCTGAAGCGCCCGTTCGTCGGCCGCGGCGGGCAATTACTCGACGAATGCATTCAAGGTATCGGTTGGAAACGCGGGGATGTCTATATCACAAATATCATGAAGCGCAGGCCGCCGGAGAATCGTGACCCTTTGCCCGAAGAGATCGGAAAATACAAGCCATATCTTACGCGGCAAATTGAAATTATAAACCCGAGGGTCATCGTGCCGCTTGGACGCTTCGCGATGGACTATTTTTTGCCGGAGGCGAAGATCACGCGCGACCAGGGGAGGGTTTTTAAACTGGACGGTCGGCTCGTCGTGCCGATGCTCCACCCGGCCGCCGCTCTGCGCGGGACCGAGATGATGAATCTCTTCCGTGAAAGTTTTAAAAAACTTCCGAATATAGTTTCGGGCGAGTCTGCCATCGAAATGGCTGAGCGAGCGCTGCCGTCCGCCTCGAAGAAAGAACCGCCTAAGCGCAAGAGAACGCCGCAGCCGAAGTTATTTTAGCGCGAGAGACGCATCGTCGTCATCGCCAGCGATCGCTGTCGGAGGCGGGGACGACAATATTCTGGCACAGAGATCGGGATCAACCGTTTCTGCTATACTTTAACCAATGAACTTCGCGATCGTCTATCTTATTCATCGCGTTCTCTACCGCATAGGCGATTTCTTCCATCACTGGTATGTTGACGGTTCGCGCAATTTCGCACATGCGTTTATTTCCCTGCTTGAAAATCTCGACCGCGCGTTCGCGGTGAAGATAAACTTCCGTTTTCTTTTTCAGCCGCTGTACAAAGATTACACCGTTGTCGGCCGGATTTTGGGGCCCATCTTCCGCTCGGGAAGGATCTTGATCGGGGTTGTCGTCTATGCGTTTCTCTCCGTCATTTTTTTAGCTATTTATCTTGCCTGGCTCCTTCTCCCGCCAGCCATCATTATTTATGCTGCGGCCACCAGATACTGAAAAATACGAGGCGTATTTCGACGCCCCGCGCCTCGGAATGACGTTCGCAGGCCGGGCGCTCGTAAGAATTTGTTCGCAGATCGGCGCGCTCGTCTTGATTGTCGCGGATGCCACCTTTTTGATATCCGGCCTTTTCTGGCTTCGGCTCGTTGGCGGATTTATTTTGATATTTCTGGTCGATCGCCTGGTGCACTGGGGACAGGGAGACCGCCCGCTCTTCGAGCTGCCGCAGTCCGGGAAGGTCAATCTGGCCGGTTATCTCGCGCCAAAGGCATACAGGGCGGTGGAGAAATCCTTCGACAGGAGCGCGATCAAAAAACAGAATTTTTTTCTGGAGGTGACGCGCGAGCTATTGGATTTTCCCGAAATAGCGGAAGGCCTGAAGCGGCTTGACGTAAAATTTGAGGAATTCAAGCAAAAGACCGAAGAATTATTATCGGAAGACAGTTCCAAAGCCGGCCTTTCGAAAGAAGACCGTCTGCGCGAGGTTGAAACGCTCGCCTCGGGCGCGTTCTCTGTGGCGGTGCAGGCCGGACATCGCTTCGTCGAACCGAGCGATATCTTCTCGGCGCTCCGTACCGCTAAGGACGAATCAACGAACAGGCTTTTCGATCTTTTCTCCATTGACGCGGGCGATCTTGAACGGGCGCTCATATTTAGTGCGCTCGTAAGATCCGTGCGGCGCCTTCCCGGGAGCCTCGCGGGATTCGTTTTGCACGCGCCGAGGATCCGGCACCGTATTATGAACCGCGCCTGGACCTCGCGCCCGACGCCCACGCTCGACAGGTACGCGACCGACCTCACCGACCTCGCGAGAGACAGGCAAGTTGGATTTTTGATCGGCCACGAGGAAGAATTTGAGCGCCTCATCGAGACTTTGGCGCGGCCGACGAATCCGAATGCCATACTCGTGGGGGAAGCGGGAGTGGGCAAGAACACCGTTATAGAGCACTTGGCGCTCGCTTTGATAAAAGACGACACTCCGCCTGCTCTTTTCGACAAGCGGCTCGTGGCGCTCGAGCTTGAAAATCTTGTTGCCGGCGCGCCGCAGGAAGAATTGACTTCCCGCCTCAGAAGGATCGTTGAAGAGATCGAGATTGCCGGAAATATCATCATTTATATACCGAACATCCATAATCTCGTGCGGACCTCGGGAACCGCGTACCTCTCCGCAGCCGACGCCCTGATGCCCATTATCATGAGTAACGCCTTTCCGGTTGTGGGCGCCACGTCGCCGCGCGAGTTCAAACAGCTTCTCGAACCGCGGAGCGATTTCACCGGCGCCTTTGAGGTCATCCGCGTGAGCGAGGTGAGCGAAGCCGACGCGGAAAAGATATTGAGCTATGAGTGCCTCATCCTCGAGAACAAATATCGCATCACGATCAGCTTCGGTGCCGTGAAGAGGGCGGTCTTCCTCGCGAAGAAATACTTCAGGAGCAAATTCCTGCCCTCGAGCGCCGAGGAGCTCTTGAAGAGCGCGCTCGTGGACGCCGAGCGGCGCGGAGAAAAAAGCCTGGGTCCAGACCGCGTAGTCTCTGTCGCCGAAGCGAAAGTAAACATCCCCATGCACGAGGCGGGCGAGGAAGAAGCGAAAAAACTGCTGGCCCTCGAGGACACGATCCACGAACGCCTCATCGACCAGGAGGAAGCAGTGAAAGCGGTCGCGGACGCGCTGCGGGAATACCGAAGCGGCCTCTCGCGCCCCGGAGGCCCGATCGCTAGCTTTCTTTTCGTGGGGCCGACGGGCGTGGGGAAGACCGAACTCGCAAAAAACCTGGCGAAGATCCAATTCGGCTCGGAAAAACTTATGGTGCGGTTCGATATGACGGAATACCAGGACAAACAAAGCTTTTTCCGCTTCATCGGCTCGCCCGACGGGCAAACCTCCGGGGCCTTGACTGACGCAATTTTGCAGAAACCGTACAGCCTCGTGCTCTTGGATGAGTTTGAAAAGGCGTTCCCGGACATTCTGAATTTGTTTCTTCAGGTGCTGGACGACGGGCGGCTCACTGACAATCTTGGGCGGACGGTGGATTTCCAAAACACGATCGTCATCGCGACCTCGAACGCCCACTCGGACATCATCAACGAGAGCCTCAACCAGGGCCAGTCGATGATGCAGATCGCGGACTATCTCAAGCGGAAGCTCACGGATGTTTTCAAGCCGGAACTTTTGAACAGGTTCTCGCGCATCGTGGTCTTTAAAAATCTGTCCCCGGCGAACCTCGAAAAGATCGTGGCACTGAATCTCGCGGATATGGCGGAGACCCTGAAGGGCCAGGGTGTCACGATGAGTTTCGGCGAGGATGTCATGAAATATTTCGTTAAGCTCGGCTACGACCCTGCTTTTGGCGCGCGGCCTCTGCGCCGCGTGATCGACGAAAAGCTCCGGGCGCCCTTGGCGCGAAGCATCCTCGAAAAGAAGGTCGCGAAAGGGAGCCGCGTCAACTTGGTTGTGAAGGGCGAAGAATTGGATTTTGTGCCAATGGAATGATCACGAATCCATCTCGAATATAATTCGCGAATATTCGCGAATTACACGCGAATCACATTAGAGTATAGGTTAGAGATTATGAAAGTAAGAATAAACATAAATATCAAAGTCGGCCGGCTCGTCAAATATTTTATCTTGAGCGATCTGGCGCTGCTCTCCGGCTGGGGACTTATAGAACCGGTGTTCTCGATCTTCATTATCCAAAAGGTCATTGGTGCTACGCTCGTAACGGTTGGCATCTCCGCCGCGATATACTGGATACTAAGGTCTGTCATCCAGCTGCCGCTCGCGAATTACATCGACCGCACACCCGGAGAAAAGGACGATTTTTACGCGCTCATAATAGGTCTCCTCACGGTTTCTTTTTCCGCAATCCTGTTTGTGTTCGTGAATACCCAGTGGCAGCTCTACGCGGTGCAGGCGCTCCACGCGATAGGATTTGCGTTCTATGTGACTGCCTGGCCGGCGATTTTTTCACGGCACTTGGATAAAGACAGGATTTCGTTTGATTGGGCGCTTGATAGCACTGCGGTGAGCGTCGCCGCAGGGGTAAGCGGATTCCTCGGAGGCGTGATTGCGTCGTGGACAGGATTTTCCGCCGTATTCATCCTCACATCCTTCTTTTCGGCGGTCGCCGCGGTTATTCTCATCATGGCACCGGCATTGATCTTGCCGAAACAGACCACGGCGAAAGAGCCGGTGTTCCCCAAGGGCGATTCGGCGGCGAAAAGGCCAATGCCGTAGAAGTTAAAATCCTAAGCGCTAAATCCTAAATCCGAAACAAATCCTAATGACCAAAATTCTAAACGTAAGGACCCGTGTTTTGGTGATTAGTGCTTAGAATTTGTTTTGGATTTAGATATTAGAGTTTAGAAATTATTTCAAATGATTTCAAACCGGGCCATCGCGGAAATTCTCAAAGAGATCGCCATCTATCTCGAGATGCAGGACGTGCCGTTCAAGCCGCGCGCCTACGAGAAGGTCGCAGAAGTGATTGCGGGGCTTGAGGAGGAAGTAGCGGAGATCTACAAGCGCGGCGGGCTTAAGGCGATCGAAGAGATCCCGGGAGTCGGGAAAGGCATCGGCGAAAGGATAGAAGAGCTTTTGAAAACGGGCCGCCTCAAATATTATGAGGAATTAAAAAAGAAAACACCAGTTGATCTTTCGACCTTGAGCGCGATCGAAGGGCTGGGGCCGAAATCGGTCAAAAAACTCTATCAAAAATTGGGTGTGAGGAACATCGCCGACCTTGAGAAGGCCGCGCGCGCGGGGAAAGTCGCGAAGCTCGAAGGGTTTGGCGTAAAAAGTGAAGAAAAGATCCTTAAGGGAATCGGGTTCGTGAAAAAATCCGGCGGGCGGTTCGTCCTGGGGCTCGTTATGCCCGAGATCCGGGCGATCGAGGCGCGGTTGCGGAAAGTGGCGGGTGTCGAGAAGCTCATTGTTGCGGGTTCCACGCGCCGGATGAAAGAAACGATAGGAGACGTGGACATTCTCGTGGCCTCTCACGACTCAAAGCCGATTATGGACCATTTTGTCGCGATGCCGGAGGTCGTGCAGGTCCTGGCGCACGGGGAGACAAAATCTTCCGTGAAGATCAAGTCGGGCCTTAATATCGACATACGGGTCGTGCCTCACGAATCCTACGGCGCGGCGCTCAATTATTTTACTGGCTCTAAGGACCACAATGTCGCGCTTCGCCGGATCGCGATCGAAAAAGGACTGAAACTCAATGAATATGGTTTGTTTCGCGGCAAAAAAATGGTCGCTGGAAGGACCGAGGAAGAATTGTATCGCGCGCTCGGCATGGACTATATAGAGCCCGAGATGCGTGAGGACACCGGCGAGATTGAGCTCGCGCGAAAACACGCGTTGCCTAAGCTCATAGGTTATGGCGGCCTTGAGGGCGACTTGCAGGTACAGACGAGCTGGACCGACGGTTCGGACACGATTGAGGCAATGGCCAAGGCGGCGATCAAGAATGGTTTGAAATATATAGCCATTACGGATCACACAAGCCGGCTTGCGATGACGGGCGGCCTCGACGAGAAGAGAATCGTGAAACAATTGGCGGAGATCGATAAAGTAAATGCATGGTTCAAGGTTCATGGTTCAAGGTTCATGGTTTTGAAAGGCACCGAGTGCGATATTTTGAAAGACGGCTCGCTTGACTTGCCGGATGTGATTCTTTCGAAGCTGGACGTGGTGGGCGCGTCGGTGCATTCTCATTTCAACCTTCCGCGCAAAGACCAGACCGAACGCGTGGTGCGGGCGATGTCGAATCCGAACGTTGATATTCTTTTTCACCCCACCGGGCGGATAATCAATCGCCGTGAGCCGTATGATGTTGATATGGACGAGCTTATTCGGACTGCGAAAAGAACCGGAACGGTTATGGAAATAGATGCCTATCCCGTCCGCCTTGACCTCCGGGACGAACATATCAGGAAATGCGTTGAGGCCGGCGTCAAAATGTCTATTGATTCAGACGCGCACTCACCGGCGCATTTTCCGTTTCTCGAATGCGGCATCGCGCAGGCACGGCGCGGCTGGGCCGAGAAGAAAGACATCATAAATGCCTGGCCACTGGAGAAAATGACAAAATTCCTTAAGAAAAAATAGTAGTTTTTGTCATCCTCGCCCTTCGATCCGACTCAGGATAAACTCCGGCGGGGACCCACGCTTTCTTAAAAAGAAATGATTAAGGTACATCGATTAAAGTTTTTAAGTTATCAAATTCGATGGTATAATTTTTAAAATGACATCTTTTCGCCAACCGGAACCAATCCGGCACGGAAAACTGCCGACTAAAAAACAAGTGGTCGCTGGTTTTGTGGTGTACAGGAGGACAAGCGACGGCGTAAAATTTCTCCTTTTATATAGGCGAGGGAATTATTGGAATTTTCCAAAAGGCCATTTCAGGCCGGGGGAGTCGAGCATCGACGCGGCACTCCGCGAGTTGGAAGAAGAGACCGGCATTAAGAAATCCGAATTGCGGATAGCCACGAACTTCAGAGCGTACGAAAGGTTTTATTTCAAGATCGGCAATCAGGGCATCTATGACACGGTGATCCTGTTCCTCGCGGAGACCCACAGGGCCGAGATCAAGATCGTTCCCCGCGAACACAGCGGGTATGCGTGGTTTCTGTATCACGACGCGCTGAACGTTCTCGGAAAGAAATACGTTGATACGAGAAAGGTATTGAAACAAGCGAACGATTTCTTGCGGGCCCGAAGCCATAGCCACAGGGGCGGCGACCATCGGTCTCCTGTTCGTCCCGCGCCACGTGCCTGACGAGAACCATTCGATGGGGTCGACACTTTTATCAAACCTGCTATAATGGACCCAGCCGCGAGCGAAGTAGCTTGCGGCAAATCACGAGGAGGCAATCCATGCGAAGTCGCACTGCGACTGCGGGCCAGCTTTCCAAAATGATCTGACCAGCGCGACCCGGCCGGCCTCGTAAGAGGAAGGTCTGCGGGCGGGAGAAGTTTTTCCCATCCCGATTTTTTTAAATGTCATCCCGGACTTGATCCGGGATCCAGAAGACAAAGTGCTTATTCCAATATAATAGGCGACCGTCCTAGGTTCCCGCTTTCGCGGGAATGACATAGGAATATTTTATTTTATAAAGTCAGCCACCTTTTTAAACACAGCCGGTTCGTGTTCCGCGAGGTCGGCAAGTATTTTTCTGTCGAGTCTCACATTTTTCTTTTTAAGGGCGGAGATGAGGCGGCCATAAGTCATTCCTTCGTTGCGCGCCGCGGCGTTGATCTTCACGTTCCAGAGCCGGCGGAACACCCGCTTCTTGTTCTTCCTTCCCTGGAAAGCGTGCGTCCAGGCGTGAAGCAAGGCTTCTTTGGCCGCGCGTTCTTTCGATTTCCGTCCCCAACGGAACCCCTTCGTGTATCTAAGGGTTTTCTCCCGTTTTTTATGGGCGATCGTTCCTCGTTTTACTCGTGTCATATAAAGCAGGTGTTAGGTTTTAGGTGTTAGGTTTTAGGCCTGACGCCTAAAATCTGCAACCTTGAACCTAGTAATTTAATAGTTTTTTTATCGGATAATCAAGAGAGCGCGCCTTGCTTTTCCCGCGGATGTTCTTCTGGGTTGTGCGGGTGCGAAAATGGCTCACGGCCATGGACCGGCGCACGATCTTTCTGTTCTTTGTGATCCTGATTCGTGTGGAAAAGCTTTTGGTCATGTATCTAGTAGAAAACGTGGATCCTCGCCTTCGCGAGGATTGCCAAGAAATAAAGCATAGCAATTGCTTTATTTCTTGGCAATTTGCATGTTCATTCCCTGGCCGCCGAAGCGCGGTTCGTTCAATGCCTTGTACTCCACCGTGATCATCTTTAAGAATTCCGCAAGTTTTTGGCGCGCCCAGTCTTTGTTATATTTCTCTCTCCCTCGCAAGCGCATCTGGATCTCGACTTGATGGCCCTCGGCCAGGAATTTCTCGAGTTGGCGCACTTTTATCTGAAGGTCGTTCGCGGCCGCACGGGCGCTTATCTGCACATGCTTCAGGCCGCCGCCTTTTTGCGAGAGACGCTCTTTTCTGGCGAGCTTCGCCGCTTCATAGCGGTATTTATCGTAGCTCATAAGGCGCGCGACCGGCGGCTTTGCAGTCGGCGCGATCTCGATGAGATCGAGCCCGGTCTCGGGCTTTGCGAGCGCGATTGCCTCTTCGCGTTTCAAGACGCCAAGATTCTTTCCGGTTTCGTCTATGACCCGCAGCTCGGGCGCGGTTATTAGACTGTTGATTCTGGGCTTAGTTATGGATTTATGCGAAATTTGGTCGTCTTGAACACTTCTTATGGTACACGGCGAATTTTCCATTGTCAAAATCGGGAGTGAGCGGCGGAATCCGTTTCGAAGATGCGCCTCAAGAATGATGTATAATTGAGTTATGCCGGATGACGCACGAATGCCCTCCCACACTGATTATCAACCCCTGGGCGTGAAGACCCTCTGGCTTTTTATTTTCGAGCGGAGCACCGTGGCCGTGCTCGCGCTCGTGCTCTCGATCGCAATGTTCGTGCTATTTAATGTGAATATCCCGATGAGCTATCAGGCCTTGGGCCAGCTTACGGTGAATTTCCACGAGATCGTGCGCATCGCCGCGCTCGGGTTTCTTTTCCTGTTTTGCGTCGCGCTAGCGGGAGCGATCCTCGCGGGCTGGCTCGTCTATATCAATTACAAGTTTTTCTTGGGCGAAGATGCCTTGAAGATCAAGCGCGGCATTCTTTCGAAGGAGGAGATTGCGATTCCCTACAGGCAGATCCAGGACGTGAATATTCGGAGAGACGTTTCGTTTATGATGTTCGGATTGAGCAAGATTATCATCCAAAGCGCGGGGCGTGGCGATCGTGGTGGTGATGACTCGTCCGAATCCGAGGGGACCCTGCCAGCGATCGATAAGGACCTAGCCGAGAAGCTTCAGGAAGAACTTTTGAAGCGCGCGAATGTCGAGAAAGTGATCCCTGCAAATCAATAATCTTGATTTGCAGGGATCATCCTCGCGGATGCGAGGATCCACAGCATTGATTTGCCGGAGTCATCCCCGCCCCCGCCTTCGCGGGGGTAAACTCCAGCGGGGATCACGGCATAGCATTGATTTGCCGGAGTCGTCCCCGCCCCCGATCGCGGTCGTCCCTCGACACGACTTGGGCCATTCGAGGCTCTGAGGAGCCATCAGGCTCTCGAAGAGACGACCCTGAGTTCGTCGAAGGGTCGAGGGCAGCCTGCCTGCCGGTAGGCAGGGCTCCGGCGGGGACCCATCCCCCGCGTCATCCCTGCGCTCGCCATATTGTCATCCTGGCGAAAGCCAGGATCCATACATTTTAGTTTTATTTTAACTTCGTCCCCTACAATGTAGGTGGTGGAAACTGTCCCGTGGGAAGGATGGGCGTATTAAGCTTGGGGAGCTTGCCACCCCCTCTTTCCTTCGTTCCCCCCTCCCTTCCGGAGCTTATCCCCGTCCCCGCCTACGCGGGGATAAACTCCGGCGGGGATCAGGATAAACTCCAGCGGTGATAAACTCTGGTCTGGGACGAGGCAGACTCTAAAAACAAATGAAAAAAGCCTCGATCAGAGACCAAAGCTCCTTCATTTCGACCGGGAGTTCAATCGAGAGTTCTATGGCCTAGCAGCACTTACACTTGTTCTCGCCGAGCTTCGTGCCACCGGCGATGATGACGAGCACGGGCCACGCCCAGCCCACAAAACTCCAGGTAAGGACGCCCCAATTCGCAAGAAGGAATATTAATCCAAAAAGAATCGTGAGTACGGGTACTACTTTGTGATGCGGGCAGTCGCACTTTTTGCCCTGCTGCATATTCGGATTTTCCATATGAGAGATCATGATCAAAACCGAGCGACCTTTTTATTATGGTTTTATTATAACATAAGCAATGCATTGACAAAGCACACAGTATTTCGTAAACTCGCCCCAGGTGATTTTAAGCGCCTGGCTGGACAACCCAAACCCAGACTATACGCCCGAAAGAGAGGAAATTTATGGATAGACACGAACCAACTGCCTGGGAAATGACTCCACGGCAGCTAATTGACCTGTTCGCCCGACGTTGCGCCGAAGTAGGTTCCGCGAGCGGTGTGATTGACTTCATGGAAGGATCGAATCGTGCCGAGGCCGTTATCTAGGCGGAGTCATCACCGCTCGCTTGCTCGGCAAGGACAAGGAGATGCCTTTTCGCCGCGGCGATGGAGTCGTTCTCAAGAGTACGCACGCTGATTCGTGTCGGGAAATAGGCCATAAAGGATGGCGTCTCCAATACGAGCCAGAAAATGAGCCGTGGAGTTGGGGAAGCTACTACGGCGTGGTCCACGTCATCCCACGGGACAAGCCGATGATGGTTTCCCGGGTGCATTACGAAGATGGGAAATTCATGCTGGAGTTCCGAGTGCCTGAAGTCGAGTCTGACTCTCCGGTCCTCTTCTCCGCCTCCGACTTTAGCCCCGTCACCCAGGACTCCCAGGTCGCTGCCGCCGTGGCACAGGGTTAAGCAGTCCAGGAACAGGTATCGTTGTCGTGCGCCGCGTCTGGGACTTCCCGGGACGGCGCATTTTTTTTGGTAAATCGAGCCATTGCCACATACCTTGACGCGCTGTGGAAACATGTGCTATAATACACAAGGCTTAAAGGAGGAGCGAGACATGCTCACGATATGGATCTTCGCCCTGCTCGGATTGGCGGTTGCGTTCCTGTACACGAGGTTCGCAAAAAAAACTTCGGCATCTTCGGAGAGGGTTCCGCCAAAGATGGACAAGTTTGTCGTCTTCGTCATGAAAGCCGCGTGTGGACCGGCCTTGGGCGCTTTGGTCGGGGCATTCGTGGCGCTCTTTGTCTCCACGCACTTTTCGACCCATCTGGTTCCGGTTGAAGAGACGGCTCTCGTTTCACTGCGAAACAGCGATACGGTCTCGGGGTCATTCTTTCTGGGAACCGGCACCGTGAACGGCCGCGAGTGTTACGTCTTCTTCAAGGTAGTCGGCTCCGGCTTTGAACTCGCGAAGTTGAATGCCGAAGCTGGCGTTACGGTCCATGAAGAAGATCGTGGCGACGGCCAGCTGGTCAGGCTGGAGACCGCGTTCGTCGATCCACAGGCTCATTATTGGGCCATGCTCGGCGAACCTGAAACGAGGTACGCGTTCTACGTCCCTAGGGGAAGCATCAGGAGAAACTTCAACCTGAATTGAATGCCTTGGAACGTCGCGTAGCACAGGTGTGCATGAGAAAACTCTGCGCACCTTTTTGTTTTCCAAAAATATCCTTGATTGTTGAATAGAGATATCGAATCTTTTTAGTTTTAGTATGGCTACCTTAGCAGTTTGATTCTGGACACGTGGACCGAGCTCAGCTCGGTTGAGTCACCTGTAAAGAAAATCTAAAATATGTCCCTCGACTAACGCTCGGGGCACTCGACTCATAAGGTGGCTTGCCACGAGCGAAACAAAATCCTGCCATATGGCAGGATTTTGTGAGTCGAGTGGAGTCACCCGGTCGTTATTGGAACTCCGGTGATGCTTGAAAATATTGCCTAGTTTGACGCGAGTATGACGAACGTCGGTGATTTCAACAATCGTGGTAATCTTAAAGTATGTCAAATGAGGATTTTCCCAGTCCATCCGAAGAAGAAATCGATGCGGTTTTGAATAAACTCGATCCCTCTCCTCCGGATAACGCGCCCGAGCCCACTGCCGCAGATCTCAATGAAATCTCGAGCGGTACTGCCAAGCAGTTAGGAGATACCGAGAATATTGGGGATCGTCCTATTGATGACGTGATTGAGCAACTAAAACAAGACGGCTGGTATCTAGTAGCGAGTGGTTCAAACCATCTCAAATGGAATAGAACCGTTGAGCCTGGTAAGGATACGAAAATTGTCGGCCAAGGCACGCGGTTTTATTTTTTCCATAGAAAGAGGCCCGTGGAATAGCTATGTGGACATCTCTATCCTCGGAATCAGGAGTTCAACTCCGGCCATGCGGACCGAGCTAAGCTCGGTGGAGTGTATCGGGACAACCCTTCGCTAGGCTCAGGGCAGGCTGGCAAGCTCTCATTCGCAGGATTTATAAGGTTCTTGCTACTATTAGTATCAAGAAAAAGTCGAGTTGTGAATAGAAATTCAACAATGATAAAAAGGCATAAAAATAATGGCGGAGAAGGAGCCGGAGCGGAGGGCTTTACGCTTATCGAGCCTCTCGTCGTGATCGCCATCATCAGCATTCTCGCCTCAACAGTGATCATCGGCTTGAGCTCGACTAGAAGGTTAGCCCGCGACTCGCGTCGCATTGCCGACGTGCGGCAGATCCAGAGTGCGCTTGAGCTCTACTTTAACAAGTGCTTTGTTTATCCCGGCGGTGCGATTGGCGCAACGGCTCCCCCGGAGTGCAATGGCGTTGGTATCCCCGGCCATATGGTGGTGAATCCCGCATGGGGTATCGCCAAGATTCCGGCTGATCCGTCAAGTGGAGCTGCATATGATTACTGCCACGATCCCGACGCCTCGCAGTATGCGCTTCACGCCGCACTCGAAGATGCCGGTAACTCCGCATTACGGCAGTCCCCTAAGGACAATAGTTTTTGTACAACCTTTACGGCTGTATTTGTCTGCAGTGGTCCGCGTGACTATTGCGCCGAACCCTAATCCAGTTGAGAGAATGCAACTGCGCTAGCTAAGAGTTGCTACAAAGCGTACAAAAGAGTGTATCGGGACAACCCTTCGCTAGGCTCAGGGCAGGCTGGCAAACTCTGATTCGCAGGATTTATAAGGCTTTAACGGCTCCGACATACGCAGGACCGGATTATGCCTAAAAATTGACGTGTCTTTTTCATAGAGTATTCTGAATGTATGGAAAACCCACCCAATGAGGCGGAGAGAGAACAAAGCAGGGAACAAATAGAGGTGTTATTGAAAGAAGCGCTAGAAAAAAAGTTAGTTGTTGATTTAGTTATTGAGGATAGGATACCAAACCAGCCTAATATGATCGTGGAAGGATTAGAAGGGGATGTTGTATATTTTTCTTACATTGATGAGGACGGAGAACTTGGTGAAGGTAATATCCCCCTCCAAATAAATCTAGTCAGAAAAGTGGTGATAAAAGGACCATTTCAACAATCCCAAGGATAAGAAGACTGTATTTCTTTGTTTGATTTTTGCTTAACGTTAAAAAGTTCAACTCCTGCCACGTGGACCGAGCTCAGCTCGGTGGAGTCACCCGGTCGTTATTGGAACCGCAAAGACTGTGAGAAAAATACAGGATTCGGAGACGAAGCCCGCGGCAAACGTCTGATACATTGGCTGCTATATCCCCACTTTCCCATCGAAAACAATCTTTCAGACCAAGAAATCAAGTCAATTATGGCTAATCTGCTAGAATCAACGGAAGCGAGGAAAGACAAAATTTTCGAATATATGAACGGCTTGGAGGGTCGTATAAAAGAAAAAGACGAAGCCCAAATCATCGCCTAACCATGGCAAATCATTTAAAAGTCGCGGTAGTATGCGGCGGTCTCTCTTCCGAACATGAAGTCTCTCTAAAGACCGCACGGATGGTTTTGCAAAATCTTGATCGCCGCAAATATCAACCTACACGTGTCGTGATAGGTAAAAATGGCAAGTGGAAATTTGAATCAGGGAAAGCAATTGGAATCGGGAATGCGATAAAAAAACTCGCTCGATATGACTTTATATTTATTGCGTTGCACGGCGCCTTTGGAGAAGATGGGCGTTTTCAGGCTATTTTAGAATGGATCGGGGTGTCGTATTCAGGCTCAGGCGTTTTGAGCTCCGCGATGGCGATGGACAAAAACGTTTCTAATACTTTATACGAAGTTGCCGGGTTAAATGTGCCGCGATATATTACTATGGATAAGAATCGCAAGAATAGCATTCGGCTTCCTGTGGTTGTTAAACCTGCCGACGGAGGCTCAAGCATCGGCGTCTCCATCGTAAGATCAAAAAAAGATTTACGGGCAGGGTTAAAAAAGGCTTTTGAAGAAAGCGACCGGGTGATGATCCAGGAATATATAAAGGGGCGCGAGTTTACATGCGGCGTAATTGAAGATAAGAACGGGAAGCCGTTCGCGTTACCGCCAACCGAAATTATCCCAAAAACCTCCTCCTTTTTCGATTATCACGCGAAATATAAGGTCGGAGGAAGTCTGGAGATAACTCCGGCACAACTACCGAAATCAAAGATTAAAACGCTCCAGCAAATGGCACTCAAGGCTCATATACTCCTAGGTTGCAATGGAATGTCTCGTTCTGACTTTATTTTGAAAGGATCTAAGTTTTTTATATTGGAAACCAACACTATTCCCGGCATGACCGAAACAAGCTTATTGCCTCAAGCCGCGCAAGCAGCGGGAATCGATTTTCCATCTCTTCTCGATTTGATTATCAAGGCCGGCCTTCGGAAGAAATAATCCGGTTGCGGTTCAACTCCGCTCATATGGGAATGAGTGGACATCATCCCGCTCAAGGCGGTTATGACTCTTTCTCTAGGCTTGCCAGTAAACGCTCTGCCCGACTATATAAATGATCAAATGTGATAATCTCTCATACGATGAGGATTATTCTTCTAGGGCTTCTTGTGCGCGCACTGCGAAGCCTTGGCGAATCGAGTGGAGTGTGTCGGGACAACCCTTCGCTAGGCTCAGGGCAGGCTGGCAAACTCTGGTTCGTAGGATTTACGAGGTTCTTACGGCTCCGGCATACGCAGGGTCGGATTTCACTTTTGAATAGAAACACTAGTTATCTATCGATTTCAGTTAAAAACCGCTTTTCCTCCTCCAAAATTTTCTCCCAAACCGATTTGTCGCTGGTCGAAAAGGCCTTCTGCTTGGCCTGAAAATTTTCGTTTAAGAACCGCAGAAATTCAGGTTTCTCTTGTATTAGGACCAACAACGAGGAGGCGTCATCGTCTGAAAATTTTGAAAACACATTGATCAGTGTGCCCTTTTCGCTCTCAGAAAGTGAGGATACTTTTACCGCGTCTTTAATCTTACCAAGTGTCTCTTCGCGCATTTTGTTATTTTGATTTTGGCGTGTCGGTATCTGAAGTATTTGGAGGAGCTTCAGATGGATTGGCCATAAAGATAGACCGCGGGCGTATCCGCCCGTCCCCTAGGCCTATCGAGCGATAGTCACTATCACCAAAGGTTTTCTTATACGTCACCGTGATTTTTTGACCTATCTCTAGAGATTTAGCTTCCGACGCAGACACGGGCACTTCAACTTTTGTGCCCTGAAGATCGACCACAGCTATCCAAAGTTCCGGATGAGGCTCCGCCGTATCCAACCAGTACATACGAACATCAACATTGTATTTGTATTTGGGGTCGGGATCTATGACGTCCCTCTTGGGAAGATGCTTTACCTCCCGAACAAACGCAGTTCCATGAAAAACTTCTTGTTTCTTCTGCTCCACCAATTTTTGCTCTTGCGCATCTCGCTGTTTAAATTGCTGGTATTCTTCATGAGCCAGACCACCTCCGGCGGCGAGTGCAGATACCATCAATAAAATCCGGCCATATCTCTTGGCTTTCGGTCCCATTTTTTCCCAAAGTCCCGATTCTTGGTGTAATCTTCTTTCGATTCCTGCCTCAGGCACATCACCGCTCTCCGGCATAACTTCGGAGTCATCCGGCCCTTTGAGTCTCGATGGATTCTCTGCGGACATATTTCTAACAGCATATATCCACGGCACCCAAGAGTCAATTAATTTCCAACGTGGAGATGGGCGGAATTTCACATCGTGAGTCGCCAATCGAAGATCGCTATAAATTCTTATACTTCAGTTCCTTCAAAATATCTTGAAGCTGAATTTTTAATTGACTCCTCCCGTTGCCGCCTTTCAGGAATTTCTCGCGGCGTTTCGCATCGGGCCATCTCAAATAAGTTTCGTAATAAATCAATCTGATCGGTAAACGGTATCTTGTCGCAATCGACTCACCGTTTTTATGTTGCTTTAACCTTCTTTCTAAGTCATTCGTATAACCGATATAAAGTTGCCTATCTTTTAAACTGAATAAAACATAAACAAAGTACATACACAAAGCTTAGCTTTGCGGAATAAAAAATAAATCAAGAGAATTATCTTGATTTATTTTTTGAATCCTAGTGGACCGAGCTCAGCTCGGTGGAGATGGGCGGAATTTCACATCGCGGCTCGCTTCCGCCAACCGGCGGACAGCAAGCCGCTCTTTGAGAACCCTCGGTTCTCAACTCGGCCTCCGCTAACCGGCGAAGGCCTCTCTCCTACACGGAGGGGACCCGGTGGCTTCCCCTCCGACCCACCTCTCGTTCGATTCCCGCCCCCGCTTCGCAAAAATAAAAATATCCACCCTAGAAGAGTGGATATTTTTATTTCGTGGAGACGGCGGGAATCGAACCCGCGTCTAAAGAGAGTATCGCTGCATCATCTACGAGCGTAGTCTAACCGAAGTCAGGCGACGATTCTGTTTCTCGCCCCGCGCTTAGAATCGTGGGCGCGGAACCAGCCTCCTTGTATAAGACCGGTATCCCTCGAAGAGGCCCCTCGGGACCGATCCTCTGGCTTGCCCTGAGTAGCCTCGAAGGGCTACGCGTAAGCGAAAGCCGGAGCCGCAACTTTTGAGTTGGCAGTTATGATTTGTCGCTTGGATTTACGAGACAGCGCTCGGCTCGCAAATGCAGGACCGCTCCTTATCGAAGCCGATCATCCCCAATTGTTCTCGGTTCCTATTATAGCTCGGTTTCTACGAAAAAGCAAATAGGGATTTAATTCGGCGTTAAAAGCAGCTTGCTTTGCACAGTTGGCCGATAATCGAAAAGGAAAGAGGCCGGTCTAGCTAGGTCAGCCTCTGTTTGGAGGATCACGCGTGCGATTTCGTGGGATTTACTACCACTCGGCCTTGCGGTTCAGCCGCGTGGGGCACATCCAGGTTGCAAATCTGCCGTTTTTGGTTCCGGTTCGCCGGCACCGCGCGACGACCGCGAGCACCAAGATCAACGCAAGGGGTATTCCCAGGGAAAGTCCGAGCATGGGCACCTCGCTAAATGGGTTTTTACCACAATATCGTTATTCTTGGCAATGCCCAGGTGATCGTCGGTTTAAATAGCCAATCGTTATCTGCGCAGTAGACCGGTTCTTTTTTGAATCGTCATCGAATTTGGCTTAGTGGTGCGAGTGCCGTTATAATGTGAGACATGATTTACGGGGAAAGGCACGCCTCGAAAGTGCGGCTTATCGCGGAAGAGATAAAAAAAGCGCAGCGCCTCCCGAGCGGTAAAAAGATACGCTTTTACCACGGCGGAACGAATTCCACGCGGTCGCAGGAATATAAACAATATTATTCCGTTGATATTTCTGCTCTGAATGAAGTGCTTGCGATAGATAGCGGGTCCAGGTATGCGCTCGTAGAGCCAAATGTTCCGATGGACAAGCTCACGGAAGCTACGCTTAAATACGGATTGATTCCGCCTGTGGTCCCGGAATTTCCCGGAATCACCTGCGGAGGCGCAGTAAACGGCGCAGCCCTCGAAAGCTCTTCATTTCGGCATGGGCAGTTCAATGACTCTTGTGATGAATATGAAATTATCTTGGGCAACGGCGAAGTGGTGAAAGCTTCTCGCCGGGAGAATCGAGATTTGTTCTATGGCATATCCGGGGCGTATGGAACGCTTGGCCTCGTTACGCTTCTCAAGATAAAGCTTATCCCCGCGTCACCCTATGTGCACGTGCGTTATCATTATCTGGATTCAAGGGAAGCAATAATCGATTATTTGGCAGAGGAGGCGCGGAAGGGGCAAGCGGATTTTATCGAAGGCATAGTATTTAACCCGCGAGAAGGAGTCGCGATCATGGGACGGCTCTCGAAGGGAGAGAGTCTGCCTGTCGCTACTTATACAAATGCCGCCAACCCTTGGTTCTATGAGGGAGCGCGCAAGTCCATGCGAACAAAAGAAGAGCGCGAAGAGGCAGTCCCGCTCAAAGACTTTTTATTTAGATACGACAGAGGTGCATTCTGGATGGGAGAACATGCCCTGTCCACGCTCCGCATACCAAGCAGCAGGTTTATCAAGTTTCTCCTTGATCCCTTATTGCGTACAAGAAAACTGTACAAATCGCTCCACGCGACGAACATGTCGCAGGAATATTTTATACAGGATTTTTATGTGCCAATTGAGAGGTCCTTAAAATTCTTGGAGTACGCCGACCGCACACTCGGAATATATCCGATATGGCTCTGCCCAGTAAGATCGACCAGCCATCCGCAAAAGCTGTCACCGCATTACATTCCGCGCGGCTCGAAATTATTCGTGGACGTGGGGCTATGGGGACGGACGCCGAAGTACGCAAAGGACGTAATTCTCGCGAACCGAAATTTTGAGGTCCATAGCCGCGAAATCGGCGCGAGGAAAATGCTTTACGCGCATGCATATTACGCGGAAGATGAATTTTGGGAGATATACGATCAAAAGTGGTACGAGCTCATTAGGCGAAAATATCGCGCGGATCAAGTTTTTCCCGACATCTGGGAAAAGATACGCCTTGTTCCGGAGAAGCAGAAGACCCATTTCTGGAGAGGAGCGCTCGAGGCAGTCGCGGATTTACTCGTCGGGAAATAATTTAAAAAATTAGGAGCTGTGGTACGATAAGGTCCATGACCAACAAAGAGTTTTTCATCAAAAGGATCGAGGAAGAGGAGCCGGTTTTCATGAATGTCATCAACCAGCCGCAACCAGGAACGTCAGCACAAAAGTAAGATAGGTTTTTAGTATGAATTATAAAAGCCCCAAGAGGGGCTTTTATAATTCTCTAATAATCTGTGATGTGCGGGAGATACGAGAATGAGTCAGGGTCTTCCTGCTCTTTCCGCTCTGCAACGAGATTTTCCGCTTTCTCAGGCTTTCTTTTTTTCAAAAAGAAGATTCCGGCGACGACAGCGAGAACAATGATCGTAGGCCAGAGAAAACCCGCCAGATTCCCGGTAAGACCCGCGGATGCTACCGCATTGTTTTTGGTCTCGGTCAAGGCGGGCGAGGCTGCGGCCGGAGCTTTCAATACTTCGTTTGAAGGCCGTGCCTGCGGTGCCGCTGCGATTGCAGGGGCCGGACTCACGAGAGCGTTATCTTCTGCAAGCTTCCGCGTCTGGCTATCGAGAGAAGCGATCGTTGAGTGGAGGGCAAGGAGTCCTCCTTTAAGGGCTGAAAGGGTTGCACTCACGGTTGCCGGATCTGCGAGAAGGCTGTTCGTATCGATCTTCGTGTCCACCTCATTCAAGACCGTTCCCAGGATGGTCAGGCTTTGTTGCAATATTTTCACGTTCTCCTCTCCCATCGCCTGGCTCGCAGGAATGGAAGTTTCCGCGTGCGCCTGACTCGCGTGGGCCGCGAATCCGAACGCCATCAATAAGCCGATTACGAGAAGTGTGATCTTTTTCATGATTTTCGTATTAAATGATTTTGTCGACCTCGTTTATGAAGTTTACAAAGGGCGTGGAAATAACTATCGCTAGTTTGCCATAAGGAGTGCGAAAATACAAGAGCTCGGAAGCTCTTAAGCCGGTAAGCTCTTAAGCCGCTCGGTCTTTATAAAATCCTTGCTTACGAGCTTACGACTCACAGAGCCGATCAATCTGGATCCCCGCTGGAGCCCTGCCTGCCGGCAGGCAGGCTGCCCTCGGCTTGATCGGGGGGCGTGGATGACGATCTAATTGGCAATGTTGCCAACTGGATCCCCGCTTTCGCGGGGATGACGATCTAATTGGCAAACATTGCCAATTAGATCGTCATTTCACGATTCCTACCGTTCCATCGGGATATAGGTAGAACTCGAAGCCGAAGGGATCGTGCGGCAGGGAACTTAACATTCCGCCCGACACTAGATCGCCTATCTTAGCGGGGAGATTGCCGTTTTTTTGTTTATAGGCTTTCGCTTCTTGTTCGAGAAAATCAAACATGTTCAATCGTGTGACATATTTTCCGGCTCGTTCCTTGAGTTCAGGGTCGTCGCTCGATTTAGCGATCGCGATCCAAACCCCTTTCGTTTGTTCGCGGGCGTTAGGCGCGATGCCGTAGTTTTCGGAAAATCTCTTTATGTAGAAAGGAGCTTTGGAGTCGCGCGCCGCCGCGTCAAAATATATCGCCGCATTTACGTGGTCGTTCTTATAGAGATGGAAAAGCGTCGCGAGGAAAAAGGAAACGCGCCAGTCGGGGTCGGCCTCGCGCACGCCCCGTTCGCCGATCGAGATCGCCGCATTTATTGCGCCGGGGTAGGTGGTGTTGGGAAGTACGAGCACGGTCCAGTAGTAGGGAAAACTGAAGCGCTGGTCAAGATTACTGATGAATGACAGGTCCTCGGAAAATTTGTTGAAGCCGTATTTCAAAGTAGGCAGTTCAAAAATTACTTGATTTACCCAATAAAATCCTGCCGCTGCCGAGTGAAGCCCGAGATCGAAGGTCTTTACAAGCAGCAGCGAAAGCTCCGGCAGTTCAACCTCTTTACCAAGGGGCCTTTTCGCGTCATAAGCGCGTTGGCAGGCAATGATTCCGAATAGGAGGAGGATGGCGCTGGTTTGCTTGATGGAACGAGATAGGTACATGTCGAAATCTCTAATTAACCTAATTTCTAATTGACCTAAAAGATTCTCAAATCCCAATGGCCGAATTTAGAAATTGGGCATTTATCCAGCTGGTCATTTTTTAGAAATTAGAACGATTAGAAATTAGTAATTTATAATTCCTTCCTCTTCAGGAAGAAATTCGCGAGATAGAGGAGCATGGCGATATAAAGGGTTGCGTAGGAGACGGTGAGGATTATCGATGTTCCCGGGACTGGAATATTATGCACGGCGATATTGCGGATATTGAACTTCTCAAGATTCGGGAAGACATAGTAGACCGCTTGGATGAAGCGGTAGAGTGGCCCGCCGATTTGCGAGGCGGTCCGCAGAACCGAGCTTATCGAGTGGCCGCCTAAGAGTATCATCACCGCGGCGATCGTCGAGGTGAGCGGGGTCGCAATGGTCGAGAAGAACACGAGCAGCGCCGTGAAAAGTCCCATCTCGAGGGTTTGGAAAAAGATCGCGAGAAGTCCAGGCGCATCGAATCCGCCACCGTTCGCGAGGACCACGCTTAAATAGACGATCGTCATGATAAACACGACGAGTGTCACTGCCGCGAAGAGGCCAAGGAATTTCCCGAGCACGACGTCGAGCCTTGAGACCGGTTTCGAGAGAACGAAATAAAGCGTGCGCCGCTCTATCTCTTTATGGATGATCGAAGCTCCCAGGAATATCGTGACGATGCTTCCGAAAATATAGATGCCAGCGAGCCCGAAGCTTTTGAGGATAACGATTTCCCCGAGCGACACCTTGGCGAGAAGAATGCTTAGGGCGATGTAGAGGAAAGAGAATCCGAGAATGCCGTAAAGGATACGGTCGCGGATCGTCTCGCGGAACGTATTTTTTGCGATTACTAAAATGTTCTTCATGGAAGTTAGTAATTGGTAAATTGTAAATGGTAATTAGTAACTAGACGTCCAATTACGAATTACCAGTTACAAATTGCTTTTCGATAGTTTCTACGAATCTCTTCTCAAGCGGCCAGCCGTCGCAGAACTTCTTGACGGGACCTGAATATAAGAGTTTTCCCTCGTGGATCACGCCGATCTCGTCGCAGATCTCCTCGGTATCGTAGAGAATATGAGAGTTGAAGAATACTGTTTTCCCGCGCTTCTTGAGGCCAAGGATGATTCCCTTGATCTCGCGGCGGCCTAAAGGATCAAGGCCGTCCAAGGGTTCGTCGAGAAAAACATAGTCGGGATCGTTCACTAAAACCTGGGCAAAACCCAGGCGCTGTTTCATGCCCTTAGAATACGTGTTGATAGCTCGATCACGCGCATCGTAGATGCCAAGCCGCTTCAGCACCTCCTCGTATTCGCTCCGCGATTTATGTTTCGCGAACAGCTCCCCGCAAAACGAGAGAAATTCAAGGCCAGTCAGACGGTCGTAGAAATAGGGCGCCTCGGGCATGAAGCCGATATTCTCCCGCATCGAAAGGTCGGAAGAATCTTTCCCGCCGATCGTGATCGTGCCTTGATCGGGGTTTGAGATGCCAACCAGCATCTTGATCGTCGTCGTCTTCCCCGCGCCGTTCTGCCCTAGAAAGCCGAAAACACCTCCTTTCCTTACCGTGAACGTGAGATCGTCAACGACGACGCGCTTCCCGTAAGATTTTTTGAGATGCCTTACTTCAATCATCCCGTTAGAAACAGATCGTGATCAATACGCATCCGCTGATTTATTTTATAAAGATTGTTTAGCATGAAATATGATGATATACTCCGCAAAGCGATCGCGGCTTCTAACGGGATCATTCAATTCATATTATAATCATATATATTACTCTATGAAAATAAAGTTTCCGGCTCTATTAATTCTCTCTATTATAGGACTTGCCGCTGCCACACTGCCTTGGAAGTGGCCGGCAACCCCGCAGTTGAATTCGCCTCCCCCCGAGCAGTTTTTCGGCCAGGTGCGGCATGAGTTAAACGGAGTGGCGGCGGGTAATAACATTCCGACGCCGTCGGTCAGGGTTTTAGAAACGGCCTCCTCGACTGATTCTAGCACTAAAGAGCTTTCGCCGATTAAATGGGATTGCACGGGAGCGAACGCCTCGAACTTTGATTGTTATCAAAAATATTACACGGGGCTCGTGGATCAGGCGAGCATCAAGGCGGCATTCGCCGACCTCAAGGCCAGGTACCCTAAGGACGACTATACCCGCTCGATGTGCCATCCTTTGACGCATGTGATCGGGAAGGCCGCTTCGGCGAAATTCGCGACTCCCGGTGAGGCATACAAATACGGCGACAGTTTTTGCTGGTCGGGATATTATCACGGCGTGCTTGAGGGGATCATCGGCCGCATCGGTTTCACGAATTTAGCGGGCCAGCTGGACAGCATCTGCGCCGATATCCGCGACAAAGAGGGATACAGTTTCAACTATTACAACTGCGTGCACGGGCTGGGGCACGGTATCATGGCGATCACGCAAGACGAACTCTTCGATTCGCTCGCTTTGTGCGACAAACTCACAGGTTCGTGGGAGCAGTTTTCCTGCGGCTCGGGAGCGTATATGGAGAATATAATCGTGGACGGGAAGAACCACGTCACGAAATTTCTGAATCCGTCGGACCCACTCTATCCCTGCAACGCCTCGCCCGATAAATATAAAAATACATGTTACTTGATGCAGACGTCGTATATGCTCAAGGTGAACGGTCGGAATTTCGCGCAGACTTTCGCTTCATGCAGCAAAGTGGAATCTGCGTACCGGGACACGTGCTACCAGAGCCTCGGTAGGGACGCGTCGGGCCAGAATACAAGCGACGTGTCCGCCACGAAAGTAGTCTGTCTTTTGGGAAGGAACGCCGAGGAACAATCGAATTGCGTGATCGGTGCCGCGAAGGATTTCGTTTCATATTTCCATTCAGACGTACAGGCGAAACAATTCTGCAATGCGTTTGACGACACGGGACTACGGCAAATCTGCCTCTCAACCACGGCGAGCTATTACAGTATATTTTAAAGAGCTTTAACGTACTTCATCGGGTCGAAGTCTTTTCCAACCGGATCCGGGCCGCAGCCGTTTTTGTTTTTCATTTGAAAGTTTGCTGCATCAAAAAGAGAGAGATGAAGATGCGGGCCGGTCTCAAAGCCGGTGTTTCCGACGCTGCCTAGCATATCTCCTTTCTTGATGCGACTCCCGGCGCTTGTCGCTATAGATCCGAGATGCGCGTAGAAAAACACAAGATTTGCCTTATTTGCGATCACTGCTACGAATTTTCCGAAGCCGCGTTTATAGCAAAAATCATCTTGGTTTCCCGTTGCTATTACTCCGCCGTCGCTTATTGAAAGAACCCTCGCGCCGTATTGCGCCGCGATGTCGATGCCGTTGTGCCAGCGGCCGGCGTAATTGAAGAGGGAAAAAGAAGTTGCGCCGTATCCTTGCGTAATGTAGTTCCTTAAATCTTTGTTCGAGAAAAAGGCGAAGTTGATCTCGGCAAGTCCTGAGCCGCCACGCGGCGCAAGAAGTGCCCTGGCGCCGCTAAAGAGCCAATCGAAGAATACCAGAATGGAAAAGAACGCGAGAATTACTAGGATCGGCTTTTTCCCGAACATGGCACGGAAGAATCATTGTTGCGCCCGTCGCATCTCCCGCTCGGCGGAGCGCTTTTTAATCATCTCCCGCTTGTCGGATTTCTTCCGGAGTCTGCCGAGGCCGAGTTCGACCTTCACGAGATTCTTCTTGACATAAACACGAAGCGGAATAAGCGATAATTTTTTCTCTTTGAGAGAGCCCGTGAGCCGCTTGATCTCCTCGCCGCGCAAAAGCAGCCGGCGTGAGCGTGCCGGATCATAATCCGCCGGCGCGTTCTTCGGCTGGTATGGCGGTATGTGGGAATTCAAAAGCCACAGCTCGCTGCCTCTTATCAAGGCATGGCTTCCCGCGAGTTGCATCTGGGCGGCTTTGGCGCTTTTGACCTCGAATCCCTTTAGCTCAATGCCCGCCTCGAGCGTTTCAAGGATCTCATAATCGAACCGCGCGCGGCGATTTTCCGTGAGCGTGTCTATTCCGCCGTATTTTATCATTATTTCATTATAGTCGAGCATCGGCGACCAGGATAGTTTCTAGAGAAAGAAAAACAGAAAAGAAAAGGGCGCTAAGGAGTGGCCCAGCTCACAAGCAGACAGGAGTGGCCCTTCTGCTCACACCCCTTAGCGCGTTCGCCTATTATATGACTTACGTTGCCTTTCGTCAAGCGCGGAAAATCGGGTAATGTAAGTCAGATGGTACGGCTTCGCTATCATGGAAAGCATGTACCATCTCAAACAAATACCGTCGGAACGGCAGATAAAGAAGTTCCTCCGG